>Ga0207695_10008936_pt1 | contig 12471 bp, 13 predicted proteins | sample KBSC54metaG_FD_184354 | JGI IMG/M metagenome (GOLD analysis project Ga0207695, IMG submission 184354) | Corn rhizosphere microbial communities from Kellogg Biological Station, Michigan, USA - KBS C5-4 metaG (SPAdes) (version 2) | ecosystem: Host-associated > Plants > Roots > Rhizosphere > Soil...
CGGCGGATGGGAGTAATGTATGGGATACTGGTGGGAAGGGGCAGTTTTATCTGATAGAAGACCGGCCGGTGGGGGAGGTTCGGGATCTGATCGACCGCCTTATTCAGCATTCGCCGCGGTGAAAAAGTATTGGTCCCGCTGGATGATGGTTATGGTTGCTTTACGACTTCGAGGTCGCCCTGACGCGGGCCCGGGCGGATGGTCCATCCGGGTGCTGTGGTGAAGGTCCATCCGTCGCCGGACAGGGTGCCGTCGTTATGACGGACGGGCGCCGGGAGGGTGCGCGACAGGCCGTCGCTGGCAAGGAGGATACCTTTTTCGGCGGTCAGCGTGCCCCAGGGGCCCGAGGCCTGATACGTATGGAAATAGACGGTGCCGATACCGGGAATCACTGTCGCGCCGCGTGAGTCGGAGGATGCATGGCCACCCGCGGGGAGGACGAGCACGGGTCCGTCGACAAATTGGTGGTGCAGCGCGTTGATCTGATCCTGTCTTTGTTGGTCGCGATGCTGTTCGGCCGCGAGAAGTTCGGGGCCGTTGTATTTTGCGGCAGCGATTTTTGTATCGGGTGATGGTTGAATGGCGAGGGCGTTCATCAGCAGGGCGCCGAGGTCGTCCGTGGCGTGCAGTGATCGCTGCCAGCCCGGTCGTACTTCATCGAGGAGCAGGCCGTATGCCGGTCCGGATGCATAGGCGAAGGTGCGGACGAAGCTGGCGTCTTTGTCGGCCGGGGTCAGCGTGGTCAGGGTCCCAGGTGTAGGCGATCCATGTGGAGCCGCCCCAGTTGACGGGTGCGTTCACGAGACCGACCTCTTTTGGCCGGGGCGCGTCGGGCGGGGGCTGGCTTGTGGCGAAGGTCTGGGTCCGCCGGTCGGCGATGACCATTGGCGCGCAGACCGATATACCCCATAGATGGCCGCTGTCCCGTTGGCACAGCGTTTGGGCTTCTTTGAAGTATTCCTGAGCGGTTTGCTGGTCGACCTGTGCGGCCGCGGGTTGCGTGCAGGCTGCAACGCCATACAGGAGGAGGGATGTCCAGGCTCGCATAATTTGGTTTTGATTTTATAAATTTATGGAATGATCACCACAGAAACCATCGAGGAGTTCTACCGGTCGCGGCCTTATGCCAATCCAAACGGGCTTTCGCTGAATAATGCGGGGGCGGGGCACGTCAATATTTTTTCGCGCAGTGTCTGGAACAAGAGAGGGGAGGGCGGGTACGCGCAGCGTGATTTTTATAAGATATCGCTGGTAATCGGTACGGGGACAATTAATTATGCCGAAAAGTGGATCGCTGTGGACCGGCCGGCGCTAATTTTTTCCAATCCACTTGTGCCTTATTCGTGGGAGGCGATGTCTTCGGATCAGGAAGGCTGGTTTTGTCTGTTCACTGAGGCGTTTATCCAAAGCAGGGAAAACAGGGAGACGTTAAATGACTCTCCGCTATTCAGGGCGGGGGGCGACCATGTCTTTTTTCTCAGCCCGGGTCAGGTGGAGGAGATATCGTCCATTTTCCGGAAGATGATAAAAGAGCTGGAATCGGACTATGCGCATAAGTATGACCTGCTGCGTAACTACCTGCACCTGCTGATCCACGAGGGTATTAAGATGCAGCCGGCCGAAGGGTACAGCCGGCACGCGAATGCGGCTGCCCGGACCACCGCCTTATTTCTGGAACTGCTGGAAAGACAGTTTCCGATCGATGGTCCGGATAACGCGTTACGCCTCCGGTCGGCCAATGACTACGCGCACTATCTTTCCGTGCATACGAATCATTTGAACAGGAGCGTCAAGCAGGTGACCGGCAAGACGACGACCCATCATATTTCTTCGCGGATCGTACGGGAGGCGGAGGTCATGCTGCAGCATACGGACTGGGATATTGCGGAAATAGCTTATGGTCTTGGATTTGAAGACCCCTCCTATTTTACCAATTTCTTCAAAAAGCATACGCAGCATAGTCCGGGGGGATTCAGGCAACGGGTTGTCTGATCGTGCCGTGGGCATGGGTGCGAGGTGGGGTGTGATGGCGTGTGTTGCCGGCGTGGCGTCGGTATGGTGGCTGCGCGGTGGCGCGGTGGCGGCGTGTCAGGTGAGATCGCCTGTGACGACTTCTCCTGCCCGACGGTAGTTGGCTATTATGACTCCTTTTGACGTCACGTGGGTTTCTGTTAGTGCAAGTGCGGCGGGGAGCGCGCCGTTATCGAACAGTCGTTTTCCTTCACCAAGGATAACGGGGTAAGTTTTGACGCGGAGTTCGTCGACCAGGTCGTGTTTGAGCAACAGATGAATGAGTTCACTGCTGCCCCAAACCTGAATGTCGGCGCCGTCTGAATTCTTAAGTTTTTTGATGTCTGCTACGGTGGATAGGAAAACGGTATTTTTCCAGTCTGTTGTTTTCCTGGTCTGCGACAGGACGTATTTGGTTCCGTCGTTAATGCCGGGCCAAAAGTCGGCGTGGTGCGGCCAGTAGGATTCCCAAATGTCAAATGTTTTTCTGCCCAGGAGGTAGTTGGCCGGTTTCAACTCTTCCTGCATTAGCTTACCAAAAACCTCGTCACCATACGGTGCGGACCAGCCGCCATATTTGAAGCCGCCTGATGTGTCTTCTTTGGGGCCACCGGGCGCCTGCAGGACGCCATCGAGGCTGATCATCGAAATAACAATTATTTTTCTCATTTTATTTGATTTTTATTGGGTTATTTTAAAAAATTGTTCAGGTAGGTGAGGATTGTTGGGGTCTGCATCATCAGGCTCACGTGTGTTTGTGAAGGAACGATGGCCAGTTGCGATACTGGCATCTGTCCCATATCGGCAGCAACGCCGCCTCCCAGGAGTTGGTATGTTTTCATCAGCTCGATCTTATCCGTGCCGTCGTTGTCGCCGGCAATGATCAGGACCGGGCTGGTGATCTTTGCGATATTAGAGTCGCCGTAGTCGAAGGGTGCGGCGGCGAAGGCGATCATCTGGTCGATGAAATTCGACCATTTTGTCTTATCGGGCGCTACTGCGTCGTATGCAGTATGTAAAGGAGTATTGTTAAAGAATTCGGGCTTCCAGGATTTAAAGGTATTGGATATTATGGGTAGCCATCCGGTGGTTTTATAGGTAGAAGAAATGATCACTAATTTTCTCAGGCGTTTGGGGCTTTGTATGGCAAATTTATAAGCCACGGTGCCGCCCATACTATATCCAACTACGTCGGCGCTGTCGATCTTCAGGTAGTCCATTACGCCTTCCACGTCACTTGCCATGGTGGCATGAGATAGTTTTCTGTCTGAATATTGTGTGTGTCCGTGTCCCTGCATTTCGATGGCAATTACTTTTCTGCTTTTTGCGAGTTCGGGGATCATTTGGCCCCAGTTGCTTTCTATTGTCATAAAGGCGCCGTGCAGTAAAACTATGGGTCTGCCCTCGCCATATACTTCGTAATAAATTTTTATACCATTGACGGGTGCGTAGCCGCTTTGGGAGGGTTTGGTCTGTTGTCCGTTGGATTGGGATGCTGTAAACATAAATGTAATGATCAGGATTGGTTTAAGCAGATTTTTCATGATGGTGTGTATTGTTTTGTGACGATACAAAGATGTAATTCATTTTGGGATTATAAAGGGTGTGAAAACGACAACCTGGGGGTGGATTCCGCCAAAGGGGGTGAAAGGGGGGGTGTTTGAATTTTATAAGTATCTGTTTGAATAGAGCAAGGTATGGTCGCATGGGCCTCTATAATTTTGAGGAATAAACCGACAGATATGAAATACAGGCAACTTGGAAAAACCGAAGAGAAATTATCGGCTATTGGACTGGGATGTATGGGCATGAGCCACGCTTATGGGGCAGTGGATGACGCGGAGAGCATTGCTACGCTGAACAGGGCGCTCGAATTGGGCATTAATTTTTGGGACACCGCCGATATGTACGGCAACGGGGTCAATGAAAAGCTGATCTCGCAGGTGCTGGGGGCTCGCCGGAAGGACGTTTTTATCGCTACGAAGTTTGGTTTTCGCTTTAAGGGGGACTCGGCGGGATTCAGTACAAGCCCCGGTGTATATCTGGATGCATCGCCGGAGTGGATCAAAGAGGCGGTTGAGCTGAGTCTGAAGAGGCTGAGGATCGATGTGATCGACCTGTATTATGCGCACAGAGTAGACCCTAACGTGCCTATAGAAGAAACGGTAGGTGCGATGGCGCGGTTGGTAGATGAAGGAAAGGTGCGTTATATCGGTCTGAGCGAAGCATCGGCTGCGACTATACGTAAGGCGCATGCGGTCTATCCTGTTTCGGCACTTCAGACCGAGTATTCGGTGATGACGAGGGATGTGGAGGGTGAGATATTGGCTACCACGAGGGAACTGGGGATAAGTCTGGTGGCTTATTCGCCCCTTGGAAGGGGGTTGGTCACGAATACGCTGGATGTGCAGAGTCTCGGGGAAGGCGATTTTCGAAAGACGCTGCCGCGTTTTTCGGGGGAGAATCTTGAAAAGAATGAAGCGGTGACCCGTGCTTTTGCGGCCATGGCTGAGGGGAAGGGTTGTACGGCTTCGCAGCTGGCGCTGGCGTGGGTGCTGGGGAAGGGGGAGGATATTATTCCTATCCCGGGTACTAAGAGGAGGAAGTATCTGGAGGAGAATGCGAAGGCGGTTGAGCTTAGCCTGTCGGCGGCGGATATGTCCGCGATCGATGGTTTATTCGATAGGGATTCTATCAGTGGGCAGCGGTATCTGGAGACGTCTATGAAGATGTTGAATCATTGAGGTGGGCTGGTCAAGGATGGTGAAAATACCGGTTGGGCGATTCCGGAGGTCTTTTCGGCGAGTTTGCGGGACGGCGGCCGTTGTATTCCTTAACTTTACCGTACATACAACGCGTTATGAAAATTGCAAAAATGCTCGTCGAGACCCTGATCGCTGCCGGTATCGATCAAATACATGGTCTGGTAGGCGATTCCGCCAATGCTATAGCCAACGAGATCCGTGAACACGAGGCGATCCGCTGGCTCCATTACCGGCATGAAGAAGCGGCTGCTTTTGCTGCGGGCGCGCAGGCCCAGCTGACCGGCCGTCTTGCCGTATGTATCGGCAGTTGCGGTCCCGGAAATATGCACCTGATCAACGGGCTCTATGACGCCCAGCGCAGCTACGCACCGGTACTGGCCATCGCCACGCATATTCCCAGCACGGAGATCGGCACCGGGTATTTTCAGGAGACCGACCCCAAACAGCTGTTCAAAGACTGCAGTCATTATTGTGAGCTGATCTCTTCCAGCGGACAAATGCCGCGCGTACTTCAGACTGCGATCCAGCATGCCGTTGGTCGTGGCGGCGTAGCCGTCGTTGTGCTCTCCGGCGATGTCGCCCTTGAGGAGGTGGAGGAGGCGGCACTCAGGCACAATGTACTGACGCAGCATCCCGTGGTGCGTCCTTCGGATACGGAGATCGCCATGCTGGCCGAACTGATCAACCAGCATAATCGTGTCACCATCCTTTGCGGCAGCGGTTGCCGTTATGCGCACGATCAGGTGGTTGCGCTCTGTCGCAAGATCAACGCGCCGGTGGTCTACGCCCTGCGCGGCAAGGAGTGGGTGGAGTACGATAACCCCTACGAGGTTGGGCTGACCGGGCTCATCGGCTTCCGGTCAGGTTATGTCGCTATTGAGCGCAGCGATCTGTTGCTGATGCTGGGTACGGATTTTCCCTATAAGGATTTCTATCCTAAAGATGCAACGATCGTCCAGCTCGATATACGCGCGGAGAATCTCGGCCGGCGGGCGGCCATCCGCACCGGTCTGGTCGGTGATGTGCGTGAGACGCTTGAGCTGCTGTTGCCGCTGATCGCCGATAAAACCGACAAGGCGCACCTGGAATTCTGTCTTAATCTATATTTGAAGACCAGGTCGCAGCTGGACGCCAAGGCCGCCCCGGACCGGGATGCCTCGGTGCTATTCCCGGAATACGTAGCAGCCGAGTTTAGCCGTCAGGCGGCTGACAACGCTATCTTTACCTGCGACGTAGGAACGCCTACCGTATGGGCGGCCAGGTATCTGGAAATGAAGAATGGCCGGAGGCTTCTCGGCTCGTTCAACCACGGCAGTATGGCCAACGCCATGCCGCAGGCTATCGGCGCGCAGTTCACGTACCCTGGGCGGCAGGTCATCTCGTTCTCGGGCGACGGCGGTTTTGCGATGCTGATGGGTGATCTGCTCACGATACGTCAGTACAAACTGCCGGTAAAGATCGTGGTCTTCAACAATGGGCGACTTGGGTTTGTCGCGCTGGAAATGAAGGTTCAGGGCTATCCTCCTTTTGTCACAGACCTTGACAACCCCGACTTTGCCGCCATGGCAGAGGCGATCGGCATCCGCGGAATTGCGGTGCGTACGCCGGATAAGTTGTCTGCGGCGGTCGCCGGGGCGCTTGCTCACGACGGACCGGTCCTCCTGGACATGTATGTCAATCCCAGCGAACTCAGCATGCCGCCGGCTATCAATATCAAGGAAGCTAAGGGATTCAGCCTCTATATGTGGAGGCAGATGCTCGACGGGCAGGTCGGAGAGGTCGTGGAGACGATAAAAACGAATTTTTTGTAGCGTTGGGTATGAAGAGTTTGCATTTTTGGAGGGTAATTCCGGGGCACTCGTAACTGGATCAGGGTAGAGTCGAGTGGGTACAAGCCCCGGAAGTATCCTCAGACCCCGAGGTTCAGGTCGAAGCCGGCTACTATCAGGTCTGCATCCATTTTTACCCAGAGGTCGCCGTTGAACTCGCCGAGAATGTCTCTGGCGAGGGCCAGGTAGAATCCTTCGGTGGGGAATGGCTTGTCGTCGGAGGATGGACGCTTGCTGACGAAGCGTTCGACCTTTTGGCCGAGGCGGGAAAAGAGGGTTCCAGAGGTTAAGCGCAGGACGACGTGCAGGCGGTTGCCGGTGAGGTCTATCCGGTCGACGGAGATCTCGCCGTCTTCTGCTATCCCGCAGAGCCAGTAGAGGATCATGTCCAGCACGAAGCTTAATTCTTCTTGTGGGAGGGACAGGATCCGGCCGCTTTTGTGGCGGTCAATCAGGGTGAATGGCCTTGCGTATGTACACTCCTTGAAGGAAGCAAACAGGCTGCGCATAAGCTGGTTGGTATCGGTCTTTGGCCATGGGCGGCGCCGGTCCAGTTGGTGTACAACGCCCCATTCGAGGAGTGAGTCGAAAATGGTCAGGGTCTGGTGAAACTGGCGCCGCGCTTTTGACGCGACCTCGGTACCGAAAGCGGTGCCCCTGTGATCGTCGTCGACGAGGTCGAAAAACGTGCCTGTTGCGCTCAATGGCGCCTTTACTTCTTTGTCGAGTAAATCCAGCAGTCTTGCCTGGATCGCCCTCGTCTTTTTTAAGCGTAGCCCTGATTCTGTCTCTTGCACTATGATAGTTGGTTAGGTTTTCTGGAAAATTGCGGGTGCAAAGGAACGAAGGAAAAATCAGGCGGGCTATAGTGTATTAAATACAATAAGGTGTCGTAGATCGACGACAAAATTTAGTCAATCAGCTGATTGGCAATCGCATATCGCGTCAGCTCGGAATTGTTGGTCAGGTTCATCTTGTGCAGGATCCTGGAGCGGTAGGTGCTGACGGTGGTAGGGGTAACAGAAAGCGTGCGTCCTATCTCGATAATGGAGGCGCCCCTGGCGAGCAGTTTCATCACTTCGAATTCGCGGTTGGAGAGGGTCCGGTGCGGCAGGTCGTCGGCGGGTCCGTTGACCAACTCCGAAAGCTTTTCAGCAAGCGAAGGCGTGATATATCTGCGGCCCATCAACGCCCGCCGCGTCGCTGTGATCAGTTCGGCCGAGTCCATGCTTTTGCTGAGATAGCCCGATGCCCCCGCCTTCAGGGCCCGCATCGCATACTGCTCTTCCGCGTGCATGGTGAGGATCAGCACCGGGAGTTTCGGAAAGTGCTTCCGGATAATACCGAGTGCCTCCAGTCCGGTCTTCGAAGGCATCGAAAGGTCGGAGATCACCAGGTCCCATTCCGACTCAAGTACCTTGTTCACGATGTCCTGGCCGTCGGCTACGCATTCGATAAGGGCGTTTGGGTATTCCTTTTGCAGGATCCGCTGCAGCCCCTGGCGCACCACTTCGTGATCGTCTGCGATGAGTATTTTCATGCCTTCATTTTGACAGTCTTTCAAATGTAAATAAAAGTTGCTAATTTATGAGGCAATGATGATGAGAAAGAGCCTCTCGCAACGACCTGTCCTGGCGCTCGCAATCGCCGTCCTGATCACGGCCTGCACCCATCCTGCCGGGGAGCACTACCACCCGACATTCACCAACGCCGCCGGTAACAAGCGTGTATTCATCTTCGGCGCACCTTCGCTCGCGTATTTCGAGACGACGAACCTCGTGATAAAATATCTCAATGCTCATCTCGACAGTGTACAGGTTCGCACCGTCGCGTGCACGTCCCTTGAAGACTACGAGGACAAGCTTCGCCGGCGATATTTCGATTTTACGGTGATCAACGGGCCGCAGCTGCTGACGGCAACGCAACACGGCTACACGATCGTCGGTCGTATCGCGGACGAGTACCGCGCCGTCATCTTCTCCAACAGGGACTCGGGTATTCAAACTCTTGCCGACTGCCGGGACAGAACCATCGCGCTGACGGCCAACCGCGTCCTCGCCGGCTCGGTCATGCCGCTGATGTGGCTCTATGAAAAGGGGGTCGATGTCGGCGGTCTCAAAAAACTCTATTCGCCTTCCTATGAGTCTGTGCTTTTGGACGTCTGTCTCGGCAAGTGCGCTATGGGCGCAGTGTGGACTACTTCGTATGAGAACTTCCGGCGCAAACGGCCGGATCTCGCCTCCCGCCTCGAGGAGAAATGGACGACGCCGTCGATGGCCAGCAGCGCCATTCTGTTCAAAAACGGTGCGAACCAGCAGGTCGCCGGGCGTATCGCCGCGCTGCTCTTCCAGCTGAAATCCGATGAAGCCGGACGCCAGGCTCTGGAAAGAGTGGGCATCGGTGATTTTATAGCCGCTGATAGTACCGCCTATGCCCCTCTGAAAAGATTCCTAAGGAAATACGATTCGCTGATCCACTAAACAGGAGCTCATGTCGCAACTTGTGAATATTTTCCGTCGCCTCTGGCCGAAAAAGGTCCGCAACCAGTTGATCTGGGGGATCGCCCTTGTGCACCTGGTGCTGATGTCGGTATTCGTCGCGGATCTTCTCGACCGGCAGTACGCCTTTCTCCTCCGCCAGAGCCAGGATCAGGCGCTGGGACTCGCCGGCGACCTCGCGATAAACGCCAATCTCTTTATTGTCGGCAACGACTACGACGGCCTGGAGCGGATGATCCAGTCCTACAGAGACTTCCCTCATCTCGAATACGCCATGATACTCTCTCCGGAGAATACTGTCGTCTCCCATACCGACTCTTCCTTTCTCGGCAAGGCGGCTACCGACAGTGTAAGCCTGAGCATTGGGCGACAGGGTAAGGCGCATATCCTCACCCGTGATAACCATGTCATCGACGTGGCTGCCCCGGTGATCCGGGACAAGGCCATTATCGGCTGGGCCCGTGTCGGGATCAACCAGGAGTATATCTACGGCAATCTCGTGGGTATCGTCGAGAAAGGGGTCCTGTATATTTTGGTCGCGATCCTGGTGGGGACTTTCGTGGCGATCCTCATCGGAAAGCGGCTCACGGGCGGGTTGTATTCGTTGGTTAACGCGTCTGAAAGGATCCGCAGCGGGGACAGAAGGGTTCGTGCCGGACTTTCGGGCGGCTTTGAGCTGGATCAACTGGCCACTGCTTTTAACCGGATGCTCGACGATATCGCTGTGAACGAATCCCAGCTGCGGGACAGCGAGGCGAAGTTCCGGTCGCTGGTCGAGCAGAGCCAGGTCGGGGTCTATATCGTGCAAGATGAGAAATTTGTTTATGTCAACCCAGTTTTTGAGCAGCAGAGCGGGTATTCGAAAGAAGAACTCGTCGGCAAAATGACCTTTTATATGCTCGTCCATGAGGAAGACCTCGCGCTTGTTCGCCGCAACTACGAACAACGGATGTCGACGGGCCGGTCGACCGATCGTTATGTCCTGCGTGCCCTACGCCGGGATGGATCGGTTATCTTTGTCGAGGTGATCGTGTCGACTATAGTTTATAATAACTCCCCTGCCGTGATTGGATCACTGATCGATATCACGGACCGGCTGCAAGAGGAGAACCGGCTCAATAAAGCGGTCATCGACGCGCAGGAACGGGAACGCCTGGAGATCGGTATGGAGCTCCACGACAATGTGCAGCAACTGATGGCGGGGTCGCTGCTTACGCTGGATTATGTCCGCTCGGCCTATGACGATAAAGAGGAGGTGCTGCGGACTCTCGGGAATATCCGGGGCTATATCAGCGAAGGGATCGGGGAGCTTCGCAGGTTGTCTCATCAGTTGGCTCCGTCGATGGGGGTTTCTTCTGAGAGTCTTTCCGATAAGATCCACTCGCTGGTGGAAAGTATGAATGTCGGGGGGGCGCTCGATGTGGATATCGAGGTCGATGATTTTGAGGTTCCGCTTGTCGAGGCCGTTCAGCTGGCGTTTTACCGGATACTGCAGGAGCAGTTGTCCAATATCCTCAAATATGCTGCTGCGACGAGGGTGGCTATTCGGGTGAAGAGGGTAGGTGGGCAGATCATTCTGTCGATCAGGGATAACGGTTGTGGATTTGATCCGGGTGAAAAAAGGGAGGGCATTGGGCTGGAGAATATTCGGAGGAGGGTTAATGCCATGGATGGGGATTTGAAGATAGTTTCAACGGAGGGTGAGGGGTGTGAATTGTCGTTGAAGGTGGGGGGATAAATATTATCCGATGATGAAAAGCCCTTTGCCGGAGGAGCTGCCCGGCTTGGAGGAATAGCTGGCTTTGACGGCTGTCTCGTATTGGTCGAGCCGGTATTGGCCGCTGATGGGTGCAATGAAAGAGGGGGCACCGGCGATGGCGATGATCTTTTGGAGGGTTGTGTTTTCTTCCGGCGCCGGCGGTGTGAAGAAATGCCGGTAGATGTAGGGCTCGATGGTGAGCCCATTCAGGTAGATGTCGTTGTTGTGGAGTTCGAAAGTTTGTTCGCTGAGGCCGCCATACATGATGATCTTGGCGCCAAAGCTGGCATTGCGGACGAGGTCGGCGAGGAGAGGGCCGCCTACTGCATCTAAAATCGCGCTGACGCCCCTGCCTCCCGTGATCCCGCGGATACGATCGGGTATGGAGGCTCCGTCCAGCGAAAGATCGATGATAACTTCAGCACCAAAATCATGGAGATCCAGTGAAGGCAGTCGTCGCACCAGGGCGATGACGCGGATGGATTTGAGTATTGCCAGCTGCATGATCAGGAGGGCATTGGCGGAGTTGGCGGCGGTGACTGCGATCCATTCTCCAGCCGTTGCCCTTGAATTTTCGAGGACGTCCCATGCCGTGATCAGGGGCATCATCTGCGCAGCCTTTTCGGGAGGGAAGGAGGCGGGAAGGGGTATCAGCCATTCTTCGGGAATGGCTGCGTATTCGGCCCAGGTGTTGTAATAGATGATCGCGACCAGCGTCCCCTCGGCCAGACGGGCGCCGGGCCCTTTTTCAACGACAATGCCGGTACCGTAATTGCCGGCTATCTGGCCGGGGAGCTGGGGTCGTTTGGGCTCGGGATAAAGATTTTGGATAAAAAGAAAATCGCCCTGGTTGATGGGTGCGTTGAGCATTTTTATCAGCACTTCTCCTGCGGCGGGCGCCGGCTTGTCCATTTCACGGAGTTCCAGTACTTCGGTAGGTAGTCCAATTCTGTCAAATACGATTGCCTGCATAAATATGAATTATCGGCCAAAGCTATCGCGTTGGCATATGCGAGACAAGTATGCACCAGATGGTGACCTGGGCACTGAAAGTATACTAATGTTGAGAATCAGCGTGAAAGTTTTTGACAAATTCGGAAAATAGTTTTCTCGGGGTGGGTGGTGGTTTGCTTTGTACCTTTAGGGAAGATCAATCGGAAATAATGTACAAGACACAGAAAATTGCTGGTGCGACGGAACAGTGTTCTGTCGATTATGCCTTTCAACGGATCGGCGGCAAATATAAGGCTCGTATCCTATGGCATTTAGCCAATGGCACATTAAGATATGGGGAACTGAAGCGGCAGTTGCCGGATATTACGCCAAAGATGCTGACGCAGGCGCTGCGGGAACTGGAGACCGATCATCTGATCAGGCGTCATGTTTACCCCGAAGTGCCGCCTCGGGTCGAGTATAGTCTTAGTGATACAGGCAGAGGGCTGATGCCGGCTATCGAGCTATTGAGCGGCTGGGGAAAGAGGCAGATGGTGAAGCTGAATATTCCTGTTATGGAGTATCAGGTGTGCTGATAAGGGATTTTTGACGTTGCCGACGTAGGGGAGGGGGGCGAGGTGCCGGGGTTGAGGAAGGAGGTGATCGATGAAAGGGGC
>Ga0207695_10008938_pt1 | contig 12471 bp, 11 predicted proteins | sample KBSC54metaG_FD_184354 | JGI IMG/M metagenome (GOLD analysis project Ga0207695, IMG submission 184354) | Corn rhizosphere microbial communities from Kellogg Biological Station, Michigan, USA - KBS C5-4 metaG (SPAdes) (version 2) | ecosystem: Host-associated > Plants > Roots > Rhizosphere > Soil...
CGGAATACCTGCACCCCACAATCAACGACGCGAACCACGCATGCCGCCGATCACGACTCACCCCCGCCCGGAATCCGCATCCAGCAGCTCCCGCCACAGCGCTACCCGCTCCCGGGTGATCGCATTCGGCGGATCGCTCCAGTAGCTCCGGGGAATCGGCCCCAAATCGAAGCTCGCGCCGTACCTGCCCTGCACCGACCCTTCGGCCTCCTTCGCCGGGTAGTGCACTTCGATGCGACCACCCTGCGCCGTGTACCCAAGGCCGAGCGAATCGAAGCGCCACCCGCTGTCAGCAGCCGCAACGCGCCCGGCCGTCATCTCGACACCTGCACCACTCCGGTCAGTTCTGTACCACCATGCGCAACGCCTCGCACACCGTCGCTGGATCAACCCCCTCGCGATGCGCGGATTCCTCCACGCTCGCCGACGATCCACAGCACGTATCCATTCCAAACCGCGTGAACACCTCGCGTGTCGCGGGATAGCGGTGGACGATTTCGTGCACAGTCAGTTTGCAATCCAGCTCGAGCTCCGTACTTGCCATGGTTCTCCCTGCGCGACGGCGCAGCCGCCAGCGCAGCCTCCGGTGCATGGCCCGGGAGAGCGCCGCCGTGTCACCAGCCCGGCCGGCACGCTCACGTTCCACTGTGTGAATGAGTGTGTCCTGCATTCCGATCACCTCGAGGCGCCGATGGTCGCGCGATTGAGAGGTTCATCCATGTTCCGACTGGATGATAGGCTTCGCGCGATGCTTCCGGTGTCGGGAATATCCACCAGATGTTGTCAGGGAGTGCCCTATGGGGTGCCGCTCAATCCAGCGTCAATGCTTCGTGACGATGTCAATCACGCCAGCCGGATGCCCCGGCCCGTACTTGATCACCGCGTCGCCCACATTCAACAGCGTGATCGTGGCGACCTCGCTTACCGGCAACTGGGCCAGGCTTTCCACCCGCCCATACATCACCCCATCAATCGCCACCTCGGGTTGCGCGGGCGAATCCAGCACGATGCTCGTCGCGCCCCGATTCTGCAGGAACTGCGGGCGCAACAGCTTGACGGCCTGATACGTATCCCAACCGGCGAAGGGACTGAGCTCCTTCTCGGTGATCGGCCCGGTGCCCCGGACCACCTTATGTGCCTGCGGCGTCGCGGCTCGCTTCGAATGCCAGCATGCGCTCGTGGCGGCGACGCTCACCGCCGCCATCACCGTCACGAATCTCAGGAGCAACCGCATGGCGATATCCCCCTTGGCCGTCAGAGCCGCCGCGACGGTCGCTGCTGCCCCGTCCGGCATGCCCACTATATGCGACGCGTGTACCCCACTTGGCAATACACCGCCGCGCGCCGCCTTGCGCCACTCCGGCCACGTGCGCAATCTCCATCTGTCATCCGCACTTCCGCCCCGCCGTTGGAGTCGCGGCGGCGCTGCCCTGCCCCTCTGGTGAAGTCATGCATATTGGTGTCCCTCGTGAAATTGTCCCCGGGGAGAAGCGTGTTGCGCTCGTTCCCGAAGTCGTTGCCAAACTGATCAAGGACGGCCACGCCGTTTCCGTCGAGACCGGCGCGGGCGACCAGGCCGGATTCAGCGACAGCGGCTATGCTGGCGCGGGTGCGACCATGGTCGCCGATGCGACCGCGCTCTTCGCATCGTCCAACCTGATTCTCAAGCTGCGCGCGCCGATCTTCAACGAAGCGTTCGGCACCCATGAAGTGGACCTGCTCGCGCCGGGCTCGTCGCTCATCGCGTTTCTGAATCCGCGCGGCGACGCGGATACGCTGCACCTGCTCGCCGGCCGCGGCGTGAACGCGTTCGCCATGGAGCTGGTGCCGCGCTCGACACGCGCGCAGATGATGGACGCGCTCTCCTCACAGAGCACCGTGGCCGGCTACAAGGCGGCGCTCCTCGCGGCGAATGCGGTGGGGCGCTTCTTTCCGCTGCTCATGACGGCCGCCGGCACGATTCGCCCCGCGAAGGTTCTCGTCATCGGGGCCGGGGTCGCCGGACTCCAGGCCATCGCCACCGCGCGCCGGCTGGGCGCGGTCGTCGAAGCGTTCGATACGCGGCCCGTCGTGGAGGAACAGGTGCGCTCGCTGGGCGCCGGGTTCGTCAAGCTCGACGTGGACGATCACGCCGCGCAGGACGCGGGCGGCTATGCACGCGAACTCTCCGCGGATCACATTCGCCGCGAGCAGGAGCTCATCCACACGCACGCTACGCAAGCGGATGCGGTCATCACCACGGCGCTCGTGCCCGGCAAGCGCGCGCCGCTGCTCATTTCCGAAGACACCGTGCGTGCCATGAAGCCGGGCTCCGCGGTCGTGGATCTGGCCGGCAAGCGCGCGCCGCTGCTCATTTCCGAAGATACCGTGCGTGCCATGAAGCCCGGCTCCGCGGTCGTGGATCTGGCCGCCGAGCAGGGCGGCAATTGCGAGCTGTCGGTGGCCGGCCAGACGATCGTGAAGCATCGCGTGACCATCATTGCGCCCGAGAATCTCACGAGCGAGCTCGCCTTCGACGCCAGCGCCATGTACTCGCGCAACGTCGCCGCCCTCGTGCGCCACCTCGCACCCAAAGGGGAGCTCGTGCTGGACTTCGCCGACGACATCACCCGCGCCGTGTGCGTGACCACCGGCGGCGAGGTCGTACTCGACCGGCCCGCGCCGGCCGCGTTTCCGACGGAACCTGCCCCACGGCCCCAGGAGGCCAGAGTATGACCGAGACGCTGGTGCTCGCCATCTACGTGATCATTCTCGCCATCTTCGTAGGATACGAGGTGATCTCCCGCGTTCCGTCCATTCTCCACACGCCGCTCATGTCGGCCACCAACGCGATTCACGGCATCGTGCTCCTGGGCGCCATGATCGTGCTGGGCTCGGCGGACACTCATCTGCTCCACGTGCTCGGCTTCATTGGCGTCGTCCTCGGCGCCGCGAACGTGTTCGGCGGATTCGTGGTGACCGACCGAATGCTGGAAATGTTCCGCAAGCACCCCACGGTGAAGAAACCGTGATGCTCGATACGCGCGCGAGCATCATCGCGATCACCTATATCGTCGCATCCGTTCTGCTCATCCTGGGGCTGCGCCGGCTCAGCTCACCCGCCACGGCGCGCTCGGGCAACATGCTCGCCGGCATCGGCGTCTTCATGGCGCTCGCGGTGACGCTGCTCGACCGCCACATCGTGTCATACTGGGAAATTGCCGTCGGCATCGTGATTGGCGGCGCGATCGGCATCGTGTCCGCACGGAGGGTCCAGCGCGGGCATCGGCGTCTTCATGGCGCTCGCGGTGACGCTGCTCGACCGCCACATCGTGTCATACTGGGAAATTGCCGTCGGCATCGTGATTGGCGGCGCGATCGGCATCGTGTCCGCACGGAGGGTCCAGATGACGGCCATGCCGCAGATGGTCGGCCTGCTCAACGGTCTTGGCGGGGGAACCGCGGCGCTGGTGTCCGTGTCCGAATACCTGCGGCTCTCCCAGTCCGCGCACGTCGGTGCTGGCGAAGGCGCGAGCGTGGTGCTGGGGACAACCATTGGCGCAGTCTCCTTCATGGGCAGCGTCGTGGCGTTCGCGAAGCTGCAGGAGCTGATGTCGGGCAAGCCGTTCCAGTTCCCGCTGCAGCGCGTGGTCAACGCACTGCTCCTGCTCGCCATCATCGTGCTCGGTCTGATGGTCGTTGCGGGTCCGGGGACGAGTTCCACGGTGTGGATCATCTTCGCGATCGCGCTCGTGCTGGGCACGCTGCTCGTGCTGCCCATTGGCGGCGGCGACATGCCGGTGGTCATCTCCACGCTGAACGCCCTCACGGGCTGCGCCGCGGCGTTCACCGGGCTCGTGCTGCACAACCAGATGCTCGTGGTGGCGGGCATTCTCGTTGGCGCGAGCGGCTCGCTGCTCACGATCCTGATGGGCAGGGCCATGAACCGGTCGCTCGGCAACGTGATGTTCGGCGCGTTCGGGGCGGGCGACGCGGCGGCTGTGGTGACGGCCGGCGGCATCCCGAAGACCGTACGGCAGACCACGGCCGAAGATACCGCCATTGCGCTGGCGTACGCGCGCAAGGTGATCATCGTGCCGGGCTACGGACTGGCGGTGGCCGAGGGGCAGCACGCAGTCCGCGAGCTGGCGCAGGAGCTGGAGCGACGGGGTGTGGATGTGAAGTTCGCGATTCACCCGGTGGCCGGCCGCATGCCCGGCCACATGAATGTGCTGCTGGCGGAGGCCAACATCCCGTACGATCAGCTCGTGGAGATGGAGCAGGTGAATGGCGACTTCGACAGCACGGACGTCGCGCTGGTCGTGGGCGCGAACGACGTGGTGAATCCCGCCGCACGTGAGGACCCGGCCAGCCCGATCTATGGGATGCCCATACTTGACGTGGACAAGGCCCGCAACGTCGTCGTGCTCAAGCGCAGCATGGGACACGGCTTCGCCGGCATTGGGACCCGGCCAGCCCGATCTATGGGATGCCCATACTTGACGTGGACAAGGCCCGCAACGTCGTCGTGCTCAAGCGCAGCATGGGACACGGCTTCGCCGGCATTGACAACGCGCTGTTCTACCGGGATCGGACGCGGATGCTGTTTGGTGATGCGAAGAAGAGCCTGTCGGCGCTGGCGGAGGCACTGAAGAGCGTCTGATGCTCTTCAGGTCTCCGCGTTCATGATGCTCGCGGCGTCACGGGGCGGGCGGTAGCGGGCTCGGAGTGCGGACCGGATTCAATTGACAGGATTTACAGGATGAACAGGATGAACAGGATGCACAGGAGTGTGGGAAGCCGCATGACCCAGTGCCGGTCCCGTCGCTGAACGACGGCAACTGCATTGGGGAAAGCACCGGGTAAATCCTGTAAATCCTGAAATCCTGTCCAGCTGTTACTGGGATCACGGGCACCGCGGGAATCCTGTCCCTCCTGCCCATGCTGTAAATCCTGTCCAGGCGTAACAACTGTCAGTCGCATCGGGTGAATCCTGCCACGCGCCGGAGAGTGCTCCCTGCGCTCCCCGCACCCCGGGTTCGCTCTGGCCAGCGCCGCCGGCCGACCACATCTTAACCGCGTGTCCGCTCAGGACCCGGTGCTCCGGATCTCCGACGCGCTGGCCGAACGCTATCGGGTCGAGCGAGAGCTCGGCCGCGGCGGGATGGCTACCGTGTATCTGGCCCACGACGTTCGGCACGACCGCCGCGTCGCGCTCAAGGTGTTGCGCTCCGAATTGTCCGCCATCGTGGGCGCAGAGCGCTTTCTGCAGGAGATCCGAACCACCGCGCATCTCCAGCACCCGCACATCCTCCCGCTCCACGACTCCGGTGAAGTGAATGGGACGGTGTTCTATGTGATGCCGTTCGTGGAGGGTGGAAGTCTGCGGGAGCGGCTGACGCGCGAACGACAGCTTCCCGTGGAGGAAGCGCTCCGCATTGCCAGCGAAGTGGCCGATGCACTGCAGTATGCCCATGAGCAGGGTGTGATTCACCGCGACATCAAGCCGGAAAACATTCTCATCCACGGCGGGCATGCGCTCGTCGCGGATTTCGGTATTGCGCTGGCAGCGAGCCATGGAGAGGCGGCGGCGCGGATCACGGAAACCGGGTTGAGCCTTGGCACGCCGGCGTACATGGCGCCCGAGCAGGCCATGGGAGAACGCGCGCTCACGCGGGGTGTGGACGTTTATGCACTGGGCTGCGTGTTGTACGAAATGCTCGCCGGCGAGCCGCCGTTCTCGGGCCCGACTGCCCAGGCTATCGTCGCGCGTGTGATGACGGAGGAGCCGAGGAGGCTCGTCGCGCAACGCCACACCGTGCCGGCCAGCGTGGACGCCGCGGTGCGCAAGGCGCTCGAAAAGCTCCCCGCCGACCGGTTCACTTCCGCCAGTGATTTTCGCGGTGCCCTGGCTGGCGCCGCTCCAGCGGTCACGGTACGACACGAGGCGAGCCGCCGGATTCCACTGGGGCTCGCGATCGGCATCGCGGCGGGGCTGCTGGCCGGACTCCTCACCGGATACTTCGTGCGCCCGCTGGCGCATGCCACCGCGCCTGTCGCCGCGCGACACTGGAACTTCGACCTCTCCACGGATGCGCCGGTCGCGCTCGATGGACCATCCGAGCCAGGCGGGTGGTACAGCGCCATCGCCGTCGCTCCGAGCGGCAATCAGCTTGCGTACGTCGCGCCGCGGGGCAGCACGTCCGTGCTCATGGTGCGCGCACCAGAGAGCGGTACCGTCACCGAACTACCGGGTACCGAGGGTGCGTCCAATCCCTTCTATTCGCCCGATGGTGCGTGGATCGGTTTCGTAGCCGGCAATCTCCTGCGCAAGGTGTCGGCGGACGGCGGCAATCCCATCACCGTCGCCGAAGTGAGCGACGTCACCGGAGCCGTATGGCTCACGGCGGAGCAGATTCTCGTCTTCGAGCGCAATGGCTTCGAACTCCATCGCATCCCTGCCTCTGGTGGCGGCGCCGACTCCATCGTGCACCTCACGACGCAGTTCGGAACGCCAGCCGCACTCCCTGGCGGCGGCTGGCTCGTGGGACAGCTCAGTTCGGGCCAGCTCGCGCTGCTGTCGCTGAACAATGGCGCCGAACTCGCCGTCACACAGCGCGGCGTGCTGCCGCTCGACTCCGTGCGCCAGTCGGACCTGCTGTTCGGCGCCAGCCCGCACTGGATTCGCCCGGGGTATCTGGTATACGGCACGGGCGATGGGCAACTGTCCGCGATGCCGTTCGACGGCGCGCGGCGCACGGTACTTGGCGAGCCGGTGCCGGTGATTACCGGAATGCGCATGGAAGCCGGATTCGGCGCGGCGGAGTACGCGATCGCCAATGACGGCACGCTGATCTACGTACCGGGGGCGAACCAGCTCTACGTGAATGTGGCGCTCGTGTCGCCGACTGGACAGCTCGACACGCTTCCCTTTCCGCGCGATCCATACACGCAGCCGCGCGTCTCGCCTGATGGCTCGCAACTGGCGGTTCAGGTGCGCAATCCGCTGGGGGGCTGGCAGGTGCTGCTCATGGACATTGCGTCCGGGGTACGCCAGCAGGTGCATGTGGACGGGAACTACCGTGCATTTCCTGCATCATGGCTGCCCTCCGGTCACGAGATCATGATCGGCCTGTTCGATCCGGTGCAGTTTCTCAACTACGGCGCGCGGATCCAGTCGCTCGATACAGGCCGGTGGACGGACCTGCATCTGGCGAACGCCTCGTACATGACCGTGTCGCCGGATGGCAAGTCGTTCGTCTTTTCGAACTGGCGCAAGCACGATCTGTACATTCGCTTGCTCGGGCCGGACACGACGAGTACACCCATTCCCGGCGGGGTCGGCATTGCCGGCAGCTTCTCTCCGGATGGTCGCTGGCTCTCCTGGGGCGGCGACGATGGATCGGTGCAGGTTTCTCCGGTGCCGCCCACCGGAGCGATCTACCACATCGCCGAGCGCGGAGACATGCCGCTCTGGACGCCCAAGGGCGACGCGATCATTTATCGCGACCGCTCCCGCTACTACCGTGTCAGCATCTCCACCGCTGGCGGAATACGCGCCGGCAAGCCTCAACTCCTGGTCGAGGGTTCCTTCCTCTCGACATTCGCGTGGAATCACGCCATGAGTCCCGATGGCCGCCTGCTCGTGCTGTTGAACAGCCCGGCGCGCCAGGCACGCGTGCTGGATGTGATCACTGCGTTTCCGTCCATGGTGGAGCGTGTGGCGCGAAGAAGGCCGCCGTGACGCTGCCATGCTCCATGGCACTCTTGCCGGCGCGCTAATAGATCAGCCGCACCAGCTCTTCCACGCTCACCCCGGCCAGATAGCTCGACGCCTCCGCCCTGGTCAGGGCGGTATCGAGCGCGGCCGCGTCATAGCGAATGCCGTGCAGCTTCCCTTCGAGCTCAGTGATCTCGCGCTCGGAAAAGAAGTCGCCGGTGAAGCGGGCGCTCTGGATGATGCCGTCCTCCACCTGCAGGCGCACGTCCACTTCGCCAATGGGGAAACGCCGCGTGCGCTGCAGATTGAATGGTGGCGATTCGCCGTAGTTCCACTCCCACGTCCGGTATTTTGAATCGGCCAGCGCACTGGCCTCCTGCCGCTGGGCGCTCGTGAGCTCGTACGTGGGCGTCGTGGACGAGCCGGGGAAGAGATGCGCGAGCAGCGCCGCGCGAAAGTCCGCCATGGCAAGCGGCTGCTGCAGATACTCGCTGATGTTCGCCACGCGACTGCGGATGGACTGGATGCCCTTGCTCTCGACCTTTCCCGCCTTGGGGCGGAGCGCACGGGAGACATCGTCGAGATTGGAGTCCAGGAGCAGCGTGCCGTGGCTGAACATGCGCTCACCGCGCACCACCTGCGCGTTGCCCGAGATCTTGCGTCCCTCCACGACGATATCGTTGCGACCCGTCGTTTCGGCCGGCACACCCAGCTCGCGCAGGGCGCTCACCACCGGTCCGGTAAACTCGCGGTAGTTGTTGAAGCGCTGCCGCGAGTAACGCGTGATGACGCTGAAATTCAGATTGCCGAGGTCGTGATACACAGCGCCGCCGCCGGAAATCCGGCGGACCACCTGGACGTCGTGTTCGCGAACGAAATCCGTGTCAATTTCCTCGGCTGTGTTCTGGTGCTTGCCGATGATGACCGCCGGGCGGTTCACGTAGAACAGCAGGTAGGTCTCGGCGATGTCCAGATGGAGGAGACAATACTCCTCGAGCGCGAGATTCGCGGCGGCATCGGTGGTATCGAGATTGGACAGGAAGAGCATCGAGAGCTGGTTGCTGGTTGAGGGTGGCCGGTACTCGCCAGGAGTGCGGGCGAGCGACTAGCGACCGTCACCGAGCAACTGCTGCGGCCCGGCTATCCTGCCCACGTAGAAGTCCCCGAACTCCGCGTATCTGGCCGAGACTTCGTCGAAACGCATGTCCGTGACGAGCTTCTTGAACTCGAGCGGATCACGCGCGAAGAGTGTCACACCCCATTCCCAGGCGTCGAAGCCGATGGCGCCGGTGATGATCTGAAGGACACGACCGGCGTAGCGGCGGCCGATGGTGGAGTGGCCGAACATGAGCTGGCTGCGTTCCTCGAGCGTGAGCGTATACCAGTTTTCCCCGGGCGCTCGCCGCTTGTTCATCGGATAGAAGCAGACGTACGGCATGTCGGCCGGCGGGCGCGGGTACAGACGCCGTTGCACGTGCGGTGTGTTCGTCTCCGCCTGCACGCGCTCGGCGAGTGCTGCCCTGAACGCATCGTCCCCGACCTGTCCACCGCGTGTCTTCGCCTCGCGAGCCAGCGCGGCGGTGATGTGATAGAGTCCCGCCTCCGTCACACTCAGGAACGACCATACCAGCGTGGATCGCCCGAACAGCGGCTCGCTTCGCAGTCGGCGCTCAGCCGCGCCAATGTCGTCCAGCGTCGGACGAAAGTGCATGAGCATGATGTCGGCGCGCGACCCGATGACACCGGCCGCCGCGGTCCAGCCCTGCTCCGATGGCTGCGACAGTTCGCAGAGCGCCGCGATCGCGCTCTCGCGCTCGGCTGCACGCCCGGAGAAATCCGGAGGAAGAGTGAAGAGCTGGTGGAGGGCATACCAACCCTCCACCGTCTCGGGGGGATAAGCGATGTGATCCATGACCAGTGAACCTGAGAGGAAGAAGTGCACTGGAAATGTACACCCAACTGCGTGCTGCGGGCGGCGTGGCCACGTGCACCGTGAGGTGCTCGGGGCGTATCGCGTGCTCGGCGCCAGCGGGCGTTGTTACTTCGCGGCGCACATCCCCGGCGCCACCGTCGCAGCGCCGCTCGCCTGCTGCAGCTCCAGCAACGCTATCGCTGCGCTTTGGCGCGCACGATTCCACTCGTACCAGTGCGCCTCGCGCGTGGCGAGAACATCCCGGTTGGTGGCACGCTTGAGCAGACACGCGCGCACGCCAGCCCGGGTGGCCGGATCGAGCCGCGGCAGCGCCTCCACCAGCGCCGGAATGGCGTTCAGCGGCTCGACTGCCGCGGCGACCGCGAGATCGGGCCGGCTCACCGAATCGGCCGCCGCGTAGCGCGCGACGTTGCGCTGCACGATCCACGCCTGGTGGTTCCAGTAGGTGAGCGCCATGAGTGCACCTGCCGCCAGCAGCGCCACCCGGCGCACCAGTCGCTTCACGTGCAGCGTCGTGCATACCTCGTAGGTGAGCAGCGCCAGCGACAGCGAGACCGCCACCATGTACACCTGCGCGTACACGCGTGCCGTAGTATAGCCGTACGCCTGTTCGTAGAGTGACACGCGATGGTACGCCGAGTCGAGGAGAAGCTGGACGAGCGCAATGAGAACGAGCGAGACAATGCGAACTGCGCGCTCCCGGGTGCCCCGTGCGGCAACCAGATCGAGCCCCACGATGAGCCCCGTCGCGAGCGACGCCGCCAGCGTGAGCTCACCAAATCCGCGTCGCGCGTATTCGGAGTAGGTGATGCCGGTTCCGGGCGTGCCCGCGAGATCTCCAAAGAAGTAGGCAAACTGGAGCAGCACGAAGAGTGCGAAGAGCCCCGCAACGGAGCCCAGGACAATCAGTCGCTCGGTGTCGCCCAGACGCAGATTGACCCCCGTGTCGGATATCGTGACCGGCGGCCCTTCCGCACGCGGATGGAGCGCCAGGCCGCACGCCCCGAGCGTCATGCCGCCAACGATGACGAAGAAGAAGAGGCGCGGGAGAAAGGTCCACCCGGCGATGGCGCGCGCCACGTCGTCCCGTGCGACCGCGAGCAGCGGATCCGCCTGCGAGAGCAGCAGCGCCAGCGCGACAACCACGGGCAGCGCGATGAGTGCACCGCGAAGCACTGATGAGCCACCGTTCCGGGCCACCAGCCCGGCGCCCTCGAACAGGCGGCGGATGGCTTCGACGCCCGTGCGAATGCACGCGAACAGCGGAGCGAGCACCAGAAAGAGCAGCCCGGCCTGCTCCAGAGGTGCGCCGCCGGCTACGAGCGTCGCAAGCGCCAGCAGCGTCGCTACTCCGGCGAATATCAGGAACTGGAAAGCCGGATCGGCGGTAATGGCCGCGCCTCCAGCGAGCGCGCACGCGAGCAGCAGCAGCACGGCGATGTCACGCGGCAGGCGTCCGTGCGCGCGCCGTGTCGTGAGCGCAAGTGCAGCCGCCGCGACGACGGTCCAGATCGTCCAGTTCACGCCGGGATGGGCGTCAAATGTGATCCAGGCTCCCACCCCGCCGGCGATGGCCGCGAGCAGCCAGAGCTGTCCCACGGCCGACGGGCCAATGCCTCTCCCGGCAACAGCCGCCGACAGTCCGCTCGTCGCCGCGGGAGATGCGGGATCCTGCGCGCTCTGCGCGGACGTCGCTGCTGTATCCGTTCTGACCGGTATCATGGTTCACCCCGCTGCGACGGCGGCCGGCAGCGCGCCGAAGCGCCGGACGCGATGGTGGAATTCGGTGACGGCGGCGGCCAGGCTCGCCGCCGTGAACTCGGGCCACATGCGGTCGGTGAAGTATAGCTCCGCATAGGCGCATTCCCAGAGGAGAAAATCGCTGAGCCGATGTTCTCCGCCGGTACGAATCATGAGATCGACATCGGGCGCAGCCGAAGCGTGACCCACAGCACCCGCATCCGCCGCGTAGGCGGCGGCGAGCAGGCGCGCGAATTCTTCGCGGGTCAGCGAGTCGCGTGCGCGCGCCCGTGCATGCGGTGACAGTGGCGCCCGCGTCGTGAGGGCGGTGGCTGCGCGCACGAGCGCATCGCGTGCCGAGTAGTCAATCGCGAGGCGCAAGTGCAGGACCGGTCCTCCGGCGGTGCGACGCTCGGCGCGCTCGATCTCGACGCGAAGTGGCAGCGTGAGCCGGTCACGTCGCCCGATGACGCTGAGCCGCACACCGCGCTCGGCGAGCCGCGCGCTTTCGGAGCGCAGGTATGCGCGGAACAGTCGCATGAGCGCGCCGACCTCGCGGGGTGGCCGGTTCCAGTTGTCGGAGCTGAAGGCGTAGAGCGTGAGGGTGTGGACGCCGAGCGTGGGTGCGGCCTCCACGACCTGTCGGACGGCTTCGGCGCCCTGGCGATGTCCCGCGGAGCGCGGCAGCCCGCGCGCCGTGGCCCACCGCCCGTTGCCATCCATGATGATCGCGATGTGGAGCGTGTTCGGCAGCGGCTTCGCGGAGTTGCTCAAAGAACTTGGCGACATAAAGTATTGGGTGAAAAAAAAGAGGGCGCGCTCAGCGGTCCATACCGAGCCGGGTGACATCGATGATCGCTTCCATGTGATCGAGATAACGCTGCAGTGCACGCCGGCCGGTCGCGGTGAGCCGGTATTCGGTGTGCGGCCGGCGCGCTTCGAAGCGCTTGGTGCACGTGATGTACTGGGCTTCCTCGAGCTTGCGCGCATGCACGCTCAGATTGCCATCGGTCGTGTGCAGCAGGGCCTTGAGCTCATTGAACGACAAGGACGCATCGGCCGCGAGCGCGCTCACGATCCCCAGGCGCATCCGGTGGTG
>Ga0207695_10008940_pt1 | contig 12470 bp, 7 predicted proteins | sample KBSC54metaG_FD_184354 | JGI IMG/M metagenome (GOLD analysis project Ga0207695, IMG submission 184354) | Corn rhizosphere microbial communities from Kellogg Biological Station, Michigan, USA - KBS C5-4 metaG (SPAdes) (version 2) | ecosystem: Host-associated > Plants > Roots > Rhizosphere > Soil...
CGAGGTGCTGCCGACCAGCATGTTCTATCAGGACCTGGGCAACGGCACGTCGTCGCAGATCCTCGACATCGCCAACCCGTTGATCTGGTGGGCCTGCACCGCCGCCGTGCTCTTCCTGCTGGTCCGCGCGGTCTGGGGTGCCTGGCGCCGTGGCGACGTCTGGCGCGAGGCCTTCATCCTCACCGCGGTCGCCGCCGGGTACCTGCCCTGGGTGCTGTTCTACTCGACCCGCACGGTCTTCCAGTTCTACACGATCGCCTTCGAGCCGTATCTGATCCTGGCGCTGACCGCGGTGCTCCGCATCCTGATCGGCAACGCGGCGGATGCCAAGCGCGCCGGGTCGTCGGCCTGCGGGTCGTCGGGATCTTCCTCGGGGTCTGCGCGCTGCTCAGCCTGTTCTTCCTGCCGATGTGGACGGGCACCCCCATCCCGCACTGGTTCGTGCAGCTGCACTACTGGTTCCCGAGCTGGATCTGAACCACCCTCAGGGCGTTACAAAGTTTTAACATTGCGCCCGGATACGGGGTGCCATGATGACGGCATACCCGAAGGCAGCCCCCGATGCCCACTTTGCTTTTCCGTCCTGTCGTCGCGCCCGCCCTGGCGCTGACGCTGCTCCTCGGCGTGCCCGCCGTCGGGCTCCTCATGTCGGCGTCACCGGCGGCCGCCGGGGTCGGGATCGCCATCGGCCCCAGCCCGATCCATCCCGACACCACGGTGACGATCTCGGGAAGCAAGGACGCCGATGCGACGGTCACCGTCGCCATCCGCCCGCCCGGCAACAGCTGGACCACGGTCGATGCAAGCTGCTCAGGGCTCGGACCCGGCTCGGTCTCGTGGTCGTGCCACGTTCCGGCCGGGGGCGGGTGGTCGCACGGCGATCATCAGGTCACCGCGACGCAGTCCGGAGGGGCCTCGAGCGGGGTGGCGAGTGGCCGATTCGTGGTCGTCCCGCCGGCGGTTCAAGGACCGAAACCGGTGCCGACGCCGACTCCGACTCCCACGCCGACTCCGACTCCGACTCCGACACCGACACCCACGCCCACCCCGACCCACACCCCTCCGGCGGTCGTCCCCCCGCACGTTCCGAGCGGCAAGCCCACGACGAAACCCGACGGTCCGCCGGTCGAGCTGACCACCCTGGCCCTCCCCGTGACGCCGGACCCCGCTCCGGATGCGTCGCCCCCGGTGATCGGCAAACGTCACCCGACGTCCAGCCCTCCGCCCTCGCGCAACGAACCCTCGACGCCGAGCGCGCTGAGCAACGCCCTGCCGACCCTGGCCGACCTGCTCGGAGCGCCCGCGAGCTTCGCGGCAGCCGGTGGCTTCGGCGCGATCATCCTGCTTCTGGTCGCGATTCCCGCGCACTTCCTCGACGACACGATCGAGGCGAACTCGCACCGGATCGCCGGCTGGTTCTCCCGCCTGGCGCCGGTCGCCGCGCGTTGGCGCCGGCTGCGGTCGCGCATTCCGCGCATCCCGTTCTCGGGACCCGCGATCATCGTGCTCGCCAGCGTGGCCTTCGGCTTCGCCGATCCGAAATTCGGATTCGACCTCGTCTCGCTGAGGTCGACTCTCGCTCTGGCCATCGGCCTGCTGCTCGTGATGGAGGTGCCCAACCTCGCGACCTCCACCCTGCTCCGCCGTCGCTGGTCGGCCCGCGCCCGGGTCGTCGTGCAGCCGGGCGCACTCGTGCTCTCGATCGCCGGGGTGGTGGCATCCCGGATCTTCGGATTCCATCCGGGCCTGCTGATCGGCCTGGTGATGGGACTCGAGCTCGCATCCGACGCTCGCGCCGAGCATCGCAAGCGCGCCGTGGTGCTCCGGATGGGCATCACGGCCGGGATCGCCACGGGCGCCTGGCTGCTGTACTCCCTGCTCAGCGCCGGGCCTGAGGCACACGACTTCGCCGGGCTGCTTACCCGCGAGACCCTGGTCGCGGCCACCGACGAAGGGCTCACCGGCCTGGTCGTGGCGCTCATCCCCGTCACGTTCATGGAGGGCAAGCAGCTCTTCGAGGGCTCCCGCTGGCTGTGGGCCGCGATCGCCCTCCCGGTCGGCTTCCTCTTCGCGATTCTGGTCATCCCCCGCGCCTTCACCGAAGAGGGGCCGGATGTCTCGTTCTGGGCATGGATCGCGGTGCTGGTCTTGTTCTCAGCCCTCGCCTTGGCGGTCTGGCTCGCTTTCCGACTGACGGGGAAGGGTCCGCATGCACTCGACGAGCAGGAGGAGCACGACGAGGCGGTCAAGCCGGTGGTGCCCGCGTAACGAGCAGGTAAACGCAGCAGCATCCGATATTCCCTCGCGACCTCACCAGCGGTAGGTTGAGCCGAACACGCATCCCCCGAGTGCGTTCTTCTCAGCTCAACGTTTCGTGCCTCACTCCTCTTACCCTCAGGAGTCCCCCCATGCGTGCCATCGGCTTTGCCGCCCTCAGCTTCGGCGCCGTCGTCGCCCTCAGCGCAACCCTGGGCATGAGCTATCGCAGCTCGGCCGCGCCGCTGGACGACCCCACCTCGTCGGTGTCCGACACGAGCTCGCCCGCCGCGCCCGACTCGGCGGCGCCGACCACCGACGGCGCGGCACCGACCACGGATGCGGCGACGCCCACCGACACGGCGACGGGGAGCGATTCCACGTCGCCCACCGACAGCGCGGGCCCGGACGACACCGCAACGCCGTCGGAGACGCCATCTGTTACGCCGTCCAACACCCCCAGCACGTCGTCGGACGCTCCAGGCGCGGTCGGCGGATTCCGCCCGATGTTCTCGATCTTCGCCAGCACCGCCCTCACACCTGATGTCACCTGGACCTTCTCCAGCATCCGGTCGATCGATCCGACGGTCACGCTGACCGGTGGCGCCGACGAGATCGCGATCACCTACCAGCAGATCGACACCAGTTCGATGGACCCGATCGGCATCCCTCAGTCGGCCATCGCGGCCACCTCGGTCGACGCCTCTCCACATGACTACGGCTCCGTCTTCGTCGATGGCACCGGCTTGTGGCAGGTCACCGTCACGCAGAGCTGGAGCGACGACTCGTTCGATCCGACATCGACCAGCACCTCCTTCTACGTGCCCGGCACTCCTTCCCTCGACGGAATGGGTGCATCCGAGGGCTTCTACTTCCAGGGGTTCGGCACCCCGGGCGACGAGATCGAGGTCGTCGCTGGCGACTTCTCGGTCTTCCCTCCGAGCTTCACCGTTGACTGCGGCCCCGTGACGGTGGACGGCTCTGGCTCGTGGGACTGCTCCACTGGCAGCGGCCTTGATGTCAATGCGAGCTATCGGGCGATCCAGATCGACTCGGGCAGCAACTGCAACGGCGACGAGGTGGGCTGCACTGGTGTGACCCCCTACGCGGACGGCGCCCTGTCGGCGCCGAGCGCGCCCATCGCCTACTTCCCGTCCGTCACTTTCGAGCCTCGACCGGCGGGCGGCCACCTGGTCTCCGCCCCCACCGCTGGTTCGTATGGAACCAACGCTGACTTCGCGCTCTGGCAGACCATCGAGTACTACTACGGGTCGTACGACGATTGGGGCGACTTCAGCGGAGCCCCCTTGTGCGATTACGGCGAGGGAGGTTTCGTGCCCGGCACGAACACGTGCGATGCCTCCGGATTGGCACCGGGCTACTACGAATACCGGGTGATGCAGAGTGCGACCGACGCTCTTATCGCCCAGTACTTCACCGTGCCGAACACTCCTACCGTGACGGTGATCCCGAGCGGAAGCGGCCGCGCGTTGCTCAGCGGCACGGTGGCTACCGACACGATCGACGCGGTCGGCGACCTGGTCCATGTGCTCGTCGACGGCAACAATCCGAAGTGCGACGGGTCGACCGTTGCAGGGAACGGCACCTGGAGTTGCATCGTCACCGGGCTGAAGGCAGGCACCCACACCTTCCAGGCATTCGTCGAGGATGTCAACGGTGGCAACGGGGACATCGGGTTCCCCGATCACGTCACGGGCGGCCTCTCGGCGGGCAGCAACCTCGTGTCGGCCAAGATCCAGGTCACCGGCACATCGACCCCGACGGACAGCCCGACCGCGTTCCCGGACTGGTTCTTCACGATCACCGGCGTCGACCTGAACAACGTGCACCCGGGCGACACCTTCACCGTGAGCGGCTCGGATCTCCCGCCCGGAGCGATGGTCAGCGGCGAACTGCATTCCAAGGCGGTGTCGATCGGCTCGGCCGTCGTGCAGCCGGATGGCACCTTCACCCTGCCGGTGACGGTCCCGGCCGACTTCCCGGCCGGTGCGCACACGATCGTCATGACGCTGACTCCGCCCGGAAGCTCGGCGGTCCCCAGCCAGCAGGCGCTCAAGGTGGTCACGACCTCCGACTCGAGCGGTGCGGGCGATGCGGCGACCCCGAGCGACTCGCCGTCGCCGCTGGGCAGCTCCGAGGGCCCCGGCATCGACCACCACGGCCCGAACAGCAACATCCTGACCCACGGGCTGAACACCATCGCCGATGTCGTGGCGCACCCGGCGAAGATCCCGGCCGCCATCGAGATCGGGCTGGTGCTGCTGATCTTCGCCGTTCTCCCCGGCCATCTGCTCAATGCCACCCTCGCCGAGCAGTACGAGCGGTTCACCAAGCGGCGCCCCAAGCGCGAGCCGGGGCAGGGTCGCTGGGCGCGGCTCGTGGCGTTCCTGCATCGCACCCCTGTGGTCTCGGGGCTGCTGCTCACGACCGCGACGGCCCTGCTGTTCGGATTCGCGGATCCCCGATTCGGATTCTCGCTGCCGTCGCTGCGGCTGTTCCTCGGCCTGGCGATCGCGCTCGCCATCGTCACCTACCTCACGAATGCGGTGGTCAGCCGGATCATGCGCGGCCGCTGGAGGGTGGATGTCGAGGTCCGCCTTCGCCCGCTCGGCCTCATCCTGACCGTGGTCGGCGTCGTGGTGTCGCGTCTGTTCGACTTCTCGCCCGGATTCCTGATCGGTCTCGTGCTCGGGCTCGTCATCTCCGAGAAGCACCTGGCGAAGCAGGCGTGGCGCGCGGTGCTGCTGCGCAGCTCCATCCTGCTCGGAGTCGCGCTGCTCGCCTGGTTCGCGTTCAGCCTGTTCGACGCGAAGCAGGAGGGCGGTACCTTCGCCTCCGAGCTCGCGATCGAGACGCTGGTCGCCATCACCACCGAGGCGGTCGTCGGCCTGATGGTCGAACTGCTGCCGCTCAAGCTGCTCGAGGGCGAGAAACTCTACGAGAAGTCCAAGGTGCTCTGGGGCGCCCTCTACCTGCTCGCGGTGTTCATCTTCGTGGTGGCGGTGGTGCCATGGGAGGGCAACTGGGCAGAACTCGGGTCGTCGCTGTGGACCTGGATCGGGATCGTGGTCGGCTTCGGCATCGTGGCCACCGGCATCTACCTCTACTTCCGCATCCGCGGGCACGAGGAGCACGAGGAGCACGTCATCACCGACGAGGACGACGAGAAGCTGGTGCCCATCGCGAGCGAGGACGAGTGAACCGCCGGCGAGCGAGCCAGGGTGTACCATCCGTTCGACCCGATTGCGCCAACGAAGAGGCCTCATGACCACACCCATGCGACGCACCAGCCGCCTTCTGGCGAGCATCGCGGTCGCCGCCATCGCGGTCGCGTTGGGTGTCGTGACGGCTGCCCCGGCCTATGCGGCCACCTTCACGGTGACGAACGGAGCCTCGTCAGGCGCGGGGAGTCTGCCGCAAGCGATCACCGACGCGAACGGCTCGGCCGGCTCCACCATCACCATCGCGGCCGGCCTGCTCATCGACATGTCGGGCTTCTCGAATCCGCAGGTCACGGCATCCGTGACCATCGAGGGCGACGCGTCGAACCCGCCGACGATCATCGGGCCGAACTCAGCCCCCATCTTCCAGGTGACCGGTCCGCCGACGGGCGTCGATCTCGAGGTCGACGACGTCATCATGCAGGCCTCGACCACGGTGACGAGCGGTGACGCGATCACCACGGCCGGCGGCCCGGGGTCGGTCACGCTGAACGACGACACCTTCCAGAATTTCCCGCATCCCGCCGTCGAACTGCTGCTTCAGACGGGCGACCTCACGGTGACCGACTGCACCTTCACCGGCAACTCGGCCACGGTCGCGGATTCGGACGGCGGGGCGATCATCGTCGGATCGGTCAACGACCTGACGGTCACCGGATCGACCTTCAGCAACAACACGGCGGGCCACAATGGCGGCGCGATCTTCCTCAATGCCGCGAACAGCGTGAACATCACCGGATCGTCCTTCGCCAACAACTCGGCGGGCATCGACGGTGGAGCGATCGGGATCTCGAACTTCTCGGGCGACAGCACCTGGACGGGAAACACCTTCACCGGCAACAGCTCCGGAGCCACCGGCTTCATCGGAGGCGCCGCCTTCGAGGTCGACACGATCCTGGCCGGCGTGACCCTCACCATCGACCAGTCCACGTTCTCGGGGAACTCCTCGACCAGCGGCGTCGTTCCGCCCCGCGGAGGCGTCGGCTACGTCAACGACGTCGAGGGGACCCTGCTGCTCTCGAGCTCGACCATGACCGGCAACAGCTTCGGCGGGACGGGGATCGGCAACGGGCTCGATGTCGCCGTCGGCATCATCGGAGACACCGGCGAGTTCGACGTGCTGCAATCGACCTTCGACGAGACCGGCGCCTCCACCCCGCTGCTGTTCGCCGGCAGCAACAACAACTTCTTCAGGCTCGCCTCCAGCACCTTCTTCGGGCCCGGGATTCTGCAGATCCCGTCGAACGCCAACGCCGCGGTGAACGCCGTCGAGGCGCGCGACATCATCGCGATCTCGACGGATGCGACGCCGGCATTCCAGGTCGCCGGCACACCCGCCGAGATCGGGTACTCGATCACCTCCGATACGGCCGGGCCCCAGCTGGTCGGCCTGCTCGGGGTGCAGTTCGGTGTCACCGACGCGGGCCTCGGCCCGCTGACCAACAACGGCGGCCCGACCCAGACGCGCCTTCCCGTCGCCGGCAGCCCCGCCATCGACCTCGGCGACCCGGGATTCACCGTCCCGGCGACCGATCAGCGCGGCACCGGGTTCGCCCGAGTGGTCAACGGCCGGGTCGACATCGGTGCGGTCGAGGTCCAGACGGCGGCGGCCCTCGCCGCCACGGGCGTCGACTCGGCGCCGACGGTCTGGATGGCCTCGACCTCCCTCGCCACCGGCCTGCTTCTGCTCGGCGCTCTGCTTCTGACCCGTCGCGCGCGCCGCAACACGGCGAAACAGGCCATCGCCCGCCGGTAGCCTGGCAGGCATGCCAGAACGCAGCGCCGACCGCTCAGACCGGGAGTACGGGTTCCGCACCCGAGCCATCCATGCCGGCAACATCCCGGATGCGGTGACCGGATCCCGCGCCCTCCCCATCTACCAGACCAGCGCGTTCGTCTTCGACGACACCGCGGATGCCGCCGCCCGCTTCGCCCTGCAGAAGTACGGCAACATCTACAGCCGGCTCGCGAACCCGACGGTCGCGAGTTTCGAGGAGCGGGTCGCCTCGCTGGAGGGCGGGATCGGCGCGGTGGCCACCGCATCCGGCCTCGGCGCCGAGTTCATCACCTTCGCCTCGCTGGCCGGAGCCGGCGACCACATCGTCGCCAGCGCGAGCCTGTACGGCGGCACCATCACGCAGCTCGATGTGACACTGCGCCGTTTCGGGGTCGAGACCACCTTCGTGCACTCGTCAGATCCGGCCGACTACGACGCCGCGGTGACCGACAAGACCAAGCTGATCTTCGTCGAGACGATCGCGAACCCGTCCGGCGAGATCGCCGACCTCGAGGGTCTGGCCGCGGTGGCGCACAGCCACCACATCCCGCTCATCGTCGACTCGACGGTGGCCACTCCGTACTTGAACCGGCCGATCGAGTGGGGAGCCGATGTCGTCATCCACTCGGCGACCAAGTTCCTCGGCGGCCACGGCACCACGCTCGGCGGAGTCGTCGTCGAGTCCGGGCGGTTCCACTGGGCCAACGAGAACTTCCCGCTGTTCGATGAGCCTGTGCCGCACTACGGCGGGCTCAACTGGCACGGCAACTTCGGCGAGTACGCCTTCCTCACCCGGCTGCGCGCCGAGCAGCTGCGCGACATCGGCCCGACCTTGGCGCCGCATTCCGCCTGGCTGCTGGCTCAGGGGGTCGAGACCCTCCCGTTCCGCATGCAGGCCCACGTCGAGAACGCTCAGGCGGTCGCCGAGTGGCTCGAGGCCGACACACGGGTGGAGTTCGTGAACTACGCGGGGCTCGCGAGCCACCCGCACCACGAGCGCGCAGCCAAGTACCTGCCCAAGGGGCCGGGCTCGGTGTTCAGCTTCGGGGTGAAGGGTGCCGGCTCGGCGTCCAGTCGAGCTGTCGGGCAACGTTTCATCGAGAGCGTGAACCTGGCCAGCCACCTGGCCAACATCGGGGATGCCAAGACGCTCGTCATCCATCCCGCGTCCACCACCCACGCCCAACTCAGCGAGGAGCAGTTGCTGGCCGGCGGCGTACTGCCCGGCCTGGTGCGCATCAGCGTGGGCATCGAAGACCTCGACGACATCATCGACGACCTCGACCAAGCGCTCGACCGCGCGGCGGAGCTGGGGGCGTAGGCCATTTCTGGCCTGCGCCGCGACCCCAGCGCCGAGCGCCGTCCCGGCGCTCGGGTCACATGTGAAGGAGAATAACCAGATGCCCTCTGCAACCGACACCCTCGAAACGGTCACGCTCACCAACGGCCTCACCTGCGAGATGCCCGCGGACTCCCCGCTGGCGAAGCTGCTCAAATCGCAGCGCACCTGGGTCGGCCCGAGCGCCAAGGAGCGGCTGAAGATCCTGCAGGGCGCGAAGACGGTTGCCATCGTCGGGGCGTCGCCGAACGCCACCCGCTCGAGCTACTTCGTCGCGACCTACCTGCAGCAGTCCAGCGACTACGAGCTGTTCTTCGTCAACCCGATGGTCGACGAGATCCTCGGCCAGAAGACCTATCCCGATCTGGCCTCACTGCCCGTCGTGCCCGACATCGTGGATGTCTTCCGCAAGGGCAGCGACATCCCGTCCGTCATCGACGAGGCGCTCGCCATCGGTGCGAAGACGGTGTGGGTGCAGCTCGGCATCTGGAATCAGGATGCCGCGATCTACGGCGAGTCGAAGGGGCTCACGGTCGTCATGGACCGCTGCCTCAAGATCGAGCACGCCCGCTTCCACGGCGGCCTCCACCTGCTCGGCTTCGACACCGGAGTCATCAGTTCGCGCAAGGGCGCGCGCTGAGGCTGAGTCAGAACTCAAGCCTTACGGCTGCGCGCCGATCTCGTTGCGCTGCCCGTTGTTCTGGACCGCGCCGTCGACGCCGCCCTCGACCCTGACGGTGTTGTCGTCGCCGTTGACGATCACCGAGGTGACGCTGGCGCTGCAGGTGATCATGTTGCGGTCGCCCGTGATCAGGATGGTGCCCATGTCGTTGTTGGTCTGCACGTTGTTCAACGATCCGCCGACGTCGAGTGATCGGATCGTCTGCGCCAGCACTTGAAGGCTGTCGCCCCTGATGGTCAGGGTTCCCAGATGGTCGGCGGTCACCTTGATGCCGGACCCTTCCACGGTGAGGTTCTCGCAGTCGCCGATGCGGTACTCGCCCGCCAGCGAGATCACCCGGTCGACGCATCCCGCGCTGGGGCTGGCCGTCGGGTGCGTGACCCCGCTCGGCGAAGCGGTCGGCGAGGGGGCCGCCTCGGCGCTCCGGGTCGCACTCGGACTGGGCGCTGAAGCGCCCCAGTTGGCGAACAAGGACAGCGGGCTGCAGCCGCTCAGAGCGGCGACCAGGGCTACCGAGAGCGGCAGCCACGCGGCGCGGGCAAGCGGGTGGCGAGCGGAGCGACGGGTCGGGCGGGGGCCTGCATGACGGAGAACCATGCGGCCGAGCCTAGGTGCCACCCGGTCAGGGCGCGAGCAGTTCTGCCAGCGCCGCCGGATCGCCGACCGGCAGCGCGCAGACGAAGCGCTCGCAGAAGTACGCCGCCGCACGTCCGTCACGGAGGGCGCGGCCTTCGAACAACTCGAATCCGGATGCGGCGAACTCCCCCGCCTGCGCGCCCGTCACGACCGCCGTCGGCTGGGGCCCGTTCGAGCGGGCGATCGCACCGAGCGGCTCCCCCGGATGGTCGGTGACGACCACGAGCTGCCGAGTCGGCGACACCAGGCGGGAGGCGATGGCGAGGGTGGCGCCGAACGCGCTGGGCTGCTCGAGCGCCTGTGCGAGGGCGGGCGCGAGGGCGTCCTCGGCGATCCGCCGATGGGCGTCGTCGCCGGTCAAGGTCCAGAGCAGCAGAGCCGCGTCGGCGAGCAGGGCGGGGCCCGACGGTGTTGCGCCGTCATCCAGGTCGGGCCCGGCGACCAGCCCGTGCCTGGCCAGCACGGGGTCGCTGCCGCCGGGTGCCCGGATGCCGCCGTCCTGCGCCCGCGTGCGCTCGATCAGGGCGCGGGCGACGACGGCGTACCGCGCCTCGCCGAGCGCGAGCGACAGGCGGAGCAGGCCGCCGGCCAGGCCGCCGATGTCTTCGAGGGTGGCCACGGCATCCGAGAGCCTGCCGTCGAGGGATGCCCGGGCGACCGGCCCCTCGGGGCCGTGCGGCAGGTGCAGGGCGAGCACGGTGTCGGCGGCAGCGCGCGCGGCCGCGATCCAGTCGGAGCGGCCGAGTCGCGAGCCGGCGGAGGCCAGCGCTCCGATCGCCATCCCATTCAGTCCGGTCAGCACTTTGGCGTCGAGAGCGGGCCGGGGCTGGCGGGCACGATGCACCGCGTCCAGGGCGTAGTAGCCGCCCTCGCCGCGCTCCCCGTCGATCAGGCTCTCGCTGTCCTGCGCCGGGGCGAACGCGCCGGATGGCAGCCGCAGCACGTCCAGCAGGAACGTTGCGATCCCGGTCGCCGGCTCCGCGTCGCCGGCGGCCGCGAAGCGGTCGAGCAGTTGCGCGTTGTCGCTGAGCATCCGCTCGTAGTGCGGCTCGCTCCAGTCGCGGCGCACGGCGTAGCGGAAGAAGCCGCCCTCCACGGTGTCGCGCAGGGGCGAGGCGGCCAGGGCATCCCGGGTTCGTCCCGCGAACGCGGCCGCCGCCTCGCCTGCGGCCGGGTTCGCCTCCGCTGCGCGCTGCTCCAGGAACCAGAGCAGGGGCGCGTTCGGGAACTTGGAGCCGCGGCCGAGGCCCCCGAACTCCGGGTCCTCGAGCTGGGCGAGACGATCGACGGCCGCATCCAGCTCGGCCTCGACTGGAAGCCCGGCTCCCGGCTGCGCGCGGGCGGATGCCAGCGCCTCGAGCACCGCCGCCGCGGCGGCCTCCACCTCGTCGCGCCGCTCGTCCCAGGCCTCGAGGATCGCGTCGAGCACCATGCGGAACGACGGGGTGTCTCCGAGCGGCCGCGGCGGAAAGTAGGTGCCGGCGAAGAAGGCCGCGCCGGCCGGCGTGGTGAAGACCGAGAGCGGCCAGCCCAGGTTGCCGGTGAAGGCACTGGCGGCGGCCAGGTAGGTGGCATCCACCTCGGGATGCTCCTCGCGGTCGACCTTGATCGCGACGAAATTCTCGTTGAGGTACCGGGCCAGTTCGGGGTCGCTGAAGCTCTCGCGCGCCATCACGTGGCACCAGTGGCAGGTGGCGTAGCCGATGCTGACGAACACCGGAACGCCGCGTCGGGCGGCCTCCGCGAAGGGCTGCTCGCCCCAGGCCCACCAGTCCACCGGATTGCCCGCGTGAGAGCGCAGGTAGGGGCTCACAGCATCCGATAGCCGGTTCGTCATAAGGTCAGGGTATGTCGACGACGACCGTGACCTACGTGGGCGGCCCCACCGCGATTCTCGAGTGGGCGGGGCTGCGGATCGTCACCGATCCGACGTTTGATGCGCCGCAGGTCTACGACGACCCGAACGAGTCGACCCTGGTCAAGACCGCCGGACCCGGCGTGGCGCGCGCCGAGCTCGGGCCGGTCGATCTGGTGCTGCTCTCGCATCACGGCCACAAGGACAACCTCGATTGGGAGGGGCTGGAGCTGATCGCGAGCGGCCCGCTGACTCTCAGCCACCGGATCGCCGCGTCTGAGCTCTGGGGCGGCTCGGTGGTGGGCTACGACGACTGGGAGACGCACACGATCGGCGACGTCACGGTCACCATCGTGCCCGCGCTGCACGGTCCGCCCGGCTCGCTGTGGTTCGCAGGACCGGTGGTCGGCTTCGTGCTCGAGAAGCAGGGCGAGCCGACCGTCTACGTGAGCGGCGACAACGCCTCGCTGCCCCTGGTCGAGCAGATCGCCGGGCGCTTCCCGTCGATCGACATCGCGTTGCTGTTCGCCGGGGCCGCACGCGTGCCCGGCCTCGACGCCGCCCTGACCCTGACCTCGCAGGATGCGGCGACCGCCGCCCAGCTGCTGGGCAGCCCGCGCGTGGTCGCTCTGCATGTCGAGGACTGGGAGCACTTCAGCGAGAACCGCTCCGAGCTGGATGCC
>Ga0207695_10008943_pt1 | contig 12465 bp, 9 predicted proteins | sample KBSC54metaG_FD_184354 | JGI IMG/M metagenome (GOLD analysis project Ga0207695, IMG submission 184354) | Corn rhizosphere microbial communities from Kellogg Biological Station, Michigan, USA - KBS C5-4 metaG (SPAdes) (version 2) | ecosystem: Host-associated > Plants > Roots > Rhizosphere > Soil...
GTGCGGCGCTGCTGCTCGCGTGGTGGGCCGCCCCGCCCATCGCGAACTGGGTCGGCCTGCCCGCCGAACTGCCGCTGGCCGACCCGATGCCGTGGCAAGCGGTGGCGGCGCTTGCGGCCGTGGCCCTCGCGCTGCTGCCGCTGGTGATCGCCCTGCCGTCGTGGCGCGCGCTCGGTCGCGTGCCCGCCGCGGCGCTGCAGGGGCGCACCGCGAGCGAAGGCCCGTGGGGCCGCCGCACGCGCCAGGCGCTGCTGGGCGTGCAGCTGGGCGGCGCGCTGCTGCTGCTGTCGCTGGCCGGCACGCTGGCGCTGCAGCAGCATCATCTGCTGCACATCGACCACGGATTCGTGACGCGCAACCGCCTCGTGCTGCGCATGGAGACCGACCCCGACCACGTACCCGCGCTCGACGCGTTCGCCGCCGCGCTGTCGCACTCGCCGGCCGTCCGGCACTGGTCGTACAGCTTCCTGATCCCGGCGTCGGACGTGGACGGCCTCGGGTCGCGCGAGGTCTTCAGCAGTGCGCAGGGCCGCCACGTCGAGGTCCGCATGAGCTCGGTCGGCGCCCCATTCTTCGACACCTACGGCATGCAGGTGCTGGCCGGCAAGCCCGTATTTGCCGAGGGCGCGAACAACGTGGTCGTCGACGCCAAGACCGCGCGCCTGCTTGGCTTCGCGACGCCCCAGGCGGCGATCGGCGCGCTCGTGCGCGGCGGTGGACAGTACCTGCAGGCGGGCACGGCGGAGCGGCGCATCGTCGCGGTCGTGCGCGACGTGAGCCTGGAGTCGGCCCGCTATGCGGAGTTGCCGCAGGCGTTCTGGCTGATGGGCTCGCCGCAATGGGTGGTGACCGCGACCGGTCCCGACCCGCAGGCGCTGTGGACGGCGCTCGACGACGCGTGGAAGGCGCACGGCCTGAAGATCCCCTACCAGCTGACCTGGGCCGACGACCAGCGCGCCGACGTCTACCGCCAGGAGAACCAGCTCACGACGACCGTGGCCGTCGTCGCGCTGCTGGCCGTGGGCGTCGCGATGATCGGCGCCTATGCGATGGTGGCCGACACGCTGCGCCGCCGTCGCACGGAACTGGTGCTGCACCGGCTGCACGGCGCGGGCGACGCGGCGATCGTGCGCCAGGTGGCCGGGGAATTCGGCGTGCCGCTGCTGGGTGCGGCGCTGGCCGCGCTGCCGCTGGCGGCATGGATCGGCGCGCGCTATCTGGGCGGCTTCGTCGATCGCGTGAGCTGGTCCTGGGGCCTCGCCGCGCCGCTGGCGGGCGCGCTGGCCGCGACGCTCGTCATCACCGCGCTGGCCTGCCTGCGCCACGTGCGCCAGGCGCTGGCGCTGCAGCCGATCGAGGCGCTGGACTGACGCTCAGTGCCGGCGCGCCGCGTCGATGGCGTCGCACGCCGCGCGGCGCGAGGCCGCGTGAAGCGGCAGCGCGATCTCGGCCAGCGATTCCTCCAGTTCGGCGACGACGCGATCGAGTTCCTCGAGCACGAGGGTCAGCTCGGCGACGGTGAGCACGCGGCCGGCCCCGCGGGCGGCGGCCGCCGGCGGCCCGGAGTGGGCTGAGGGATCGAACATGCGAGGCTCCTTCGCGCCGGGGGCGGCGCCCTGGAGCGTTTCAGGCATTCCACGCGCCCGCTCGCGGGCGGGCGCCAGGGCATGCGGGTTGCTGGTTCAGGCGTTGCGCCGCCGGGGTGGATGCTGCGACTGGGCGCAGGATGACGGTGCGGCGGGGAAGACGCTTGGCACTGGCACGCCGCCGGGCGCGGCGCCGCGCCCACGACACGGTCATTCTGCGCACAGCGAAGCGTCGCCGCAGAATCCACGCTCGCCGAAGCGCCGTGCACGACGCCGAGGCTGGGATGGAACCTGCGACTGCGCGCAGGACGACGGCGCGGAGGGAGGCCGCCTTGCGACTACGGCGTCGGTGCGGCGCCGTCGAACTGGTGCGGATCGGCGAGCAGGTCGTGCGTCTCGGGATGCTTGCGCATGTAGGCGTCGAACACCTCGCAGCGCGGCACCACCTTGAGCCCGCGCTCGCGCACCGAGGCCAGCGCGGCCTCGACCAGCTCGCGCGCGATGCCGCGCCCGCGCAGCGCCTCGGGCACCACGGTGTGCTCGAAGGTGATCACGTTGCCGGCGAGCGAGTACGTGGCCACCGCCGCGTGGCGGTCGACGATCTTCTCGAAGCGGTGGGCGGCGGCGTTGTCATGGACAAGGGAGCGATGGTCATCGGTCATGGCGGCGGGTCGGGTTGAACGGGAACGGGCGATTCTCGCGCGGCACGGCCCGCGGACTGTCTTAAAGTCCGGGAAAAGACAGGGCGTCGTCGACGCCGGGAGGACAGGATGATCGCAAGGACAACCGGATCGCGCACGCTCGCGCGCCTGCGTCGCCGCGCATCGCGCGGGCTGCTGGCCGGCGCGCTGGCCGTGTGCGCGCAGGCCGCGGCGGCCGCGCCCACCCCCTGCAAGCTGGGCTTGCTGGAGCTGCCGGTCAAGATGGTCGGGACGCGCGCCGTCGCCACGGTGGGCATCAACGGCGTGCAGGTGCCGCTGGTGGTCGACAGCGGCGCCTTCTTCAGCTTCCTCACGGAGTCCGCCGCGGCGCAGCTGAACCTGCGCCTGCATCCCCTGCCCTTGGGATTGAACGTCATGGGCCTGACCGGCCGCGTCAAGGCGCGTGCCACCACGGTGGACTTCCTCGAACTGCTCAAGGGCCAGGTGCAAGACGTCGAGTTCGTCGTCGGCGGCAACGAGGACGTCCCCGGCACCATGGGCCTGCTCGGTCGCAACCTCCTGGGCTTCACCGACACCGAGTACGACCTCGCGCACGGGATGATCCGCTTCGTGTTCCCCAAGGGCGACTGCGACGACACCGACATGGCTTACTGGGCCGCCGGCCAGCCGGTCGTCGAGCTCGCGCTGCGCCGCGACCACCGCGAGCGCACGCCGGCGATCCAGGCCATCATCGAGGTCAACGGCCGCAAGACCATGGCGCTGTTCGACACCGGCGCGTCGACCGCCCTGTCGCTGTCCGCGGCCCACCGCGCCGGCGTGAAGGACTCAGACATGACGCCCAACGGCAAGATCGCCGGCGCCGGCACGCGCACCGCCGACGCGTGGATCGCGCCCGTCGACAAGGTGGACTTCGGTGGCGAGGCCATCAACCACAACAAGCTCGAGGTCGCCGACTTCGACATGGGCGACACGGAGATGCTCGTAGGCATCGACTTCTTCCTGTCGCACCGCATCTACGTGTCCAAGCGGCAGTCGCGGATGTACTTCACGTACAACGGCGGGCCCGTCTTCGCGCTCAACAAGGGCGAGCGCGCCGACACGGCGGCGGCCGATGCCGCGGCCTCGGCCGCCACGGCGATGACCGCGGACGCCTATGCGCGCCGCGGCGCGGCCTCGCAGTCGCGCCACGATTTCGCCGGCGCGCTGGCCGACCTCGACCGCGCCTGCGCGCTGGAGCCCGCCAATGCGGGCTTCCTCGCCACCCGTGCCCGACTGCACCTGGAGACGAAGGCGATCGACAAGGCGTTGGCCGACCTCGACACCGCGCTGCGCCTCGACCCCGGCCTGGCCGAGGCCCGCATGATGCGCGCCGCGTTGCGCGAAGGCACGGGCCAGCGCGCGGCGGCGCTGGAGGACCTCGCGGTGCTGGAGCGGACGCTGGCACCGCAGTCCGACCTGCGTCGCGCCATCGCCTCCCTGTACACCGAGATGAACCTGCCCGCGATGGCGCTCGCGCAATGGGACCAGTGGCTGCCCACGCACCGCCACGACATCGGCCGCGCGAGCGCGCTGAACAGCCGCTGCTGGCTGCGCGTCGAGATGGGCAGCGAGCTGGACAAGGCGCTGGCCGACTGCGACGACGCCGTCGACGCCGACTCGAAGAACGCCTCCTTCCTCGACAGCCGGGCCTGGGCCTACCTGCGCCAGGGCAAGTTCAGGAAGGCGCTCGACGACTTCGACGACGCACTGAAGTTCGACCCCGAGTCCGCGTACTCGCTGTATGGCCGCGGCCAGGTGCACCTGGCGCTCGGCCACGCCCAGGCGGCCGCGGCCGACCTCGCGGCGGCCCGCAGGCAGCAGCCGGAGATCGACGCGCACGCGAAGCGCGACGGCCTGCCGACGGCGCCGCCGCCCGCCGTGCCGGCCGCGCCGTCCGCCCCGGCGTCCTGAGCGCGCGCGGCCGCGCTCAGCGGCGCGCCGCCATGCTGCGTGGGCGTGCCTGCGCGGCGCGCGCCGCGGTCAGCTCCTGGGTCGCGGCCTCGTTGGCCTGCTCGAGCCACTGCAGCGCGTCGATGTAGCCGACGAAGTGCTCGAGGTACTCGGGCGACAGCTCGCGCATCAGCACCAGCGAGCGGTGCACGAGGTGCTGCGAGTTCAGCGGGCCCGCGTTGTCCGGCAGCGAGGCACGCGACTGCGCCAGCCGCTGGTCGGCGGACAGGCGCGACCACGTGCGCTTGAAGAACTGCACCGTCTTCGCGTCGGCCGCTGCCCCGGTGACCGCCGGCGGGGCCGCGAGCGCGCGCGCAGCCGGCGCCGGAGGCCTGGCGGCGGACGCCACGGGTGCGGCACCGGGCGCCGCAGCGCGATGCTGCGCCGCGTGCACGACGAGCGCGGCCAGCGCGCCGCGGCCGGCCGCCGGCGCGGCAGGCCGGCCCGCCGCGTCGCCATCGGGCAGCGCCGACAAGGACTGGACGATCGCGGCGACGCGCTCGTCGATCAAGCGCCGTGCCTCGCCCGCATGCGCGGCTGCGCGGCGTGCGAGCGCCTCGGCGAACCGCAAGCGCACCGGGTCGCGCGCCTGCGCGTCACGTGCGGGGGCCAGTGCGTCACGCGCGGGCGCCAGCGTGCCGGGCGCGCACGACGCCGGCTCGGGCCGCGGCGCGACGTCGCCGGCGCCGGCGGTCTCAGCCATGCGCGGCACTCCCGGCGGCAGGAACGCTGGCCGCGCCGGCCGCGGGCCGGGCGCGGGCGGTACGGGGCGTGGGCGCCATCTCGACGCGGCGGTTCTTCGCGCGCCCTTCGGCCTGCGCGTTGTCGGCCACCGGCTGTTCCGCGCCGAAGGCCGCGGCGAAGATGTCCGACGACGGCACGCCCGCCTCGACCAGCGCCCGCGTGACCGTCAGCGAACGCTGCGCCGACAGCTCCCAGTTGTCTGCGAACTGGTGGTTGCCGCCACGCACCTGGCGGTCGTCGGTGAAGCCGCTGACCATCAGGATCTCGTCGCGCGCCTTCAGGTAGGTGGTGATGGGGCCGGCCAGCTGCCGCAGCAGCGCGAGGCCCTCGGGCTGCAGCTCCGCGGAGTTGAACGCGAACAGCACGCTGCCGTTGATGTCGATGCGGCCGTGATCGATGGTCACGCGACCCGCGGCCAGCGGCACGGCCAGCGCGCGCTCGAGCGCGGCGCGCCGCTGCTCCTCGAGCTGGTGCTGGCGGATCTCGTCCTGCAGCCGCGTCACCAGCTCCAGCTGCGACGCCAGCGCGAACAGCAGGATCAGCACGAACGCGCCCAGCAGGCCCGACATCAGGTCGCCGAACACCGCCCACACGGGCGCCGACGCGTCGGCCGCGCCGTCGACGTCGATCTCGTCGACGCTCATCGCGCGCGCCTGCGCGCCGCGGGGCGGCCGTACGAGCTCATGCCTGCGCCTCCGCCGCCTGGCGTCCGGCCAGGCGCTGCAGTTCCTCGATGATCTGCTTCTGCGACAGGATGCTCAGGTCGATCACCTCGCGCGCCTGCGCCACGTAGTACGCGAGCTGCTCGTCGCTGCGCTCCATCTGCGCGCCGAGCGCCACGTCGATGCGCTCCAGGTGCGCGCCGAGGCGGTCGCCCGACTCCGCGAAGCGCTGCACCGCGACGCCGAAGGCCTCGCCCAGGCTGGCGACTTCCACCGCGCTGCCCGTCACCTGCGCCGCCACGTCGACCAGCTTGCCGGCCTCGGCCTGCACCTGCGCGTGGAAGCGCTCGCCAACGCGCTCGAGCACCTCGGCGGACGACGTCACCAGCGCGTCGATCGCGCCGCGCTGCTCGCCGGCCGCTCGGTTGACGCCGTCCAGCAGCGTGCCCAGCGTCTCGAGGATGCGGGCGCGCTCGTCCAGCATCGTGTTGTCGCGCGCCATGCTGTCGGCCAGCTTCTGGCGCAGCTCGGAGATGACCTCGGCCGCCGCTCGCGGCGCCTGCGAGGCCGCTTCGACGAGGCGGCCGATCTCGGCGATGGTCGCGCGGGCCTGCGTCTCGGCCTGCACCGTGATGTCGCGCGCGCTGCGCTCCATCGTCTCGACCACGCGCTGCTGCTGCTCGAGCGAGCGTGCGCCGGCCTGCTGCCACTGCGCCTGCAGCGACGCCGCCATCGCCTCCAGCGAGCTTGCCATCGCGTCGACGCGCTGCTGGTCGCGCGCGGCCGACGTCGACTGCAGCTCGGCGTGCGCCTGCTGCACCGTCTGCAGCAGCGACGCGGAGTGCTGCTCGAACGTCGCGGCAGCGGTCGACAAGGATCGCTCGGTCGATTCCGCCAGGCGCGCGCCGGCTTCCTGCTGGCGCGCGACGGCGTCGGCCCACGCCTGCGTCACGCGCCCGACGGCCGCGTCCAGCCGAGCGCCCGCGCCCTCGAGCTGGGCCGTCGCCGTGCCGGCGATCGATTGCTGCAGGGCCGCGGTCTCGCGCGCCATGGTCGCCAGCGCCGTCGCCATCTCGCCTTGCCAGCCGGCGTGGCGCTGCGCGACGTCGTCCAGCAACGCGCTGGAACGCTGCTCGAAGACCTGTGCGAAGCGCGCCTGCGAGGCCTCGACGTTCGCCGCGAGCGACTGCGCGGCCTGCTCGTGCCGCGCGAGCAGCGCCTGCCAGGCGTCGGCGGTCTGCGTGGTGCTGGCCGCGAAGCCCGCCGACAGCTGCGCCGCGTGTTCGCGCATCGTCCCGGCCAGCGTGGCGTGCAGCGTGGCCGTCTCGCGCGCGATGCCGGCCAGGGTGGCCTCCGCCACCGGGCGGATCGTCTCGCCCGCGATGCGTGCGCCCTCGGTCAGGCTCGCCTGCAGCGTGCGGTCGACCGACCGGGCGAGCGTCGTGTACGCGGCCTCGGCCTGGCCCTGGAACCGCTCCTGGCTCGCCAGCAGGCGTGCCTGCGCGGCCTCCGCCTGGCGTTCCATCGCCGCCATCATCGACGTCAGGCCGTCGACCAGCGCCGGCATCAGTTCGGCCTGGCGCTGCAGCAGCTCCAGCTGCGCCTCGCGCTGGTGCGACACCGAGAACGGGCGCAGCGTCGTGGCGATGCGCGCATCGAGCCGCTGCGCCGCCTCGACGCGTTCGCGCCGCGCGAGCGTGGACAGCAGGCCCAGGGCCGCGGAGGCCGCCACGCCGGCGACCGACGTCCCGAACGCCAAGCCCAGGCCCTTGACCGGCGCGATCAGCGAGTTGCGCACGGCGACGAGATCGGTGGCCGTCTCGAGCGCGGCGCCGGTGCCGCGCAGCGTGAGGATCATGCCCAGGAAGGTGCCCAGCATGCCCAGCAGCACCAGAAGGCCGGCCAGCATCGGCGCCAGCGCCGGACCGGGCAGGCCGACCGGCTCGCCCTCCACGCGGCGGCGCACGGCATTGCGCAGGCCGGCGGGCAGTGGCTCGAGCCACGCCGCCAGGCTGGCCGGCGTCGCGGAGAGCGCGTCGACCGCTGTGGACAGGGCGATGGTGGCCGCGCGGAAGCGCCGCAGTTCCAGCACGCCCATGACATAGAACGCGCCGATCAGCAGCGTGAGCGCGAGCGCGAGCGGATTGGTCAGCAGGTAGCCCGCCCCGACCCAGGCGATGACGGCCAGGCCGCTGGCGGCGGCGGCGTGGCGGAGGAATTGGTTCATGAGCGAATGAGCGACTGGCGGCAGGCCTGGAGCAGGCCTTCGCAAGGTTGCAGGCGGAGATCGAGTTCGGCGAGCAGGAGGGCCCGCATCTCCTGGCGGAACCGCTCGAGCCACGGGCCCGCGGGCGACCCGGCCTCGGTGGACGCGCCGCGCAGCTGGTCGAAGCGCGCCTCGAGCCGTCCGGCGACGCCGGCCAGCAGCGCGCGTTCCTGCGCGCCGACGACCTGCTCCATCACGCCATCGAGCTCGGCGAGCTTGGCGGCCCTGGCCGAACGATCGGCCAGCGTGGAACGCAGGCGGCGCCGCAGCGGCACGATCTGCGTCTCCATGGCCAGCTGGCACTTGGTGTAGCGCTGGCGCATCGTGGCGAAGTCGACGGGTATCTCGGCGGGCGCGACGGCGTCCTTCAGCGGGCGCATGGCGCGGCGCGGCGGTGCGGCGGCGCCGGCCGGCGCATCGGCGATCGTCCTGGCCAGCAGCGCCTTCACGCGGGCGAACTCACGCTCGTCCGCGGCCACGGCGCCCTCGCCGCCGAACAGCGCAACGCCGGCGCGCGCGGACGCGTCGCCCAGCGCCGCCGACAGCGAGAACGCATGGGTCCAGTCGAACCATCGGGCGAGCCGCTGCGCGAACGCGTCCGGCGCCGAGGGCACGGACACGTCGTCGAGAGCGGCCAACGTACGGATGAACGTCGAGCCGGTGAGAGGGATGCGGCGCGCTTCGCGCGCGAGGCTGCCGGACACTGTCGCAGTGGAAAAAAGGGCGCAGTCTACTCTCGTTCGGTCATCGAAACGGCGGCCGATCTGTGGTACGCGTGCTGCGCGCCGGACGCCGCGAATTCGACGAAAATACCGTGCGGATATGCGTCGCAGGGAATGCCTCGAATATCCCGGCAAACCCCTCCGAATTGCCGCCGCGGCCACGGTCGGGCGGCGGACGCCGCGAGCAGCCCGTTTCCCGCCAGCGGGTGGTGACCGTGTCGAATATCCCCGTGATGCGGCGATTACCGCGGCGAAATTCCCTGCAGGGGTTTGAACACCTGATTCGGGTCGTACGCCGCCTTGACCTGCGCGAGGCGTGCATAGTTGGCACCGTAGTACGCCGCCTGCCAGTTCGCGAGCTGGGGATCCAGGTAGTTCTGGTACGCCTCGCCGCTGCTCCAGGCGCTCATGCCGCCGCGCATCCCGGTGGTCACGGCGCGCGCGGCCGCCACCTGCGATGCCGCCACCCCGATCGGTTCCGCGATGTAGTACTGCGCGCTGAACAGCGCCCGGCGGTGGACGAACGCCGTGGCATCGGGCGCGACGCGCGCGATCGCGCCGCCCATCAGGTCCATGATGACGACCAGCGGCTGGGACGCCTGCTGCGCGGCCACCGCGTCCAGCATCGCCCGGATGCCCTCGGCCGGCAGCGGAGTGTCGAAGAAGTCCGACGAGGCGACGAAGGCGTTGCGCCGGATCTGGCCGTCGCTGCTGTCGCGGGGCAGGTGGCACTGCGAGACGCTCAGGCCGCCGCAGCCGGCGAGCAGCGTGTCGCGGAACGAGCCGGTGCGGATGCCGTGCGACGTCGGCGTCGCGCCCGCGTCGGCGAGGAACTGGTTCCAGATCGGCAGGAAATCGGTGTCGCTCCCGATGAAGATGCCCGAGAGCTCGATCGCCGGATCGCCGCCCGCCACGCCGGTCGTCCCCAGCACCAGGCCCGACCACACGGTGTCGGGCAGCACCTGCGGCCACGCCTGCCACGCGGCGAACACCCTGGCCGCGTCGGCCCAGGCGAAGTCGGCCGAGAAGCTCGTGAGGTCGCGGGTGGCGAAGGTCTCGAAGGTCAGCGACGCGACGACGCCGAAGTTGCCGCCGCCGCCACCGCGCAGTGCCCAGAACAGGTCGGCGTGCTGGTTCGCGTCGCAGGCGACGATGCTGCCGTCGGCCAGCACCACCTGCGCGGAGACGAGGCTGTCGCAGGTGAGTCCGTAGGCCCGGTCGAGGACGCCGATGCCGCCGCCCAGCGTGATGCCGGCGATGCCGATCGTCTCGCACGAGCCCGAGGGGATGCACACGCCCTGGCTGGACAGCTGGTCGTAGATGTCCACGAGCTTCGCGCCCGCACCGATCGTGGCCCGGCCGTTCACGAGCACGATCGAGTCCATCGGGCCGACGTCGATCACCAGGCCTGTCGTCGTCGCATTGCCGGTGTAGCCGTGACCGCCGGAGCGGGCCGTCACCGCCAGCCTGTTCTGTCGCGCGAACGTCAGCGCCAGCGCGATGTCGGCGGCGCTCGCGCAGCGCGCGATCGCCTGCGGCACCGTGGCATCGTAGAGGCCGTTGTAGACCGGCGCCGCGACGTCGAAGCCGCTGCTGTCCGGCCGCAGCAACGTGCCCTGCAGGCGGCTCGACAGGCTGTCCCAGGCGATCGCCGCAGGGGGCGGCGGCGGTGGCGGCGGCGGCAATCCGCCGCCGCAGGCGTTCAATCCCAGCACTCCGGCCGACCCCGCGGCCGCGACGAACGATCGACGGTCCAAGCTGCCCTCCCTCATCGAAGCGATCCGGCGGGCTCGCGGCGGCGACGATGCGCTCCCGCCGGCCCAGCCCGCGACGATAGCGGCGCCCGCACGGCGAGTGTCACCAAAGTCGGCGCCCGCCGGCGGCGGCGCAGGACGAAGCTCGGCGCGCAGCCGCGCGAGCGTCAGCGGCCGTCGACCAGACGCGCGAAACCGGCGGCGCGGAAGCGCTCTGCGACGAAGTCGACGAAGGCGCGCGTCTTGGCGGGCAGCAGGTTGCGCGTCGGGTAGTAGATCGACAACGGGCCGGCGTCGCTGTACCAGCCGGGCAGCAGCCGAACCAGTTCGCCGCTGGCGATGTGCGCGAACGCGAACGGCATCGGCACCAGCGCGACGCCCAGGCCCTGGCGCGCCGCCAGCGCGATCGCCTCGGGATCGCTGAAGACCAGGCGCGGACGGCACGGGACCGGCTGCTCCGCCCCGCGGCGCGGCCGCAGCGTCCAGGGCCGCACCCGGCCGCTGGGCGAGGACCGCCGCATGATGCCGTCCAGGCCGGCGAGATCGCCCGGCTGCTGCGGCAACGTCCGCCCCGCGAGGTAGTCCGGCGACGCCACCGCCACGATGTGCACGGGCGCCAGCTCGCGCGCCACGACGCCCGGGCTCAGCGCGAAGCCGCCGCCCACCGCCGCGTCGAAGCCTTCGCCGACCAGGTCGGCGCGGCGATTGTCGAAGTGCCAGTCGGGCACGATCCGCGGGTGGCGCGCGAGAAAGTCGTTGAGCAACGGCACCAGGAAGTTGCGGCCCAGCGCCAGGCCCATGCTGACCTTGAGCGTGCCCGCGGGCTCGTCGCCCTCGTCGCGCACGCCGGCCATGGCCGCGTCCAGTGCGGTCAGCGGATCGCGCACCCGCGCGAGGAAGCGCTCGCCGCCCTCGGTCAGCGACAGCCGCCGCGTGCTGCGATGGAACAGGCGCACACCCAGGTGCGCCTCCAGGTGCGCGACGTTCTTGCTGACCGCCGCGGCCGTGACGCCGAGGCTGCGCGCCGCGGCCGAGAAGCTGCCGTGTTCGGCGGCGCGGACGAAGGCGTTGAGCAGCGACAGGTCGGCCATGCATGAACCTTCAACCGTTGGTTGAAGCTGATTGTCGCTCCTCGCAGCTAGTCGCGCAGCGGGACGATCCCCACACTTGCAGCAGCGGCGGCGTATCGCCCGTCCACCTTCCCCACAGCGAAAGACCCATCATGAGACTGCCCCTTCTGGCCCTGCTCGCGAGCACCCTCCTCGGCCTGGCCGGCGGCCCGGCCCGCGCCGCGGAATTCGACTATCCGGCCGCCTTCACGGCGCGCGACCTGCCCGTCAACGGGACGACCCTGCACGTGCGCTCGGCGGGCACCGGCCCCGCGGTCGTGCTGCTGCACGGCTTCGGCGAGACCGGCGACATGTGGGTGCCGCTGGCCACGGCGCTCGCCAGGGATCACCAGGTCATCGTGCCCGACCTGCGCGGCCTGGGCCTGTCGGCCAAGCCGGCCGGCGGCTTCGACAAGAAGACCCAGGCCGCCGACGTGGCCGCCGTGATGGACGCGCTCGGCGCCGCGAAGGCCGACGTCGTCGCGCACGACATCGGCAACATGGTGGCGTTCCAGGTCGCCGCGCGCTATCCGCAGCGCGTGCGCAAGCTGGTGGTGATCGATGCGCCGATCCCCGGCGTCGGCCCGTGGGAGGAGATCCTCAAGAACCCGCTGCTGTGGCACTTCCGGTTCGGCGGGCCGGACATGGAGCGGCTCGTCGCCGGCCGCGAACGGATCTACCTCGATCGCTTCTGGAACGAGTTCTCCGCCTCGCCCGACCGCTTCCCGGAAGCCGCGCGCCAGCACTACGCCGCGCTCTATGCGCTGCCCGGCGCGATGCACTCCGGCTTCGCCCAGTTCGCCGCATTCGACCAGGACGCGATCGACAACCGCGAGTTCCTCGCGCACGGCCGCCTCGCGATGCCGGTGCTCGCGGTGGGCGGCCAGAAATCCTTCGGCGCGATGGAGGCCACGGTCCTGCGCGCCGCCGCGGACGACGTGACCGAGGCCCAGGTGCCGGGCTCGGGCCAC
>Ga0207695_10008946_pt1 | contig 12464 bp, 10 predicted proteins | sample KBSC54metaG_FD_184354 | JGI IMG/M metagenome (GOLD analysis project Ga0207695, IMG submission 184354) | Corn rhizosphere microbial communities from Kellogg Biological Station, Michigan, USA - KBS C5-4 metaG (SPAdes) (version 2) | ecosystem: Host-associated > Plants > Roots > Rhizosphere > Soil...
CTGCCCGCAGAGGCGGCCGGGCATCTGGCGGACATATTTTTCGCGGGTGGCGAACAGGCCGAGATAGGGTCCGCCGAACTGGAGGCCGACGCCGATCGACTGGCCCTCGCCCACCACGATATCCGCGCCCATCTCGCCCGGCGACCTGATCGCGCCGAGCGAGACCGGTTCGGTCACGACCACGATCAGCAGCGCGCCCTTGGCGTGGCAGGCCTCGGCCAGCTCGCTGAGGTCGGCGATATGGCCCATGATATTGGGGTTCTGGACGACGACGCAGCTGGTCTGGTCGTCGATCGCCGCCAGGAGCCGGGGCATGTCGTCGCCGGGCTTGCCCTTTTCGAGCGTGGGCAAGGCCATATCGAGCGTGTCGCCGGTGAACTTGGCCATCGTCTGGCAGACCGAAACATAATGCGGGTGGAGGCCGGCCGAGAGCAAAGCCTTGGTGCGGCGGGTGATGCGGCGCGCCATGCCGATCGCCTCCCAGCACGCGGTCGAGCCGTCATACATCGAGGCGTTGGCGACATCGCAGCCATAGAGGCGCGCGACCTGGGTCTGGAATTCGAACAGGACCTGGAGCGTGCCCTGCGCGATTTCGGGCTGATAGGGCGTGTAGGCGGTGAGGAATTCGCCGCGCTGGATCAGGTGATCGACGCTCGATGGCACATGATGGCGATAGGCGCCCGCGCCGATGAAGAAAGCCGCGTCGCCCGCGGCCGTGTTGCGCTTCGCGAGCGCGCCCATATGCCGCTCGACCGCCATTTCGGTCATGTGCATCGGCAGGCCGGGCACCGGACCGGACAGGCGCGCGGTGGCGGGCACGTCGACGAACAGATCGTCGATCGAGGCGGCCCCGATCGTGGAAAGCATTTCGCTCCGATCGGCATCGGAGAGCGGGAGATAACGCATCAACGGTCCTTCAAGGGCATGAGGGATTTGGCATCGGCCGGCTTGATATCGGCCACGCGATCCAGACAAATCATTTGGGGGGAGAAACAGCCGTCATCGAAGCGACCGCGAAGCGCCACCGCCCTACCGTAAAGGCCAACAGCTTTCGCATCAAAGGCATGATCCACCGCAGCGATGGACAGGTAATTTCGATGATCTTGCATATCCTCGCCGGTGCGCGCCGATTTGGGATCGGCGTAGATCACGCAACCAAGGGGGCGGCATTTGCCCATCCAGCCGCTCACCTCGACCCAATGGCCGTTAAGCTCCGGATGACGGTCAACCAGTTCGGGAATCGTGAGTCTGGGCATGGCGTCGCTTGCCGACGCATGCGCCGCCGCAAACAGGGCCACCGCGATCACGCCGGCTTCCGCATCGTGAAACGGAGACGGACATAATCGGCGATCCAGGAGCCGTCGGGCTGGCGGAGCTGGCCTTCGAGCCGACGTTCGACCGCCTGAGCGATCGCGTCCTGCTCCTCGGGCGGGATGGCTTCGGCATTCATCAGGCCCGAGCGGAAGGTCTTGACCCAGCCGGCGACGCCGGTGGGGAGCGGGGTCGGGCGCGGGATCAGATGGGCGTCGACGTCGGTGAAGCCGGCGGCCCCGTAAACCGCGGTGAAGTCGGCGATCGAGGCGTACCAGTGCGAATCCTGCTGGCTGCGCACGACATGCCCGCGCTCGGCCAGTTCGGCGATCACCGCCGCCCAGATCGAGGCGACATTGCCCTCCCCGCCCATCTCGCCGACGAAGCGCGCGCCGGGCTTGAGCGCGCGGAACACGCCATTGGCGACGCCGGACTTGTCCAGCATCCAGTGGAGCGCGGCATTGGTGAAGGCGGCGTCGAATTCCGCGTCGAAGCTGAGCGCCTGGCCGTCCATCACGCGGGCATCGAGGCTCTTGGCCTTGGCGGCCGCGATCATCTCGGCCGAGGCATCGACGCCGACCACGGTCGCGCCGGCGGCAACGATCTTCTCGGTCAGCACGCCATCGCCGCAGCCTACGTCGAGGATGCGTTCACCCGGCTGCGGATCGAGCAACGCCAGCACCGGCGCGCCCATTGCGGGCACGAAGGCGGCGTTGGCGGCATAGTCCGCCGGGTTCCAGCGGTTGGCGGGGTTGACGGTCATTCAACCAACGCCGTTCGTGTCGAGCGAAGTCGAGACGCGTCTTCGAGCGAAGCCGAGAAGCCTCGCATGTTGCCTCGGCTGCGCTCGGCAAAAGCCCTCGACTTCGCTCGGGCCGAACGGAGTGAAAGACCGCTCACAACCCGGCCACGAATGCCTTGTAGGCGGTCTCGTCCATCAGCCCTTCGAGCTCGGCCGGATCGGCGAGCTTGAGCTTGAAGAACCAGCCATTGCCCTCGGGCGCGGTGTTGACCAGCGACGGGTCGCCTTCCAGCTCGGCGTTCGCCTCGGTCACCGTGCCGGAGACGGGCGCATAGACGTCGGACGCGGCCTTGACCGATTCCACCACCGCGGCTTCCTTGCCCTTGGCGACCTCGGTGCCGGCGGGCGGCACCTCGACGAACACGACGTCGCCCAATTGCGCCTGCGCGTAATCGGTGATGCCGACCGTGGCGCTATCGCCCTGGACCGAAATCCATTCATGGTCCTGCGTGAAATAGGTGGTCATCAGGCGGCTCCCTTGCGGACATAATGGTGTGGAACGAACGGCATCGGCGTGACGGTGGCGGCGAGGCGCTTGCCGCGCACCTCGATCTCGAGCGCGGTGCCGGGCGCGGCATGCGCGGCATCGACATAGCCCATCGCGATCGGCCCGCCGACGGTGGGCGCGAAACCGCCCGAAGTGACGGTGCCGATTTTGGTCTCGCCGGCGAAGATCTGGGCGCCCTCGCGCGCGGGTAAACGCCCTTCAACGGAGAGCCCGACGCATTTGGTGGGCGAACCTTCGGCGAGGCGCTTCAGGATCAGCTCCGCGCCGGGGAAGCCGCCTTCCTCGCGGCGGCGCTTGGAGATGGCGAAGGTCAGGCCCGCCGAGACGGGATCGGTGTCGGTATTGAGATCGTGGCCGTAAAGCGGCAGGCCGGCTTCGAGGCGGAGCGAATCCCGCGCGCCGAGGCCGATCGGCTTCACCTCGGGCTGGGCGCAGAGCAGGTCCGCTATGCGCGCGGCCTCGCTCGCGGGAATCGAGATTTCGAACCCGTCCTCGCCAGTATAGCCCGAGCGGCTGATCCAGGCGTCGACGCCATCGATCTGGAAACGGCCGCCCATCATGAAGACGAGCACGCCGAGGTCATATTCGCCGGTGGTGACGCGCTTCAAGGCGGTGAAGGCCTCCGGGCCCTGCAGCGCGAGCAAAGCGCGATCGGTCATGTGATCGAGGCTGATCGCGGCCGGCAGATGCTTGCGCATATGCGCGATGTCGCCCGCCTTCACCGCGCCGTTCACGACCATGTAGATGCCGCCCGGCCAGCGGCTCAGCATCAGATCGTCGATGATGCCGCCGGTGTCGGTCAGCAGCATCGAATAGCGCATGCGCCCGAGCGCGAGGCTCTTCACGTCGGCGGGGAGGATCGCTTCGAGCGCCTCGTCGAGGCCCTCGCCCGAGATCAGCAGCTGGCCCATATGGCTGACGTCGAACAAGCCGGCATGCTCGCGCGTCCAGGCATGTTCGGCCATGATGCCCTCATACTGGATCGGCATCGCATAGCCCGCGAACGGGACCATGCGGGCGCCGCGGGCGCGGTGCCACGCATCCAGCGGCAACGGTTCGGCGAGATGATCGTCGGCGCTCATCAATAGTCCTTCCAGAAAGCACGACGGACCTCCGGCCTGTGCAGCCGGAGAAATCCATCGCCCCCTCTGTCACGGAACCTGAGAGCTTTCGCATCGCATGGGGGCGATGCTTGCACCTTCGGTGGGACGCGTCGCCGCGCCCGCTTTCCAGAGTGTCTAAAGTTCCGCGCGGTCCGGTGACCTGAGAGATTCCGGGGCGGTTGCTCCTTCGGCGAGCAAAGTCCCTGTTGCCCGGATCGGACCGCCGGCAAGCCGGCTACGATCCAGGCGGGCCCTGCTCTTCTCCCGCGCAGTCCTCCGACGGTTGCCCGCCGATGACGCCAACGACCCTGACCGGGCCTGTGATTCGAGTCAATCGAGCTGGTGCCGTCCAAGGGAAAAACAGAGGGCACCGCTTGGGTCCGGAAAGATCGGTACAGCCGCCACCGAACCAGCAACGATTATCATTTCGCATGTGATACAATGGCTTAGACGAGGAAGCGTTAGACTCGACCGCCCGCGGCATGTTAATTTTCGCGGAGGGGGCGTATGCGTGAGGCGGCGACAGCATTGACGGATCGCGTGCTGTCATGGGCAGTGCGCCAGAAGCTTGCGACCGGCTGGCGCTACCTCATTACCACGGCCATCATTGTCGCGGTCGGCGGCATTCGAATGCTCTACATCACGGGGCTTGTGGCGTGGCTTCCATTCATTCCCGCGGTGATATTCCTCGCGCTCCTGCTCGGCGCGCGGTCCGGCTATTATGCGACAGCCCTGGCCGCCGTGCTGGCAGCCTTCACGATCGCGCCCGGCCACGATCTTCGCGCGGTCAGCAGCGAGCAATGGACGGCAAGCCTGCTCTTCGTGGCGATCATGGGCTTCATGGTCTTCATCACCGGCGAGTTGCGCGCCGTCTATCGCCGCAACACGACACTTCTCACCCAAAGCGATGCGCGCGAGGCCGAACTTGCGCTGCTGAACGCCGAACTGGGGCACCGCCTGAAAAACCAGCTCACTGTTGTTCAGGCGATCGCCATCCAGGTCATTCGGCGCAGCGCCAGCCTTGAAGCCGCCGAGCGCGCCGTATCGGAGCGGCTCTCGATCCTCGCTCGCGCAAGCGACCTGCTGCTCAAGCCGATCGAAGGGCGGCCAGAGCTTGAGGCTCTCATTGCGACGGTTATCGCGCCGCTCGAGATATCGAAGGACCGCATCTCCTATGGCGGAGGCCTGGTCAAACTGCGGCGGGAGGCCGCACTCGCGCTCGCGCTCTCAATCCACGAACTCGCGACCAACGCGGTCAAATATGGGGCGCTCTCCAATGAGAGCGGCAAGGTCGACATAAGGTGGAGCTGCGAGGAGGATGAAGACGGCGTCGCGCGGCTGCACTTCCTGTGGCGCGAAATCGGCGGACCCGCGGTTCAAAAGCCCGTTCGCCGCGGATTCGGGACCGCGTTGCTCGACCGGGCACTCGGCCCCTTTTTCAAGGGGTCCATATCCACCGATTTCAAACCCGACGGCCTGGTCTTCGAGATCAATGCGCGGCTCGTTCCCGCAAGCTCGCCGGCGGTGAAGTAAGCCTTAATGCCAACCCGACCACCGGTAGCGCTCGCGTCAGTCGAGCTGGTGCTGTCGAAGGAAAAACAAAAACACGAAAGGCGAACTCAATGATGGATCGTACGGCGGCGGGACGGGCGATCGCCCGAAAGCTCCGGGTCCGCTATGCGCGGCCCGCCCGGACACTCAACCAGATATCGCCTGGCCTTCCGACATAACGACGAATCTCGCTGACGACCCAGCCGGCGTCTGCGAGCACGGACCGCAGGGCGGGCTCGCGCCAATATGTCTCGGCGTAGCGTCGCGGATCCGTGGCGCTGCCGTGCGTGGACACATCCTCGCCGTCGCCTTCTCTGACCGATGCGTGCAATCGGCCGCCTTTGCGGGTGGCGTTGGCGAGCCGCCCAAGCACTGTGACAAGATCCCGCCGCGCGACGTGAATCAGGCAAGCGCAGGCCCAGATCCCGTCATACGGAACCCCGGGATGCCGCGGGTCGCCCACAGGGTCGATCAGCGGATCCAGCAGGTCGGCTTCAAAACCGCTCCCACGAAGCAATTCGACAAAGCCCTTGGAAATGTCGGTGCGGCGGACGCTGATCCCGCGCCTCTCAAGCTCGAGTGCATCTCGACCGCCACCACTGCCGATCTCCAGCACCCTCCCCGAGCCGCCGAGATCTGTCACGAAAGCATCGATTTCTTCCGCAACCCAGGCGGGCATCGATGCGGCCTCGGCGGCATATTCTGCCGCGGCTGAATCATAGGATCGTACAGTGTCTTGGTCGGTGCTCATTCCGCTACCGCGCCTCGGCTCAATCGAGATTAGGCCGCAGCCAGCGCTCGGCCGTATCCAGGTCCACGCCGCGCCGCGCGGCATAGTCTTCGAGCTGGTCCTTCCCGATCCGCGCGACGCCGAAATATTGGCTGTCGGGGTGGCCGAAATAGAAGCCGGACACCGCCGCGGTCGGCAGCATCGCGAAGCTTTCGGTGAGCGTCACACCTGTCGTTTCCGATCCGCCGAGCAGATCGAACAGCAAGGGCTTGAGGCTGTGATCCGGACAGGCGGGATAGCCGGGCGCGGGACGGATGCCGCGATATTGTTCCTTGATCAGCGCCTCGTTGGTTAGCTGCTCGCCAACCGCATAACCCCACAGGTTCGTGCGGACATGCAGGTGCAAGCGTTCGGCGAAGGCCTCGGCCAAGCGATCTGCGAGCGCCTTGAGCAGGATGTCGCGATAATCGTCATGGTCCGCCTTGAAGCGCGCGAGATGCGGTTCGGCGCCATGAATGCCGACCGCGAAGCCGCCGAGCCAGTCGCCGGCCGGATCGATGAAGTCGGCGAGGCACATATTGTGCCGGCCTTCGCGCTTCTTGATCTGCTGGCGCAGCATCGGGAGGCGGACCGAATTCCCCTCCCGCTTGCGGGAGGGGTTGGGGGAGGGACCATCGTCGTCGGAGGACTCCCCTCCCCCGACCCCTCCCACAAGCGGGAGGGGAGAGACAACGATATCATCCCCTTCCCGTTTGGCCGGCCACAAGGCCGCGACGCCCTTCGCGGTCAGCCATTTCTCGCTGATGATCGTATCCAGCATCGCCTCGGCATCGGCGAACAGGCCGCGCGCGCTTTCGCCGACCACGTCGTCGTCGAGGATCGCGGGATAGACGCCCGCCAGCTCCCACGCGCGGAAGAAGGGCGTCCAGTCGATATAGGACCGCAGGTCCTCGAGCGGCCAGTCTTCGAACACATGCGTGCCGGGCTGGAGCGGCGCGGGCGGCTTGTTGGCGGGGTCGAACGGAAAAGCATTGGCGCGCGCTTCCTCGATCGGCGCAAGCTCATTCTGACCCTTGCCTTCGCGCGCGGTGCGGACCGCCTGATAATCGGAGGCGGTCTTCTCCACGAAGCCGTCGCGCTGCGTGTCGGACATCAGTGTCGAGGCGACGCCGACCGCACGGCTGGCATCGAGCACATGCACGACCGGCCCGTCATAGGCCGGATCGATGCGGAGCGCGGTGTGGACCTTCGACGTGGTCGCACCGCCGATCAGCAAGGGCATGGTCATGCCCGCGCGCTTCATCTCGGCGGCGACCGTAACCATCTCGTCGAGCGACGGCGTGATCAGGCCCGACAGGCCGATCATGTCGGCATCATTGTCGTTGGCGGATTTCAGGATGTCGGACCACGGCACCATCACCCCCAGATCGATGATCTCATAGCCGTTGCAGGCGAGCACGACGCCGACGATGTTCTTGCCGATATCGTGGACGTCACCTTTGACCGTCGCCATCACGATCTTGCCCTTGGCCTTGGCGCCCTCTTCCTTCTCGGCTTCGATGAAGGGCAAAAGATGCGCGACCGCCTTCTTCATCACGCGCGCCGACTTGACCACCTGCGGCAGGAACATCTTGCCCGATCCGAACAGGTCGCCGACGACGTTCATGCCGTCCATCAGCGGGCCTTCGATCACCTCAATCGGGCGCTTGTGCTGGAGGCGCGCCTCCTCGGTATCGTCGACCACATAGGTGTCGATGCCCTTGACCAAAGCATGTTCGAGCCGCTTGCGCACGTCCCAGCCGCGCCATTCCTCGGCCTGCTTTTCCGCGACCGCGTCGGTGCCGCGATATTTCTCGGCGAGAGCGATCAGATTGTCGGTCGCGTTATCATGTTTGTCCCAGATGACGTCTTCGCACGCTTCGCGCAGCACGGGATCGATCGCGTCATAGACGTCGAGCTGGCCGGCATTGACGATGCCCATATCCATCCCCGCCTTGATGGCGTGGTAGAGGAACACGCTGTGCATCGCGCGGCGCACGGGTTCGTTGCCACGGAAGCTGAAGCTCAGGTTCGAGACGCCGCCCGAAATATGGACGTGCGGGCACTTCTTCTTGATCTCCGCGGTCGCTTCGATGAAGTCGATCGCATAACGGCGATGCTCGTCGATCCCCGTCGCCACCGCGAAGATGTTGGGATCGAAGATGATGTCTTCGGGCGGGAAGCCGATGCCCGTGAGCAGATGGTAAGCCCGCTCGCAAATCTCGACCTTGCGTTGCTTGGTGTCGGCCTGGCCGACCTCGTCGAACGCCATCACCACCACCGCCGCGCCATAGGCCATTACCTTGCGCGCATGATGCAGGAAGGCTTCCTCGCCCTCCTTCATGCTGATCGAGTTCACGATCGGCTTGCCCGAGACGCATTTCAGCCCCGCCTCGATCACGTCCCATTTCGAGCTGTCGACCATCACCGGCACGCGCGCGATGTCGGGCTCGGCCGCGATCAGCTTGAGGAAGGTGGTCATCGCCACCTCCGCATCGAGCAGGCCTTCGTCCATGTTGACGTCGATCACCTGCGCGCCATTCTCGACCTGCTGGCGCGCGACCTCGACCGCCTTGGCGTAATCGCCGCCCATGATCAGCTTCTTGAAGGCAGCCGATCCGGTGACGTTGGTACGTTCGCCGATATTGACGAATAAGGCGGTGGATTTGGTCATCATATTCCGTCGAAAGCCCTCTCCCGCGTGCGGGAGAGGGTTGGGTGAGGGTCTTCTTCTTTCTTCGAGGCTCGGCGAGGAAGAAGAAGACCCTCACCTCCCGCGTTGCGCGCGGGCCCCTCCTCTCCCGCCGGGCCCCACGAAAGTAATACTTTCGTGGGTTCCCCTTGCGGGAGAGGGCTGTTTCTTCAGGCCGCCATCACGAACGGGTCGAGGCCAGTCAGCCGCGTCACCGCTGCATGATCGTGCAGCACGCGCGGGGCGACATCCTTCACCGCCGCGGCCATCGCCGCGATATGCGGCGGGGTGGTACCGCAGCATCCGCCGACGACATTGACCAACCCGTCCTTGGCCCAGTCGCCGACCAGCCCGCCGGTGGTGTGCGGCTGTTCGTCATAGGCACCAAGGTCGTTGGGCAGACCCGCATTGGGATAGGCCATGATCAGGCTGTCGGCGACGTGCGCCATTTCCTTGAGATAAGGCCGCATCAGATCCGCGCCGAACGCGCAATTGAGCCCGATCGTCAGCGGGCGTGCATGGCGCACCATGTAGGTGAAGGCCTCGACCGAATGGCCGGAAAGGTTGCGTCCCGACATGTCGGTGATCGTCATCGACAGCATGATCGGGATTTCGTGCTGGCGCGCGTCCTGGATCTCGAGCACCGCCACGATCGCCGCCTTGGCATTCAGGGTATCGAACACCGTCTCGATCAGGATGAAGTCGGCACCGCCGTCGAGCAGGGCCTCGGCCTGCTCGCGATACACGTCCTTCAATTCGTCGAAGCCGATCGCGCGATAGCCCGGATCGTTGACGTCGGGGGAGAGCGAGAGGGTCTTGTTGGTCGGCCCGATCGCACCCGCGACAAAACGCGGACGCCCGTCCTGCGCCTCGAACTTGTCCGCCGCTGCGCGTGCAATGCCGGCGGCGGCGATATTCATCTCGCGCACCAGATGCTCGGCGCCATAATCGGCCTCGGATACGCGGTTGGCGTTGAAGGTGTTGGTCGACACCATGTCCGCACCGGCGCTGAGATAGGCTTCGGTGATCTCGCGGATGATGCCCGGCTGGCTGAGGACGAGAAGGTCATTGTTACCCTTCTGGTCGTGCGTCAGGTCCGTATATTGGCCGCGATAATCCTCCTCGGACAGCTTGTAGGACTGGATCATCGTCCCGAAGGCGCCGTCAGTCAGCAATATGCGATTGGCGGCCTCGGCGCGGAAGCGGCGGGCGGCGGCGGAAGGGATGCGCGTCATGCCGCTTTCTCCGAAACCTTGGTGTTGGGACGCAGGCCGAGCAGGTGGCAGATCGCGTAAGCCAGTTCGGCCCGATTGAGCGTGTAGAAATGGAAGTGCCGTACCCCGCCCGCATAGAGCCGGCGGCACATTTCGGCGGCGATCGTCGCGGCGACCAGCTGGCGCGCGGCGGGATGGTCGTCGAGCCCTTCGAACAGCCGGTCCATCCAGGGCGGGATCGCCGCACCGCACAGGCCCGCGAACTTGCGCGTGGTGGCGACGTTCGACACCGGCAATATACCGGGCACGATCTCGGCCGTAATGCCCGCCGCCGCCGCGCGGTCGCGGAAGCGGAAGAAGGTTTCGGGCGAGAAGAAGAACTGGCTGATCGCGCGATCCCCACCGGCGTCGATCTTGGCCTTGAGATTGTCGAGATCGGCCTGGACGCTGGGCGATGCCGGGTGGCATTCGGGATAAGCCGCGACCGAAATCTCGAACGGCGCGATCCGCTTGAGGCCCGCGGTCAGTTCGGCGGCATTGGCATAGCCGTCCGGGTGCGGCCTGAACGCCTCGCCCGCCTGCGGCGGATCGCCGCGCAACGCGACGATATGGCGCACGCCCGCATCCCAATAAGCGCGTGCAATCTCTTCGATCTCGCTTTTGCTCGCCTCGACGCAGGTTAGGTGCGCGGCGGCGGGGATGCTGGTTTCCTTGGCGATGCGCGCGACCGTGGCGTGGGTGCGCTCGCGCGTCGACCCGCCCGCGCCGTAGGTCACCGAGACGAAGCGCGGCGCCAAAGGCGCGAGCGTCTCGATCGCATGCCAAAGCTGCTCGTCCATCTTCTCGGTCTTGGGTGGGAAGAATTCGAAGCTGACGGTGGCGTCGCCCGCCAGGTCGGCGAACAGGGGCGCGTCGAGCGCGCGGCGCGCTTCTTCAAGCTGCGAAAGGGACAGGCCGGTCATCCGCACCATATAAAGAATCCTTTATATGTGGGTCAAGGTTGCGCAGCCCCGCTTTTGCTAACGGTATCGCAAATTTAGCTTGGGCCGGCCGCGCAATTTTCTTGTCGGACGTGCCCTGCGATCAGCCCGTCATCGGCAATGAGGAGATCCAGCCGCCGGCCAAGCTCTTCGTCATTGCGAGCGTAGCGAAGCAATCCAGATCGACCGTCGGGCCTGGATTGCTTCCCCCGGCTTCGCCGGGGTCGCAATGACGACTCTGTTAGACGGCGCGGCCGGTGAAGAGGCGGACCAGCACGACGATGATCGCAATCACCAGCAGGATATGGATCAGCCCGCCACCGATGTGGATCACCACGCCAAGCAACCAAAGGACGATAAGGATGACGGCGATGGTCCAGAGCATGGCGGTCTCTATCAAATGGATGCAATCTGCTCGGGTAACGCCGGGTAAGGCCAACACGTTCCCGAAACGAACTTGCCTCTTTTGCTTGGGCGCGTGCCCTGCTTGAAGGGGCTATGCGCACGCTCCCCCTGCTCGCCCTTGCCGTCTCCTTGTCCGCTTCGGCACGCCGCTTTGGGCCAGTCCCGGCTACGACGCGGCCGATCCCCGTATCGGCACCGGCGGCGAGGGGCACACCTTTCCCGGTGCGGCCGCGCCCTTCGGCATGGTGCAATTGAGCCCGGATACCAACACCGCCTGCGTGATCCGCGAATGCTACAAATGGGCCGCGGGCTATCGCTATGAAGACAAGACGATCGAGGGCTTCAGCCACACCCATTTCTCGGGCGCGGGCCATTCGGATCTCGGCGATTTCCTGATCATGCCCGTTTCGGGCGAGACCGTGCCGCTCACCCGCGAAGGCTATCGGTCACGGTTCGACCATGAGAGCGAGAAAGCGGCGCCCGGTTATTATGCGGTCAAGCTGCGCGATCAGGCGGTCTATGCCGAGCTGACCGCGGGCACGCGCGTCGGCGTGCATCGCTATTCCTTCATCGAAGGCGCGCAGGCGCATATCCTGCTCGACCTGCGCACCTCGCTCTACAATTATCCGGGAAAGACCTTGTGGTCGTCGATCCGGCTGCGGCCGGACGGCACAGTGACCGGCTGCCGCCAGACGCGCGGCTGGGCGCCCGACCGCTTCCTCTGCTTTGCGATGCGCTTCAATGCGCCGCTCACCGGTCATGCCTTCATCAATAGCGAGAGCGATATCGCCTATAAGGGCTTCCAGGGCCCGGGCCGCGGCACCGATGCGGTAGACAGCCGGGAAGGCCGCGCGATCGTCGCGACCTTCGATTTCGGGGCTATCGACAAGCAACTCGAGGTGAAGCTGGCTCTCTCCTCGGTCGACGAAGCCGGCGCGATCGCCAATCTCGACAGCGAGCCCGGCGATTTCGACGCGATCCATGCCAGGACCAAAACCGCGTGGGAGCAGGCTTTGGGCGCGATCGATATCCAGGCGTCCGCACCGATGGAGAAGAACCTCTACACCGCGCTCTATCATAGCCTGCTCGCCCCCTCGGTCGCGAGCGATGCCGACGGCCGCTATCGCGG
>Ga0207695_10008948_pt1 | contig 12464 bp, 21 predicted proteins | sample KBSC54metaG_FD_184354 | JGI IMG/M metagenome (GOLD analysis project Ga0207695, IMG submission 184354) | Corn rhizosphere microbial communities from Kellogg Biological Station, Michigan, USA - KBS C5-4 metaG (SPAdes) (version 2) | ecosystem: Host-associated > Plants > Roots > Rhizosphere > Soil...
GCGACGACTACCGCTTCACGTTCGGCCTGGCCGACGACATCAGCCAGGTGCTTGAGCGCCATGGCTTCCCGCCGGTCCGCAACGGCCAGGACCGCGACGACCTGATGCGGGCTCTCCTCGGGTTCATCTACGCGCCCGCCGCCCCGGCCGCGCCGAGCCTGCCCTGGTGGGCCGAGGTCCGTCACGTTCCTCGGGTCAACGGCGCCGGCGTTCAGGTGTGCACGGGCTGCACGGAGGTGTGGGGTCTGCCTGTCAGGTGGCCGTGCCGGGATGCTGCCGCACATAGCGGGCTCGCGTTCACGCACGCCATGCAGCTGGACGGGTCCGAGACGCCGCGCTGCGGCGCCCCCGTCGGCGCCCGCATCGCGCTGTTCGCCGAGAACGTGACGTGTCCGACGTGCCAGTACCTTCTCAATCTCCAGCTCGCCGAGGCCAACGCGGGCATGACGACCAGCCTCAACGTCGCTCGCGAGACCAGCGAGTTCGACCCCGACGACGACGCCCACGAGGGCCGCTTCACCGCCGCCCAGCTCGACGGCACCGCCTGCTCCGAGTGCGGCCGCGAGCTCAGCGACGGCGGTCGCATCGTCCCGGCCGGCATCACCGGCACCGGCTACGGGCCGGCCGATATCACCCCGCTGTACGCGCACCTGGACTGCTTGACCGACACCACCACCACCGAGCCGCCGGGAGACGCGCCGTGACCAGATACCGCTTGTACCGCCTCGCGATGATCTCCGCGAGCTTCCTCGGCTGCGCCGTGCTGGGCGCGGGCACGCGCACCCTCGGCCTGCACGCCACCCTGAAGCTGATCTCCTTCTGCGTGCTGGGCGGCGCCGCGGTTTCCGCCGGCTGGCACGGCGTGCGCTACCTGTTCGTGCGGCACGAGGAGCACCTGCAGGACGTCCGCCGACACCGCGCGCCCCGGCCGGACCGCGTCGCGCCGCAGCCGCCGGACGCTCGCGACCCGGAGCAGGAGCCGGCGGCCGCCGACGGCGATCCGGAGCCCGAGCTCTGGCAGCCCGCCGAGCCGGAGACGCCGCGCGACCCGGCGGTCCGGGACGCGTTCCTCGACTTCTCCGAACGGATCGACCCGTACGTGAGGCGCCCGGCCCCCGGCTGGATGAGCGCGTCCGAGGCGGCCCAGTACGAAGACCTGTACGCGCGCCACTCGCCGAGTGGAACATGAGCACCTCGGCGGTGAACTTCACCGCTGACCTGGGCTATCTGGCGCAGGCGGCAGCGCGCGGCAGTTTCGCCGAGCACGTGGTCGACGTCCTGCGGCAGGAGCTGGCGGCTCCGGCGTCGGCCTGGGAGGCGGTGCTGGAGGCGCTCGGCGACATGCCCAGGCTGGTGGAGCTCGCCAAGGCCGGCTTGCTGGACCGGGCGCTGATACAGCAGCAGGCCGGCCAGCGGGAGCGCTGCGGCACGGTGCAGGAGCTGCATGACGTGGTGGAGACGCTCCCGGGCCTGATCACCTGCGCCCACTGCTCCGAGCTCGCCGGCCGCCCCATCCCGTATCCGTGCCCGACGATAGCCCGCCACGACGGCTGACACCTGAGCAGCCGGGCGGTTGCTGCGGGCCGCCCGGCCCTTGACCCCGCGGCCGACCTCACGCCGTCGGCCACGGGCCTCGCCGGCTACTGAGGCCGCCGGCGACCGGCCGCGCCGACCCCATCACGGTCGGCGCGGCCCTGAACCTCCTCCCATCTGACCTCGTCCCACGGGAACCCCAGTGACCACATCGCAAGACCTCGACAAAGCCGCACCACCACCCCGCCGGTGGTCGCGGTTCCTGCGGCGCGCGTCGCCGCCCGGCGCCGACGACGGCCGCGCCCTGCTGGCGGCAAACCGCCGGATCGTGCACCTGGAGATGCAGAACGCGGTCCTGCAGCGGCGCGTCGACCGCGCCGCCGGCCAGTGCACGCCGCCGTGCTGGCACGCCCAGCGCCTGGAGGCTGCGCAGATGGCGAACCTGCGTATGCAGGCACAGCACTCCGACGTCTACGCCCACATGCGCGCCGTGCTGGAGAAGCTGCGCGAAGCCAACGGCGCCGACGAGTCGGCGGACCGGCCGGAGCTGCCCCGGTGAGCGCAGGCACGCCGGAGGCGCTGCCGACCTGGCGTATCCGCCGGGCGCTGCGCGCTTCCACGCTGCCCTCGGACAGCCGGCACATCATGCACGTCCTGGCGGACATCGCCGACAACCTCACCTCCGAGCTCCCGCCGCGCCGCACCCCATCCACGGCGCAGCTGGCACGCGAGACCGGCCTGTCGAAGTCCACCGTGATCCGGCGCCGCAACGAGCTCGAGGCCGAGGGTTGGGTCATCCTGGTGCGCCCCACGCCCGAGGAGAGCGTCCGGCACGACCGGATCAAGTACCGGCTGGCCATCCCTGCCGAGGGAGCGCACCGCGACCACGAGCGCGCCGCACACCAACTCGGCCTGGTACTGGCCGGCGGCGAGTCCGAGACGCAGCCTGATCTCTCGCGGCCACCCGGTGTCACTGAGACACCAGCAGGAGTGTCAGAGAGCGACCCCAGCTGTATTCAGCCTGACACCCCACCCGACCAGTCGGGTGTCACACAGCCACCCCCTGGGGTGTCACACAGCCACCCCGGGGATGTCAGCCTGACACCCCTATATAAGGAAGACCACCAGGACCACCAGAACCACCAAAAGCCACCGGCGGCCGCCGGCGATCGAGCACAACGCCTGCAGATCGCCGAAGAACTCACCGACGCCTTCTGGCGCGTCCACGGACCCGGCAGCGCCCAGCGCCGCCAAGCCGTCCGCGCTGTGGTGATCACCGCCGTCGCCGACAACGGCGTGCCCCGCGACGTCACCGCCCACGCCCTCAACGCCCTGGCGGTGGCCGGCCAGCAGATCACGCCGGACAGCCTCACCAAAGCCCTGGCCAGGATGCGCCACGCCGACGCCCCCGCGCCACCGCCACCGGCCGCCGTACCGAAACCGCCCCGGCGCCTGTGCGAGATCCACCCACTGGTCGAGCTCACCGAATCCGGCCTGTGCAACAGCTGCGCCGGCGACGCCCGCGCCGCCCCCCAGGACTTCGACGCGCCACCCATCGACACCGCGTACGGCCAGCACATCCCATCGCCCAGATCCCACGACGCCGAGAGAGACCCTGCATGAGCAGCGAACCGACCGCCGCCGAGCACACGCCGGCGCGCGCTGACCGAGACCGCATCATCGCGGCCAGCTTGGCCTCCTCGCTGTCGCGGCCGACACGCCTGGTGCTGTGGGCCGCGACCGAAGCCGCCGACGCGGCCGCCGACGCCGGCGAACCGTTCTCGATCTCGATCGAGGACCTGTCCGAGCGCTCCGGCCTGCCGATCGGCCTGGTCTCCGACCGCGTCTCGACCCTGATGACGCTCGGCTGGCTCACCCGCATCGACGACCGGTGGACCCCGGCCGTCCCGGCCTTACAGGCCGCCCCATGATCCCCGCACAGCGCACCGGCGCCCACGACGACGTGCCGTACAGCCCTGAGACGCTCGCGGCCGCGCGCACCGGCGACCCGGAGGCCTTCGCCGAGCTCTGGCGCGCCCACCACGGCGCCGTCCTCGCCTACGTCTACAAGCGCGTCGCCGACTACGCCACCGCCGAGGACATCGCCGCCGAGACCTTCGCCCGCGCCATGCGCCGCGCCGCCACCTTCGGCGAGATCCGCGGCGCCGGCATGATCGGCTGGCTGATCACCATCGCCCGCAACATCATCGCCGACCTGTACAAGTCCAGCCGGCACCGGATGGAGTTCCCGTGCGGCGAGATGCTCGACAGCGACGTGATCACCGGTGGTCCAGAGGACGACGTCCTCGGCCGCATCCAGGACGCCGCACTGCGCGAGGCGATAGCCCGGCTGACCCCCGACCAGCGCGCCTGCATCGAGCACCGCTTTCTCGCCGACCTCAGCGTCGCCGCGACCGCCCAGGCGCTCGGCAAGAACGAGGGCGCCATCAAGACCCTGCAGTACCGCGCAGTGCGCACCCTTGGCCGCCTCATCGCCGGCGACCCGGCGCTCGCCGACGCGCAGCACTGACAACCAGCACCTACTCAGGAGTAACCCTCGTGAAGATCTACTACGACACCGAGTTCATCGAGGACGGTCGCACCATCGACCTGATCTCGATCGGCATGGTCGCCGACGACGGCCGCGAGCTCTACCTGGTGAACCAGGCCATCGAGGACGACGAGAAGCTCCACGACCGCATCTGCCAGCACCGGTGGCTCATGGAGAACGTCGTCCCCGGGCTGCCTCTGCGACAGAACCGCCGCACGGGGGACATTAGCTACACGCTGTCCAGCGCCGGCGACGGCCGCGGCATCTTCCACCTCGACCGCGACGACAACCGCATCGTGCCGCTGCGCTACATCCGCAACGCCGTCCGCGAGTTCATCTGGGCCACGCCAGACCCGGAACTCTGGGCCTGGTACGCCGCCTATGACCACGTCGTCTACGCCCAGCTGTTCGGCTGCATGATCAACTTGCCCGACGGCCTGCCGATGTTCACCTGCGACCTGAAGCAGGAGGCCGAGCGGCTCGGCAACCCGCGCGTGCCCGAGCAGGCGACCGGCCAGCACAACGCGCTCGAGGACGCCCGCCACAACCGCGTCATCGCGAAGTTCCTCGCCGAGCACGCCGCGAAGGAGGGCTGACCGATGACGTTCGAAAGCGTCGAATACCCCGACGACGAAACCGAGCTGAACGCCGAGAGGCAACTGGCCGAGTACCACGCGCGCGCCACCGCGGCCGAGAAGGACCTGCAGGGCTACAAGCTCGCCGCGGGTGCCCGCGGTACCGACCAGTCATGGAGGACCGTCTACCACCTCGCCTGCGGCAACCCGGTCTTTGGGCGCCCGGGCGACCCCGACGAGATCGATCTCGCCGCGCTCCTGCAGCTGGTCGCGGCCCATCGTTGCCCGGAGCCCAGCGAATTCAAGAAAGCCATGGCACGCGTCATCGCCGCCTGGCAGCGCAACTTCGGCACGCCGCCGGCGAAGGAGGCGCCGTGAAGATTCGTCTGACCGGCACCCCGGAGCAGGTCGCTACGGGCGCCGCGATGGTGCGCCGCACCTTCGACGTCCGCGCGGAATCCTCCGACTACCGCAACCGGCCCCCCAGCTCGCTGGTGCGCCGGTACTTCACCGTGGAACCGCGGCGCCGCGAGACCGCCCCGAGCCCGACCACCACAAGCGGAGCCTGACATGCCCATGAACCCCGCCACCGACCAGATCGTAGCCAGCGTCCGCGAGCACCTGGCGGCCAACCCCATCGGCGACCTCGAGCGCGCGACCATCGCCAAAATCACCGGGGAGGCCCAGCTGCAGCTGCCGTTCCCGCCCGAAGTCCTCGGCGAGGTACTCATCCAGTTCGCGTCGATGATGCGCACCCTGACCTTCGTAGTCCGCAACACCGAACGCGACGCCGGCCGATTCCTCCGGTCGCTGCCCGACTCGGACAACACCGCGGCCGGCATCGCCGGCAACATCGCCATGCTCGCCGGGATCCAGCTGTACACCGGAGTTGAGGTCTGATGGCCGCCGAGGATCTTTCGCCGGCGCAAGCCGCGGACGCCGTCCTCGGCGGCGCGAGCGTCATGCTGTGCGGCAGTGGCCGGTTCGTCGTCGGGCCGCCTCCGAAGGCCGTGGTCAACCGCTGGATGTGCCCGTGGTGCCAGGGCCCGAACGCCGTCTTCGTCGACGGCGAGCCCTGCATGCACTGCCACGGGGAGCACGTCACCAACGACGTCGGCGGCTGGGACGAAGCCGACCTCACGCCGGCGCCGCGACCGCCGGCGGTCATGCGCAACCCGTGCGTCGACTGCGCCTACCGGCCCGGCTCGCCCGAGCAAGACTTCGGCGCCGCGCCCGGCCCGGACACGCCGTTCTACTGCCACCACGGCCTCGTGCGCGAGGGCGATGGCTACATCACCACCGCGACCGTCGGCACGCTGCCGCTCGGCGCGATGGTCTGCGCCGGTTGGTGGGCCCTGGCCACCGGCGAACCGCTGCCCGCCGCCGCCTTCCGCGACCCCGGCGGCGCCGACCGCGCCGCCGACGCACCCACCCAGGCCAAGGAGGAGTGATGGCCACCCCGAGCAACGACCTCATCGGATGCCTGATCAAGGCCTCCACCACGAAACGCACCGTCACCGGCGTGGTCCTCCCACCGAAGGTGCACGCGCGCAGCACCAAGCTGCGCCTGGCCATCTCCAGCAACGAGCTGATCACCTTCGACCCGGAGAAGTGGACCATCACCGTCCTGGCCGGCCCCCTCTACGGCAAGAACGACCTGCCCGCCGAGCTCCTCGCCACCCGCACCATGCTGCGCGCCGAACAGCGCCGCGAACCCGCCCTCGGCCAGCGTGCTATCGCCAGATACCGCACCTATGACGGCGCCGCCCCGCTGTTCGCCGTCATCGACACCCAGCCGCTGGCCGAACTCTCCCCGCTGCGCGCCACCGCCTGGGCAGCCCGACGCACCTGCGAACGCTGCGGCGACCAGCGGCCGCGACCGTTGCCGAAGCACGTCAGCGGCAGCCGGTACTGCGGCGCCTGCTGCGCCGCAGTCGCCGACGACAGATGGACCGAGCAGTCCCGCGGCGCCCAGGCCGACGCCAAGCTCTGGGCCGTCGACGTCCTGAACGACCCGGCAGCGCTGCTCATCACCCACGACACCGGATGGCCCGCCCGACACTTCCGGGTCGAAACCACCTGCGGCACCGTCGTACTCGACGCCCGCGTCCGTGACGAGTACACCATCAACCCTGCCACCTGCGTCGGCAGCACCCCAGACGAGATCGCCGCCTGGAACGAAAAGTTCGCCGGCACCGTCGGCCACGACGAGATCGACGGCATCATTTCGGCGCTCGCCGGATCCCGCCTCATCGGCTGGCACGAGGCCGACACCTCGTACGCCTATTTCTCCAGCGTGTCCCTGCGCATCGCCGCTGGCGACGTCGTCAGTCAGCGCCTCGCGCTGTTCTCCGGCGTCGCACCACCCCGCTTCGGCCCCTGGTACGAGAAACCCAAGCTGCCCTGGGTCCACTACCCGCCGACATACCCGCCGTACACGCAGCACAAGGAACGCCGCGCCGCCGACGACCGCGCCGCCGAACTGTGCAGCCTGCGCCACCTCATTCACCTCATGGCCGAGCATCCGGCGCCGGAACCCACACTTCACCGCCGCGAGAACCGGAGTACGCGATGACCGACGACACTGCGCACTGCCCCGAGTGCGGCGCGCCCGGCTGGGACGAGGAAGAGCGCCAGTGCGAGACCTGCGTTGAGGTCGGCGATCTCGCCGACGCGCGCGCGGCGCTCGCCGACGCCATCAGCCACGAGGAATGGGGGGCCGCCCGCAACGAGCTCGAGTGGCTCGGCACGAAGATCGAAGTCCTGAGCCGGGCCTTGGACACGATCGACGCCCCAGACGCACACAACCGCATCGTGGACCTGCTCAACCCGGCTACCGACCAGTACAACGCGGCCGTGGAGCAGTCCAACGCAGCGGGAGGCTGGCGATGAGCGGTCTCCGAATCCCGCCCCACGTCTCCGGGTCGATCCTTGACGCCGCCGAGCGCGCCATCGCCGAGGCCAGCACCGACGACCCGGCAACCGAGCTCACGCTACGCGAAGCGTTGCGCGCCGCGTTCACCGTTGCGCTGCCGATGTACGAGCTGCGCCTCGGGGCCGAACTCGGCAGCGTCACCTTCGCCTGTCCCCACCACAAGGCACCGCAGCACGACGCGAACTGCATCAGCTGCGCCCGCTACACCGCGCTACTCGGCGCGCGCCGTGTCATCGAAGGCCGCGCCGGCTATACCGACCTTCACCCCCGCGCCGCCCGGCAGGAGGCCGACGATGGCACAGGCTGACGTACAGCGCGACGCCGAGCGCGAGGCCAGGACCGCCGTAGAGCGCGTCCTCGACCGCTCCGGCTGCCGCATCTCCCAGGCGCTGTCCGGCGAGATCCACCAGGTCTACACCGGCCGGTTCGACCTCCGGCCGCTCGCCGGCACCGGCTACTGCCCCAACCACCCGTCCACCCGCCGGCCATGCGGCCTGTGCCCGCCAGGAGTCTGAGATGCGGCACAAGAAGACCTTCGGCCACAACAACACCCGGTCGTCGCCGGCAAACGGCGTCGCGTTCGGCTCCGGTGTGCACCGGCCGATTTACAAGCACAACAGGAATCGCGACGAAGAGGAGCTCCCGACATACGGAATGGTCCGCATCTACGAGGATCCCACCCCCATCGCGCTCGGCTATACCGTCGCCTCGGTCTCCCGGATCGCCTATGTGGCCGTCGAAGCTGCCCGGCGCCGCGGGGCCACCGACCTGGAAGAGAAACGGTCGATCGCACTGTGCGCCATCATCAGCGAACTGCACGAGCACGACGTTGACCCTGGCATCTCCCGACTCATGCGCGCCGCCGAATACGCCGTCGAAAACGAACACAACCGCGACCTGTCCAGCCGCGGCTACAACACCAACCGCTCGAAATACGACCGCACCCATCAGATCGGCTACCAGATCTACTGGCGCTCCGGCGCGCGCACACCGCTGGACGAGGCCATTGCCGAGCGCATCGGCTGCCGACAGATTCTTGCGGCCATGTCCGAACGCCAGCAGCAGACCCTGCATGCCCTGTCGGTCTGCGACGGAGACCCGAAAGCCGCGGCACTGATGCTCGGCATCAAGGCCAACAGCGTCGCGGGCAACCTGCGAAACGCCCGCGATGCCTTCCTCGCGCTATGGCACGAGCACGAAACGCCGCCCGTGATCAACTGGCGCCGCGGCCGCACCAACACCTACAGCGCCGAAGCAGCGGCGGCACGTCCTGAAATCGCCCGGCGCGCTGTACGAATCAGAGAAGAACGGCGCGCGTCGCTCGCCCAGGATGGCGGATCGGAGAATGCCCCGTGAAGCCTGATTCGCACATTCTGGCGTCCGGCAGGTATGTGGGCTGCGAAGGCCTCGCCATCGCCGACGGCCCGCGGAACATCACTCTCGTGGCGACGCTCGCGCTGGCGGTGCCGTTGTGGATCTGGGAACTGTGGGACGTCTCCGACCAGGCCCGCGCGGCCCGCGCCAGGCGGTGCGCCCAGATCGTGGCCGAACGCGGCGACGTCCTCATGTTCGGCAGCAAAAGCCGCGGCAAAGCCGCCGAGGTGTTCAACGCTCTGGCCGAGGGCATCGCCTGCGCCGCGTACCAGCCGGGCGGTATCACCTTCGCCGGGCGCCACTGGTGCATGAACCACGTCCAGTGCGAGGAAGCCGCTGACTACGCCGCCAAGATCACCAGTTCCGGTGACGTCGGGGCCACGGTAGCCCCCAACCAGCGAAGCGTCACCAATGTGGAATTCGCAGACTCGACTCGGGAAGCACTATGACCAACTGCCCCCTGTGCCTGCGGCCACTCGCCCCCGGCGTCGACCCGGGACATCACGACCGCTGCCTGGATCACCTCGACATTCAGCTGGGACGCATCCCCTTGCTGTACCGCGGCCTGCGCGCTGTCCTGGAACCGGGACGCACCGACGGCGCACGCGTGTCCGGGACCCGGACCGCGCCGCTGCCGCTGCGTGTTGAGCCCCTGAGTCTGCTGTGCCGAGGTGGCATCGTCTCCATCCTCGCCACCTGGGAGACAGACTGGCGCGAACGCCGAGAGCTGCGAGTCGACCCGGCGCGCGCCGGCCGCGAGCAGCTGGTCGACGGCGACCAGGTGCTCGCCGATGTCATCAAGTTCCTGCGCGTCCACCTTGAATGGGCCATCGCCGAGCATCCGGCCTTCGGCGAGTTCGCCGGCGAGATCCGGGAGATCGTCGGCGCCTGCAGGAGCGCCCTCGGGCTGACCACCGATCTCAAGAGGATCGGCCAGTGCCCTGCGCAGCTCGGCGACCGTACCTGCGGCCGCGTGCTGTACGCCGACCCGCGGGCCGACGAAATCCGGTGCGACCGCTGCCGCACCGTGTGGCCCAAGAACCGATGGCTGCTCCTCGGCGCCGCCATCGCAGAAACCGCAGCCTGACCCCGAACAAGGAGCGACCCCGGCGGGCGTCTTCGCCGGGGTCGGAGCAGAAGCACTGGAGCAGAGTCCAATGTCCACGCAGAACGCTACACCGACCGACCGCGCCGCAACCCACCACGGCGAGCGTCGGCGCGGCGCCGACTTCCGAACCAAGGTCGCCGACAGCACGCTGATTCTGGTCGCGATCGCCGGCGCGCTGTCCTTCACCCACATCCGCGACGTCGCCGTGATGGGCGGCCAGGCCGTCGTGGCCGCCTGGGCCTACCCGTTCATCGTCGACCTGATCACGATGAGCGCCTACCGGAAGCTGAAGCGCGCCCAGGCCGACGGCCAGCCGACCGGCGCCCCCTGGACGATCATGATCGGCGGCACCATGTTCAGCCTCGCCGCGAACGTGATCGACGCCCTCGCACACGCCCCCGCACACGCTAGCCGGGCACGCCTCACCCTGTGCGTGATCATCGGCGTATGGCCCGCTGTCGCGTTCATCTGTTCGATGCTGCTGCGCCACAGCGGCCAACCGATCGCTCAGCCGCCCGCGGCTGAACGGCCGGCCGCCCGTGAGCGGCCGAGCGTCCAACCGGCCGTTCAGCCACCCACCAAGCCGACCGCCCAGCCGGCCGCCCGAGCAACCTCCCCAGCCGGTCGGCCGACCGCTGTGCCCGTCCAGCAACGTCCGGCCGTCCAGCCGGTCACCGCTCCGCCACCGATTCCCGTCCAGCCGACCGGCCAGCCAAACCCCTTCGGCGACCTCGGCCCGCGAGCGGCCGCCGGCGAACTGCCGTCAGCCGTCTGGGCCCAGATCGGCCACCCGATCTACCTGGAAATCAAGTCGGCCACCCACCGTCGGCCGACCGAAAGCGAACTGCAGGAAGCGCTCACCCACCGGGTGGCCGAACTCGTCTCAGCCGGCCACCTCCCGTCCGCCGTTCGCCAGCCGTCCCTGTCGACCGCCAAGCGCGCCCGGTCAGCCATCGAAGGTCGCTACCCGGAAGTGAAGGCGCGCGTCGTCCAGCCGCAACGGCAACTCGCCACAGCGGCACCCTGACGGCGAGCCGAAACGGCCGGCCGAATATCGGCCGGCCGTACCCTGAGCGAATGATCGTCCGATACGAGGTCGGACTGAAACTCGCCGACCGAGAAGCACTCTCACAGCTACTCGACCGGCCAGCCGCGACCATCAGAGCCCGCTGCGAAACCATCGCCTCAGACATCGCCACCCGGCGCGCGCTGTATGACGCAGACGCTGTCGAAGCTCTGATGCGAGACCGCGGACGTCGACGACGCCGTCTGACGCGGGATCTTGCTTCTGGCTGATCTTTGTAGCACCCTGTGTGCAGGTAGTACAGCTGTGCCCCGACTCGACTCGAGCGGGGCATTTCGCATGTCAGGAGCATGTTATGCAGCAGCCCACAATCGGCCGCATCGTCCACTACACCCTGAGCGAAGACGACGCCGATGCCATCGGCCGCCAGCGCGCCTCCACGGTGGGCAGCTACAGCTACAACCGGGCGATGGCCGGCGAGGCCTACCCCGCGGTGATCGTCCGCTGCTTCGGCGGTCCGGCGGTAAACCTGCAGGTGCTGCTGGACGGCGTCGACAGTTTCTGGGCCACGTCGCGCACCGAAGGCGAAGGCCCTGGGTCGTGGGCGTGGCCGGCGAAGAGTCTGACGCCGTGAACTTCGGAGAGGCGCTCAACGAGCTCCGTGATGGGCAGCTCCTCACGCGCGATGGCTGGCCCGACTACGGCAAGGGCCGGTGGATCGTTCTGCAGGCCGGCTACCCGGACGGCATTGCGATCAACGCCAACACCGCTGCGGCAACCGGCATTGCCGAAGGCACCGTCTGCCGCTTTCAGCCGTACCTGATGCTGAAGACCAGCGGTGGCGACTTCGTGCCGTGGGTCGCCGCGCAGACTGACCTCCTCGCCGACGACTGGCGCATCGTCAACTGATAGCAGCTGGTCAACATGGGTAGGCGCAGGCGACTCAGCGTATGCGCGGTAGCCGGCTGTCCAACGCTGACCGACCAAGGACGCTGCGAGGAGCATCGACGCAGGGCCGATGTCCTGCGTGGTAGTTCAGCAGACCGCGGCTACAGCAGCCCTGCATATCGTGCGGCTCGGGTCGTTGTACTGCGTCGCGATCCAGTCTGCGTCGTGTGCCAGACCGCGCGGTCGACCGTGTCCGACCACTGGCCGGTGAGTCGTCGCGACCTGGTGGCGCTCGGCGTGCGCGATCCGGATGCGCCACACCGGATGCGTGGTGTCTGTGCCTCCTGCCATGGCCGTGAGACTGCGCGCGAGCAGCCAGGAGGCTGGAACCGCCGCGGCTGACGACCGGCGATCATGGATCTCCATGATCAGGGGTGGGGGGTGACCCCAAACGATCATGGAGAGAAGTACCGCCG
>Ga0207695_10008949_pt1 | contig 12463 bp, 6 predicted proteins | sample KBSC54metaG_FD_184354 | JGI IMG/M metagenome (GOLD analysis project Ga0207695, IMG submission 184354) | Corn rhizosphere microbial communities from Kellogg Biological Station, Michigan, USA - KBS C5-4 metaG (SPAdes) (version 2) | ecosystem: Host-associated > Plants > Roots > Rhizosphere > Soil...
CGGTCCGAACGGTCCCGTCTGCGCCCCCGGCGCCGACGCCGGCTGCGTGCCGCTGAACCTGTTCACCTCGCGGGCGATCTCGCCGGCGGCCCTGAAGTTCCTCGACGCCACGAGCTTCCAGGTCGGCAACACCAACGAGCGGGTCGCCAGCCTGGCCTTCACCGGCAAGCTCGGCGACTACGGCTTCAAGAGCCCCTACGCCTCCGAAGGCGTCGGCGTCGCGATCGGCGCCGAGTACCGCCGCGAGCACCTGGACTCCACGGCCGACTTCCTGTCGACCAACGGCCTGGTGAACGGCAACGGCGCGGCCTCCCCGCCGGTCAACGGCGGCTTCGACGTCTACGAGCTGTTCGGTGAAGCCCGCGTGCCGCTGGTCAGCGACATGCCCTTCGCCAAGAACATCTCGATGGAACTGGGCTATCGCTTCTCGACCTACAACTCGGTCGGCAACACCAACACCTACAAGGTGGCCGGCGACTGGGAAGTGATCGATGGCCTGCGCTTCCGCGCCGGCTACAACCGCGCGGTCCGCGCCCCGAACGTCATCGAACTGTTCGCGCCGCAGAACGTCCAGCTCGACGGCACGCAGGACCCCTGCGCCGGCCTGACCCCCGGCAACCCGCTGGTCGCCACCTGCGCCAGCATCTTCCACCTGTCGACCCAGCAGGTCCTGGCCATCGAGAAGAACCCGGCCAACCAGTACAATGGCCAGACCGGCGGCAACCCGAACCTGAAGCCGGAAATCAGCGACACCTACACCGCAGGCGTCGTCTTCCAGCCGAGCTTCGTGCCGGGCCTGTCCGTCTCGCTCGACTACTTCAACATCAAGGTCGACCAGTTCATCGCCGGCATCGGCGCCAACCTGATCATCAACCAGTGCGTGACCACGCAGAGCCCGTTCTTCTGCAACCTGGTCCACCGCTCGCCGGGCACGAACTCCCTGTTCCTCGACCCGACCGGCTTCGTGCAGGACACCACGCTCAACACCGGTTCGCTGAAGACCACCGGGTTGGACATCAACGTCAACTACCGCACCGACCTGTCGAACTGGGGTCTCGGCGACAACGGCGGCCTGTCGTTCAGCATGGTCGGCACCTGGCTCGACCAACTGGACACCCAGCCCCTGCCGAACGGCCCGTCCTACAACTGCAAGGGACTCTACGGCACGGTCTGCGGCGTTCCGGCTCCGGAATGGCGGCATAAGCTGCGCGTCACCTGGTCCACGCCCTACTCCTACGGCGACTGGTTCAAGAGCCTGAGCTTCTCGGCCCAGTGGCGCTACTTCGGCAAGGTGACGCTCGACGCCTTCAGCAGCAATCCGCAGCTGAACAACCCCGGGCTCCAGTACGAGACCGACCGGGCGTTCGCCGCGCACAACTATCTGGACCTGACGGCGAACTTCACGGTCCACAACAACCTGAACTTCCGGGTTGGCGTGAACAACGTGTTCGACAAGGATCCGCCGATCCTGGGGTCCTCCAACTGCACCGCCGGCCCCTGCAACGGCGGGACCTTCCCGCAGGTCTACGACGCCTTGGGCCGCTATGTGTTCGTGGGCCTTTCCGCCGACTTCTAAGACGGCGGGACAGGCAAGAGATCGGGGGCGGCGGAGCAATCCGCCGCCCCCTTTCTTTTGCGCGCGACCGCGATCGGCTAATCAGGTCGCCGGGGCCTGGCTGTCCCGCAGTCGAGGACACGGCGTTTGACCAGTTGGAAGACCGGCCAGTTCAGCATGACGTTGGGACCCGCGCCGGTTCGGGACCCCCAGCCCGACCGCGCGGCCCTCGCCGAAATCGGCGCGGCGGTGGAGGCGCGCGACTTCGCCCGCGCCGCCGAGCTCGCCGAGCGCGCCCTGGCCGCGGGCCTGGAGCATCCGGCCGTGCTCAGCCTGGCCGCGCTGAAGTGCGAGAACGAGGAGCGGTTCGAGGACGCCGAGCGCCTGCTCGAGCGCGCGGTCGCGCTGTCGCCCGCCGATCCCGCGGCGCGCAATGCGCTGGGCCTATGCCTGCGCCGCCTGGACCGGGAGGCCGACGCGCTCGCGCAGTTCGACCGGGCGGTGGAGATCGCGCCCGCCTTCGCCGGCGCGCACGGCGCCCGCGGCGGCGCGCTGGAAGCGCTGGGCCGCCTGACCGAGGCCGAGGCCGCCTTCCGCCGGGCCCTCGACCTGCAGCCGGAGAACCTCGGCGCCCTGGCGGGCCTGGCCAACCTGATGAGCCGGCGCGGGGCCCACGACGAAGCCCGCGCCATGGCGCTGCGGGTGCTGGCCGCGCAGCCGGGCTTTCCAGACGCCGTCAACGTGGTCGCGGCCGCCGACCTGGCCCAGGGCGCGCCGGCGCAGGCGCAGGCGCGTCTGGAGGCGCAGATCGCCGAGGGTCGCCTGGGTCCCCAGGAACTGGCCGCCGCTCAGGGCCTGCTCGGCGACACCCTCGACGCCCAGGACCGTGTGGCCGAAGCCTTCACCGCCTACACCGCCGGCAACATGGGCCTTTGGCGGACCTATGCGAAACCCTATGGCGCGCCGCCCAGCGCGCTGGAGTTCGCGCGCGGCATGATCGCGCGCCTCGACGCCATTCCGCAGGACGCCTGGCGCGGGACGGGCGAACCCGCGCCCGCCCCGATCGAGACCCACGTCTTCCTGCTGGGCTTCCCCCGCTCGGGGACGACCCTGCTCGAGCAGGTGCTGGCCAGCCACCCGCAGGTGGAGGCGCTGGAGGAGCGCGAGACGCTGATCGACGCCATGCGCGCCTACCTGGCCCAGCCGGAGGACCTGGACCGCCTGGCCCAGGCGAGCGACGCGGACCTCGCACCCCTGCGCGCCGCCTATTGGGCGCGGGCGCGGGAGGGCGGCGCGCGGCTCGACCGCAAGGTCTTCGTCGACAAGCACCCGCTGAACACCCTGAAGCTACCGCTGATCGCCAGGCTGTTTCCCGACGCCAGGATCCTGTTCGCCCGGCGCGACCCGCGCGACGTGGTGCTGAGCTGCTATCGCCGCCGGTTCGCGATGAGCGGCTCGGCCTACCAGCTGCTCACCCTGCCGGGCGCGGCCGGCTATTACGACGCGGCCATGCAGATCGCCGAGCGCTTCGGCCCGGTGTTCGGCGCCCAGACCCATGTGGTGCGGCATGAGGCGCTGATCTCGGACTTCGACGCCGCGGTGGGAGAGGTCTGCGATTTCCTGGGCCTGCCCTGGGCCGACGCGCTGAGAGACTTCTCCGAGCGCATCAAGGAGCGCGGCGTGGCGACGCCGTCCGGCGCGCAACTGGCCGGCGGGCTGAGCGCCGAGGGGGTCGGTCAATGGCGCCGCTACCGTCAACAGCTGGCGCCTGCCCTGCCGAAACTCGCCCCCTGGGTGGAGCGCTTCGGATACGACCCGCAATGACCGACGCCGCGGCGTCCACGCCCGAGCCCGGCGACGCCAGGGGCTGGGGGGAGTTCGGCGACCGGCTGCGGCTGGCGGGTGACGGACCGGGCGCCGACCACGCCTATGCGCGCCAGCTGCGCGCCACTCTGACCGATCCGCAGCTGATCGCGCCCGCGGACGCCATCTGCGACGGCCGGTTCCGCGAGGCCCACGCCCTGCTGGCCGCATACCTCGCGCAGCGTCCCGACGAGCCCGCGGCGCTGCGGATGTTCGCCGACCTGGCGGCCCGCAGCGGACGCCATCACGACGCTGAGATCCTGCTGGCGCGCAGCCTGAGGGCGGCGCCCGGCCTCAGCGGCGTCCGGGGGGCCTACGCCATCGCCCTGCACCAGCAGGGCAAGGCGATGGAGACGCTCGCCCAGACCGAGATCCTGCTGCGGGCCGACCCCGGCAATCCGGTCCACCGCCAGCTCACGGCCGCCGCCCTCATGCGGATCGGCGAGTACGAGCAGTCCGCGAACGCCTATCGCACGGTGCTGGACGCCCGCCCGGACCTGGCCCTGACCTGGATGGCCTATGGCCACGCCCTGAAGACCCTGGGCCGGCAAGCCGAGGCGGTGGCGGCCTACCGCGAGGCCTTGCGGCTGCGGCCCGATCTCGGCGAGGCCTGGTGGAGCCTGGCCAACCTGAAGACGGTGGCCCTGTCCGCCGCGGACGTCGCCCAGATGGAGGCGGCCCTGGCCGACCCCGCGCTCGGCGACGAGGACCGTCTGCACCTGCTGTTCGCACTGGGGAAGGCCCACGAGGACGCCGCCGACGATGCGCTAGCCTTCCAGCGTTACGCCGCCGGCGCGGCCCTGCGGCGCGCGGCGCTGGACTACGATCCCGACGAGGTCAGCGGCCACGTGGCGCGATGCAAGGCCCTGCTCAGCGAGAGCTTCTTCGCCGCCCACGCCGGGGTTGGCTCGCCGCGGCCCGACCCGATCTTCGTCGTCGGCCTGCCGCGCTCCGGCTCGACCCTGATCGAGCAGATCCTGGCCAGCCACAGCCAGGTCGAGGGCACCCAGGAGCTGCCGGACGTCCAGACCCTCGCCGACCGGCTGGGCGGCCACGCGGCGCGGCCGTCCGAAGGCGTCTATCCCGACATCCTCGCCGCCCTGTCGCCCGGCGAATTCGAGGCCTTGGGCGAGGAATACCTCGAACGCGCCAAGGTGCACCGCAAGACGGGCAAGCCGTTCTTCGTCGACAAGATGCCGAACAACTTCGCGCACGTGGGCCTGCTCCAGCTGATGCTGCCCAAGGCCGCGATCATCGATGCGCGGCGCCATCCCCTCGGCTGCTGCTTCTCGGCCTTCAAGCAGCATTTCGCGGCCGGCCAGCCGTTCACCTACGGGCTCGAGGACCTGGGCCGCTACTATCGCGACTACGTGGAGCTGATGGCGCATTTCGACGCCGTGCTGCCCGGCCGGATACACCGGGTGATCTACGAAGACCTGGTCGCCGATCCGGAGGCCGAGGTGCGCCGCCTGCTGGCCTACTGCGGCCTGCCGTTCGAAGAGGGCTGCCTGCGGTTCTACGAAAACGACCGGGCGGTCCGCACGGCGAGCTCAGAGCAGGTCCGGCAGCCGATCTTCGCCGACGCCACCGACCACTGGCGGCGCTTCGAGCCCTGGCTCGAGCCGCTCAAGAGCGCCCTCGGTCCGGTGCTCGCCGCCTATCCGCAGGCCCCCGCCGGGTAGCGACCGCCGCCCGCGTTTTCGGAGCCCTTGCGTTGAGTAACGGCGTTCGGGCTGCAGTCTTGATTCCCTGGGGAAATCCGAGGCCCGTATATGGATTTTATAACCGCCGCAGCCTAACGTCGCCGCAAACACCAATAGTTGGCAGTGGCGTCTCTATGGAAAAATCCCAAGTCCTGCACGAGCAGACCGACGACCTGACGCGAGTCGCTCATCCGAGCCGAAGCTTCGCCAAAGACATCGCCGAACGGGCGTTGTTCCTCGACCTCACCGAACCGGACCATGCCGCCGACCACCTGGAAGCCGCCGCCGCGGAGGTCGCCGCCGCGCGGCCCATATCGGCCACCACCCTGAAGCGGTGCGCTTCCGAGGCGCGGGCGCTGATCGAATTCGCCCACGAGAGCGGCGCGGTCCGACAGCTCGGAACCGGCGACCACGTCTCCCCCTGGGGCCTGCGGCGCGAGCTTTCGGCCTGGCTCGACGACACCAGCCTCACCGCCGTGCTGCGGCAGCGCGCGCTGCGCCTCAATCGGCGGCGCGGCGGGCGCCCGCCGTCCCAGACCCGGACCCTGCGCGCGGTTGAGGAGCTGATGGAGTTCGCACGCGCCGGCCGGCCGGGCGCGGCCGACGAACTGCGCTCCATCCGGGCGCTGGTCGCCGACGCCTGAAGCGTGGCCGCGACCACGCGTTCGTGATCGGACGCCGGCGATTTTCCGGGCGTAAGGTTTGCCATCAGGGCGGCGCCAGCCCTTAGGCCCGGTCCGCGACCGCCCTAAAACCGCGCCAAGGATGCGGCCCATCGCAGACGTCGCTCCCTGGCGCCTGAGGTGATGGGAGACGCAACCAATGGCAATCCAAGCAGCGGGGTCCGTGCGCGCCTTGGCGCTCGTGGGCCCCACCAGCGCCGGCAAGACGACCCTCATGGAAGCCCTGCTGCAGGTGACCGGCGCCGTCGATCGCCGGGCCGGCGGCGACAAGGTCGGCGACTCCAGTCCCGAGGCGCGCGCCCGCGGCCACACGGTCGAATTGAACCTCGCCGGCTTCGACTTCATGGGCGACCGCTATTCGGTCATCGACTGTCCCGGCTCCCTGGAATTCGGCGCCGACCTCGACGCGGCCCTGCCGGCCGTGGACCTGGCCGTGGTGGTCGCCGAGCCCGATCCCGGCAAGGCCGCCCTGCTGCAGCCGACGCTGCGCGAGCTGGAGCGGCTGGGCGTGCCCCACGCCCTCTTCGTCAACAAGATGGACCAGGCCCGCGGCTCGCTGCCCGACCTGCTGGCCGCGCTGGCCCCGGTCAGCTCCGCCCCGCTGGTCGCCCGCCAGATCCCCACCTGGGAGGACGAGAAGGTCACCGGCTTCATCGACCTCGCCCTCGAGCGCGCCTTCGTCTACCGGCCGAACGAGCCCTCGACCCAGGTGGACATCCCCGGCGACCTGCGTGACGCCGAGGCCGACGCGCGCTTCCACATGCTGGAGCAGATCGCCGACTTCGACGACGAACTCCTGGAGCAGCTGCTCTCCGACGTCGCCCCCAGCCGGGACGCCGTGTTCGCCGACCTGGTGCGCGAGATGAACGAGGGGCTGATCGTCCCGGTGTTCTTCGGCTCGGCCCAGAACGGCTTCGGCGTCCGGCGCCTGCTGAAGGCCCTGCGCCACGAAGCCCCCCTGCCCGACCGCGCCGCCCAGCGCCTGGGGATCGAGGCCGGCGCCTATGTGCTGAAGGCGGCCTACGCCGGCCAGTCCGGCAAGCTCGCCTACGCCCGGGTGTTCGGCAAGGCGCTGCCCGACGGCGCCGATTTCGTGCTGCCGGACGGCGAACGCTGCCGCGCCGGCGGCCTCTTCGCTGTGCAGGGCGCGGCGCTGAAGAAGATCGCCTCGGCGCCGGTGGGCGAGGTCTGCGCCATCGGCAAGGTGGAGGCCGCCCAGGCCGGCCAGATCCTGTCGGCCACCGGCCGTCCCCAGACGGTGGCCGCGACGGCGGCCCAGCGCCGGCCGCTCTACGCCGTGGCGCTCTCGGCCACCAACCGCAAGGACGACGTGCGCCTGTCCGGCGCGCTCAGCAAGCTCATCGAAGAGGATCCCGGCCTGCGCCTGAGCCACGACCCGGAGGGCCACCAGATGCTGCTGGCGGGCCAGGGCGACGGCCATGTGCGCCTGGCGCTGGAGCGGCTGAAACGCCGCTTCGGACTGGAGATCGAGACCCAGACGCCGAAGACGCCCTACCGCGAGACCATCCAGCGCGGCACGACCCAGCGGTCGCGGCACAAGAAGCAGTCCGGCGGCCACGGGCAGTTCGCCGACGTGACCGTGGAGATCAAGCCCCTGCCCCGCGGCTCGGGCGTGGTGTTCAGCCAGCGGGTGGTGGGCGGCTCGGTGCCCAAGCAGTGGATCCCCGCCGTCGAGCAGGGGGTCCGCGACGGGCTGGAGAAGGGTCAGCTGGGCTTCCCGGTCACCGACCTGGAGGTCACCCTGGTGGAAGGCCAGACCCACAGCGTCGACTCCTCCGAAATGGCGTTCCGCATGGCGGGGCGCCTGGCGATGGAGGAAGGCCTGCCCAAGTGCGGGGCGATCCTGCTGGAGCCGGTGGAGAAGCTGACGGTCTACTCGCCCTCGCCCAGCGCCTCGAACGTCACCTCGGCGCTGACCGCGCGGCGGGGGCAGATCCTGGGCCTGAGCCCCCGCGAGGACTGGCGGGGCTGGGAGCGGATCGAGGCCTACCTGCCGCAGTCCGAGCGCCAGGACCTGATCGCCGAGCTCCGCGGCCTGACGCAGGGGCTCGGCGCCTTCGAGGCCGACTTCGACCACATGGCCGAACTGACCGGACGCCTCGCGACCGAAGCCAGCCAGGGCGCCGGCGCGCGGGCCTGACGAAACGCGCCTCCCCGGGGCCCTTCGCTTCCGGGGAGGAGTGCGCTACCCCTGGGACAAGCGCCGGGATCACGCGGCGCAGTTCCGGGGAGACGCACCATGACCGCCGCCGCAGCAGCGCCGCCTGCCAACATCAACATCGCCAAGCTGGCGATCACCTCGCTCGCGGCCTCCAGCATCGAGTGGTACGACTTCTTCATCTACGGCACCGCCGCGGCGCTGGTGTTCCCCAAGCTGTTCTTCGCCGCCAGCCTGCCGCCCGCGGTGGCGCAGCTCGCGGCCTTCTCGACCTTCGCGGTGGGTTTCATCGCCCGGCCGGTGGGCGGGGTGGTGTTCGGCCATTTCGGCGACCGCGTGGGGCGCAAGAAGGCGCTGGTGACGGCGCTCTTGATGATGGGCCTGGCGACGACCGGCGTCGGGCTGCTGCCCAGCTACGCCACCCTGGGCGTGGTCTCGCCCGTGCTGCTCATCCTGCTGCGCTTCGTGCAAGGCCTCGCGGTCGGCGGCCAGTGGGGCGGGGCGGTGCTGATCGCCATCGAGAACGCGCCGCCCAACCGGCGGGGCTTCTTCGGCAGCTTCGCCCAAATGGGCGTGCCGGCCGGGGTCGTGCTGGGCAACGCCGTCTTCCTGATCATGGGCGCGACCGTGCCGCCGGACAGCTTCCTGGCGTGGGCCTGGCGGGTCCCGTTCCTGCTGTCGGTCGTGCTGGTGGGCCTGGCGCTCTACATCCAGCTCAAGCTGGAGGACACGGCCGACTTCCAGGCCGCCCAGGCGCTGGCCGCGAAGGCGCATGAGGACGAGGCCGCGGCCCTGGCCGCCGAGACCGGCGTCAGCCTCGCCCAGGCCAAGGCCAAGATCCGCGCCGCCCAGGGCTCGCCGATCCTCAAGGTGCTGGCCAAGAACCCCAAGGAGATCCTGCTGGCCGCCGGCGCGTTCGTGGCCGCCAACGGCACCTTCTACCTGATGATCACCTATGCGGTGTCCTATGCGACGGGCACCCTGCACGTGGCCAAGACCAGCATCCTGTGGGCGGTGGTGATCGCCAGCGCGCTGTCGGCGCCCGTCCTGCCGATCACCGCCTGGCTGTCCGACCGGGTCGGCCGGCGCGGCGTCTTCATGACCGGGGCGGCGCTGGCCGCGCTCTGGTGCTCCGGGCCGTTCTTCCACCTGCTCGACACCGCGCAATTCCCGCTGATGCTGGCGGCGATCGCCGGGGGCCTGATCTTCAACTCGACCATGTATGGCTGCCAGGCGGCGCTGATGACCGAGCTGTTCTCCACGGAGTTCCGCTATTCCGGCGCCTCGCTGGGCTACCAGATCGGCGCGATCTTCGGCGGCGGCTTCGCCCCGCTGATCGCCACCGCCCTCTTCGCGCACTACCACAGCTCCACGCCGATCGCGGCCTATATGACGGGGCTGTGCCTGGTCTCTCTGGTGTCGGTCTTCCTGCTGGCCGAGACGCACAGCAAGGCCCACCGCGACGCGATGGCGGCTAGACCCTGATGTTCAGGCCGAAGCGACCTGATCCCCTCGTGCTCTAGCGTCCGGTGACCGGCGGGGCGGCGGCAGGCGCGGCCGCCCGCCAGTCCGCGGCGGTGGCGGCGTAGAGCGCCACCAGGTCGGTCATGCGGCGGCCCTCGGCTTCCACCAGCGCCCGGCGCGCCCGGCTGAGCGTCCGCTGGGCCTGGACCACGTCCAGGAGCGGCCCGCCGCCCAGGCGCAGCGCGTTCTGGGCGTCCTGGGCGCCGGCTTCGGCGGCCCGGTTGGCCAGCTGCAGCGAGGTGATCGCCTGCTGGTCGCCGCCCAGGTCGGAGAGCACATCGGACACCTGCACGAAGGCCGTCAGCACGGTCTGCTGGTAGCGGGCCAGGGAGATTCGCACGTCGGCCTCGGCGGCCCTGCGCTGCGCCTTCAGGGTCCCGCCGTGGAAGACCGGCGCGGTGAGGCCGGCCAGGACGTTCCAGGCCGCGGACTTGGTCTCGAAGACGTTCCCCGGGCTGACCGCCTCCTGGGTAAGGGAGCCGGAGAGCCTGACGTCGGGATATTGCGCGGCGACGGCCACGCCGACGGCGGCGGTGGCGGCGTGCAGGTCCGCCTCCGCGGCCAGGATGTCGGGCCGGTTGCGGATCAGGTGCGCGGGCAGGGTCACCGGAACCTCCGCGGGGGCGGTCATCCTGGCGAGGTCGAAGTCGGGCGCGGCCCATTCGGCGGGCGACTTGCCGACCAGGAGCGCCATCTGGTGGCGCGCCGCGTCGAGGTCGCGCTGCAACGGCGGGATCAGCGCCTCGTCCTCGGCGAGCTGGGCCACGCCGATCGAAAGGGCCGAATGGGCCTGGCCGCCGGCGGCCTCGGCCCTCTGGACCATGTCGATGATCCGCCGGTCGTCGGCGACGATCTCCCGCGCCGCGGCGATCTGGCCGCGCAGGCTGGCGATCCGCATCGCCTGGATGGCCATGTTCCCGGAGAGCGAGAGGTAGGCCGCGTCGGCCTGGCGGGCGGCGGCCTGCGCCTTGGCGTTGGCCTCCTCGGTCGCCCGTTTGCGGCCGCCGAAGAGGTCGAGGTCGTAGCTGACCGATCCGCCCACCTGGAAGAGGTTGATGGTCGGGTTCCCGACGGGCGGCAGGCCCGGGAAACCCTGGAAGCCGAAGGCCGCCAGGTTGATCCGCTGGCGCTGGGCCGAGGTGATGGCGTCGGCCTGCAGCAGTTGGGCGCCGCGGGTGGCGCGGGCCTGGGCCTGGGCCTTCTCCAGCGTCGCGCGGGCCTGGGCGAGCGTGGGACTGTCGGCCAGGGCCTGGCGGATGGCGCCGTCCAGCTCCGGCGAGCCGAAGGCCTGCCACCAGGGGCCGGCGACCCGGGCCTCGGGGCTCAGCCGCACGCCGGGCGCGGCGATGTCTCCCGCCATGGCGTAGCCGGCCGCGGCCGCGCCCTTGGGGCCTTCGGGCGGCTTGAAGTCGGGGCCGACGGTCGCGCAGGCGGCGAGCGCCAGCGCGCAGGCCGTCGCCGCCAGCAGGCGAAGCGGTCTAGTCGATTGCGGCATGTAGGGGCTCCCCGCCGGCGCGCCTGGGTCTGCGCATGAGCAGCAGCATCGGCATGCAGGCGATGGTTATGATGAACATCAGTCGGAAGTCGTCCACATAGGCGACCATGGACCCCTGGCGGGTGATCTCGCCATTGAGCGCGGTGATCCCGGCGGCGGTCGACGGATTGAGCGCCGCCGGCAGGGCCGCGCGGACCATGGCGTCGGACGGGATGACCTTGGCGGCCAGAGACGCGTGCATGGTCTGGGTGTTGGCCACCACCAGCGCGTTCATGATCGAGATGCCGACGCTGGAGCCCAGGTTGCGGACCAGGGTGTAGACGCTCGACCCCTCGGGGCGCAGGTGCGGCGGGATGGTGGCGAAGGCCAGCGTCGAGAGCGGCACGAACAGCAGGCCCACGCCCAGGCCCTGGATGACCCCGGAGGTGACGAACGGCCAGACCCCCATGGAAAGGTCGAAGTTCATCATCTGCCACAGGGCCACGCAGCTGATGGTCAGGCCGGTCATCAGGATCAGGCGGGTGTCGACCCGGCCGATCAGCCGGCCGACGAAGAACATCGCGGCGAACGAGCCGACCCCGCGCGGCATGCTGACCAGGCCCGAGGTCAGCACCGGATAGCCCATCAGCGTCTGCATCATCGGCGGCAAGAGCGCCATGGTCGAGAACAGCAGGATGCCGACGAAGAAGCCGAAGACGCTGGCGGTCACGAAGTTGCGGTCGCGGATCAGCGCCTTGTCGAAGAACGGATGGTCGGTGGTGATGGTGTGGACGACGAACACCCACAGGCCCACGGCGGCCAGGATGGTCTCTGTCCAGATCTCGCGGGACTGGAACCAGTCCTGGCTGGGTCCGCGGTCCAGCACCATCTGGAAGGCCGCGATGAACAGGGTCAGCATCCCGAAGCCCAGGAAGTCGAACTTCTTGGCCGCGCGCAGCCGGTCGCCGGAGATGAAGAACAGGACGCCCAGGAACGCCAGGATGCCGATCGGCAGGTTGATATAGAAGCACCACCGCCAGGAGAAGTTCTCGGTGAAATAGCCGCCGAGCGCCGGGCCCAGGATCGGCCCCAGGATCGCGCCTGCGCCCCAGATGGCCATGGCCTGTCCATGCTTCTCCGGCGGGTTGATGTCCAGCAGCACCGCCTGCGACAGCGGGATCAGCGCCGCGCCGAACACGCCCTGCAGGACGCGGAACAGCACGATCTCCGGCAGGCTGGTGGCGATGCCGCAGAGCATCGAGGCCGCCGTGAAGCCGCCGATGGAAATCAGGAACATCCGCTTGCGGCCGATCCGGTCGGCGAGCCAGCCCGACAGCGGCGTCATGATCGCCGCCGAGACGATGTAGGAGGTCAGCACCCAGGTGATCTGCTCCGGCGAGGCCGAGACGGAGCCCTGCATGTGCGGCAGGGCGACGTTGGCGATCGTCGTGTCCAGCGAGTTCATCACCGTCGCCAGCATGA
>Ga0207695_10008952_pt1 | contig 12460 bp, 12 predicted proteins | sample KBSC54metaG_FD_184354 | JGI IMG/M metagenome (GOLD analysis project Ga0207695, IMG submission 184354) | Corn rhizosphere microbial communities from Kellogg Biological Station, Michigan, USA - KBS C5-4 metaG (SPAdes) (version 2) | ecosystem: Host-associated > Plants > Roots > Rhizosphere > Soil...
TGACCCCGTTCTTCTCAAAGGTCGGGCCGAGATATTGCCGGACGAAGTCGGCTTCGTATTCCATAGGCCAGGTGCACTGGGGCATGCGACCATCCTGGTCGGTGTCGACCTCGTTCTGCACAGTGATTGCATTCACCGGCACGCCTTCTGCCTCGTAGGCCTGCAGAAATTTCACAAAATAGTTCGCATACGAAGCCATGTAATGGCGCTGCATATTTCCGCCAAGCATTGACTTATTCGATTTCATCCAACCCGGCGGGGTCCACGGGGAAGAGAAGAGGAACAGATCGGGGTTCACCTTGCGCGCTTCCCGCAAGATCGGCAGAACGTAAGGACGGTCGTGGGCGATGGAGAATCGCGTGAGCTCGGGATCGGGATCGCCCTCGTCATAGGTGAAGGCTTCAGTGGAATAATCGCTTGACCCAACGCAGCTACGGCAGACGCTGAGGCCAATCTCGGAGGGATGAAACAGTTCATGGAACAGACTTTCCCGGGCCGAAGCATCCAGGCGATTAAACGTGTAGCACGCGGCATCGGTGAACGCCGCGCCGAAACCAAGGATCTCCTGATACGATTTTCCAGGATCTACTACGACGCTGTTCGCACCGCCAGCTCCCCGCACGGCTTTCCACTTTATAGCGGATTGTTTCTTGAGCCTGTCTTCGTCCCCGGTGGTCCATACGGAAATATCACTACTGCTTGTCGCTGGTTGCGCGTTGGCGATGCTGGCGGGCAGAATCGAGGCTGCTGCCAAGATTGCAATGCCGGTTCCGGATGACTTCAGAAAATGGCGCCGTGTGCTTCCGTTTTTCATCGGACCTCCATCTTATGACTGCGGACACGTGTTGGTGGACGCACCTAGGAATTCGAAAGGATTGTAACGGGAAGACGGAGGAATGCAAGAGAACGGGCGGTTCTGGACGAACCGCCCGCAGTGCGGCAAATCTTATCGGTTTTTCGAAGCCGCGAAACTGGAACGTTGGGTATCCGCACTTTCGCTCTGGGGAGCGATCGGAACCACCGGAGTCAGCGCTGCAAGCGAATCCGGACGTTCCACCACCGGCGGGACACTCTCCAGTTTCACTGGAATACTTGCTTCGACGGGCTTCTTGGCCTCATAGCGTTCAATCAGAAGCTGGTCCCCGATTTGAGTACGGCTTCTGAAGATGGTATGGGCAGGCAGCTCCAGAACGCTTTCGGCGTGGCGTTCCGGCCAGGTCACCCGAAAAGGACGCACAAGTTCGCGCAGGCCCACCACCTTGAAATCCTTGTCGATCAAGACCAGATCGAAGGAAAACAACATCCCGATGGTGTGTACTGCATTAGCGGGCACGATCCAGACGCCGCTATCCGGCTGTAGAGATCTTCGGCCCAGCAGGCCAACGAGCCGCCCCAGAATGGAATCGGCCACCTTGACCTTGAAGGCGAGAAAGGTCTCCTTCGTCTTGTTATAGACAAAAACGTGCCGCTGCTTCTCGAACATACGTGGTCCTTCCACGAAGTGGGGATAGTTGGTCTAGCGAGGTGCTTTTTTCTTCATGCGGTATACCAGCGTGAAGAAAACGACGACTGCCAGCACGCCCGATACGACGCGAATCAGTGTTACGTTATCCATTTGTCACCTCTCCTTGAATTGAACTGCCAAACTTGTTTCAGACCCCAAAAGCTCTCGAAAAGCCTTTCACAAGCGATATAAACGCAGGCCCTAAGAGCACAATGCCCATCGAGGGAGCTATGAACAAAGCCAGCGGAAAGAGCAATTTAATAGTGGTTTTTGCCGCCAGCTCCTCTGCTTTCTGACGCCTTTGCGTACGCAATGAATCAGAGAAAGCTCCTAGAGACTTGGAGATGGGAGTGCCAAACCTGTCTGTCTGAACCAGCATGCCGACAAAAGAACGGGCGCTTTCCAAGTCAACTCGATCCGCGAAGCTTTTCCAAGCCGCGATTCGTGGCACTCCAGCTCGCTGCTCGAAGTTGATCTGGAGCAACTCTTCCGACAACGCCGGATGACTCACTCGCAATTCTTGACCCAAACGGATGATGCCCTGGTCGAGGCCGAGGCCCGCTTCCAGGCAAATAGCCAAGAAATCCAGACCGTCAGGCAGACTCAGCCGAATGCGTTCACGGCGTTTGTTGATGGCCCAGCTCAGCCAGAAATCCGGAGCAAAAAATCCCACTCCAATCGCCACCATGAAAAAAATGATCGTGCTGGTATTGATGAAAAGAGCTACCAAAAGTCCGAGTACCGCGGGAATGGCCAGTCTAGATCCAAGAAATATGTCAGCATGAGCTGGCTTTCTATAGCCGGCTAACATCAGTCGACGGACGAGTTCTGGGTTCGGTTCAGACGCGATCAGTGAGCGAATAAAGGTGAATGGCTTCGCCACAAAATCGACGTCGAGTGCACCACGCCATGCTGGGGTCTCGGCCGCGCGTACAGGTCGAACTGCTTCCTGCAAAAGAGCTCCCGCCGCTGTCGGGCGAGGCGCTAACAGCAGGAATATGAAGACAAAGCCCACGAATAGGCAAATGCCTAGGATCCAGAAACCCATGCTTAGACCTTCACGTCGATAATCTTGCGAATTACAAAAACACCGAACCCCATCAAAGTGAGTCCGATGTAAATCAATACCCGCCCAATATGTTCGGTAAAAAGCAGCTTCTCAAAGTTCCAGTTCAAAGCGCTTAATAGGCCAAACATAATGAACGGCATAAAACAGAGAATCCATCCGGTTATACGTCCCTGCGCGGTATAGATTTTGAGTTGGCCACGCAATCTCGCACGCTCGCGCGCTACCGCGGAAGTCTTATCGAGAATCACAGCAAGATTTCCGCCTGTTTCTTTCTGCAACAAAATGGCGGTTGCAAGAAACCGAACATCGTCGCGAGGCAGGCGGTCCACAAGGTTCATCGTGGCATCGCGGAGTTGCAAGCCAAGTGAATGTTCCTCGTGCAGGCGAGTAAACTCAGACCCAATAGGATCGGGTATTTCGCTTCCAACCATTTCGATAACTGCGGTGAGTGCGTGGCCCGCCCGCAGACCACGCGCCATAAGATCGATTGCCTCTGGCAGTAATTCATCGCACTTGCGAAAGCGCAGCTCTCGCATGATCAGCAGGTATGCGTACGGTACAGCTCCAGCGACAACTCCCACGATTATCGCGAGCAAAATACCAGGCAGAAAGTAGGACGCGATCCAGGCGGTAAGAGCTGTAGCAAGGAGCGAAGCTCCCATAACCGGCGCAACGGTCCAGTTCACACCTGATTGTCGGATCAGACTCAGTGTTTCTTGCGCACCGGGAAGTTCTCGGATGAATTCCGTAACTTCGGCATTCTGGCTATATCCCTCCGATCGTAGAATCGTCCGATTTATGGCTTCAGGGCGGCTTTCCTGAATGTTCTCTAGATGCTGCTGAACGGCACTCTCCGTCTTCGTCGGCCGTAGCACATAGAAGACGATACCGAAGCAAAGCAACATTAGAAATATGAACAGTAACATTCGGATTTTCCTAAATCGTAAACGAGTGCTCAAACCAGGAGGCAGGAACATTGATGCCCGACGCCTTTAATCGGTCTGCGAATTTTGGACGAATACCCGTTGCCTGGAACGAACCAACCACCCGTCCGTCCTGTGATATTCCTTGCTTCTCGAACACGAACACATCCTGCATGCTGACGATGTCCTCTTCCATGCCGGTGATTTCGGAGAGATACGTCACGCGGCGTGTGCCATCGTTAAATCGAGAGATCTGAACGACAAGCTGAACAGCCGAAGCGATCTGTCGACGCACAGCCTTTTCCGGCAGGTTCAAATTCGCCATCATTGCCATCGTCTCGATACGGGCAAGAGCATCTCTAGGACTGTTCGCGTGTACGGTAGTCAACGATCCGTCATGGCCGGTGTTCATGGCCTGCAACATGTCTAGTGCTTCCTCACCGCGCACCTCGCCGACCACGATGCGATCAGGTCGCATACGTAGACTGTTGATCACAAGTTGCCGTTGCAATACTGCGCCGCGACCCTCGATATTCGACGGCCGTGTTTCCAAACGAACACAGTGCCGCTGCTTCATCTGTAATTCGGCGGAATCCTCGATCGTAACGATTCGTTCTTTCTCCGAAATATACCCAGAAAGAACGTTCAGTAGAGTCGTTTTTCCGGCGCCCGTGCCGCCCGAGATAATCACGTTCAATCGCGCCTTTACTGCGCCACGCAACAACTCGAGCATCGGCTGCGTAATGGTTTGGTTACGTAGTAGGTCGTCTTCCGTGATTGGAATGTGTCCAAACCGGCGGATTGAAATATGTGGGCCATCAATCGCCAGGGGCGGAATGATGACGTTCACTCGGGAACCGTCTGCCAGGCGCGCATCGACCATTGGCGATGATTCATCTACACGGCGACCAATTGCAGACACGATCTTGTCGATGATGTTCATCAGGTGCCCATTGTCCTTGAACATCACATTACTTTCTTCCAGTACGCCAGCGCGTTCGACGTAAACCTGCTTGGGGCCATTCACGAGGATGTCGTTTACAGTGGGATCCTGCAGAAGGGGCTCGAGAGGTCCCAACCCGAAAACTTCGTCGAGAACTTCGAGGGACAGTCGCTCTCGTTCGCGGCCGCTTAGTGGCGTCTTCAGGTTTGCAACTAAATCCTGTATGACAGAGAGTACCTGCCCGCGGGTGTATTCGTCACGTTGCGTCGCTACACGTTCCAGGTCGACCCGGCTGATCAGGTCGCGGTGCACACTGGTTTTCAACTCCTGGTATTCCTTGAAGCTCAGCCCGGTGCGCTTGGCTTCAGTCGCCATCGCAATCCCGGAACTGCTGATTGGAGTCGAAACCGAGTTAAATTCTCCCATACATCCCCCTTACGACCGACCAAGAAGTCCTAACAGGCCTGTGCCTTCTTTTCTCTTTTCCGTACCTGTTGAAGGCTTTGCTCCTAGCGTTGACGCAAACTCTTTGAGGTTCTTTGTTACATCCGAACTAGAAAGCGATGCAATTGGATCGCCACCGTTGATCGCCTTGACGACATGGGCGTATTGATTCGGGACTTTCCAGAAAATCCTTTGTCCGATCGTCTTTTCAATTTCGTTATCAGCGATGAGTGAACGCTTTTGATGTCGATTCAGGATCACCCGGAACCGCTCTCGCGGGATCTCCTTGCGAGTCAAATAATCAAAGTGACGTACCGCATTTCTTAACGCCGAAACCTCAGCCACCGTAACCACGTGCAGGTGGTCGCAATGGCGGATCATTTCTAGGTTCTCATCACTCAGGCCTGGTGCCATGTCCACTAAAATGTAGTCATAACGCGCTTTTAGAAAGTCGAAAGTCTGCGCAATCGCTCCCGGCTGGATACGTCTGGGCATGTCGTTGCCTTCGGGAGCAGGAATCAGATCAAGGCCACTGGAATGATGAGCCAAGAAGCTTCCTAATAATTCGGCATCAAGCCGATCAGTGTTCTCGACGAGCTCAAAAAAGTGATACCGGTAACGGGTGAGCCCGAGGTACAAAGCCGCATCGCCGAAATCCGGGTGCAAATCTACTACTAAAGTCTTTTTCGAGAAGGAGCTGGCGAAAAGAGCGCCCAGCTGCGTGACGAGGCTGGTAACACCACATCCGCCCTTGGCGCCCATAAAGGCGTAGACTTGCGCTTTGTTCGGCTGGAGCCGCTCGCGACGGCGTCCGCCTACTCTCGCCACGGCGTTCAGGAGTTGTTCTCGTCCAACAGGTTTAAGGAGGTATTCGCTGCACCCGCTACGCATCGCCTGAATAATGAAGTCCGGCTGCGGATCGGAGGAGACAGCAAAGAGCGCAGTATCATGAGCTGACGCGTGAATTACCTCAGCAGCCAAACCGGCTTTACGCCGGTCTCGGTCGAAATCGATGATGCAGATGTCCGGCACGGATGTGCCAAACAAATCCAGAGGAGATTCACTTTCCTGAACCCGATAATCCGAAAGATGTGAACGCAGCTGGATCAGCGGGGCAGACTCAGCAAACTGCTTCAATGCCGTCCAAGTTTCGTCGTCCAGGCAGACTCCGACCACCGAAATGGGTTCGCTGGTCGAAAAACTTTCGCGCGGCGAGCCGTTGGGTGTCTCTCGGATGGGCATTGGTTTCATTTCGTGCTCGGAGTCGGTTCGCTCGTTTGACCACTTTTTGCGGGGTCACTTTTGTTTGGTAAGTCTTTGTCAAACTTGTTGTTGTCAAGGAACTTGATGGGATTTGCTGGCGTAGCTGGACCGGGGCCGCTCAACTTGGCAGGATCCACTACGTGAGGAGTCACTAGCACGACTAGCTCACTATTGCTCCGGCTGATGCTCTTAGACCGGAATAGGTTTCCAAGGATTGGAATGTCGCCAATCCCCGGTACCTTGCTCAGTTGTACTTGCGCGCGATTGTCGAGAAGCCCAGCAATTCCAAAGGATTGGCCATCTTTAAGCTCTATGTCGGTTTCGGCACGACGAGTCGACATGGCCGGTACTGTGAAGCCTGAGATAATAGCTGCGTTCGCGAAATCCAACGTGCTCACTTCAGGCAGCACATGCAGCCGGATAATGTTGTCTTTCCCAATGTAGGCGGTAAAGTCAAGCCTCACTCCAAACGGGCGGAACTGAATGGTGACAACCCCGATACTTTGTCCACCCTGAACTACAGGGACAGGGAACTCTCCACCTGCGAGGAAGCTTGCCTTTTGCCCATTTAGCGCTAGCAAGTTGGGTTCGGCAAGGATCTGCAATACAGACTTACCTTCCAAGGCTTTGATCGTCACGCCAAGATTGAGGTCTGGCCTAAACGCAAAGACGTTCAGCGGATCCGTAAGAGCAATGGAACCGGTATTGCCACCGGTTGGGGTCAAAGTAGGTGGTGAAAACTGTTGTGTGCTGACACTGCCAGTGGTATTGGTTGCGCCTGTACTGAAGAAATTAATCCCGAGTTGTTGAAGTTTTGTTCGGTCGACCTCGGCGAATTTTACCTCGAGCAGCACCTGTTGCTCGTGGACCGGGGCAACGATGAGCGAGTTCACGACAGCAGGGTTATAGGACGCTGCCATCTTCGCTATATCGTCGGAAATCTTTGCTTCGGAAACAGTACCAGTGAGGATCAAATGTGCTCCGTCAGACTGAATGCTAATCTGCTCATTCGGGTAGGTCTGCTCGATGGTTGTGCGTAGTTTTGCAATATTTACGTCGACGGTCACATCCAGCATCTGCGAGTGTCCCGCCTGGTCCCACAGAATCAAACTGCTTGCTCCTGGGGCTTTTCCTTCCACAACGACCTGCGTTGGAGAAGTGGCTAGCGTCTCAATGACGGCTGGATTACTCGACAAGATCCGCGTCACCGGAGACTGCAGATTGATGACAACGGATTTGCCAACGAAAACATGCAGTTCCTGACCCTCAGACTGAGCCGCTACCGGGGTCGCGTAAAGCAAAGCCACGATTCCGAGTGAGAGGATAAGAGTTTTGGTATTTCCCAACGCGCGAGTTTTCATCTTCGTAGGTACAGGATCCTTTAGAACTTCTGAACCGACCGCTGTGTTCCTTGGATAACTTCCATCAAATAGATGGGGTTCTGCGTAGTGGGCTTGCGAGGAGTGTGTTTCACGCCTGGGGCTGCAACCACCGGGGGCGGCGCTGGTTTTCCACCCACCACCAGTTCGTCGAGCCGGGTCGGACGCAAGTCCGCGATCTCCTTTTGGTCTGCTCCGCTACGCAGTACGAACTGAATATTGCCTTGAGCGCTGGCGAGCTGCAGTTTTTGGGAATTTTCAGGGCTGAGCAGCAACGTGACTACGTTAACCGTTTGTGGCTTTCCTTGAGGATCAGGTTCGATCGTCTGTCCAGCGGTAAGTACTTCGACATTCTGCAGAACAGTCTCCGTCACCGGCAGAGGCGCACCGGGCGGAGTAAACGTCATCAGCAGATCAACTCTCGATCCTGGATATAGGAAACCGGCAACGCCGATGATTTCATTCGATCGGATTGCAACGCCGCGCATGCCTTCCGGAATCTTCCCCGCGAGGCCAATACCAGCGCCAACCACGCCTATGTCGCGCTGTAAAATCGGCTCCTTTGCCGACATTGGATAAAGGAGAGGGTGACCGTTAACATCAGCGACATTTGTAAACGCGCCGGAGGGCAGGGCATCGCTGTACCAGTCGAGCAGCATGACGTTGTCTGCGGAAAGAGTTACTCCAACGGACAGGTCTACCTTTGCAGCCACAATCTGTACTGCCTTTCGCTGCGATACCCTTGCGCTCATGCGGCGATAAAACAAATACGTAATGCCCCCCGCAAGCAGCGCAGCGATTATCAATGCGGTGATTAATCTTTGCAGGCCCGTAACACACCTCCAGAAATGTCATCATACTCTCGGCGGTGCACACGACGACACCGTAGCGGTAGGAAGGCAACAACAATCGATTTTCCATAACTCTAAGCCCAGGCGGAGCCGAACCGCCAGTACTGCAGAATGTTCCGCTTCCGAACCAATGCACCGGCGCAAGAATCCCCGACGCACTGGTTCGGAAGTATCTGGAAAACTCGACGCCTAGATCGTGTAGCTGCTAACTGCCGCACCAATCGAACTGAATGCAATGTTAAGGAAGCTGGCAAGCTGGTTCATTCCTGCCACTGCGGCAAACGCAACCAGAGCCAGAATCAAGAGGTACTCAACTAGGCCCTGGCCTTCTTCGTCTTTATGCAGCGTGGCAAGGAAAATTCGCACGACATTCATTGTTTTTCTCCTGGGCTTACTTTTTGCACTACTGGCGTGGAGAGGTGTCGAGCGATGGTCGTCCCGACAACTCTCCACAAAAAAACCTAACTAGATCGTGTACTTGCTGACGGCGGCACCGATCGAGCTAAAAGCGATGTTCAGGAAGCTTGCCAATTGGTTCATGCCAGCGACAGCAGCGAAGGCAACAAGAGCCAGAATCAACAGGTACTCGACCAAGCCCTGGCCCTCTTCATCTCTATGTAGCCGAGCCAAAGAACTCAAAACGAATGTCATCATAATCGTAGTCTCCTCAGATTTTTGTGGATTCCAACGCGTTGGGGGGCTCGCGACGGATTCTTATCCCGACTACGTAATGGCAAGTACGTCGCCAAAGTACTAGCAAGCCGAACATCGTAACTATTACCAAGCTATGTTGAAGAAAACAAATAGCGAACACGGCTGCACGGCACTGAGGACTACGCCTCATTGTTCGACGCTATCTGAGCGCATGCTGCAACGGATTTCGCGATGGGTACTTTTCGTTAGTTCGGGCCAAAACGGGGTGAGTACTTTTGTTCACAGCAGTCGTCACCTGTTTGTTGCCAGGTCGCGAGATTGGGGTCGGCGGACGCGATGGCCCATTTCCCCGGACTTCTCCAAGCCGCCTGCACTCTTGAAGCAGGCTTTGATTGGGCGATGGGGTTTGGTTTGAAGATTGCACAAACCCTCCTAGAGTGAGGCAACGTAGCCAGTCTCTTGACGTACTGCGCGGCATTGCCGTGCTGCTGGTTCTCTTATGTCACTATTCCCCGTTCCTGTCATTTGGAGGGTTCGGCGTTGACCTGTTCTTCGTGCTAAGCGGTTTTCTGATTTCAGGTTTGCTGTTCCAAGAATTTAAGGCGACTGGGACCATTAACGTTTGGCGCTTCTGGGTCCGTCGCGGATTCAAAATATACCCTCCGTTTTATACATTTCTTTTGCTGACTTCTCTGTTTTTGTGGCTCATAACAGGTGGAGTACCGCACGAAGTTGTTGCTGATATCTTCTTCGTGCAGAACTATTTTCCTCATCTGTGGATGCATGGCTGGTCGCTCGCTGTTGAGGAGCACTTCTATATTGCCTTGCCATTGTTGTTCCTGCTCTTATTGGCCATTGGCCGGCATTCTCCAAAAGCTTTCCGGGCCCTTCCGATCCTGTCAATCGCCCTATCGATCCTTTGTGTATACCTGAGAGCCCTAGCGTCGCACCATGCCCGCACCTGGGATGACATGTTTGCTCCCACGCACCTCCGAATGGACTCGCTTTTTGCCGGTGTAACGCTGGCGTATTACGCCCATTTTGACGCAGGTTCCTTTGCCGAGGGCAGCAGAAAATTAGTCTTGGTACTTGGGCTTTTGTTGGCCGTCCCGGCATTCCTCTTTCCAGGAACGGTAGTGGGCGTCACCGTTGCGTATGTGGCATTTGCCTGCATCGTGGCGTGGGCGGCCAATCAAGCTTATTCTGCCAACCGTCTCCTCCGCTCGCTCGCCTGGGTCGGGTATTACTCGTACTCGATTTATCTCTGGCACGGAGCCGCACAGGTCTTCTTCGACGTTGCACTACGGTCGGTACCTCACGTCATCAGATTCCCGCTGTTTATAGGTTCGACCATACTGTTAGGAGTGGGGATGTCGAAATTGGTCGAGATTCCCGCGCTCAGGCTGCGCAATCGGATCTTTCCTTCACTCGCTTCGAAAAGCACGACCTCAATCCCGACACTTGCTCCGCCCAGTGTTGCTTCGCTGAACCCTGATTTGGTGGTCGAAGCGGTGCCTGTGGCAGACTAAAGAGTCGACCGGTCTGGCGGAAGGCTCTGCTTAGAAAGGGAAGCTGCAACTGCCCAAAGAAAGAACACGACGGGGATCAGTACAAAATAAAAGTGGTTCCGCGAGTACGACTCCATGACGGGCGCGACAAACAGTAGCGCTGCCGATCCGGCGATCATGCGGTCGCGATTCCGGGGCAGAGGCTCGCGTGGAAGGAAATCCTCAAGAAGGATTATCATCGGCAAAAGCAAAACGCTCAGATCGTGAGAATACGCGTGATGGCTAATGAGTACGCTGCACGGTATTGCCAGCAGAAGTAATTTCGACGCCTGCCTAAACCGCCAACCACAAATCATTGTCCAAGCCATGACCAGAACAGAGATCAAGATTGTGGTGAACTCAACAACGTGCTTCGGAAGGCATTGACTCGCTAGTGTAAAAACAAAACCGTGTACATTAGCCATCATCTGCCAGCTCACCGGATAGATCGACAGTCCATTTGTTGCAGGACGAAGACCGGCAATCGAGAACAACGTCTCGACGTAGAGTTTGGTCTGGGCGATTCCAGTAAGCCAGATCGAGATTCCTGCGAAGGTTGCTCCGGAAGCCGCGAACCCCAATGAAAATTGCCATTGGCGCCAGAAGACGAATAGGAGAGCGATCGGAAGAACGATAGAAAACTTAAACAACGCGATACCTAGCACTATGCCTGCAAAAAGGGGGCTTTCTTCGTTAAGCAGAACCCAGGCACCGACAACGCATGTGGTGAGAAGAATCGAATCTTGGCCCTCGATCAGCGTTGCACCAATGGGAAGGAAACCCAGAAACAAAGCAGCCGGCAGCCACGGGTAAATATTTCGGAGAAAGTGCATCCAGGGCTGTAGCAGGACAAAACAGAACCCGAGCGCGGCCATATTAACGGCGAGGAAGAGAAAATAGGCTGTTCGAAAATGGAACCAGCTCAAGGGTGCGACAGCTAGAGCTTCGTACGATGGACTGACGTATGGCAGAGCGATAGGCTGTGGCGAAACCGTTTCATCCTGAATTTGTTTTTGCGTATCATAATCGTAAAGCTTGTGTGCATGCCCTGTTCTCACCATGTATGCTGCTGCATAGATCTGGCGAAAATCGTACCCTCCTTTCGGCAGAACGACTGGAACACTCAAGATCCACGTCCACATGTGAATGGCGACGAAGTAGATGGGAATGCCGAGCGCTAGACCCTTGACGTAGTAGGGCACCTCTCGTTCCGCCGTCGTAGTTGATCGCCGGATAGTCTCTGACTTCACCATCTTCAATGCTCGCGTTCTGATCCAAAAACGGCCCTTCTCATCCAGCGGCTTCGCTGTGAGCTGGGTTGAAGCCTTCAGCACCTGCCAATGCGATGGCTACGAGAAAAAAAACCTCAACGAATGCAGCTAAAGAAAAATGGGATGGGAAAAATGAAAATACAAGTGATGCGCTAAACATCAATGCCGCAGCGACCGCTATCGCTCGATCAACTCGTCGTCCACTCTGCTCCTTCGGAAGGAATGCGTTAAGCACAACGAAGATTGGAAGCAACAGGATAGATAAATCATAGATATTTACGTGGTGGCCCACTAGGACGCCGCACAAACAGGCAAGAAGTAATTGTGTGGCAGCAGATTTGATGCTCGAACCGCGAAAAGCGGTCCATCCCAAAATCGCAAAAGATAGCGCCAGGGACACGATAGTCAAAGCCCTGTGCGACGCGTGACCCTGCCCAAAGGAAAACACGATCCCATGTACACAAGACATGCCATTCCAGGAAATGGGATATGAGTCGAAGCCTGCCAAGGGTGGCTTCAATCCTGAGAGGGACAGTAGAAGGGAGAAGTAGGCCTTTGTTTGCACAATGCCGGCTCTCCAAAACCCGATTCCAAGGGCTATCGTCGCTGACG
>Ga0207695_10008957_pt1 | contig 12457 bp, 13 predicted proteins | sample KBSC54metaG_FD_184354 | JGI IMG/M metagenome (GOLD analysis project Ga0207695, IMG submission 184354) | Corn rhizosphere microbial communities from Kellogg Biological Station, Michigan, USA - KBS C5-4 metaG (SPAdes) (version 2) | ecosystem: Host-associated > Plants > Roots > Rhizosphere > Soil...
CAGATGGCGCAGGAACAGATTCATCGTCTGATGCTGGCGCATGCGCGCGAGGGGCGGCGCGTGGTGCGCCTGAAGGGCGGCGATCCGTTCGTGTTCGGCCGCGGCGGCGAGGAGCTGGCCTTCCTGCGTCGCCACGGCGTCGCCTGCGAAGTGGTGCCGGGCGTCACCGCGGCGGTGGCCTGCGCCGCCTTTGCCGGTATCCCGTTGACCCATCGCGACCAAGCGCAGTCGGTTTGCCTGCTGACCGCGCATGGCAAGGCGGGCAGCGATGCGCTGGACGCGCAGGCGCTTGGCCAGCGCGGACAAACCCTGGCCGTCTACATGGGCGTCGAGCGGGTCGACGCGCTCACGGCGCGATTGCTCGCCCATGGGCGAGCAGCCGACACGCCGGTGGCCATCGTCGAGAACGGCAGCCTGCCGCAGCAGCGCGTGATCGTCGGCGTGCTTGCCGAATTGCCGGCACTCGTCAAAACGCATGCGGTGGGTTCGCCGGCGCTGCTGATCGTCGGCGAGGTCGCGGCCTGCGCGCGCGAGCATGCCTGGTTTGGCGAACTGGTCGATGGGCATGCCGAGGTTGCGCCGGCCGCGCGGACGATGCAGATGGAGCCGGCCTGATGGGCACGCCGACGGACAGCCGGGAGTCGCCGCGATGAATGCAGTCGTCGAATCCGGACAGCCGCTGGCGGGCCGCTGCGTCGCGATCCCCGAGTCGCGGGAGCTCGATGTGTTCGCGGCGTTGCTCGAACGACGTGGCGCCCGCGTCCTGCGCTGCCAGCTGGTGGAGATCCGCGACGCGCCCGATCCAGCGCCCGTGCTGGATTGGCTGCGCCAGTTCAATGCAGGCGGCTGCGACGACCTGCTGCTGTACACCGGCGAGGGATTGCATCGCCTGCTGGCCGCGCTCGACCGGCATGCGCCCACCGAGCGTGCCGGCTTCGTCGCGCGCCTGGCGCAGGTGCGCATCGTGGCGCGCGGCCCCAAACCGGCGCGGGTGTTGCGCGAACTGGGGCTGCGGCCCGAGCGCATCGCCGAACCGGCCACCACGCCGGGCATGATCGCCTGCCTGCGCGAGTTCGAGCTGCATGGCCGGCGCGTCGGCGTGCAGCTGTACGGCAGCGAGTCCAACGCGCCGCTGATGGATTTTCTCGCCGAAGCGGGCGCACTGGCCTTGCCCGTCGCTCCCTACCGTTATGCCGATGCGGCCGACGACGCCGACGTGTTGGCCTTGATCCAACGCATTTGGCAAAGGGAAGTCGACGCGATCGCATTCACCAGCGTGCAACAGGTGGAGCGTCTGTTTCGCCTGGCGGACGGCCAAGGCCAAGGTCGGGCGCTGGATGAGGCCTTGCATCGAACCGTCGTGGCCGCCGTCGGGCCTGTGGTCGCCGAGGCGCTTGCGCGACGCGGCGTGGCGGTCGCGGTCGTCCCGGCCGCTCGCTATCACCTGAAGCCGCTCGTGCAGGGGTTGATCGATGCGTTGCCGTCCTGAGCTTGGGTCTGGTTCCGTGGGCACGGCCCCGCTGGCCGATCGCTACGGTCGCCGCTTTCCGTATGTGCGACTGTCGGTCACTCCCGCGTGCAACTTCCGTTGCAGTTACTGCCTGCCGCACGGCTACCACGCCGAAACGGGCACAGCGGGGCCGCTGTCGCTGGAAGAAATCACCCGACTGCTGCGCGGCTTCGCCGAGCTGGGCATGCACAAGCTGCGCATTACCGGCGGCGAGCCCAGCGTGCGCCGCGACCTCACCGACGTGCTGCGTGCTGCCGTCGCGGTGCCGGGCGTGAAGAAGCTCGCGATGACCACCAACGGCACGCTGCTCTCCAGGCGCCTGCACGAATGGATGGATGCCGGGCTCAACGCCATCAACGTCAGCGTGGACAGCCTCGATCGCGCGGCCTTCGCGCGCATCACCGGCCACGACCGGCTGGACGACATCCTTCGCGGCGTGGATATGGCACTGGCCGCCGGCCTGTTCATGAAGCTCAACGCCGTGCTGCTGCGCGGCGTCAACGACGACGAGCTGCCGCGCTGGTTGGACTACCTGCGCGACCACGCCGTGGGCCTGCGCTTCATCGAGTTGATGCAGACCGGCGACAACCTGACCTTCTTCCGCGATCACCACGCGCGTGCGCAGACGCTGGAAGACGCCATCCGCGAGCAGGGCTGGCAGGAGCTGCCGCGTGCCTTGGATGCCGGCCCTGCGCGCGAATACGCCCATCCCGATTACGCCGGTCGCATCGGCATCATCGCGCCGTACTCCAAGGACTTCTGCGCCGGCTGCAACCGCCTGCGCGTCACCGCCAGCGGCGACCTTCGTCTGTGCCTGTTCGGCGAATTCGGTATACCGCTGCGCCAGCACCTGCAGCGCGACGAGCAACTCGACAACTTGGTGCGCGCCATCGGTGGCCAGATCGGCCGCAAGGAGCAGGGCCATTTTCTGCATGAAGGCCGCACCGGCGTCACGCCCCATCTTGCTTCCACCGGAGGTTGATCCATGAGCGAGCGCGCCACCGCGCCCGAGCGTCAGGCCGCGTTCCACATGGCCGACGTGCGTCACAAGCGCATCACCGCACGGCGCGCCGTGGCGGTGGGCGAACTGCTCGCCGGCAGCGCCTTCGAGGCCATCGTCGAACGCCGCCTGCCCAAGGGCGACGCCATGGGCATGGCCGAGGTGGCCGGCCTGCAAGGCGCGAAAAGCGCCGCGCAACTGATGCCGCTGTGCCATCCGCTGGCGCTGGAATACGCCGAGCTGCGCTGCGTACCGGTGCCCGAACGGCGCGCGATCCGGGTTTATTGCGAGGCCGCCGCCATCGCCCGCACCGGCGTGGAGATGGAAGCGCTCGCGGGCGCCAGCGCGGCCCTGCTCACGCTCTACGACCTCACCAAACCGGTCGAACCCGCGCTCGCCATCGTCGGCGTGCGGTTGCTGTTCAAGGAAGGCGGCAAGAAGGGCTTGTGGTTCCACCCCGAGGGCATGACGGATGCCGAGCGCGAGCACTACCGCCCGCGCGGCTTGCCGAAGCTGGACGGCGTACCCGCCGCCGTGATCACGCTCAGCGACCGCGCCAGCCGCGGCGATTACGAGGACGTCTCCGGCCCCTTGCTGGTGGAACGCCTGCGCGCGCTGGGCGCCGAACTCGGCCCGGCCGAAGTACGCGCCGACGTGGCCGCGCCGCTGGCTGCGCGCCTGCGCGAGCTGGCCGCTGCCGGCATCCGCCTCGCGCTGTGTACCGGCGGCACCGGCCTCTCGCCGCGCGATGTCACGCCCGAGGCACTGGCACTGGCGGGCGAGCGCCGTGTGCCCGGCATCGCGGAAATGTTCCGCAGCGAAAGCAGCCAGCACACTCCGCTGGCGTGGTTGAGTCGCGCCGATGCGGTGCTGGTGGATTCCATGCTGGTGATCGCGCTGCCCGGCAGCAGCAAGGCGGTGGCGCAAGGCATGGAGATCCTCGCGCCCATCCTCGCGCATGCGCTGGCGATGGTCGCCGGCGAGGGCCACGCATGAGCCACGAACTGCTGGCTCCCGAAGCCGCATTGCGGCTGATCCTTGCCGAATGCACAGCATTGCCCGCCGAGAACTGCGCGCTCGATGACGCGCTGGGCCGCGTGCTGGCCGAAGCGGTGATCGCACCCGAGGCCTTGCCGCCGTTCGACAACTCGGCGATGGACGGCTACGCGCTCGCCGGCGGCAGCGAGCCCTTGCCGGCCGGCAGCGAGTGGCTGATCGAAGGCGAGCAGGCCGCGGGCGACGGCGCCAGCCGTGCGCGGCATGGCGCCTGGGAAATCATGACCGGTGCGCGCGTGCCCGACGGCCTCGACCGCGTGATCGCGGTGGAGCAGACCGAACGCCTGGACGCGCCGCCGCGCGTGCGCCTGAAAGCCGCCGTGGCGGCGGGCGACAACCTGCGCCGCGCCGGTTCCGACGTGGCGCAGGGCGTGGCCGTGCTCGCCGCCGGCACCTTGCTTGCGCCCAATCACTTGATGCTGCTGGCCGCGTTGGGCGTGGCGCGAGTGCGGGTGGCGACGCGTCCGCGCGTGGCTGCGCTGTGCACCGGCCGCGAGCTGGTGGATGACGCCGAGGCCGCGCTCGCGCCGGGGCAGATCCGCAATTCCAACGGGCCGTATCTCGCCGCGCAATTGCCGAGCGCGGGCGCCGAGCTGGTGCATCGCGAAACCGTGGGCGACGAGGTGGGCGTCTTCCTCGCCGCCTTCGCGCGCGCCCGCGATGCCGGTGCGCGCGTGGTGATTTCCACCGGCGCGGTGTCGATGGGCCGTTACGACTTCGTGCCCGAGGCATTGCAGCAACTCGGCGCCACCGCGATCTTCCACAAGCTGGCGATCCGCCCCGGCAAGCCGCTGCTGTTCGCGCGCCTGCCCGACGGCACGCTGTTCTTCGGCCTGCCGGGCAACCCCATCACGGTGGCGGTGGGGCTGCGTTTCTTCGTCGAGCCCGCGCTGCGCGCCATGCTTGGCCTGCCGCGCGATGTGCCCTGGCATGTGCCGCTGACCGCCGACTACACGAAGAAGCCGCGCCTGCGTTTTCACCTCAAGGCGTGCGTGGCGATGGATGCGCAAGGCGGCCTCAGCGCGCAGGTGCTGGAAGGACAGGAGTCCTACCGCATCCGCTCGCTGGCCGAGGCCAATGCCTGGGCGGTGATTCCGCTGGAGGCGAACACGTTGGCTGCCGGCAGTCTGGTCGAGGTCTACGGCCCCAGCCATTTGCACAGCCCTGATTTCGGCGGGAGCCACGCATGAAGACATCGATTGCCCTGTTCGGCGCGCTGCGCGAGGCCGATGCCAGCGGCACGATGGAGCTGGACGTACCCGCTGGCAGCACGATTGCCGAGCTGCGCGAATTGCTGGTTGCGCACCTGGCTGCGCAGGCGCCCCAGGTGTCCGCCGGCCTGGTGCGGCGCTGCGCTTTCGCTACCGACGAGGAAATCCTGCACAACCACCGCGAAGTGCGGGCCGGCGTGGCGCTGGCCGTGCTGCCGCCAGTGAGCGGAGGCTGAAATGGACGCTTTGCATGTAGCCGTGGTGGAACGCCGCGTGGCCGTGCTGGACGTGGCCGCGGCGCTGGATTTCGTGGCCGATCCGCGCTTCGGCGGCATCGCCAGCTTCATCGGCCGGGTGCGCGACCACAACGTGGGGCGGGTCGTCACCGGCATCAGCTACGACTTGTTCGTGCCGCTGGCGCTGAACCAGTTCCGTGCCATCGCCGAGCGCGCGCTGGCCGAGGTGGGCGCGCCGCTCAAGCTGTGGATAGCGCATGCGAAAGGGGATCTCGCCATCGGCGATGTCGCCGTGGTGGTGGCTGCCGGTACGCCGCACCGTGACGAGGCCTTCCGCGCCTGCCGGCTGGCCATCGAGGCGGTGAAACGCGAGTCACCGATCTGGAAGCAGGAACACTACGTGGACGGCGACAGCGCCTGGAGCGAAGGCTGCTCGCTGTGCGAGGAAGAGCGCCAGTTCACCCACACCCATTCGCATGCCGCGCATGGCCACGATCGCTGAGGATCGCCCCTGCATCGGCGTGCTGCTGGCCGGCGGCCAGTCCAGCCGCATGGGGTGCGACAAGGCACTTTTGGACTGGCACGGCCAGCCGTTGATCGAGCATCAACTGGCCACGCTGCGCGCGGCGGGCGTCGATGCACTGCGCGTGAGCGGAGAGCGCCCCGCGCATCGCGGCGTGGCCGATCTGGCCCCGCAGCTCGGCCCGGTCGGTGGCCTCATGAGCGTGGCCGCCAGCGTGACGGGCGAGGCCGAGCTGCTGGTGATCCCGGTGGACATGCCGCGCTTGTCCGGCGCGCTGTTGCAGCGGTTGCGCACGGAGCGCCGGCAGGCGCGCAGCCTGGTGTTTGCCGAACACGTGCTGCCGTGGCGCTTTCGCCTGGACGCCGCCAGCCGCGCCTTGCTGCTTGCGCTGGCGTCGTCGGCCGCGCCGCGCGCGCGATCGCTGCGCGCGCTGCAGGCGGCGATGGAAACCGAAGCGGCGGCCTTGTCGAAGGACGAGGCGGCGCAACTCGTGGACTGCAACACCCCTGAACTCTGGAACGAGATGAGCCGATGAGAGTGCAACAACGGCAACAGTCGCTGCGCCTGCGCATCGACGAGTCGGAACTGGCGCGGCTGCTGGCCGGCGAGACGGTGGAAAACGCCATGCGCTGGCCCGATGGCCGAATCGAACGCCAGCAACTCGCGCTGGCCGCCGCGCCCGGCTGGCAGCGCGTGGATGACGGCTGGCGGGTGGCGCTGGCGAGCGATGCGGTGCGCGCGTTGGCCGCGCGCCTGCCCAGCCGCGACGGGCTGAAACTCGCGCTGGAAGGTGTCGACGTCACCTTCGATGTGGACGTGCGCGACAGCGCGCGCCGGTTGAAGGAGGGCAGGGCATGAGCGCGCCACCGTCTACCGGTAGGAGCGCACCCTGTGCGCGATTGTCGCTCTGCACGAAAGACCTCATCGCGCACAGGGTGCGCTCCTACCGAACTCGGGAGAGCTGGCGCCTGCTCGTCGGCCTCGCCCTGCTGCTGTTTGCCCTTGCCGTGCAGGCCGCCGAAACACCTGTCGTGCGCGTGGCCCATGCCGGCTCGATGGGCGTGGTGATGGATCAGGATCTCGGCCCCGCCTTCGCCAAGGCGCATGGTGCGCAGTACCAGGGCATCGGTCAGGGCTCCTACGCGCTGGCGCGGCTGATCGCCGGCAAGCAGCTCGTTGCCGATGCCTTTGTCGGCATCACGCCGGGGCCGATGGAAGTGCTGAAAAAGGTCGGCCTGGTCGTGCACGCGGTGCCGGTGGCCAGCACGCGCATGGTGGTGGTCTACAGCCCCAAGAGCCGTTTCGCGGCGGATTTTCAGGCCGCGGCGGCCGGCAGGAAGGCTTGGTACGACGTGTTGCGCGAACCGGGCCTGCGCCTGGGCCGCACCGATCCGGCGGTCGATCCGCAGGGCGCGAACGCGCTGCTCACCCTGCAGCTCGCCGCGCGCTACTACCACCAGCCCAAGCTGCAGAAAGAAGTGGCGGGCGAATGGCAGAACCCGCAGCAGATGTTTGCCGAAGCCTCGCTGATGTCGCGGCTGGAAGCAGGCCAGATCGACGCCACCCTCGGATACGCCAGCGCGGCGTTCTCGCACCACCTGCCCACCATTGCCCTGCCCGCCGAGATCGACCTCGCGCAACCGGCGCTGCAGGCGAGCTGGTACGCCAAGGCCGGCTTCACCCTGCCCAGCGGCAAGAAGCTGGAGGCGCAGCCGCTGGTGTTCTATGCGGCCGTGCCGGCGAACGCGGAACAGCCAGTGCTGGGCCACGCTTTCGTGGAACTGCTCACGAGCGCAGCCGGGCAGCAGGCGCTGCGTGAGCGCGGCTATGACCCGCCGCACGGCAAGACGCTGTGAGTCGATCGCGATTCGCAGCGGGTTTGGCGGCACTCGCCCTGCTGCTGCTCGCCGCGCCGTTCGCGGGGCTGGTGCTCGCCACCGACTGGCGTCACTTGGGCTTCGCCCACGGCGACGGTGGCGCGGTGGCGGTGTCGCTGGGGCTGAGCCTTGTTGCACTGGGCTTGATTGTGGCGCTGGGCACGCCGCTGGCCTGGTGGCTGGCACGCCATCGCGTGCGTGGACAGTGGCTGATTGACGCGCTGCTGCTGATCGCATTGCTCACGCCGCCCTTGGCGATGGGCCTCTTGCTCGCCACCTTGTACGGCCCCTACGGCCCCGCCGGAAGCCTGTTGGAACGCGCCGGACTGGCGCTCACCAACTCCGCGCCGGCCTTCGTGATGGCGCAGTTCTACGCCGCGCTGCCGTACTACGTGCTGGCCGCGCGCGCCGCCTTCGAGAGCGTGCCGCGCGAGCTGGAACAGATCGCGCTGACCCTGGGCCACTCGCCCGCGCGCTGTTTTTTCCGGGTCAGCCTGCCGCTGGCCAAGCTGGGCCTGGCCGCCGCGGTGGCGCTGGCCTGGGTGCGCGCGCTGGGCGAGTTCGGCGTGGTGCTGATCGTGGCCTATTACCCGCAGGGCATCCCGGTGAAGCTGTGGACGAACCTGCAGGACATCGGCCTGTCCGCCGTGTATCCGTTGTTGTGGGTGTTCTTCCTGGTGGCGCTGCCGTTGCCGCTCGCGCTGGGCCTGGCGGTGCGCCGGAGGCTGGCCTGATGCGCATCGACTACCGCATCGCGCGGCCCATCGAGCTGTCCGCGAGTTTCGAGGTGGAGGGTTTCACCGTGCTGCTGGGCGCCAGCGGCGAGGGCAAGTCGCTGCTGTTGCGCGCCATCGCCGGGTTGCTTCCTGCGCAGGGCGAGCCCTACGGCGGCCTGCCGCCGCAGCGACGCGCTGTGGGTTATCTGCCGCAGGGGCATACGCTGTTTCCGCATCTGCGCGCGTGGCAGAACGTGGCCTTTGCGCTCAGCGGCCCGCACCGCCGCGATGAGGCGATGGCGTGGCTGCAGCGCGTGGGCTTGGCAGATCTTGCCGAACGCTGGCCCGCACAGCTTTCCGGTGGTCAGCAGCAGCGCGTGGCGCTGGCGCGCGCGCTGGCCCGCCGGCCGCAACTGCTGCTGTTGGATGAGCCCACCTCGGCGTTGGACCCCGCCACTCGCGACGACGTGCTGGCGGAACTCGTCACCGAAGTGCACGCCGTCGGGATCCCCACGTTGGCGGTGAGCCATGATCCCGCACTGGCCGCGATGGCCGACCGGTTGGTGCTGATGCACGGCCGGCGCATCGTGCAGACGGGCAGGCCACTGGACGTGCACGCACACCCGGCCAGTGGTGCCGTTGCACGCCTGCTTGGTCTGCGCAATGTGTTTCGTGGCCGGCTAACGGGTACTGCAGGCTCGCAGCATTTGATATGGCCGGAGGCGGGAGTATCGCTGCCCGTGAAAACGACGCTTGCGGACGGCACGGCCGTGGATTGGCACATTGCGCCGGGAGCGATCAGGTTGCAGCACGGGGGCACCGTGCCCGCCGGTACCATCATGGCCGGTGTCGAACTGCCGCAACGGAGTGCATACGGCCAATATGCCGGCCTGCGCTGTGGACAGGCGCGGCTGTGGGCCGACTTGTCATCCTGCCATGCGGCCGAGACCGTGCGACTGAGCCTGCCATGGTCGTCGATTCGCTGCTGGCCAGCCTGACGCATCACCATCATCTTGATTCCAAGTGATGTAGACATCGGCGGGCGAGAAGGAAGATGGTCGCGATCAGGCCAAGTTATCAGGGGGTAGAAGGAAGGTGGCCGTGATGGCCGGTTTCCGACTGATCCCACACTGCCCCCGACACCTCGCGCAAAGTCCGATGCCATGCGGTCGAGCATGAGCTCTTGTGATCGCGTTGGGTCTTGATTGCCTTGATCTTTCGCGACTTTGACATGGTAGGGGTCACAAGTTCGATCCTTGCACCGCCCACCAGATACCATGCAACGGCGCGAACTCCGGTTCGTGTCGTTTCTTTTTCCGGGCGGAGCGTTGCGATGGTCTATCTGTGGGTCAAGAGCTTCCACGTGCTGTTCGTGATCGCCTGGATGGCCACCGTGTTCTACCTGCCGCGCATCCTCGTCAACCTCGCCGAGGCGGGCGACGAGCCGGCAGTGAAGGCGCGGCTGCTGCTGATGGGGCGGCGGCTGTACAAGTTCGGCCACAACATGTTCGGCATGGCCTTCCTGTTCGGCCTGGTGCTGTGGCAGGGCTGGCGACTGTTCCCGTCGAAGCTGCCGAACGTGGCGGCGGGCATGCACTGGATCGACGCCAAGCTGACCCTGGTGGCGCTGCTGCTGGCGTATTTCGTGTGGGCAGGACGGATGATCAGGCGTTGCGAGCGGGGTGGTGTACTGCCGTCGTCGAAGGCGCTGCGCTGGCTCAACGAGCTGCCGGTGCCGCTGCTGCTGGGCGTGATCTTCCTGGTGATCGCCAAGCCGTTTTGAAGCGGGTGTAGGAGCGGCTTCAGCCGCGACCCTGTAGCTGATGGAAAAGAAGATCGCGGCTGAAGCCGCTCCTACGAGCCGTTATCGACGGAAATATCCCCGGTACCACTCGACGAAACGCGCCACGCCCTCTTCGATCAGGGTGCTCGGCGCATAGCCCACGTCACGGCGCAGCGCCGACACATCGGCCCACGTATCCGGCACGTCGCCGGGCTGCATGGGCAGCAGGTTCTTTTCCACCGTGCGGCCCAGGTGCTGCTCCAGCAACTCGATGAAGCGCAGCAGCTGCACCGGCCGGTCGTTGCCGATGTTGTAGACGCGATACGGCGCGTTCGAGCTGCCGGGGTTCGGCGACTGCGCGTCGTAGGCCGGGTCGGGCGTGGCCGGATGGTCGAGCGTGCGGATCACACCCTCGACAATGTCGTCGACGTAGGTGAAGTCGCGGCTGTGGTTGCCGTGGTTGAACACGTCGATCGCCTCGCCGCGGCTGATGCGATCGGCGAACAGCATGGGCGACATGTCCGGTCGGCCCCATGGCCCGTACACGGTGAAGAAGCGCAGCCCGGTGGTGGGCAGGCCGTACAGGTGGCTGTAGCTGTGCGCCATCAGCTCGTTGGCCTTCTTGGTGGCGGCGTACAGGCTGACCGGATGGTCCACCGCGTCCTCCACCGCGAACGGCAGCTTGCGGTTGGCGCCGTAGACCGAGCTGGACGAGGCGTAGACCAGGTGCTCGACGTTGCCGTGGCGGCAGGCTTCGAGGATGTTGCCGAAGCCCACCAGGTTGCTCTGCACGTAGGCCTGCGGGTTCTTCAGCGAATAGCGCACGCCGGCTTGCGCGGCCAGGTTCGCCACGCGCTGCGGCTTGAAGCTGGCGAAGGCGTCGTTGATAGCGACGGCGTCGGCCAGGTCGGCGCGGCGGTGGGTGTAGCCGGGGTGCTCGGCGAAACGCGCGAGGCGGGCTTCCTTCAGCGCCGGGTCGTAGTAGTCGTTGTGGTTGTCGATGCCCAGCACTTCGTCGCCGCGCGCCAGCAGGCGTTCGGCCAGGGCGGCGCCGATGAAGCCGGCGGTGCCGGTGACGAGGATGCGCATGGGCAAAGCCTTGGTGGCGATGGGGCCTTCCTATTGTCGGCGGCGGGGCGCTGAATTGACAGCACGCGATGGGCTAAACTAGCGTTTCGCCGTCATTCCAGAGACAAGGTGGCTCGCGCCAACGCGCCGGCCGAGCGTGCGACATGGCAACTACACGTAATCACCGCTGACGACTCTTCCGCCTTGTGCTCCACGAAGGCGCTCGAGCGCCTTTGTTTTTGTCCGCCATCCGGGCAGACAGCGGCAAAACCGGCAGTCCGTGGCCGGACTTACCAGAAACAGCGACGTCCACCGCGACGGCGCGGCAGGAATGAACATGATCGAGATCACGCTACCCGACGGCAGCAAGCGCCCGTTCGACCACCCCGTGTCCGTGCAGGACGTGGCCGCCTCCATCGGCGCCGGCCTGGCCAAGGCCACCCTCGCCGGCAAGGTGGACGGCAAGCTGGTGGATGCCAGCTTCCCCATCGAGCACGACGCCCGCCTCGAGATCGTCACCGAGAAGAGCCCCGAGGCGCTGGAGATCCTCCGCCACTCCACCGCGCATCTGCTGGCGCAGGCCGTGCAGCGGCTGTACCCGGGTGCGCAGGTCACGATCGGCCCGGTGATCGACAACGGTTTCTACTACGACTTCGCCTACGAGCGCCCGTTCACGCCCGAGGACTTGCCGAAGATCGAGGCGGAGATGGAGAAGATCGTCAAGGAGGCGTTGTCGCTCGCGCGCAGCGTGAAGTCGCGCGACGAGGCGGTGGCGTTCTTCCGCGGCATCGGCGAGAGCTACAAGGCCGAGATCATCGAATCCATCCCGGCCAACGAGGAATTGTCGCTGTACACGCAGGGCGAGTTCACCGACCTGTGCCGCGGCCCGCACGTGCCGAACACCGGCAAGCTGCGCGCGTTCAAGCTGATGAAGGTGGCCGGCGCCTATTGGCGCGGCGACAGCAACAACGCGATGCTCACGCGCATCTACGGTACGGCCTGGCTCAACGATAAGGATCTGAAGGCCTGGCTGCTTCAGCTGGAGGAGGCCGAGAAGCGCGACCATCGCAAGATCGGCAAGGCGCTGGACCTGTTCCACCAGCAGGAGGAAAGCCCGGGCATGGTGTTCTGGCACCCGCGCGGCTGGGCGATCTGGCAGGCGGTGGAGCAGTACATGCGCGGCGTGTACAAGCGCAGCGGCTACCAGGAAGTGCGCTGCCCGATGGTGCTGGACGTGTCGCTGTGGAAGAAGTCCGGCCACTGGGACAACTACGCCGAGAACATGTTCTTCACCGAGTCGGAGAAGCACACCTTCGCGCTGAAGCCGATGAACTGTCCCGGTCACGTGCAGGTGTTCAACACCGGCCTGCACAGCTACCGCGAGCTGCCGATCCGCTACGGCGAGTTCGGCGGCTGCCACCGCAACGAGCCGTCCGGCGCGCTGCACGGCATCATGCGCGTGCGCGCGTTCACCCAG
>Ga0207695_10008964_pt1 | contig 12454 bp, 11 predicted proteins | sample KBSC54metaG_FD_184354 | JGI IMG/M metagenome (GOLD analysis project Ga0207695, IMG submission 184354) | Corn rhizosphere microbial communities from Kellogg Biological Station, Michigan, USA - KBS C5-4 metaG (SPAdes) (version 2) | ecosystem: Host-associated > Plants > Roots > Rhizosphere > Soil...
CGAGGTACTGAGTTTCCTCTCAGTCGGGAGCGGCGACCCGCCGCTTGTGCTGCTCGACGGCGTCAGTCTCGAACGCACCCCCGAGCCCGCCACCCTCGCGCTGTTCGCCATCGCGGCCGTGCTGCTCGGCGGCAAATACGTCATGCGCCGCCGCGCGCTGGCCCGCCGGTAACTGCCATGGAGATCGTCCGCCTGGTCAACGGACTCATTCTGCTCGCCGTCATCCTGGCGCCGCTCGAGCGGTTCTTCGGATTGCGCAAGCAACTCGCGCTCCGCCCGGGCATCGCCACGGACGTCGGCTATTATTTCCTGAGCAGCCTGTTACCCAACCGGCTGCTCTTCTTTCCCATGGCCGCGCTGGCGATCGGCCTCGAGTTCGCTCTACCTTCGGCCCTTCACCTGTGGACCGCCGGACTCCCAATCTGGGTCCGCGTCCCCGCCGCCGTCCTGGTCGCCGAAATCGGCTTCTACTGGGGCCATCGCTGGAGTCACCGCCTGCCTTGGCTATGGCGCTTCCACGCCATCCATCACAGCCCCGCCCACATGGACTGGCTGGTCAACTCCCATGCCCATCCCGTGGATCTCGTGTTCACGCGCGCCTGCGGCTACATTCCTCTGTACATCCTGGGACTCGCGCAAGGCGCCGCCCACACCGTCGATTGGCTCCCGCTCCTGATCGCCCTCGGCGGCAGCATGTGGGGCTATTTCATTCACGCCAACGTCCGCTTCCGCTTCGGCCCCCTGGAACACCTCATCGCCACCCCCGCATTCCACCATTGGCACCACAACAACCTCGGCGCGGACCATCACCACATGAACTACGCCCCGCTACTTCCCGTGATCGATCGCCTCTTCGGCACCTTTCACCTCGCCCCCGAATTCCCGCCGCAATACGGCATCGACGAGGCTCCCGAAGAAGGCATCCTCAACCAACTCGTCCAGCCGTTCTTGTAAAGCGCCCTTATTTCCCCGGTGGCCGATACTTCATCTGTATCTCGAGCGCCTTATCGACATCCTCCACCGTAAGCAGGGGTGTCGTCCGCACGCGAACCGCCCCCGATCCCGCCGTCGTCAAGCCCACCGCCGCCGCCGTGATATTGTCCGGCAGATCCAGAATCATCACCGCATCGTCGGCGCCGAAAGCATAATAAAAGCACTCCAATTTCCCGCCGACCGCCTGCACCGCGGCTTGCACATCCGCCCTCCGTCCCGACGCGGAATCGCTCGCGAGCCCGCGGATTCCTTCAATTGTATAGCTGGCTTGCACTAGATACTTAGGCACGGGGCAAGCGTAATTCAGAAATCCCAGCCCGTCAAGCAATTTCAGCCGTTGTGTGTCAATTTCAGTCGTTGTAAAGTAGGCCGCCGGACTCTGAACGCGCCAACGGCGTGCGGCGTTTTAATGAGCGCTTCCCGTCAGTTCGAAGGAGTCGATCTTTTCGCCGGCGCCGTCGAAGACATCGACGTGCATCACTTTGCCTTCGGCGCGCACCCGCATGAAATTCTCCGTGGTCACTGCCTTTTGTGTAATGCCGGCGGGAGGCTTGTTGACATCGTAAAGCGGAGCGCCGCCACCGCCGCTGACCACGTAATGAATCCCGTTCTTCAGGTAGTGCTGGTAATTGTGATCGTGTCCGAACAGCGCCGCTGTTACGTGCATTTGCTCGAACAGCGGAATGAGTGCCGTCATATGCGCATTCGCGCCCTGCCTGCTCTCCACGGCGCTCATCGGAGGATGGTGCGCCACCACGAAACGAAATTCCGAGCCCTGGCTCTTCTTTAGGTCTTCCTCGAGCCATGTGGTCTGCTCTTTCCAGAAGGCTTGGCGGGCGGCATCGCTCTGTCCCACGTTGGCGAGATCGCTATCCATCATGGCGAAATGCGCGTTTCCCCAATTGAACGAGTAGTACGCCGGTTGCTGGAAGAACTCGTAATACTGCCGCACGTTGTGTTCATGGTTGCCAATGGTCGGATAGAACGAAACCTTGCGCAATAGTTCGTGTTCGATATCGAAGAAAATCGGCCAGAGGGAATTATCGGCGCCGTTTTCCACCATGTCGCCGGTCTGCAGAATGAAGTCCGGCTTGCTGGTTTTTAGAATGGACTCGACCACCTTGCGATGGACGTCGTGACGCGTCCGGTTGTCGCCGTACAGCACGAACTCGAACGGCTGCCCGGCTGCGGGCGCCGCCTTAAACGAACCTTTCAGGTTGTCCTTACCGGGCACGCTGTAGTCGTACGTCATCCCGGCTCGCAAGCCGTTGAGCGTAATGCTCTCGGCATGCAGGGCGGGAATCGCCTTTTGATCGGCGCTCCCCTGCTGCTTCATTACGACCTGATCGGTCTGAACAATCCAGACGACGGTGGCGGCGCGGCCGGTGTTGCTGACCACGAACGGGCCGCCGATCACAGTATCGGCGCCGGGGGCCGGCAGTACACCGGCGAGTAACAGAAATGGGATAAACCGGAACATATCTTTATGACCGTCCCACGGCGGCGGCCCCGGAGTCAACCCAATGTTCCGTTACAGATTCGGAGCCACTCCATGGCAGTGGTCGCAGATTTGAAACAGGACTGTAATGTTGTTGTAACCAATCTCTTATGGGCTCGCTGAAGGGCCTGCGGGATAATTAAGTTATGGTTGCGTACAGGGAACGTACCGAAGTCAAAGTCTTAAACCCACAGAGTATTACTTGCGAAGCAAGAGGCTGCGAAAAACCCGCTGCTTATCTTTTCCGCACTGGCGACGGACCCATTCAAGCATATTGTGAACGGCACGCGAACGAATCGGCTAAAAGACTCGGTATCGTTCTTCCGGAACGCTCAGAACGCGTGCTCCGCGCTGCCTGGAACTTCTAGATCGCGCTTTTCCTCCAACATTACGCGTGGACTCCAGTCAATGCGGGGAGACGATGCAGGAGCACCTCCCCGGTTGATGTATCAAACTGAATCCGCCGGCTGTTTTGGTTCAGCGTGAATATGAGGGGAAGTACTCGCCGAAGGGATTCCGCCCTTCGGGCGGGGATTTTCAAGGCATCGGGATCTATCGGTCCGATGTGTCTTTAGATTTCGGGCGGCGCTGATCTCGCACCGCCCCATATTGATCATCGTCCGCGATGAGTCCGCTAGGTTATCCCTCGGCATGGTTGCGTCCCCGCAGAGCCCGCTTCCGTTTCACCTGACAAAGTAAATATCGGCTATGCGACCTGCTCCCTTGAGGGCTCTGTCGCTGTTTTTCGTTGCGACTGAGCTGCCAGCTTGCGCTGTTGGCGGGCCTGCTCGAGTTTGCGATCGCGAGCAGCGTGGATCTCCGCCTGGCGGCCCTGTAGACGGGCCAACGGTGTAAGGTAGCCCAAGGCACTGTGCAGACGCTGCTCGTTGTAAACGGTGACGTACTGGGCTACCAGCCGTTCAGCATCTTCCAGCGACAGTGGCACACCGGGCCGAATGCACTCGCTCTTGATCGAGCGATTCCAGCGTTCCAGTTTTCCGTTTGACTGCGGGTAGTACGGCGCCGTCCGGATGTGCGTCATCCCCGAAATGCGAATGAATTCCTTGAAGTCTTTGGCTATAAACTGCGGCCCGTTGTCGGAGATGATCCGCGGACGCGCCTCGGGGAATTTCTCCTTGGCCCGTTGCAGGATGACTTCCACATCCGCTTCGGTCATCGACTCCCGGAGTCCCCATGCCAACAGGTACCGGCTGGCGCCGTCGAGCACCGCGCACAGGTAGTAGAACGTGCCGTGAATGTTAATGTGTGCGATGTCGATGTGCCAATGCTCGTGCGGTTCCAGCGGCTGCTCGAAGCCCGTGCCCTTCTTGCTCGGTGTACCAGCCCAGCGCCGCAGCCGGCCGCCATCCCGCAATACCCGGAACACGCTCGACGGGCTCACTGCCACCACGTCGGCGTCGAGCATCATGTACGTCAACCGCCGGTACCCTTCTGTCGGGTAGAGTTCCTGGAAATCCAGAATCGCTTTCTTCTCCCAATCTTGCAGCCAGAAATCACGGGGAACCCTGCCGTTATGCTGGTTGATCTTGCCGTAGCGTTGCCGCCACTGGTAAAACTTGCCAACACTCACTCCGAGCCAGAACAGCAACTGCTCGACAACCAAGCCGGTCTTTGCGGCCCAGTCCTGGATGAAGTCGACCACCGCATCGCGGACATCCGGCTCCACCCAGCATCCGTTCAGAGTTCCCCAAGTTCTTTTTTTAGCGAGATGTGCTCCGCCATCAACTCGGCCAGAACCTCATCCGTCTGCCGAATCTTCTGTTCCAGCTTTTCAATGCGCTGTTGATCCTCGCGCCGTTCGGGCCGCCGGTTGCCCTCCAGGGCCAAGGCAGCGTTGCCGAACAACTGCTCCTGCCAGCGGTGAAACAAGCTCGGCGCCAACCGCGCCTCGTCGCAGATCGTCGAGATGGGCACCTTCTCAACCAGATGTCGGCGTAGCAGCTTAATCTTTTCGTCTGAATTCCAGTGGCGGCATTCCTTGCTCACGTCTCGCTCCAATATTTCTACCGGCGAGACCTTATATGGGCTTTACGCCCTCACTCAAATTCCAGCTGAACCGGAACACATCCAGATTCGGCATATTCAGATCGGTGATGACCAGATCCACTTTCGGGGTCAGTTTGGTCAGGGCATCGCGGCCGTCGACAGCTTCGATAACGGTGTAGCCGGCGCCGGTGAGCGTGAACTTTACCATCTGCCGGATACTCGTCGAATCGTCGACCGTCAGGATTACCTTTGCCATCTCTGACGTATGTATCGGCACGTTGCGCCGATCGCGATAGGGCCATCAATTAAAAAAAACAGATCTATTGCCGCCCGCACAGTCTGCCGATAAGGAAAGCATGGCGCTGAGGAATGCCGTCACTGAACACCTTTAAGCAAATCCTGGCCAGTTGGTTTGCCGGTATCCTGCGGCGCTCGCCGCAAGAGTCGTGGAGTGCTCCTCTCGGTCAGGTAATCGAGTCCTTAAAGGATCTCAACCGCTCGACCGAACAGGATTTCCTCACGGTCGGCGAACGGCTCATGGAATTTCGATCGGCTGCCCGGCAAATTACGTCCGGCATGGCGCTGCTGACGGAATTAATATCGGGTGAACAGGCCAACAACGCCGGCCACGCTCTGAAACGCATACTGGACTATTCCCAGGCGGTCAATTCCGGAGTTACGGCAAGCGGCGACTGCCTGGGGTCATTGCATGGTCTCGCCGCGCGCGTGCGCCGCGCTTTTTCCGGCATTCCTGCGATGGTTTCGGTGCTGCGCAACCTGTGTACGCTGACCCGGGTCGAAACGGCCCGCCTCGGTAACAGCAGCATGGCATTCGGTGATCTGGCGGCCGACGTCATTCCACTATCCGAGAGCATCCAAACGAGCGGCGCCGGTGTGCTGGAATCGGCGGCGCGCCTGGACCTGGGCGTTGACGCCGCACTCCGCACCGCAGCTCTACTCAGGCTCAAACAGACCGAAGAACTGGCCCCACTCACCACGGCGGTTACCGGCAGCATCCGCGATTTCGCGGCGCGCCAGCAGAGCGTCCACGACGCCGCCGGCCGCCAGTCCATTCAGTATGGGGAACTGTGCGAGGGAATCGACCGCCTGGTCGGCAATATCCAATTTCACGACATCACCCGCCAGCAGATCGAGCACGTGATTCAGGCTCTGGCGCAAATCAACCCGTCCGATCCAGCCCAGGCCCGCGCGGTTTTGGCAGTGCAGGGCCCGCAGTTGCGTAACTCGGCGCAGGTATTTGCATCGGCCGTAACTGCCATCGAAACCAACCTGGAGAAGATCGCCCACCGGCTCGCCAGCATGGCGGAAAACAGCGGCACGCTTCTGGGCGGGTCGGAAGACGACCACAATTCCTTTTTCCTGCGCATGGAAGAGAGCTTCACCACTATCCTGCAGGCTATGACCGCCTGCTCAGAGGCTCAGGAGGAAATTGAGACGACTCCCGCGCGGATGGCTGGGCTGATCGGCGAAATGACGCGAGCCATCGACGAGATCCGGGTGCTCGAAATTCGCATTCAGAGGACCGCGATCAATGCGTCCATTCGGGCGGTACATATCGGCGCAACCGGGGCCCCGCTGGCCGTAATAGCCGAGGAGATGGAGCGGCTGGTCGCAACATCCTCGTCGAACACGGAAGATGCGGCGCAAGCGCTGGAGGCGATCGCACGTTCCGCCGACACCCTTTCCGGCTCGGGCGACCTCTCGCGGACCTCTCGCGATGCCACCGAACAGATGCGCACGGCCATCCGGGAAATGCAATCGGCGGCCGAAATCAGCTATGCCCGAGTCAGCGAAATCTCCAGCCTGGGGGCGCGGTTGTCCGACGATATCGCCACTTTGCGGAGCAGTTTCGCCGGCGCATCGGCCTTCAGCGCCGCCATCGACCGGGCCTGCGCCGATCTGGACGCTATCCTCGCAGCACTGCCGGCCGGTGAGGCGTCCGGCGCGGAAGAACTGGCGGATCTCGCGAGCCGGTATACCATGCAGATCGAACGCGACATTCACCAGCAGATCACGAAGGGGATTTCGGTACCTGAGCCGGCGGACGATTCCCTCGGAGAGAATGTGGAGTTGTGGTGAGGCCCGACCCGATTACCGCGCTTGCAGGAATTTTTGGATATTGGCGATATTCTGCCTGGCGATTTTGACTTCGTCCATGTCCGGGTTGATTGCGATCATCTGTTCGAAATGCTGCTTGGCCGGAGTCAGTTCCGCGACGCTGCCGGTGTTCACGGCTTGTGTCATGAACGCCAGCCCCAATGCGTAGTGCGCGAACGGATCCTTGGCATCGTAACTCAAGCTCTTCTGGCAATACAGGATGGCCGTATCGTAGCGCGCCAGCTTTCGCTCGCAATCGCAGATCCCGAAGTAGGCCAGGCTGCGCAGGTCTTTCCAGATATCCTGCGTGGCCGCATGCTTCTTCCGGCCCATGCCGAACAATGACCCCAGGACGTAGTAGTTCAACTGACCGGTCAGCTTGGTGTCGAAATCGCTCAGCTTCAGATACTGGTTGTACTCGGGCTCGGCGTCCTGCCATTTCCCGCTCAGCCGGAGACTGTCGGCCAGCCAGAGGTGGGGCTCCGCGCTCCGGGGCGCCGCCGTGATGGCACTCCGCGCCGATTCGATCGACTGCGGATACAGCGCCTTAAACCGGTATGCCTGCGACAGCATCGTGAGCGCGTCGGCATGTTTCGGCTCCCGCACCAGCACGGTGTTGAACTGCCGGATCGCCTCGTCCACATTGCCGACGTCCAGCAGCATCCCGCCGTAATTCGCCCGCGCTTCCAGATAGTCGGGATCGATGGCGATGGCCTGCTTGTAATACTGCTCGGCCTTCTCCTGGTCGAAGAGCGCGTTATAGGTCAGCCCGAGATAGAACGCCGCCTGGCTATAAGTCGGCTCGCTGGCGAGCGCCTTCTCGAACAACCCTGCCGCCTTCTTGTAATGCTCCTCGTACCCCTTCTGGTATTCCTGGATGCCGTCCTTCAGCAGATCCATGGCCGCCTGTTTGCGTCGCCGCGGAATCAGAATCTTGATGCTGACCGTGCTGCTCTCGCCCGGATACACCGTCTCCTGCCGCGGACCATCCGGCTCGTACCCCATTTTCAGACCCTGTACCGTATGCTGCCCGGGCGGCAGCCCCGGCACGGTCAGCGGCTTGCCCGGACTGATGACGCCGATCGATTTCCCGTCCACCAGCACTTCCACTTCATCCTTATTGGCCTCGAAGACCAGCGTGCCGAATTGCGGCGCAGGCGGCGTGGCAGGCTTCGCGTTCGCCGGAGTATACGCCAGCCGCATCTTCGGATCGAACGTTCCCCGGTCCGAGGTCGGATTCTGCTTGCCGCCGGTGGCGTCGCGTACCTGCGTATGGACGTACTCCGCCAGTTCGTCCGCCGTCACCAGGCCGTCGTGATCGTAATCGGCCGAACCGCCCAGCCCCTGCACCACGTAGTACGTGAAAACGCCGTGGCCGCCCTCCAGTTCCGGACTCTCAAACGAGCTCTCCCGGTCCCGGCTCGCCGTCAGCGAAAACAGCGAATTGTGCAGATTGCTCAACGTGGTATTCAGACTCGCCGTTTCGTCCGGCGTGATCGCCCCGGAATGGCAGGCATCCGTCATCAGTACCTTGTAAGTGGCGTTGATCTTCGACCCGATCGCCGTCCCCAATTCGTCCATCGGAAAGCCGGTCGCCCCGATCTTGTCCATCTGAATGTCGTACGGCGCCAAATAGGCTTTGCCCTGGTAAATGAATCCGTGCCCGGCGAAGTAAATCAGCACGCGGTCGCCCTGCTTCGCGACCGACGGCAGCCACGTGTCGATCTCGCGACGCATCCCGGCCAGCGTGGCCTTCGCGCCGGTCAGCACGTGCACGTTCTCGGCCTTGAAGTTTCCGCCCTCGGGGCTGATCAGGATCGTGTTGATCGACTGCGCGTCACGCTCGGGAAACTGGAGCTGAAACTTGGACTCGAGATTCTGGTAATGTGAGATCCCCACCACCACCGCATAGCTCCGCGGCACCTCGACCTTGGGAGGCGGCGTCGGCTCTTCCAGCTTTTCAATCTTCAGATCGCGCTTCTGCGGTTGCGCCGGGGGTTGCTGGCCGAGCGCCGCCGCGCACGCCAAAAGGAAAACCGGTATCGACTTCATCGCCTCACCTGTGCGCCAGCCGGAATTCATAGATCACCGGACCCGTCAGAGGCTCCGTCGATGCGATCACCGCCGTGTCCTTCTGCCGCATGAACAGCAGGTCGCGCTTGCCCTGCTCCGCCGCCGCCGAGAGATTGTCCGGCACCTGCTCTCCCCGCGGCACCAGTTTGGGACCGGCCGACGTATCGATGCAATCGCCGCGCGATCGTAGCATGGCGTCGTCGCATCGCGGGATCAACGTCAGCGGCTTGCCCTCCCCGCTGGGAGTTCCTACGCGCGGTACCCCTTCTGTCAGACGCGCCGGACTCACCAGCCAGTACACCACCTCGTGTCCCGCCGGACCCGCAATCCGGAACGCGGTCGAAGTCGAAGGCACCTGGTATTCCTTGTTGGCCGTCACGCGGTTGTCCTGTCCCGTTTCCTCGCGCGGAAATAACTGCTCGTATTTGCCCGACGTGCTCTGATTCATCACGTACAGGAACCCGTCGAAATTCGTCCGGAATCGGAAGCGCACCCGGTCGCCCTGCTGCAACACCAAGCCCGGATCGATCGTCTTCCACGCCGACCCGTCGAGTCGCTCTAACTGGATTTCCATGCGGTGCGCGCCTTGCGTTACGGTGCGCGACTGCGCCGCCACCCCCGGCAGCAACAGCATCAGGACCGCCGCCACCCGGACGATCATTTATGCACCAGCAGCAAATCGGCCATCACGCGCGAATCGGGACTGCCCGTGGGATTCACGATGTAGACCGCGCTCTCTTTCTTCTCACCGCCGGGAGTCGCCGGATCCACTGCCTCGATGATCAGGTCGCGCGCGTACGTGTTCCGCAATCGGCCCACCGAACTGTCGTCGATGGACGCGCGCAATACCGGCGGCATCTCGCGCTCAGGCGCAGGCGCCGACACCGGCTTGGCCTTGCCATCCTGCAGGGAGAAAATCATCTGCTCGAGATCGGCTTCCTTCTCGCGCGAAAACACCAGGAAGAGTTTCTCGGTGCCGGCCTGCTCGTCGAAATAGAAGCGCGTCTTGGGCGGCATCGTGTAGGTGTGGAATCCCTCGATGTGATTGCTACCGCCATCCACATCGGGCGAAGGAAACATCGGCTTCCATGTCCCGCTCGATCCCTGGCTGATGATGTACAGGTACCCCGGACCATTGGTCTCCACGCGGAACTGGATGCGGTCGCCGGTGTGGAACACCGAGTCGGTCGGCACCTCTTCCCACTGGCCGTTCGTCAATTTGAGCAGCGAGTACTTGAGCCCCAGTGGTGTCCCGGTCGCCGGAGGCGGCGCCGATGTCGGCATGCCTGCGGACACCGTAAGCAGTTTGGCTCCGCCCGCCAGCATATCGTTGCGATGCGGCGGCGTATCCATCTGTACGGGTCGCGTTGTTTGCGCCGACTGCACCGGCCTGGTCGGCGGAGCCTTGTGCGCCGTCTCCGCAGGTCTCGCCGCCGTGGGAGCCTTCTGCTGAGTAGACGCGGTGTAGAACAATTCCCTCGCCGTCAACTGTGGCTTGGGCGCGTCCTGGCAGAAAGCGACGAAAGGTAAACAAAGAAACGAAAGAAGCCCAGTGGTTCGAGGCATAATCCCCCCTCCATGTAACGATATCACCGGGGAGCCCGAAAGTCGTGAAATATAGTACTAGGTGTCGCGGCTCCGATCGGAGCCGCGACCGTGCGGGAACTCGGGCAAAGCCTACTGATTGGGCACCAGGTACCCTTGCGCATACAGCGCCAGACCCGAGCAGTTGCTGCTGGCAGCCGGGGTTCCGGCCATTTTGATTCCGGTGGTCAGATGTTCGCTCTTAGCCGCGACCCCGTCCGGGCCGCCGTGGGATACCGAGAGCAGGAATCCGTTGCCGAAGCCGAAGCCGACATAGCAAGCGCTCCCGGAACTGCCGGTCGCGTACCATTCGATATCCGTAACGATGAGGATTTGCCCCTGGTGCTGTGTCATGTCGAAGCAGGGGATCGTTCCGTCGGCGCCGAACGCTCCGATTTTCGTAGCGCATGCCCCAATGGTGTAGGGAATTGAGGCCAGGTTGTACTGCTGGCTGGCTAGGCGGCCCACATTGGTCAAAGGTCCAGGTTGCGTAAGGGTAACCCCCAGGTTAGAGGGAAAGGTGACATTGGCGTTCACGGTGGGGGTGCCGGACAGGGTGACCGCCGGTAAGCTCGAGACATTGACGCTGGGCGTCCCCGAGAGGGTGACCGCCGGTAAAGTGGAGATGTTGACGCTGGGCGTGTTGACTACATTAACGTTCTGCGTGCCGCTGGTAGGGGCTTGTCCTTGAGAGTTGCCTTGGGCATCGCAGACGCCGGTGGCCGCGGCCAGCGCGGCAACAGTGAGGACAGCCGAGCGTATGGCGGTCGTGGTGTTTGTGTATCGCAAGTAATCTTCCTCCGAAGTGTGCTGAAGTTCTCAAAAACTCCAGCACCGATAGTAAGCGCCTCGCCGGGAAAGCGGACCACATAATCAGATAGGCTGTAACTTGCGATAAGTGGGAAAACTCACAGATGACGCTATTCGTACCTTAGAGCCACCACGGGTGAGATGCGTGTGGCGCGGCGAGCCGGTACGGCCGCGGCGAGAAGCACCACTCCGAACAGCACGGCGGGCACCAGAGTATAGGTGAACAGGTCGGTGGCGCTGGTCCCGAACAGCATCGTCTGCAGCAGGCGCGTCAGCGCGAGCGAGCCCGCCAGGCCGAATGCGATCCCGACTACCGCGAGCGTCGCAGCCTGCCGAACCACCAGCCGCAGCACGTCGCCGGGACGGGCGCCCAGTGCGATGCGGACCCCGATTTCCTGGGTCCGCCGCGCTACCGAAAACGCGATCAAGCCGTAGATTCCGACCGACGCCATCAGCAGCGCGGTGGCGGCGAAGATGCCGAGAATGGCGGTGTGGAAGCGCGGCTCGGCCACGTCCAGATCCATCGCGTGGTCCATCGTGCCGATCCGCGCGACGGTCGCGGTCGGGTTGGCCGCTTGGATCTCGCGCCGCAGCGCCCGCACAAGACTTCCGGGCGCTTCGATAGTGCGGACCGCCAGGTACATCCGCTGCACATAGTTCTGGCTGAGGGGCATGTAATACGCGGCGTCGTTGTCGCGAATCTCGGAACGGCCGAGATACTTCACGTCGCCAACGATTCCGACAATTTTCATCCACGGATTACCCATGCCGGCTCCGCTGGCGCGCAACCGCTGGCCGATCGCGTGGCTGCCGCCGAAGAAGCGGCGCGCCATGCTCTCACTGATCACGGTGACGGGTTCCGACGCCGCGATATCGTGCTCGTCGAAATAGCGGCCGCGCAGGAGCGGAATGCCGAGCGTGCGAAAGAAGCCGGGGCTCGCCGTGATGTCCGACACGACGGGGTTGATCTCGCCGGCGGCTTCGGGCCGCCCTTCGATCCCGAACGTGTCGGCGTCGCCCTGGCGGTCGGGCGGCAGAGCGTCGGAAACGGCGGCCGATTCCACCCCGGGGATTGACAGCGCGTGTTGAACGACATCGCGATAGAACGGCAAGCCCGCGGCCGCTTCGCTGTACTTGCGATCGCCCGGCGATATCGTCATGGTGAGGATCTGCTGCGCCGGCGCCGAGAATCCGCCGCTGACCCGCTCCAGGCGATCCAGGCTGCGCAGGAACAGGCCGGACCCGACCAGCAGCATGAGCGAGAGCGCGATCTCAGCGGCCACCAGGGCGGAGCGCGTCTGCGTGTGCCGGCGGCTCACCGCGCCGGACCTGCGCAGGTCCGTACGCGAACTGCGCAGCGCCGGAAAAAGC
>Ga0207695_10008965_pt1 | contig 12452 bp, 8 predicted proteins | sample KBSC54metaG_FD_184354 | JGI IMG/M metagenome (GOLD analysis project Ga0207695, IMG submission 184354) | Corn rhizosphere microbial communities from Kellogg Biological Station, Michigan, USA - KBS C5-4 metaG (SPAdes) (version 2) | ecosystem: Host-associated > Plants > Roots > Rhizosphere > Soil...
CGCCGATGTTCCCGGGCCTGTCGCGGGTCCGGTCGCTGACGCTCCCGGCTCGCCCGGGACGGGTTCGCCAAGTTCCTCACCATGACACCCGCGCGGCCGCGTCTGCTGTTCGTCACGGGGCGGCTGGCGAGGCCTCGGCTCGAAGCCGTGCTCGCCGCGATGGCGCCGCCGTTCGCCTATGAAATCCTCGACATTGGCGTGAAGGTCGCGGCGCTGATGACCGAGCCGATCCTGATGAATCGGCTGCCGCGCCCGACCTCGCTCTCGAACCAGATCTCACCGCCCATCGAGGCGACGATGCGCCGGCAGATGGACAGCCCCAGCCCGGTCCCGATCCCGACCGGCTTGGTGGTGAAGAACGGCGCGAAGATCCGCTTCTGGATCTCGCGCGGGATTCCCGGCCCGGTGTCGGAGATCTTCACCACCACCCGATCCGGTCTGGCGTCGAAGGTGGCGATGCGGATGGTGTTCCCCTCGGCGTTCCCGGCCGGCAGGGCCTGCGCGGCGTTGACGATCAGGTTCAGGAACACCTGACCCAGGCGCGCCTCGTTTCCCACGACGGGGGCCACGTGTTCGTAGGCCAGTTCGACCTGGGCGCGGTGGCGCGTCTCGTTCTTCGCCATGCGCAGCGCCGAGTCGATCACCCGCTCGACGTTCACCGCCTCGTCGGGGGCCGCCTCGCCCGGTGAGCGTGAGAACATCTTCAGATCGCGCACCACGAACCGGATGCGCCCCGCCGCGGTCAGGGCGTCCTGCACGATGTCGAGCACGTCTTCCTTCGAGGCGGGGTGGCGCGCCGTGCCCTTGATCGTCTCCAGCAGCACCTCGAGGTTGCCCATCACCGCGGCCAGCGGGTTGTTGATCTCGTGGGCCATCCCCGCGGCCAGGGTTCCCAGCGAGGCCATACGGTCGGACACCATCAGCTGCATCTCGGCGTTCTTCGCCTCGGTCAGATCGCGGCTGGCGATCACGACGCCCACCACGCCGTCGCCGCGCTTCACGGGACCGAAGCGGCGGGAACGCCAGCCCAGGCCGTTGTGCTCGATCTGGCCCGGTCCGTCGAAGCTCCCCGGCTGACCCGTCTCCAGCACCTGCCGGAACACCTGCTCCAGCGCCGGCCGCTGGTCCTCGGGCACGTGGGCCAGCCAGTGCTTTCCCACGACCTTGTCGGCCGGCAGCGTCGTCAGCGCCCGGTTGACCCAGTGGACGATGCCGTCGGCGGCCACGTAGACGACCAGATCCGGCGCGCTGCGGATGACGGCCTCCAGCAGGGCGGCGTCGTCCCTGGCGCGCGCCTCGCTGAGCACCAGCGCCATCTGCGCCTCGTGCAACAGATACGAGTAGCCGGTGTCGTGAACGACGGCTTCGATCTTGTCCCCCACCGCGCCTTCCAGCGCGGCCTCCGCCTGGGCCAGGCGCGCGATCAGCTTGGGCAGATCGTCGTCGCCGTCGTCGGGACCGGGGGGAGGCGCGGGGCTGCGCTTCGGTCCCCCTCCCCGCGGCGGCTCGTCGACGCTCATGCGGCGCTCTCGGCGGGCTGGGCACCCTCGGATGAAATGGCGGCCTCGCTCTCGATGCCTGCCGGCGCGTTTGCCCACGCCCAGCGGCGAACGCGCCCTGGCAGTCCCGGACCCCGCGTTCCCCGGCCACCACTCGTCCTTGGACGCATTCGTCGAACCCTCTCCGGGAAGAAGTTAGATGCTATGCGTTGGACTGTAACGGCCACGTCGCCGGCGGGGAATACGGTCGAAAACGGCCAGTCGTGCGGCCCCGGTCACGCCGCCAGCTTCACCAGCCAGAGGCGCAGCCTCTTTCGCAAGCGGTCGACCGTCTCCGGCGCCAGACCGAGCGCGCCCGGCGACGTCAGGTGGGTGACCTCGTCCAGCTGGAAGAGCTGCTGGGCGTGAAGGCCGAAGCCCCCCAGGAACTCCTCGAGAGCGGCGCGGTCCGCGAAGGCGCCGTCGTACATCTGCCGGTCGGTCGCGGCGGTCACCACCGCGCGGAAGCGGCGCTGGCGTTCGGACAGGGGAGCGACCTCGTCCTTGAACGAGAAGTCGGGCGTGATCCACAGGCTGCCGGGGGCGAAGCCGGCCAGCAGGGCGCGGATGTTCGCGGTCACGCCCCCCAGCTCGGCCGGCGACAGGTACTGCAGCAGGCCCTCGCTGACCACCGCCAGCGGGCGAGCGCGGTCCAAGGTCGCCGTGGCGGCCCACACCTGCTCCGGCTCCAGCGCGTCGGCGGCGCGCAACAGATAGGTGGGGCGGTCGGGCAGGTGACGTTCCTGCCTGAGGCGGGTTACCAGGGCCTGCTTCTCGGCGGTCAGCGCCTCCAGATCCGTCTCCACGTACGTCAGCCCCGGATCGGCCTCCGTCATCGCCAGCCCGCGCAGCGACAGGCCGCTCGCCAGCTCCAGCACCTGGGCGATCCCCGAGGCGCGCAGCCGCGCCGCGATGCTCTCGTAGCGCGCCTCGAAGATCGGCGCGTACCACAGCAGATCGTCCGGGCTCAGCTGATGCGCGCGCAGCAGCTCGTCGAAGGCCTGCTGCGCGCCGACCACCCGGGCGACGTCCTTCGCGAACGGAACATCGGAGAATTGCCGCATGTAGGCGGTCAGCTTCGCGGTGAGGCTGATCTTCTCGAAGCTCATGCGAGGGTCGGGCGGCGTCGAAGCTGCGCGGCGCGCGCTACTCGTGCGGCTCGGTGCCGGCGCCCACGCCGGCGTCCTTCCAGCTTTGCCGGAAGCCCGACAGCGCCGGCCAGCGCTCCAGCTCCAGCACGTCCCGGAACGCGATCCAGTCGAGCGCGCATCCGAGCGACAGGGCGGAGGCGCCGAGCGGCTGCTTGAACACGACCCGCTCGTCCAGCCACGTCATGACGCGCTCGACGCGCTGGCGCTGCTTGGCGATGTACCCGGTCTCGACGAACCCGTCCAGCCGCAGGTAACGGTGATTGATGGCGGCGTCCAGCGCACCCTCGACCACGGTCTGCAGCGCGCGATCGGCGAAGGCGTGCGGGTCCAGGTCCCAGCCCGCCTCGCGCAGCGCGGGCGCTTCTTTCGCCCACAGCCAGGAGGCGATCAACGAGGAATCGGGAACAGCGGTGCCGTCCTCCGCCACCAGCACGGGGATCTTGCCCAGCGGCGCCACGGACTTCAGCGCGGTCGCCCCGGGCTCGCTGCGGATGTCGAGAAACTCGTAGGGGCGCCCGATGGCGTTCAGCAGGACGCGCACCTTGCGGGTATAGGGCGACGTCGTCGTTCCCAGCACTCTCATGTCCTGACCTCTCCTTGCGGCCAATCTAGCAGGCCGCGCCGCAGGGCGGAGGAGGATCACCAGCACCAGCCGAAAGGGAAACCACAGCGCAACGAAGAAGAAACGGGGCCCGCGTCCGTCACGGACGGTCGCGAGCCCCGAATTCTGCTGTTCTCTGGGTTCCTGGGCCGTGGCCCCGGCGGCCTGGGCCCCGGATCAGAGGCAGAGGGCGTCGGTGCAGGACTGCGCGCTGCCGCAGTCGCTGGCCACGTGGCACATGGGCGTCGCCTCGCCCGGGGTCACGCACAGGCCCGCCTGGCACGTCGTTTCACCGTCGTTGCAGGCGCAGCAATCGGCGCTGCTGGCGCATTCCGTGCGGCACACGGCGTTGATGCACAGCTGATTCGTGCCGCAGTCGGTGTTGCCGCGGCACTGCGGCCGCGGGCGCTGGTTGGCCTGGCAGTAGCCGGCCGCGCAGACGTCCAGGGGACCGCACTGGGCGTCGCCGGTGCACCCGGCCCGGCAGCTGCCGTTCACGCACACGTGCCCGGCGGCGCAGTCACTGTTGTAGACGCACTGGCCGGCCGAGGCGGTGTTCTCGACGCAGAAGCCGGCCGAGCAGACGTCACCGCTGCCGCACTGGGTGGCCGTGGTGCAGGGGTACTCGCAGGCGCCGTTCCGGCAGCGGCCGTCCGCGCCGCACTCGGTGTTGAAGCGGCAGGTGGGCGCCGCGCCGGTGGGCTTGGGCTGGCAGACGCCCGACACGCAGCAGTCGACCGCCGAGCAGTCGGCGTTGCTGGCGCAGGACAGCCCGCCCGTGGCACCGCCTTCTCCCAGCGTCCCGTTTCCGCCGCCCAGGCCGGTGGTGCCGCCGCTTCCCTTGTTTCCCCCGGCGCCGGTGACGCCGCCCGCGCCTGGCCCACCCGCCGTGCCGCCGATGCCGCCCGAGCCGGCGATCGTGCCGCCCGTGCCGCCCGCGCCGGGCGTCACACCGCCGGTTCCGGCGTGGCCACCCTGGCCGCGCCCTCCAGCGCCGCCGAGCTGTCCGCCGCTTCCGGTGACGCCTCCCGTCGGCGTCCCTCCGATGGGGACGCAGGTGGCGCGCGGGTCACACTGAAAGCCGCCCGGGCAAGCCTGCGTCGAATCGCAGACGATCGAGGTCGTGCAGGTGAACGATGACTGGTCGCAGTAGCGGCCCGAATCGCAGTTGTAGTCGCTGTAGCAGGTGTCGATCCCCGGGGGATATCCACCACAATCCGACGGATGATGGGCGCAGTAGTCGTGGTCGTGCTCGTCTCGCTCGATGCGACAGGCCGACAGCGATACGGACAGGGCGATCGCGACCAGAGGAAGAACGTACTTCGTCATGGGGTACTCCTTGCGCGCAGACACTCGCAAGACGTGCGCCATCGACGACATGTGATGTTCGAGACGCGCGTGGCGCGCAGGAAGGCGCGCGCGCGTGCGTCGGGCCGGTACGAACGTCTACGGATCGTGCCGTCGGCGCGGGCGCGCATCGTGGTGTGGCGTGCTCGTCACGGCACGCGCGTGAAAAGTTGGCACCCCGCCCGGCGCGGAAAATTCTTTCATGCGGGCCGCGCGACGTTGCGTGAACATCGGGTCGCGCGGCGCCGTCGAAGCGCGACGCGCGCGCTGCCGCCGGCACGCGCGGCAGCAGCGTGGACCGTTGCGCGCGAGCCGCGGCACTGTTCTCCCGCCTCTCTCGCGGCTTTACACTGTCGGTCCTGCCCATGACTTCCCGAAAATCCAGCTTTGTCCGTTGGTCCGTCATGCCTCGGCGGGGTTGGCTCGCGCTGCTTGGCGTGGCGCTGGCGGCGTGCGGCGCCTCGAACGGCGGCGGCAGCGGCGGCGCGCCCGCCGGCTCGGGCGGCCAGGGCGCGGCGGCGAACGGCAGCGGCGGCGCCGGCGGCAGCGGGGGGTTCGCAACCGCCACGGGCGGCGCGCGCGCCAGCTCAGGCGGGATCAGCGGCAGCGGCGGCCTGCCGGGATCGGGCGGCGCGCCGGCGAGTGGGGGCGCGTCGAGCGGCGGCACGGCGGGGACCGGCGGCGCCACCGGCGCGGGCGGCGCGCTCGGCTCGGGCGGCCTGGTCGGCTCGGGCGGCCGTGGGGCTGGGGGCGGCGCCGCGGGGCACCTGGCCGCGACCGGAGGCGCCGGCGCGGGGGGCGGCAGCGCCAGCGGTGGTACGTCTGGCGCTGGTGGCGGCAGCGCGTTTCGCGCCAGCTACTTCCTGGGCGCGGACATCACCGACCAGGAAACGGCCAGCGACGCCGCCAAGGCGGATCTGCTGGGACAGATGAAGGCGCACGGCTTCAACTTCGTCCGCCTGCGCACGTTCGTCGATCCGAAGGCGTCCGACGGCTACGACCAGACGAACGGCTACGACGACATCAAGCATACGGTCGCGTTCGGCAAGACCATCAAGGCCGCCGGCATGGGGCTGCTGGTGGATTTCCACTACAGCGACAACTGGGCCGACCCCGGCAAGCAGTGCGTCCCGGTCGCCTGGCAAGGCCTGACCACCATCGCGGATCTGGCGGCGGCGGTGCACGACTACACGAAGGACGCGATCATGCAGCTGGTCGCGGGCGGTGCGCGGCCCGACATGGTGCAGATCGGGAACGAGACGACGCCCGGGATGCTGCTGCACCGCTGCGACAGCGGCGGCCAGCCCACGGGCAACAACCCGGTGACCGGCAGCACGTCCAACTGGACCAACCTGGGGATGCTGCTGAAGGCCGGCGTGCAAGGCGTGAAAGACGTCGACCCCACCATCCTGATCTCGCTGCACATCGATCGCGGCGGTGACAAGCCGACCGACACCCAGGGCGCGGCCCTGGCCACCAGCACCACCTGGATCACGAACGCGATGAAGCAGGGCGTGGCGTTCGATGCCTTCGGCGAGTCCTGTTACCAGCGCTACCAGGGCGATCCCAGCAGCACCGCCAACACGAAGACCGGGTGGACCAACACGTTCAGCGGCCTGGCCACCAAGTTCCCGTCCATCAAGTTCTTCGCGGCCGAGTACGGTCCCATGCAGCGCGAGATCAACGACGTGGTGTTCGGCCTGGCCGGCAATCAGGGCCTGGGCACGTTCAACTGGGAGCCGACCACGCAGGGCGACTGGAACACGGGGCACGACCTGTGGCGGCGCTCGGGCAACACGTACACGGCCCAGCCGGACGTCGCGCTCTACGACCAGATGAAGATGGACTACGCGAGCCGGTTGTAACACCTCTGGCGCGTGCATCCGGCGGGGCGGCGTGCTCAATTACGCCGATGAGCGCCGAGCAGTGGACCGCGGTCGACCAGTATCTGACGGACTTGATGGTGCCGCCCGACGCGGCCCTGGACGAGGCGCTGCGCGCCAGCGCCGCCGCGGGGCTGCCCGCCATCCAGGTGGCGCCCAACCAGGGCAAGCTGCTGCACCTGATGGCCCGCATGCAGGGCGCGCGCAGCGTGCTGGAGATCGGCACGCTGGGCGGCTACAGCACGATCTGGCTGGCGCGCGCGCTGCCCGCGGGCGGGCGCGTGGTCACCCTGGAGGCGGAGCCGAAGCACGCCGCGGTGGCGCGCGCGAACCTGAATCGTGCCGGCTTCGACGGCGCCAGCGACGTGCACGTCGAGATCATCGAAGGCAAGGCGCTGGACAGCCTGCCCCGCCTGGGGGACGAGCGGCGCGGCCCGTTCGACTTCGTGTTCATCGACGCCGACAAACCCAATCAGGACGAGTACTGGTCGTGGGCGTTGAAGCTGACGCGCGTGGGCAGCGTCATCGTGCTGGACAACGTCATCCGTCATGGCGAGGTGGCGAACCCGACCAGCCAGGACCCGGCGGTGCAGGGCGTGCGGCGCGCGAACGAGGCGATGGCGCGCTCCCCGCGCGTCAGCGCGACCGCCGTGCAGACCGTCGGCAGCAAGGGCTACGACGGCTTCGCGGTCGCGCTGGTCGTCGCCTGAGGCGTGCTCACGCCGGCGCGGCGGCGGGGCCGTCGTTGACCAGGCCGATGATGTGGCCCTCCGGGTCCTCGAACGCCGCGATCTCGGGGCCGTCGGGGATCCGCCGCGTCGGCATCACCACCTTGCCGCCCAGCCGCTGCGCCTTCTCCAGCGTGCCGGTCACGTCGTTGGCCGCCACGTAGAAGGTCACCCACGGGCGCGTGCCCGGGTACTGCGCGGCGATGCCGCCCCCGATGCCCTTCGCGCCCGGCTTCACCTCGCCATATTTCCCGGGGCCGCCCACCTCGATGTTCCAGCCGAACAGGTCGGCGTAGTAACGCTGCAGCTTGTCGCCGTCCTGCCCCAGCACCTCGAACCAGACCACCGGATGATTCGTCGTCATGATCGTCCTTTCCTTGCTAGTGGCGCCCCGATCGGGCGTGGCACCACTGATAGGACGGCGCACTGACAGCGTTCTGTCAGGTTTTGTCCGGCGACCTGAACGGCCCGCCGAGCGGCTGATGCCGCCCGGCTTCTTCGCGGGCGGCATCCTGAACAGCGAAGGCGATCCCTCGCCGGGGATCGTGCTCGCCCCGGCCGGCGCCCTTGCTGCTGGTGGGCCCGCTGCTGCGCCTGGCACGCGGGGGGCGGGCTTCGCCTCCGCGCGGGTAGCGTCAGCCCACCCAGGCCCGCGCGTTCCGGAACAGCCGCAGCCAGGCGCTGTCCGGACCCACGAAGGGGTTCCAGGACAGCTGCACGGCGCGAAACACGCGCTCGGGGTGCGGCATCAGCGCCGTCACGCGGCCGTCCGGCGTGGTGATGGCTGTGATGGCGTCGGGCGAGCCGTTCGGGTTGGCAGGGTAGGTGGTGGCCACGTGGCCGTGGTTGTCGACGAACCGCGCCGACACCAGACCCGCGCCCAGGAAGGACTGACGGTGCTCGTCCGAGACGAACTCGGCGCGCCCCTCGCCGTGCGCGACGGCGATGGGGGCCATGGTGCCCGCCATGCCGGCGAACAGGATCGACGGTCCGGGCTCGATGCGAACGCGCGCCAGGCGCGCCTCGAACTGCTCGCTGCGGTTGCGCACGAAGCGGGGCCAGGCGGCGGCGCCCGGGATGATCTCCTTCAGCGCCGCCAGCATCTGACAGCCGTTGCAGACGCCCAGCGTGAACGTGTCGGGGCGGGCGAAGAAGCGGCTGAACGCCTCGCGCGTGCGCGCGTGAAACAGGATCGACTTGGCCCAGCCCTCGCCGGCGCCCAGCACGTCCCCGTACGAGAAGCCACCGCACGCCGCCAGGCCCCGGAACTGGTCCAGCCCCACCCGGCCCGACAGCACGTCGCTCATGTGCACGTCGACCGCCTCGAAGCCGGCGCGATCGAAGGCCGCCGCCATCTCGATCTGACCGTTCACCCCCTGCTCGCGCAGGATGGCGACCCGCGGGCGCGGCCCCGGCGAACCGAAGCGCGCGGCGATGTCGGCGTTCGGCTCGAACGTCAGGCGCGCCGACAGCCCGGGGTCGCTCGCGTCCAGGCGGGCCGCCTGCTCCTCGTCCGCGCAGGCGGCGTCGTCGCGCAGCCGCTGCATGGCGTGCGTGGTCTCGGACCACACCCCGCGCAGGAAGGCGCGCGGCTCGTCCAGCAGCACCCGGGCGCCGTCGCGAACGACGATGCGGTCGCCTTGCGTCAATCGACCGACGGCGTGGACGGCGTTCGCCAGGCCATGTCGCGCGAACACGGCGTTCACGCGCGGCACGTCGATGGTCCGCACCTGCACCAGCGCCCCCAGCTCCTCGTTGAACAGCGCCGCCACCGCGTCGCCGCCCGCCGTCACCAGGCCCGCCAGCTCCAGCTCGATGCCGATCCGCCCCGCGAAGGCCATCTCCGCCGCCGTGACGAACAGGCCGCCGTCCGAGCGATCGTGATAAGCCAGCAGCTCGCCCGCGTCGCCCAACTCGCGGATGGCGGCGAAGAAGGCCGCCAGCGCCTTCGGGTCGTCCAGGTCCGGGGGCACGTCACCCAGCTGCTCGTACACCTGGGTCAGGCACGAGCCGCCCAGGCGATTCTTGCCGCGGCCCAGGTCGATCAGCAGCAGCACCGTCTCCTCCGCGTCGCGCAGCAGCTCGGGCGTCAGCGCGCGCCGGACGTCGGTGACGGGCGCGAAGGCGCTGATGATCAGCGACAGCGGCGCCGTCACCGCGCGCGTCTCGCCGTCCTGCTGCCACACGGTGCGCATCGACAGCGAGTCCTTGCCGACGGGGATGGCGATGCCCAGCGCCGGGCACAGCTCGGTGCCGACCGCGCGGACGGCGTCGTACAGGCGCGCGTCCTCGCCCGGATGACCGGCGGGGGCCATCCAGTTCGCCGACAGCTTCACGTCCGACAGCTTCGCGACCGGCGCCGAGGCCAGGTTGGTCAGCGCCTCGCCCACGGCCATGCGCGCCGAGGCGGCCGCGTCCAGCAGGGCCAGGGGGGGCCGCTCGCCCATCGCCATCGCCTCGCCCGCGAAGGTGTCGAAGCCGGCGCAGGTGACGCCCGCGTCGGCCACCGGCACCTGCCAGGGGCCCACCATCTGATCGCGCGCGATCAGGCCGCCGACGGTGCGGTCGCCGATCGTCACCAGGAACGTCTTGTCGGCGATGGTGGGCAGGCGCAGCAGGCGCAGCGCCGCGTCGCGCACGTCGATGCTCGCCGTCGCGAGCGGCCGCGTGGCGATGGCGGCGTGGCGCACGTCGCGGGTCATGCGCGGCGGCTTGCCCAGCAGCACCGACAGCGGCAGCTCGATGGGGCGGTTTCCGAAGTGGGGATCGTCGACCACCAGGCGCCCGTCGTCGGTGGCGTGGCCCAGGACGGCGTGGGGGCAGCGCTCGCGCGCGCACAGCGCCGCGAAGGCGTCCAGATGCTGGGGGGACACCGCCAGCACGTAGCGCTCCTGCGCCTCGTTGCACCAGATCTCCAGCGGCGACATGCCCGGCTCGTCGTTGGGGATCTTCCGCAGATCGAAGTGGGCGCCGCGGCCGCTGTCGTTCACCAGCTCGGGCAGCGCGTTCGACAGCCCCCCCGCGCCCACGTCGTGGATCGAGACGATGGGGTTCGCGTCGCCCATCGCCACGCAGCGGTCGATGACCTCCTGGCAGCGCCGCTCCATCTCGGCGTTGTCCCGCTGCACCGAGGCGAAGTCGAGATCCTCGGCCGAGGCGCCCGAGGCCACCGACGAGGCCGCGCCGCCGCCCAGGCCGATCAGCAGCGCCGGGCCGCCCAGCACGATGACGGCCGCGCCCGGCGGGATCTCGTGCTTCTGCACGTGCGCGGGGCGGATGTTGCCCAGGCCGCCCGCGATCATGATGGGCTTGTGATAGCCGCGGACCTCGCGCGCGTCCGGCTGGCCCGGCGCCCCGACCTCCAGCTCGAACGTGCGGAACATGCCGCAGATGTTGGGCCGGCCGAACTCGTTGTTGAACGCCGCGCCACCCAGCGGGCCGTCCAGCATGATGTCCAGCGCCGAGGCGATGCGCTCGGGCTTGCCGTGGTCCTTCTCCCAGGGACGGACCGCGCCCGGCAGGCGCAGGTTCGACACGGCGAAGCCGACCAGCCCCGCCTTGGGCTTGGCGCCGCGGCCGGTGGCGCCCTCGTCGCGGATCTCGCCGCCCGAGCCGGTGGCCGCGCCGGGGTAGGGCGAGATGGCGGTGGGGTGGTTGTGCGTCTCGACCTTCATCAGGATGTGCACCGGCTCGCCGTGCGCGCCGTACACGCCCGTCTCCGGGTCGGGGAAGAAGCGGCTGGCGCGCGTGCCTTCGATGACGGACGCGTTGTCGCGGTAGGCGGACAGCACGCCGTCCGGCGACGCCTCGGTGCTGCGGCGGATCATCTTGAACAGCGACAGCGGCGCGCGCTGGCCGTCGATCACGAAGTCGGCGTTGAAGATCTTGTGGCGGCAGTGCTCGCTGTTCGCCTGGGCGAACATCATCAGCTCGACGTCGGTGGGATCGCGCCGCAGGACGTTGCGATAGGCGTCGTGCAGGTAGTCGATCTCGTCGGGGGCCAGCGCCAGGCCCAGGCGGGCGTTCGCCTGTTCCAGCGCCGCCCGCCCTTCGTTGATGACCGGCACGGGCGCCACGGGCCGCGGGTCGGCGCGCGTGAACAACGCCTGGGCCGCGCTGGCGCTGTCCAGCACCGACTCCGTCATCCGGTCGTGCAGGGCGGCGCGCAGCGCCTGCTCGTCGCCGACCGTTCCGCCCACGTCGTACCAGATGCCGCGCTCGATGCGGCGGACGGCGGTCAGGCCGCAGCCGCGCGCGATGTCCGTCGCCTTCGACGACCAGGGCGAGATGGTCCCCAGGCGCGGCACCACCAGCAGCCGCCGGGCGGGCGACGCGATCGGCGTCGGCGCGACGCGCGGGCCGTAGCGCAGCAGGCGCTCGAGGACGGCCGCGTCCTCGGGGCCGAGGGGGGCCGTGTCGTCGACGAAATGCACGAACGTCGCCCCCAGCGCCGTCACGGCGGGGTTGGCGGCGCGCACGGCGGCCAGGCGTTTTTCGAGGCGGGCAGGGGTGAAGGCGGGCGCGCCGGCGAGCTCAATCATGGATATTGGTGCAGAGACTGCCCCGCCCGACCGTGGGATGCAATGGACCGGGCAGACATCGAGGAACCGCCGCGAAGATCGGTTGTCGAAGCTGGGATGACACGCGCCGCGTTCGCCCAGATCTTCCCGGGGCGTCGTGCGTTGAGGGAAAGAATGCGACGCCTTCCCCTGCTTCCCGCCCGTCCTCCTTCCATCGCCTCCGACGCCGGCCTGGACGCGATCGCCGTCCACACGCCTTGCGAGGTCCCGTGGGACTCGATGACGGGGGACAACCGCGTTCGCTTCTGCGGCCACTGTCGGCAAAACGTCTACAACATCGAGGCGTTGGCGCCGGCCGAGGCGGTCCGGCTGATCGGGGCGCGGGAGGGTCGCCTTTGCGTGCGGTTTCACCGCCGGCGAGATGGCACGGTCGTCACGGCGGACTGCTGGGCGCGGCTCCGGGCGGCGCGACGCAAGGGGGTGCTGGCGTTCGCCATCATGCTGGTGGTGGTGGCCGCGGCGCAGGTCTTCGCCATCACCGCGGGGCTGAGGCGACTGAGGTTCCTCGCCGCCGGACCCGTGGCGGTGCCCATCGGCCTGGCGCAGCCGGCGCCGCCCGTGATGGGCTATCTGGTTCGTCCCGAAGCCCCGACTCCGCCGCCGGTCACGCGCAGCTCTCAGCGG
>Ga0207695_10008967_pt1 | contig 12449 bp, 15 predicted proteins | sample KBSC54metaG_FD_184354 | JGI IMG/M metagenome (GOLD analysis project Ga0207695, IMG submission 184354) | Corn rhizosphere microbial communities from Kellogg Biological Station, Michigan, USA - KBS C5-4 metaG (SPAdes) (version 2) | ecosystem: Host-associated > Plants > Roots > Rhizosphere > Soil...
CGCGGACGAGCCGTTGATCGAGCTGGCGCGGGAACGGGTCGACGGCTTTCCCGACGGCCCGGCCATCATCGCCACCGGACCGCTCACCGCCGCTGCCCTGGCGGAGGCGATCGTTGCCGAAACCGGCGAAGATGCGCTCGCCTTCTTCGATGCGCTGGCACCGATCGTCCATCGCGACAGCATCGACTTGGACGTCGCCTGGTTCCAGTCGCGTTGGGATAAGGGGGATGGCCACGACTATATCAACTGCCCGCTCGACCGGGACCAGTATCTCTCCTTCCACGCCGCGCTGATCGCCGGCGAGAAGACCGCATTCCGCGATTGGGAAAAGGACACGCCCTATTTCGACGGCTGCATGCCGATCGAGGTGATGGCCGAGCGCGGCGTCGATACGCTGCGCTATGGGCCGATGAAGCCGGTCGGCCTGCGCGATCCGCGCGACAACCGTCGGCCCCATGCGGTCGTCCAGCTGCGCCAGGACAATGCGCTCGGCACCTTGTGGAATATCGTCGGCTTCCAGACCAAGCTCAAACATGCCGAGCAAATCCGCGTCTTCCGCACCATCCCGGGGCTCGAGCGGGCCGAATTCGCCCGGCTCGGCGGATTGCACCGCAACACCTTCGTCAACGCACCGCGGCTGCTCGACGGTCAATTGCGTCTGCGATCGCGGCCGGCGATCCGCTTCGCCGGCCAGATCACCGGCTGCGAAGGCTATGTCGAATCCGCGGCGATCGGGCTGCTCGCCGGCCGCTTCGCCGCTGCCGAGATTTCCGGGAGGCAACTGGCGCCGCCGCCGCCAACCACCGCGATGGGCGCGCTGCTCGGCCACATCACCGGTGGCGCCGATGCCGACAGCTACCAGCCGATGAACGTCAATTTCGGCCTGTTTCCGCCGTTGCCGGCATCCGCGCGCAAGGCCGAGCGCAAGGCCTTGATGACCGCCCGCGCGCGGGACGACCTCGCCGCCTGGGCGGCCTGAGGGGTCGTTTCCCTAGTCTTCGTCGCGGCTCGGCGCCGGTGGGCAAGGCTCGGAAGCATGGCTCTTGCGCTTCACCGCGGTGGTGGCGAATTCGGCCGGGTCGAGCGTCTCGGAATGATCCTTGTCGGCCTCGCCGAACCGCTTGATCGGCTTGGCCGCCCATTCATCGAAGTCCAGCCGCCCGTCATGATTGGCATCGAGCTTGGCATAGGCCCGATGCCGTGCGGCGAAATATTCCTCGCGGCTGACCTTGCCGTCCTCATCCTTGTCATAGCGGGAGAAGCGGCGCTGCTCGCGGCTCTCGTCGCTCGCCGCCGGCGGTGCATCGCCGGTCTCCTTGCCGAACATGGCCGGCCCGGCCGCCGGTGGCCCGCCCGGCAAATGGCGATCCGCCGCGCGGCTGTTCCACCACAGCAATCCGGCGGTCGTCAGCAGCAACGCCGCCACGATCCCCGCGAAAAACCGCATCATCGCCCTCTCCCCCGCTTTGCGCCCGAGGATAGGGTCCGTATTCCCTACCGTCGATGGTCAGGATCGCCCGGAGGAGCCGGTAGGGAATACGGACCCTCGCCAGCCCTGCGGGCGATTCAAGGGTCAGCGGCCGGTGATGCGGTGACACAGCGCGCGCAACAGCCGCCCGGGGCGCGAACGTCGCGCCGGCCGAGCGAGATCATGGCGGGCGAGGACGACCAGCGTACCGAGGACACGCAGCCTGCGCGGCCACGACGACGAGTCCAGCCCGGCAAAGCGCGCCCGGGCCGCGTCGCCGAGCCGCGCCGCCAGCGCCGGATCGCCGGCATGACCTGCGCGCTCGGCGAGCGCCCAGCCCGCCCCGGCCAGTCCGAGCCGATTGTCCTCGAGCCCGCACAGCCGGCCGGCGATGGCAAACAGGCCTCCGCCTCGCTCGGCCGCATGCTCCTCGATCGCCGCCGGATCGGTGAACTCGCCTTCGACGAGCGCCAGCCAGCCTTCCGCGATCCGGCCCAAGGATGCGCCGGAAATTCCCTGTGATACTAGCAAGGTGGCGACCGCCCGCAGCATCGGCTCGGCGGGGGCGGCGGCCTTGTCGAGCGAAGTCAGCGCATCGCGCCACCAGGCGAGGCGCAGCAGAGCGGCCGCGGGCTCGCCGGCACGATCGGCCACGGCGGCCAGCCGCAGGTCCAGAACGAACAGCAAGGCGAGTGATTCGCGCACCTCGGCCGGCGCCGCGAGCAAGGCCAGCGCACGGTCGGGATCTCGCTCCGCGATCCAGGTAAGTCGCGACATCCGCTCAGTTTCGTAGGATTCCTCAATCACCGGTTAACCCAATAGCTTCAGGCGAATTTAGGCAGTCCCCGACTAAGCCCCTTGGGACAGGCGCATTGCGCCCGGGGGGTAATCGCATGAACACCGGCTGGCGAAAGCTGATCGCGAGTGCACGAGTGGGGATCGATGCACTATTTGGCAACACGCGGGGCAGCACGCTTGCAATGTGCGCCGCCGCCGTCATTCCGCTTCTCCTCATCGTCGGCTCCGGTCTCGACATGTCGCGCGCCTATATGGCGAAGCTGCGGCTGCAGCAGGCCTGCGACGCGGGCTCGCTGGCCGGTCGGCGGGTGATGCAGAACGACACGCTCAACAGCACCGTCACCACCGAGGCCAACAAATTCTTCAACTTCAACTTCCCGCAGGGGGCCTTCCAGACCGCGACCTTCACGCCGTCGATCACCAAGCCCGCCTCGGGCGTGATCCGGATCACGGCGTCGACGACGATCCCGACGTCGATCATGAAGATCTTCGGCTACACCACCCTGCCGCTGTCGGTCGACTGCAAGGCCGAGCAGCATTTCATCAACACCGACGTGATGCTGGTGCTCGACACCACCGGATCGATGGCCGACCCGGTCGGCGGGATCGCCAAGATCGTGTCGCTGCGGGCGGCGGTGCTCGCGCTCTACGATCAGCTCGCGCCGGTCCAGACGCAGCTCGAGGCGGCCGGCATGCGCCTGCGCTACGGCATCGTGCCCTATTCGATCACGGTCCATACGGGCAATCTCGTCTATGCGCTGGACAACAGCTACGTCTCTTCGACGTGGAAGTATCAACAGTGCGTGTCGAACTGCGGCGGCACCAAGGTTTGGGGCACGCCCGACGTTACCCACACCACCACCTGGATGAACGGCGGCGCCGGCAACTGGGGCGGCTGCATCGAGGAACGCAGCACGGTCAACACGATCGTTACCTCCGCGGATCTGACGATCCCGGCGAACGCCTATGACATTCAGATCGACACGATCCCGACGAATGCAGCCACCCGCTGGGGGCCTTATGACCCTACCGCGGAGCAGCGCGAGAATTCGGGCGACGCCAATGCGACCGCCTGCCCGGCCCAGGCCAAGCGGATGCAGGCGTGGACCAGGGCCAACCTCTCGACCTATCTCGATACGCTGAATGCGGATGGCTACACCTATCACGACATCGGCATGGTCTGGGGCGCCCGGCTGCTTTCGCACGAAGGCATCTTCGCCGCCGACAACCCCAATACCTACAACGGCATGGACGTGAACCGCTACCTGATCTTCATGACCGACGGCGACCCAGTCGCGGCCAACGACGCCTATACCGCCTGGGGTGTCGAGGCCTATGACCAACGCGTCGGAAGCAGCAGCAGCAGCGACTTTAGCCGCCACGTTCAGCGCATGAACATGGTGTGCAACGCGCTCAAGGCGAAGAACGTCTCGATCTGGGTGGTCGGCTTCGACAACGACATCGACTATGTGAGCGGTTGCGCGAGCAACCCGAACCAGGCGGCGGTCGCCTCGAACCAGGCCGCGCTGATCGCGAAGTTCACCGAGATCGGCCAGACCATCGGCGCGCTGAGGTTGTCGCAATGAGGCTCGCGGCAAGCTTCGGCATCCGTCGGGACGATCGCGGCGTCACGGTCATTGAGTTTGCTCTGCTCGCACCGGTGATGTGCCTGCTGCTGCTCGGCCTGCTCGACCTCGGTCAGCGCATGTACATGACCGCGGTGGTGCAGGGCACGCTGTTCCGCGCGGCGCGCAAGGCGTCGGTCGGCGACCAGACCACCGCCCAGGTCGACGCTTTCGTGACGTCGCAGCTGACGGCATTTTCGAGGAATGCGACGATAACGATCACCAAGAAGTCCTATTCTGAATTCACTGGTGTCGCGACGATTGAGAAGATCACGTCGGACACCGCACCGGTTGGAACTTACAATGCCGGGACCGACGCGGCGCACCCGGCCGACTGCTTCGAGGACACCAACGGCGACGGGAAGCGCGATGAGATCGGCAAGAGCGGCCTCGGCCAGTCCGACGAAATCGTCTACTATGAGGTGAAGGTCGACTTCCCCCGCGTCGTCCCCCTGGGTGGGTTCCTTGGCTGGAGCAATACCGAAACGGTCAAAGCCAATACGGTGCTGCGCAACCAGCCCTACGGCGCGCAGATTCCCTCGACACCTACGGTGAGGTGCTACGAATCATGATCCGCGCCGCCACGCTTCGCCCGCTTGCGGCAAGACTCAAGCGCTTGCGCGACGACGTCCGCGGCGTTGCCTTCATCGAATTCGCCTATGTCCTGCCGGTCCTCGTCGTCGTCGGCTTCTGGGGCATCGAAACCGCCAACTTCGCCATCGCCAATCTGCGGATCAGCCAGATCGCCGCGCTCACCGCCGACAATGCGGGCCGCGTGCGCAATTCGATCGATGAGGCCGACATCAACGAGTTGATGACTGGCGCAAAGAAGGTCGGCACCGGCATCGACTTCGCCAATCGCGGCCGCATCATCCTCTCCGACCTCGAAATGAACACCTCGGATTCGACCAAGCAATGGATCCGGTGGCAGCGCTGCAGCGGCCTCAAAAACGTGACCTCGACCTACGGCGTGCCGAAGAAGGCCGATGGCACGACGATCGCCAACGCGACCGAAGCGACCGCGCCTGTCGACATGACGAAATCGGTGACCACGAACGGCGCGGCGACGACGCCGGGCGGCATGGGCCCGGCCGGAAATCAGGTGGGTTCATCCGCCAGCACGGCAGTGATGTTCGCCGAGGTGGTCTATGACTACAAACCTCTGATCACCGACAAATTCCTCGGTGCCAAGGTCATCCGCTCGACCGCGGCGTTCAACGTCCGTCAGCGGACCAATCAGACCTTGACCAACTTCACCCAGCCGGACACCGGCCAGCCGGCCACGCCGAGCAAATGCAACGTGTTCGCCGCGTGATCTAGCGGATCATCCGCCGCGGCCGGCGACAATCCGCGCCGCGGCGATCACGTCCTCGACCTTGACCAGCGCCGCCTTCTCGAGATTGGCGGCATAGGGCATCGGCACGTCGGCGTTGGTGACGCGCAGCACCGGCGCGTCGAGATCGTCGAACCCGTCCTCCATCGCGATCGCGATGATCTCGCTGGCGATCGAGCAGACCGGGAAACCTTCCTCGACGACGATCATGCGATTGGTCCTGGCGAGGCTGGCGAGCACCGTCGCGCGGTCGAGCGGGCGCAGCGTGCGCAGGTCGACCACCTCGGCTTCGATCCCCTCCCCGGCCAGCGTCTCCGCCGCCTGCAGCGCGAGACCGACGCCGATCGAATAGCTGACGATGGTGAGATCGCGGCCCTCGCGCGCGAGATGCGCCTTGCCGAGCGGGAGGGTGACCTCGTCGCCCACCGGCACGTCGAAGCTCTGGCCGTAGAGCAGCTCATTTTCGAGGAAGACGACCGGATCGTCGCTGCGGATCGCCGATTTGAGCAGGCCCTTGGCATCGGCCGCTGAATAGGGCGCAACGACCACCAGGCCCGGAACGCTGGCGTACCATGGCCCGTAATTCTGACTGTGCTGGGCGGCAACGCGCGCCGCTGCGCCATTGGGGCCGCGAAACACGATCGGACAGCGCATCTGGCCGCCCGACATGTAATTGGTCTTCGCCGCCGAATTGACGATCGCGTCGATCGCCTGCATCGCAAAGTTGAAGGTCATGAACTCGACGATCGGCCGGAGCCCGCCCATCGCCGCGCCGACGCCGATGCCGGCAAAGCCATATTCGGTGATCGGCGTGTCGATCACGCGCTTGTCGCCGAATTCGTCGAGCAGCCCCTGGGTGACCTTGTAGGCGCCCTGATATTGCGCCACCTCCTCGCCCATCACGAAAACGCGTTGGTCGGCGCGCATCTCCTCGGCCATGCCGTCGCGCAGCGCCTCGCGCAGAGTCTGGCGGACAAGCTCGGCGCCGGCCGGCGCCTCGGGCGGGTCGACGGTTGCCGCGACCGCCGCGACGAGGTCGCGCGCGCCGGTTTCCATCTTGTGCGGGATCGGCGATTCAGGTGCGGTGACCTCGCCGTCGGTCGACGTACCCGCAGCGACGGCGTCATCCTTTGGCTGATCCTGCGCGGGCGCCGCGGCGTCGGCCTTCGCTGGCTCTTCTCGCGCTGGCGGCTTTTGCTTTGGCGCCTCGTCACCGTCGCCGGCGATCGTCGCAATGACGGTGCCGACCTTTACCCCTTCCTGACCCTCGGGCACGTCGATCGAGGCAATCTTGCCCTCGTCGACCGCCTCGAACTCCATGGTCGCCTTGTCGGTCTCGATCTCGGCGAGGACATCGCCGGAATGAACCTCATCGCCGGCCTTGACCAGCCAGCGGGCGATCGTCCCCTCCTCCATCGTCGGAGACAGCGCCGGCATGCGGATCTCGATCGCCATCAGTAGCGGTCCACCAATATGTCGGTGTGCAGTTCGGCAAGATCGGGCTCGGGCGTTTCCTCGGCGAAATCGGCGGCGTCGGCGACAATCGCGCGGATCTCCCTGTCGATCGCCTTGAGCTCGTCCTCGCTCACGCCGACCGCCTCGAGATCGCGCTTGAGATGGTCGATCGGATCGGATTTCTCGCGCACCGCCTGAACCTCGTCGCGCGAGCGGTATTTCGCCGGATCGGACATCGAATGGCCGCGATAGCGATAGGTCTTGAGCTCGAGCAGGATCGGGCCCTTGCCGCCGCGTACCCATTCGACCGCCATCTCGGCCGCGCCGCGCACTTCGAGCACGTCCATGCCATCGACCTGGACACCGGGGATGCGAAGGCTTTCGCCGCGGCGATAGAGCTGGTCCTCGGCACTTGCCCGGTTCACGCTGGTGCCCATGGCGTATTGATTGTTCTCGATCACGAAGATCACCGGCAGCGACCACAGCTCGGCCATGTTGAAGGCTTCGGACACTTGACCCTGGTTGGCCGCGCCATCGCCGAAATAGGTCACCGACAGACCGCCGTCTTCCTTGTACTTATGGGCAAAGCCAAGGCCGGTGCCGATCGGCACCTGCGCGCCGACGATACCGTGGCCGCCGTAGAAGCCATGTTCGACCGAGAACATGTGCATCGAGCCGCCCTTGCCCTTGGAGATGCCGGCGGCGCGGCCGGTCAGCTCGGCCATGACCGCCTTGGGATCGATCCCGCAGGCGAGCATATGGCCATGATCGCGATAACCGGTGACGACGCTGTCCTTGCCGCTGTCGATCGCCGCCTGGATGCCGGTGACCACCGCTTCCTGGCCGATGTAGAGATGACAGAAGCCGCCGATCAGGCCGAGGCCGTAAAGCTGCCCGGCTTTTTCCTCGAAGCGACGGATCAGCAGCATCGTCCGATAGTAGCCGAGCATCTCATCCTTGCCGGCCTGCCAGCGCTGCGGCTTGGGCGGATGGCCGTGTCTGGATGGTGCGGCGGGCGGCACCGGGGTCGCCGCGCGACGGGACGCGTTGCGCGACGCTCCGCCGCCGCCATTGGCGCGCTTCGACACGGTTCTTGCCAAGCTGCTGCCTCCTCGTCGCCGCGCGATATCGACGCCTATAGGCTGCCGACTCTGTCGTCGGCAACGCCGCGCGGGACGATCAGTTCAGTGGGACGACCAGCTCGTCAGGTCGTGCGACGCCGAGATCGCGACGCACCAGCTCGTCGGCGAGATCGGGATCGACGCGGCGCGGATCGAGCAAGGCAGCGCGATGCGCCAGCACCGCCTTGCGCGCATTGAGCGCGGCGAGCCTCTCGCTCAGCTCCGCGCGTTCGCGGCGATAGCCGCCCCATGCGAGCAGCCCGTTGGCGCCGGCAATCGCGTAATAGGCGAAATTGCCGATGATCAGCAGCGACAGCGCAGGGCCGACGGCTGAACGCAACAACGAATACTGGGCCCGTGCTTTCGGCATTCACCATGAATCGCACGGATTCCTGCCATTTATCAAGCGTTCTTTGTCGTAAAAATACCGCGCCCCGCATAAAAAGCGGCGGACCCCAGTTCTTCCTCGATGCGAATAAGCTGGTTGTACTTCGCCAGCCGGTCAGAGCGCGCAAGGCTGCCGGTCTTGATCTGGCCGCAGTTGGTCGCGACCGCGAGATCGGCAATCGTCGCGTCCTCGGTTTCGCCAGAGCGATGCGACATGACCGCGGTGTATCCGGCGCGCTGCGCAATCGAGACCGCTTCCAATGTTTCCGACAAGGTCCCGATCTGATTGACCTTGACCAAAAGCGAATTGGCGAGGCCGCCGGCAATGCCTTCGCGCAGCCGCTTCGGATTGGTGACGAAGAGATCGTCGCCGACAAGCTGGACGCGGTGCCCGAGCTTTGCGGTCAACGCCTTCCAGCCGGCGAAATCATCCTCGGCCATGCCGTCCTCGATCGAACGGATCGGATAGCGATCGACCAGCTCGGCAAGATAGTCCGCCATCGCCGCGGGCTCGAGCGCACGACCTTCGCCGTCGAGGCGATAGGCGCCGTCGCGGAAGAATTCGGTGGCCGCGCAATCGAGCGCAAGCACGACGTCCTCGCCCGGCCGATAGCCCGCCGCCTCGATCGATTGCATGATGAAGTCGAGCGCGTCGGGCGCCGAGGCGAGATTGGGCGCGAAGCCGCCTTCATCGCCGACCGCCGTCGCCAGGCCCTTGTCGTGCAGCCGCTGCTTGAGCGTGTGGAAGATCTCGGAACCCCAGCGCACCGCCTCGACGATGCTGTCGGCGCCGATCGGCATGATCATGAATTCCTGGAAGTCGATCGGATTGTCGGCATGCGCGCCGCCGTTGATGATGTTCATCATCGGCACCGGCAGGACATGGGCCGAGACGCCACCGACATAGCGATAGAGCGGCAGGCCGGCGCCCTCGGCAGCCGCCTTGGCCATCGCCAGCGAGACGCCGAGAATGGCGTTGGCGCCGAGCCGCGACTTGTTCGGCGTGCCATCGAGCGCGATCAGCGCGGCGTCGATCTCGGCCTGGTCCTCACCCTCATAGTCACCGATCAGCGCCGAGGCGATTTCGCCATTGACCGCCTCGACCGCCTGGGCAACCCCCTTGCCGAGCCAGCGCGACTTGTCGCCGTCGCGCTTTTCGACCGCCTCATGCGCGCCGGTCGAGGCGCCCGAGGGCACCGCCGCGCGGCCGAAGCTGCCGTCCTCCAGGATGACATCGACCTCAACCGTCGGATTGCCCCGGCTGTCGAGGATCTGGCGGCCGTGGATGGCGACGATCGCGGTCATGGCTGGTGAACTCCCCGTTTGGCTGTGCCGGGGCTCTATCGGCCGATCCGCCGATAGGCAAATCGCCGCAGCTGCGAAGGAACGGATGACGTAGGCGGCGGTTTGGGGCAGACTGTTGATACGCCCAATGCGTCCGGAGATTGCACCATGGCAAGCGCAGACCAGACCCCTGAAGGCACCGATCAGATCGGCGACGAAGCGCCCGCGTCGAGCTCGCGGATCGCCGAGGAGATCGGCAAGCTACGCGACCAGGCGAGCGAGAAAGCCTTCGCCTTCGCCAATCAGGGCAAGGACCGTGCGACCAATGCGCTCGAGGAGCTGGCCAAGGTGGTCAACGACGCTGCCGCCACGGTCGATGACAAGGTCGGCAACGATTACGGCGACTATGCCCGCCGCGCCGCCGATGCCGTGTCTGGCGCCGCCGCATCGTTGCGCGACAAGGATGTCGAGGCGCTCTACGACGACGCCCGCGCCTTCGTCAGCAAGAGCCCGGCGATCGCGGTCGGCGCCGCGATCGTCATCGGCTTCGCCATCGCCCGCCTCGCGCGCTCGGCGGTGCCCGCCTCCCCAGGCGGGCGCAGCGACGCTGACTGATCCCGTCATGGGGGACGAGCCGGAGGATCTTCCACTCAGCGACCTGCTGGGTCAGCTGGTCGCCGACGCCCATGGGGTGGCGCGCGCGGAAGTGGAGGTCATCCGTCAGACCGTCCTGTTCAAGCTCGCCGCCGCGCAGCAGGCGGTGATCTTCCTGGTGATAGCGCTGGTGCTGGCGCTCGGCGCGGCGACTGCGCTGCTCGTCGGCCTGGCGCTCGGCCTGGCGCACTGGATCGGCATCACTCTGGCGAGCCTGGTCGTCACGGCGCTCGCCTTGGGCGTGGCCGCCCTGCTCGCCCGCTGGGCGGCGCGGCGGCTGGCCGTGGCGGTTTCGGCAAGGCCCGAAGGGCCCTTGCCGTGAAGGAACAGGACCGCGAGCTGCTGGTCGCGACCGCCGTCGCCCGCGCCGCCCGCACCAGGCTGAGCGCGACGATCGGCGCGATCCAGCGGCGGGTGACGCCGCGCGCGCTGGTCGACGATGCCCTGCGCGAGGTGCGCGAGCGCGGCGTCGGCCTCGCCGAGGAGACGGTCTCGCTCGCCAAGCGCCATCCCGTCGAGACGGTTGCGGCGGCCGCGGTGGTCACCGGCGTGATTGCCCGCAAGCCGATCTGGCAGGCGGTTTCCCGGCTGTTTTCGCGGCGGAAGGAAACATCCTCCCCATCCACCGGTTCAACCCAGGACTAGTCGCCGTCAGGCGGCGCCCTGCACATAAGGAGCGCGACGATGAGCACCCAGACCGACGAGCCGACCCGCCAATCCCGCGCCCGCGGCTCGGCCGGCGCAGCGCTCGGCACCGCCGGCGAAAAGCTGCAGGAAAACCCGATGGCGGCGATCGCCGGTGGGCTCGCGCTCGGCGTGCTGATCGGCACGCTGCTGCCGCGCAGCGAACGCGAGGCGGCGCTGCTCGGCGGGCTCGGCTCGCGGATCGGCGATGCCGCCCGCGACGCCTATGACGCTGCGCGCGCCACCGGCCAGGAGAAGCTCGACGAGCTCGGCCTGACCAAAGATGGCGCGCGCGACAAGGTCAAGACGCTGCTCGACGGCGCGATCGAGGCGGCCTCCGCTGCCGGCACCGCCGCCAAGGGCGCGTTGCGTGGCGGCGAGGAGCAGTAAAGCTGCGTTCATCGCCCTTCGTTAATCCACGGCCCTGGGGGCCAGGAGAGCATCAAGTGAAAGTCTATATTCTACCGACCCTGGTTGCTGCGCTGGCGATGGCGCCAGTCCTATCCCTGTCGACGCCGGCGGTGGCGCAGGCGACCGCGCCAGACAGCAGCGGCGCCGGCCAGTTCATCGACACGCTGGCGGACCAGGCCTTCGCCACGTTGAAGACCAGCGGCAGCGGCAAGGTGACGCCGGCGCAGCGCGCCAAGTTCCGCAGCCTGCTCGCCAAGGATTTCGCGGTGAAGGCGATCGGCGACCGGTTGATCAAGCGCTGGCGGCCGACGATCACGCCGGCCCAGTACAGCGCCTATTTGGCCGCCTTCCCGGATTATATCATCAACACCTATGCCGATAATCTCTCGGGCTATGGCGATGCCGATCTCAAGGTGACGCGTGTCGCCCCGGTCGGCTCGGGCTTCGCGGTCTATACCAGCGTCGCCAAGCCGGGCGGCCAGCCGGTCAACGCGACCTGGTCGGTGGTGCGCGCGGGTGCGGGCTTTCAGGTCACCAATCTGACCGTCGGCGGCGTCAATCTGGCGGTGACGCAGTCGGCCGACTTCGATGCCTATGTCCAGAAGAACGGCTTCGACGCGCTGATCACGTTCATGAAGTCGCGCCAGGGCTGACCGCGCCGATGAGCAAGCTTCATCTCGTCTTCGGCGGCCGCGTGACCGATCCGCGCGGCCTCGACTTCGAGGATCTGGGCTCCATCCATGTCGTTGGCATCTTTCCCGATTACGCCAGCGCCGAAGAGGCCTGGCGGTCGCATGCGCAACGCACCGTCGACGATGCTGAGATGAAATATGTCATCGTCCATCTCCACCGCATGCTCGAGCCGGAGATACCCGCGGACTAGAGTGCGCGCTTAGGCCTTGCGGTAGCGGAAGCGCAGAAAAGGGCGCGCGAGCAGCAGGCCGAGGAGGAAGCCGCCGACATGGGCGGCGGTGGCGATCACCGGTCCCTCGCCGGCGATCGCGAAGTTGAGCAAGAGCTGCAGGCCGATCCAGGCGGCCGCCAGCCAGAGCACATGCAGCAGCTCGGCCGAGAACGGCCCGATCGCCTTGCCGCGACGCTGGCCGAACAGCAGCGCATAGGCACCGACCAAGGCCGAAACTGCCCCGCTCGCCCCGACCATCGGCGCCGTCGACGCCGGATCGACCGCATATTGCGCCGCCGCCGCGGCATAGGCGCCGAGGAGATAC
>Ga0207695_10008971_pt1 | contig 12445 bp, 14 predicted proteins | sample KBSC54metaG_FD_184354 | JGI IMG/M metagenome (GOLD analysis project Ga0207695, IMG submission 184354) | Corn rhizosphere microbial communities from Kellogg Biological Station, Michigan, USA - KBS C5-4 metaG (SPAdes) (version 2) | ecosystem: Host-associated > Plants > Roots > Rhizosphere > Soil...
GCCGCGAGTCCCATCACCAAAGACCAGAATGTCCACCGCACATCATCCTCCCAGGCCTCGTTTGAGCATGTGGTTGCAGCTTGCCTCTCTCCTGCCAAGCTGGCCCATGGTCGCAGGTTCGATCACCCTGGATCATTCCCTGCGAAGTCGGCCGGGACCGGCCTCTCGACAGGCTTCCCGAAAATGTCGCGGTTCAGACCTTTGGTTGCGACTTTGCATAGCGAGCGACTGAACCGACTCAATTGGATCGGTGCGGGAATGCATTATGAGCGGCCATCGCAAAGGAGAGTGTCTCGTGACCTACACCCCCTCGCCTGATCGTTATGATGGCCGTATGCCGTATCGGCGCACCGGCCGGAGCGGCATCGACCTGCCTGCGATCTCGCTGGGCCTCTGGCAGAATTTCGGTGGCGCCGATGTGTTCGAAACGGGCCGCGCGATTCTGCGTCGCGCTTTCGACCGTGGTGTTACCCACTTCGACCTCGCCAACAATTACGGCCCGCCCTACGGATCGGCCGAGGAGAATTTCGGACGCGTCATGGCGACCAACTTTGCCCCCTACCGAGATGAGCTGATCATCTCGACCAAGGCAGGATGGGACATGTGGCCCGGCCCCTATGGTGGGATTGGGGGCAGCCGCAAATATCTGATCGCCAGCCTCGACCAGTCGTTGAAGCGCCTGGGTCTCGATTATGTCGATATCTTCTACTCACACCGCGTCGACCCCAAGACGCCGCTGGAAGAGACCATGCAGGCGCTCGCGCACCTCCATAGGCAAGGCAAGGCGCTCTACATCGGGATTTCGAGCTACTCGCCGGAGCTTACGCGCAAGGCTGCCGCGATCCTCGCGGAAGAACGCGTCCCACTCTTCATCCACCAGCCCAATTATTCGATGCTGAACCGCTGGATCGAGGACGCTTTGCTCGACACGCTGGAGGAACTCGGCACCGGTTGCATCGCTTTCTCGCCGCTTGCGCAAGGGTTGCTCACTTCCAAATATCTGAACGGCACACCGGACGACGCTCGGGTGGGCCGGGACGGCTCCTTCCACAAGGAGATGCTGAGCGAGGACAACCTCGCGCGCGTCCGTGCGCTCAATGCGATCGCCGAACGACGCGGCCAGACGCTCGCGCAGATGGCAATCGCCTGGACGCTTCGCGATCCGCGCGTGACGTCCTCGCTCATCGGGGCGCGGACGGTGGAGCAGCTGGACGATTCACTGGACGCCGTCGCTCGACTGGACTTTTCCCCCGACGAGCTCGCTGAAATCGACAAATATGCGACCGATGGCGGCACTGATCTGTGGCGCGAGTCAGCCTCCTACTGACTCTCGTTGGGCGATTCGGGCGACACCCAGGTCGCCAAGACGCCCACAGCCCGCAGCCCGCGATTTCACGTCGATCATCGACGTCTCGAACGCCGCGTCCGGTCTAACGCTCGAGCCCGTGATCGCCGGGATGCGCTCGGCGCAGTTGCCGCTCCGCGAGGTGCGCGCAGGCAATTACGGGCGTTTCCTGATGGCACAAGTCAGCGCTTGACCGGGCACGACGGGGCGGGCCTGAGCAACGCTCGGGTCACGACCCCACGGTCGGCCGCGCGCGGCAAGTTCGTTCTCAAGCTTCAAGATCAGCTGATCGATCTCATCGGCGTCGTGCCACGTCACGATCGCGTGCATGGCGGGCCTTGCGAAGAGGGTCAGTCCAATAGGCGAGCGTGTCCTGATAGATGGGATGGCCTTACAGACGCGCCACGCTTGCCACCGCCACCCTCAGGTTTGTCGCGATCGTTCCATGAAGTTCCATAATTCCGCTGTCTAGGTTTTGACCCATGCAAGCTTTCAGGCTCGTCGCTCAATGCCCCCGCGCGCGATCGATTCCTCGTCCCCGATCCCTGGATGGGGCGGCCGGGCGATCCGCATTGCCACTGTGTTGCGGCCGGGAACCAAAATAGGGCGTGATGTCGAACTGGCCACGGATGAACGCACCTTTCACCCAACCGACCCCATGGCCGCTCGCCCAGATATCGGCGACGTGCTTGATGCCCTAAAACAGCGGGTGCCTCCGGACGCCGGAACCAGCGGCGGGAAGATCCAAGCGGGTGCGATACCAGTCTTCGCGCGACAGCGTCTCGGAGATGGCGAGATTGTTGAGGCCACAGGATGGGTCAAGATAGAAGCCGCGCGTGACCAGGGTCGTCAACACGGCGCCGGGTACTATCGCACAGGTCATTGCGTGGCTCGATGACGAAGCGTTCAATACCGGCTGGCGCGCTCACGCCGAGGCGGGCCGACAGGGGGAACTGTTCAGCGCGATTGCGTGTCCCGCACGCGACGAAACGGGAGACATCTGCTAAGTCACGTATTGCATCCTGCGGAAGAGCCGAAGAAACTGTCCTGAAATTAATCATACGCCCTCTGGACGGGACGAAAAAAAAGCGTATGGGCCCGCGCATCCAGAACTGGAGAATATCGTGTCCGATACTGATCTCGATCTCATTTCGCTTACCGCCGATGTCGCGAGCGCTTTCGTTGCGAACAACAAGGTGTCATCCGCCGAAGTCCCCACCCTCATTAAATCCATTCACGAAGCGCTGGCATCTGCGGGCGCGCCGCCCGCACCGGAGGAGGCCGCTCAGGAACCCGCCGTTCCCGTCCGCTCGTCCGTGAAGCACGACTACATCGTCTGCCTTGAGGACGGTAAGAAGCTGAAGATGCTGAAGCGCTATCTGCGCACTAACTACAACATGACGCCCGAGGAGTACCGCACCAAGTGGAAACTCCCCCGCGACTATCCGATGGTCGCCCCGGCTTATGCCGAAACGCGCCGGTCGCTCGCCAAGACCATCGGCCTTGGTCGCAAGAAGGCTGTCGAGGAAGTCGCCACGGTGGCACAGGCCGTGAAGCGGACCGCCAAGAAGGTGGTGGACGCCGTGGCCGACGCCCCGGCGCCCAAGAAGCGCGGACGTCCGCAATCTCCCAAGGCGGCCAATGAAGCAGCACAGGCGCACCCCGCAGGTGCAACGGCTGAAGCCGAAAAGGCCTGAATCGACGACGGGCGGTTGAAGAAGCACGACCGCCCGTTACCACTGGCAGAACGTTCCCATACTAATGAACTGATCGGACTCGGCTTGGCGCCCTTTCCGAGTTGACAGGAACCGCGCTCTTCAATGGGCTCAGGCGGCGAGGATCGTGATAACCGCGCGGTTATCCTAACCGGCTCTGGCGACGCGTTCATGGACGCGATCGACGCTGACGGCTTCGACTTCTTCATGCCCCTCGGTTACGATAAGATTCTGCGCGGGGGCGGCAAGGCGCTGTCAATCATCCTCGACGTCGAGGTACCGTTGAGCACCGCACGGAAGGTCGGCGCTGCTCCACTCCGAATGTGCGCTGCTGACCAAGATGGTGCTCGCGACGCCTATCGCCCCGCCTGCCGGCATCCGGTTCAGCAGGCGGGCGCTCGACGATCATTTGGAGCAGAAGGCCGAGCAGCACACGGAATGTGCAGCTCAACTTTATCTGCTTCGGGTCCGATTTGGAAGTCGGCTCTCCTCGGCGCGCTCGTTAGCTGGCCCTCCAGAGAAAGACGGCGATTGCCATTCGCGGCTTTCCGAGGACGGAGACGAGAACGAAACCCTCGAGATAAAGGCATGTCGTCACACAGTGCCAGCCTACCCATAAGCTCGCCCTCGCAATCCCGAGCGTCGTCCCCGCATTTCCGATAGGCCGTCAACCTCTTGCCCGCACGCCGCAGCAGGCTAGATGCAAGCGCATGCTTGGCGATTTCGATCATATCCTCGTGAGCGCCCGATGCCCCAATTGTGGGCGCATGGTGTCGGCGCCGTTTCGAGAACTGAAGATCACCGGCGTGTTCGCGTGCATTTGCGGTACCCTGACAAGATCCCGCTCCTCGAACCCGGTAGAGGTCACGCCATTTTCTGGAGCTAACTGGAGGACGGCGGAGGAACTGGATGGCGATTGAACGCCGCTGAGGGAGAGACTCGCGTATCGTCGCCCGACGCCATCGCCCCGCAGTGCTACGATCATAATTAGACCTGCGCATACCGTGAAAGTCTGGTGCCGTGTCGGTTCCGAACTTCTAGGGCGCGGTCCGGACGGTCGACCAGCCGTCATCCATGTTCCGAGACTGCTATCGTCGTCATCCCAGCAAGAAGGCGATATCGTCTTCAGTCAGATGGGCTGGCGACGCGGCATCCTCACTCCACAACGCTTCGGCAAGGGCCGCCTTGCTGCTGAAGCGCAAGAATTTTCTCCTCGATCGTACCGGTCGCGATCATGCGATAGACAAAGACTGGCTTGTGCTGCCCCAGCCGATGGGCACGATCGATAGCCTGCGCCTCGACCGCCGGATTCCACCACGGATCGTAGAGGATTACGGCGTCCGCAGCCGTCAGGTTAAGCCCGGTACCGCCCGCCTTGAGGCTAACCAGGATCAATGGCACCTCACCAGCCTGGAAGCGGTCAATCGGCGTCCTGCGGTCTTTGCTCCTCCCGGTTAATTCTACCCATTGATGCTGCCGTCGATCGAGCCCCGGCTTGATCAGATCGAGCATCGAGGTGAACTGGCTGAATAGGATAATATGCCGCCCCTCGGCGATCATTTCGTCGATAAGTTCAAGGAGCCGCTCAAGTTTAGCCGATGCAGGAGGCTTGCTCCCCTGCCCCGGCAGCAGCCGCGGATCGCAACAGATTTGACGCAACCGCGTCAAAGCTGTTCATTCTCACGCTACGCGGCATCGGTGAGGGGCACGTCTCCTCGGTCACCTTCCGCACCGGCCGCTGGTGCTCACGGCGTCGTAGCGGTCTTGCCGCTGATGGAGATAAGTCTGACCGCTCCTGCAGCCCTCGGGGCATGCCTTCCCGGCGATCTTACTGCTCAACCACAATATCCAGCGCCTTGCGAAAAAACACCACGCGTTCGGTCTCAGCAAAACCTATCGCTCGATGCGTTCCCTGCGCTGTCTCGTTTTCAAGAAGCGCGTCCGAGGCGAGCTCGGTACAACCCCGCTCTCTTGCCCAGTGCTCGATGGCTGCGACCAGCCCCCGAGCGATACCGCCACGACGCGCAGCCTCGCGAACGTACAGACCTTCCAGAAAGCCCACCGGCGAGGTCGAGCAGCCATTCACATAGTCGAAGCGGAGCGATATCTCTGCAAATCCCACGGCGTTCCCGTCATCATCGCGTGCCAGAAAGGCGGCCAGCCGCGTGGTATCCTCGATAGCGGCGACCGCGAATTCGCGATGCTCTTCGAGGGTGCCGTCCGGCCAAAGTTCAGCACGGAGTGTCGCCCAATCAGCGATATGGGCCGCGTTGCAGGTCTCAATCGTAATGGTGAACGCGGATCTGTCGTGTCTGGTCATGACATTAATCCTATGCTTGGGCCGCGATGTCATCAACCGATGCTCTGCGGTCGCGCCCAAGGATGATCGTCTAACGAGTGTCCGCCTCTGGCATGATCCCGGACGCGAGCCCATCAATTTGGCGTTCGAGGGTCGGCGCCAGATATACGTGTGAAATCGTCGGCGCGTGCCACGGTACATGCCAACGACCATCAGTTCGCTAGACCTCCCGAATCCGCCTTCAACCCGCTCGCCCTGCCGCGCCTTGGAAAGTTCAAAGCCGATCTCACGGAAAGCTTGCCGGCGCTGCCCGACAGCTCGCGCGTTCAGGGCTGATCGAGCAAATCTCTTGCATAGCGTGTCCGCCCGCCTCTGTTCAGGCGTCAAATCCTGATCGTCCAGCCATCTCCGCCACCGCGCTTCCGCCTCGCGACCTCGCCCGAGATTGGGGCGCCGGCGCAGCCCTCCTTACCTGCGATCAATTCACGTTGCCACATCTACCCCCACCAGCGGCTCAACCGAATCGACAACGTCGATGTAACTTCGACCGGATGATCGCCTCGACTCCCCGATCACGACGGCGGCGAGTACCATCGGCGATCCGCCAACCGCCAAGCGCTGATACATCGTTCAGGGGCTTCGAGCTTACGCGCGGCCGCAGCCTTGTCACCGACATCGACGTGTGCAGGTTATAGTTGCTGGTCGCCACGCGATCATGGCTGCTTGTACCCGCTCATCAATAGCGCTGAAACGGTGTACGGACGATTGTCCGAGACCCTGCATCGAGGTGAGCTGTGAACCAAACCGTCATCCTTACCGTCGTCGGAAGCGATCGGCCCGGCCTGACCCGCGCTATCGCCGACGCAGTTTTCGAGGTCGGTGGAAACTGGCTGGAAAGCCACCTCTCGCGCCTTGGTGGCAAATATGTCGGATCGGTTTTGGTAGACCTGCCAGCGGAGCGCCTTTCAGAACTTGAAGATGCCACGCGCAAGATTGACGCGATCGGAATCAAAGTTGACCTCGTTGCGCCGCTCGATACGACCGAGCGCGAAGGCGAGCGCCTTGCGATCGAAATCGTTGGCCAGGATCGTCCGGGCATCGTGCGCACCGTCACCACGGTGCTCGCAGGGCTGGACGTCAACATAGAGACGTTCACCACCTCGATCGAAGGCAGCGCGTGGTCCGGCGCACCGCTCTTCCGCGCAACGGCAGAGCTCCTGATACCTGCCGGTCTCGCCATGCGGGAGGTGCGCGAGGCGCTAGAGGGCATATCGGGCGAGATAATGGTAGATTTCGTCTCTGATCCAGAGATGGCAAAATAGCGAGGGTTCGGCAGCCGCGGCGGTGTCTTGCCCACCTGCATCTCATGCAAGGAGAGGCACTTGAGCAGACGACCTTCGCTCGGGCCATGACAGCTGCTATACTGGTGCAAAGTCTGTCCGGACTAGCGGCTACCGGCGTCGCGGCAGCTTCGGCAGCCGCGGATCGCGCATCACTTGACGCTGCGATCAACCTACCGGTCGTCCGAGACCGTCGCGCCGGTCGAGCGCTCGATGGCGGCACATTCCCAGACTGAGGCAGGCAACGGCTTTTATCCGAATTACGCGCAGAGCGACCTTCCGCCAAAGCTAAATGCCGTTTCGGGGGCTTCGGCGCCGGTTAGATCGGCGGCCTTCTCGCTGGCGGCCTAATCGGGCACTTCTTCGGCGGCGGATGCAATGCCGGTTGGAGCCATGGCAGCCGAGGTGAGTTCCTCTCTCCGCTGGTTCATCTCGCCCTGATCAGAGGCTTGATCTGGCTGGTCCTCGGCTCTCCGGCTGCGCTGACGGTCGTAGAGCTCACCGATGATGCCGGATTCATTCACGGGCTCTGCTCCACCGACGCCGTCGGGGCCCCGGTAAATACTTGGCATTCCAACTGCGACGGCGGTCGATCAGGGCACGGACATCCCGGTCACAGTGTCAGACCAGCCGATTCGTGCGCCCGCTCATGGGCGTCCAGGACGCATTCGAACGCGAAGACTATGCCGGTCACGTCGACTGACGACACCGAAAATCATGTCCTACCTCTCCGAGGACCTCTGCCAGAACGCGACCCGCGGCCTCCGCAATTAGGTGAACAACACCCGGCTGCTCGACGCCCGGGGTTCGGACGCCTGGCGCGAGGCGAGTGGCGACTATGAGACTATCGCTATGCGCTATGGGAGCAGGGAGTAATGCTCGACCGTGCAAGCGGTGCGATCAACGACATCGCACAGGGTGGCATCATTGAGGCACTGGAACACAGGACTTTCCTGCGCTGCACGGACGGGCTTTGGACGCTGTCGGCTATCCAGAGACCAAACAGGCGGTCTCCGAAGCGCCCGAGCCATGCCGGGTGTCCCAGCTTGATCTTTCCCTACCCGATCGGCCGCGACAATCTGCTCTCGTTATGGCTGCAGAGTCGCACCTCATCACTGGGCAACAGAAGCCTCAGCCTATCCAAGAGTTCGCGTTTCAATCCCTGATATCTTGGTGCAGACTCGCCGCAATCGCATGGATCAGTGCCAAGGATTTTGCCAGTGCTTCGGGGGAGTCCCCGATATCTGTCGCATTCTCAACTTTCACGTCGGCCGCGCGATCGACGATCGCCAACGCTTCCCGCGTCGTCAGAGTCGATTTCTCGATAAGGCCGTGAAGCAAGCTGTCGATCAGGAACAATGCTGCCTGTCCGTGGGGGTCTGATCCCGACCACAAGCTGTGGGAGCCTGGCTGCTCGCTACTTGGTCCCATGACCGGCACTCCGATGAAGGCGGAAGCACGGGTGTCTTCCAGCCGTCGGAGCCCCGATACAAGCCGACGATAGAGGGAGGATAGCCGAATCCGGGATAGTATGATATAGGCTTATCAATAATAGTTTATAACTTACAGCAATATTATGGGTCGATGACCTGTGGGATGGTGAAGCATGGGTAATCGCTTCATCGACAAATTGAAAAGCTTCGGCGTGCTCGAAGAGACTGATATCGCAGCGCTTGTCACTGCGACGAGCCACGGTCGAATGATCGGGACGAAGGTCGATCTCATCCGAGAAGGCAACCGTCCCGGTCCCGTTTTCGTGATGATCGAGGGCTGGGCGTTTCGCTATAAGATTCTTCCGAACGGGGCTCGCCAGATCATGGCGTTTCTCATGCCTGGCGATTGCTGCGATCTTCACGTCGGCCTGCTGGCCGAGATGGACCACAGTATTCAGACGATCACGCAAGCGGAGGTCGCAACGATCGAGAGGGAGCAAATGGATGCGTTGATGGACGCGCATCCCAGAATTGCCCGAGCTATGTATATATCTCAGTTGGTTGACGAGGGCACCATGCGCGCCTGGATCACGAGCATGGGAAGGCGTACCAGCATCGAGCGCGCGGCTCACCTGATTTGCGAGCTTTATCTGCGGGCCCGCAATATCGGACTCACCTCCAGCTCGGAATTATCCCTGCCTCTCTCACAGCTGCTCCTCGCGGACGCGCTTGGAATGACGCCGGTCCATCTGAACCGAGTGCTCAAGGAATTAAAGCTTCAAGGAGCGATGACGCTACAGCGAGGCATGCTTGTCGTCACCAACCCCGAGACGCTGATTAGCATTGCGGGCTTCGACGAGAACTACTTGCATCGGCGACTTCGCGCTAACTGATAAAAATTCCGACCGGCCATTGACATTTCGACTCGAGAACGCTGCCGCGTTCTGCGTAAAGGCGCCCGCCAACTCGCCGATGAGATGCCTCCGGCGACGCGCTCATCACCAACATGTAGCGTTGCTAACCTATATTATAAAGAATTCTTAATAAGAATAATTAGTTAACGTTTAACAAGAATTTATACTTCTTCCCCTTGGGTTTATGATATTATAGCTAACGGGAAAATATAAGGAGGGAAGATGTGGAACATAAATTGGCCATTTCGCGTTTGATTTTGTGCGATTCGAACCGAGTAAGACTTTAGTATTAAAGAGTTGGTTGTACACCCCACGCCGTAAAATTCCTTTATGTCAGCAAACGGTCGTCGGATACCAATTCCAGCTCGACTAGCCGGAAATCCTAATTTGGATCTTCGGGCTGGCGGGCGGCGGTATGCTTGACCCTTTTGCACTCCGGGGGGACGTGAATTTGGGGCGCCTATCGCCGCCCGAAACGTCGAGCTTTTTCCGTAAAATCAAGAAAAACCGGTTTTAGACGTTGTCAGCGAATTGAACCATGAATGGGCCAGCAAGATACTTCCTGAATTCATAGTTTATTGGTAATACACATCCGCTTCCTTGCGCGTTAGCAAAAAACTCGAAAAATATAATTGAGCTCTAGAGTGTATTTTAGCGTTTTCGATAGATTAAAAGTGATCTCGGATTCATCCCTTGTAATCTTGGATAAATATCGGATCGATCTCAGCAGGGGGAAAGACATGAGCCACAAGCTAGCAGTCCTAGTCTTTGCGCGACGAGACTTCGAAAGAGAGGCGCTCGCCGCGATATTGACGGAAGCAGGGTTCGAAATAGGCGTTCGTGATCCCGCCAGTGACCTGGATCTACCGGCCGCGTCGTCACTTACAGGTTTCCAAGTCGCTCTCGTCGACGCACGTATTTCGAATCCATTGGGTGAAATCGCTTCGCTCAATGCTCTAGCTCCGGCGCTTAAGATTGCTTTGATGGCAGAGGGCGCATCGGCTGAGCTGGTTCAGCGTGCTTTCGCCGTTGGGGCCATCGGCGTCGTCGATCGACTAGTCAGCTGCGCAATTCTCGTACGCCAGCTCGAACTTCTCGCGCTTGGAGGATGTGTGATTCCTTTGAAGTTCATCGATTCTCTGACACAGCGCCAGAGGTCGGCCGCCACGAGCCTTACCGATACCGCCGCGAAACGGCTGTCAATACGAGAGCGCGAGATTGTTCAATGTCTCGCCACTGGCATGTCCAACAAGGTTATCGCCCGCGAGCTGCGGCTTTCCGAGCCGACTGTTAAAGTCCATGTCGGCGCCGTCCTGAGAAAATTGAATCTCGCCAATCGAACCAAGGTCGCGGTTTGGGCGGCCAACGGGATGAACCTAGCTCCTGCGGTGGTAGCGCCGCGCCCTTCAGCCGATCCCCATGCCCTCAACGGCCGAATGAATTTCCACGACGAAAATGGCCGCGAAATACTTTGAATGAGCTACGTACGATCCTGATATAAGGTTCGTACCCACCGATGCTGCGCATTTGAATGCCGGTCCCAGAGCCGATAACGGACGCAGTGAATTCGGATTATTGCGCCCCATTTCGTTCGAAGTGGTCCTGCGCCTTGGCAGTCGCAAGATCGTGGAAGTCGACCATGCGAACGCTTCTTACCCATGGGTCAGAAGAGCGGTCGCAACCTGGGCCGGAGAATCCAGCATCAGATCGTGGCCTCCTGGGATCGTGCTGCATGGCCATCCCTTCTGTTCCGCGATCGCGGCAAAGGCCGGAAACGGACTCCCTGGAAAATCGCCCGCCAAGATGTAGCTGGCCGGCACCCGTTCTCCGTTGCCGGACAGTCGAGCGGGTTCTTCGAAGGTGGACAGTGGATGGGCCGTGCATTGGGCGTCCATCCACGATGCGTCTCCTGGATTGACCGCGAACACGCTGCTGGGAACGGGAGGAATCCGCCATCCCTCGCCCAGATCACGAGCTTGCGCGCGGAACATATCGGCAAAACCGGGGGCATAATCGTTGAGGCTCTGGCCATTCTCCGGAACAAACGCGTCCAGATAGACGACATTCCGGATGCGATCGGGGCAACGATCGACCACATGACGTGAGACGAAACCGCCGTAGGAGTGCGCCACGAGGACAACATCGCTCAACTCCTCCCAGCGAAGCAGATTCACGATGTCGGCGATATGGATCTCCAGGGTCGTGTCCTGTGTCAGCAGATGCGATCGTTCGCCGAGACCACTCAGTGTCGGCGTGAACACCTCGTGCCCGGCCTCTCGCAGGATCGCGCGCACGCGTTTCCAGCACCAGCTGCCGTGCCAAGCGCCATGAACGAGCACAAAGGTCGCCATCAATCCATCTCCCCTCACTAGATATGCGATATCTCATCGGTGGAATCGACCGCCAACACGCTCTCGACCGTCCGCCCAAGCGCAAGCAGCGCATCATCGCCACCGCAAATGCCATCCAGCTCCAGACCTACCGGGAGCCCGCGGCAGGTGCCGGCCGGCAGCGAGAGGCCGGGAGCGCCCAAATAGCTGCCGACCATCGTATTACGGATCATTGCCGTCATCAGCGACACGGCCTGCCCGGCCACCATGACGGTCCGATCGGCGCTATCCCCCTCCGGCGCGATGACCGGCGGCGTCACAGGGACGGTCGGAAAGGCTATTGCGTCCAGACGATGATCGCGCAGCAGAGCGTGATAGTCCGCACGGACCTCGGCACGCTTCCGTCCCCGCGCATGATCGAGCGTCTCGCCGTCGGGCCGGCCAGCGCCAAGCTCGTCAATCAGGGCCGCGACATCAGCCGCTTGCACTCCGGCGATGATCCGACGCACCCCGACCTCGCCATGATAGGCAGGCCAATCTTGCGCCAGTGCACCGGCAAGCAGGATGCGAAAACCCTCGACGGCATCGTCAACATAGCGGACGGGCACGGGAACGAGGGTGACACCCGCATCGGTCAAGCGGACGAGGCTGTTCCGAATGGCCGGGCCGACCCCCTCCCCCAGGTCGAAGAAATGACTTTTAGGAATGCCGAGGCGGATGCCGTCGGGACGAGGCCCCGACCGTCGCGCCCGCCCGCGAAGCGCGCAGTCGACATAATCGAGATCCCCGACTGTCCGCGCGAGCGGTCCCACCGTGTCGAAATCGAGCGCGCAAGGTACAACCCCGCTATCCGGATAGGCCTTCTCGTCGCGACTCCAGACAGTCGGTCGCAGGCCCGCGATACCACAGCAGGCCGCCGGCATACGCACCGAGGCGGCGGTGTCGGTACCCAGCGCCAGCGGCACCAGCCCGGCCGCGACCGACGCGGCCGAGCCGCCGCTCGATCCGCCCGGCACATGATCACGCGCGAGAGGATTGCGCGTCGCGCCGAAGGTCGGATTGGTGGTCG
>Ga0207695_10008976_pt1 | contig 12443 bp, 8 predicted proteins | sample KBSC54metaG_FD_184354 | JGI IMG/M metagenome (GOLD analysis project Ga0207695, IMG submission 184354) | Corn rhizosphere microbial communities from Kellogg Biological Station, Michigan, USA - KBS C5-4 metaG (SPAdes) (version 2) | ecosystem: Host-associated > Plants > Roots > Rhizosphere > Soil...
AGCTCTCGCACGATAGTGAACGTCACGTGCGGGAATGTCGGTGCTGGAAGGCCGGCGTGAATCACGCCGAACCGGTCGCCGATCGTCATGACGGGCAGATGCAGCAGCCGAGCGACGGCGGTCATCGCGATCAACGCAACGAACGGCGCCGGGAGCTTGGTGCTGATCTTTGGCCAGAGAATCAAAATGGCGAGCGTCGCGGCTGTAATCGCGATGGCGTACGGGTTGACGGTGTCGATGTACTGCCAGTACGCCGCGAGCCGCTCGAACACCTGGGCGGGAAGCGGGCCGGTTTTCAGGCCGAGCGCGGTATCGATCTGCTGGCTCGCGATGATGAGCGCTATTCCGGCAGTGAAGCCGATCGTCACCGAATGGGGAATGAACTTGATCGCGGTGCCGAGTCGCGCGACGCCCAGTATCACGAGGATCACGCCGGCCATGATCGTCGCCACCGTCAGACCATCGACACCGTACTTCTGGACGATTCCATAGACGATGACGACGAACGCGCCCGTCGGCCCGCCGATCTGCACGCGCGACCCGCCGAGCGCCGAGATGATGAAGCCGGCGACGATGGCCGTGTAGAGACCCTGCTGCGGCGTCACGCCGCTGGCGATGGCAAACGCGATGGCGAGCGGAATCGCGACGATGCCGACGATGGTGCCGGCTGTGACGTCGGCGAGAAACTGCTGTCGGTTATAATCTTTGAGCGTCGTCGCCAGCTTGGGGACGAGCATTCTTAGCTTGGCTGAGAGGAGGGAGGGAGAAGGATTATGTCGCCGGCCGGGGAATACAAGCGGACATTGTTCGATCGTCGCGGTCCCGCCGCGTTGGGTTACATCCGGACCTGGTGGGCGTACAGTGCCAATCTACCGCCCAGCGCGCGGGCCCAATTTCGCCCAGGATCAATGCAACGAAGGCTCCGCCAACCTCAGCGGAGCCTTCGTGTACATCAACCACTTCTTGCTTACGCCTTCCGATCCAAACACCCGGTGAAGTTAGGATTTCCGGTTTGCTCGGCGGTCGTTACTGGAAGGTTTAAGTCGGCGCCATAATTACCGCCCTGGAAATGGACGCCGACCGGGAACGTATCGGACCCGTCAGCGGCGCGGCCATAGTCACGAATCAATCGTCGCAAATCGCCGAGGCGATGGCCGCGGCCAAACTGCCAAAAGGCCTTTTCGCGGAACAGCAATGCAACGCGTCCAGCCTGTGTTCCAGGGTCGGTCAATGGGGCCATCGTGGGCGTCGTCCATCCAGGGTGAGTCCCGCTCGCCGTCGGGCTCGGCGCGGTAATCTGGTAGGGCGTGGCGCGCAGCGCGTTCAGAATAGTCATCATGCTCGCCGGGTTGCCCGCTTGTAACGCCGCCTCTGCTTCGATCAAACGCGCATCGAGGCCGGCTACGACGGCGACCGCGCTCGTCTGTCCCCACAGGCTGTCGACCTGAATCACGAACGTATTGCCATCCTGCGACTTGACGGTATCCCTGCCATTGCTCGCGATCTTGTAGTGCGCCGGGACCCGCGGATCGTGCGCCGAAAAGAATGGAATCGCGTTCTTGACCGTGATGTTGCGGGCGTTTCCCTGCACGCTGTCGCCCACCGTATAGCGGTTCTGGCTTGCCGCCTGATCCCACAGCGTGTTGAAGCCGCCCGTCAGCGAGGCGGTGACGTCATACCGATATGTCGTCGGAATCGACGCGACGAGGGCCGCGGCGGCCGGCGCGTTCGACAAGCCGACACCCAGAAGTGCGCGAGCCTTTCCAATCCGCGCCGCACGATTGATCGCAACACTTGCCGCATCGGATGCACTCGCGATGCTCATCGCCGTGTCGAACGAAGCGATGGCGACATTGAATACGTCCTTCACAGGCAGCGGATTGCCAAATGTGACTTGGTCTCCACTTCCATCGCTGAGTGGAATGCCGTTGCAGAAGTCGGACGCGAGCTGCAGCTGGGCAAATCCACGCGCGAAGTACATTTCCGCGACATCGGAGACCGGTGTGGGCTTGTACTTGTTGAGCAGCGCGACGGCTTGGTTCGCATCAGTGATCACACGATATAACGCGCGCAGCTCTGTCGTGACCGTCGCGTTGTTCAGCTGAATCGAACGCTGATCAGTCTCCTGGTTTTGAACGAACGTCGAACTGGTCGCCCATTCATCCACCAGAAGTCCGCCGAACATCCATGTGCTCTCTCCGTCGGCGGTCGCGGTACGCAGTCGCGACAGCGCGCCGTTGCGCACCGCCGTCGCGCCGGCCGCCGACTGCACGGACGACGGATCGATGATCGTCGGGTTAATCGCCTCGAGCAGATTGGTCTTCACGGTATCGCAAGCAGCGAGTCCTGCGGCCGTCGCCAGGACGAGCGTCACAATGACCGCTCGGCCACTGTTCAATAGAAGTCTCATATCAGTAGTGGTCGAAGGGTCAGAAGCCAAAGTTCAGACGGAGTTGGAAAATCGTCGGCGCGGCGAAGGTCTGGAATTCGCTTGGACTGTCCGTGCCGCCCGGAGGTGTCGCGGTGGCCGTGAAATCACTTTCCGGATCCGTCCCACGGTAGTGCGTCCACAAGTGAAGGTTGCGTCCCGAGAACACGAGACTCGAGTTGCGCGCACCCAGCTTGGAGAACATGCGCTGTGGTAGCTCCAACGTTGCGGACAGTTCGCGCCATTTCACGAAGGACCCCGGTTGGTAGTAACCGTCGAGGGTCTTCTCCGGGGAGTAAATCGCTGCCACGACCATCGCCTGTTCCTGGAATGAAGCGTTCGGGTTGAACAGGCCGTTGCAGTTCGGGCGAGTGCAGCGAATGCGCTCTGTCTGGTTGTAATACTTGTTGCCGCCGCGCCAATCGAACAAACTCTGAATGCGCAGGCGATGCCTGAATAGATCGAGCCCCGGTGTGAAGGTCGTGAGGTAGCGTGGCTCGGCATATCCACGAAAGTCGCCAACCCCGATCACGGTATGCTTTGGCTTGCCGGTCGCTGGATCGATGCTGTTGTCAAACATCGTGTCCACTTTGATCGTCACCTCATCGACCGTCAGAATGCCGTCGCCATTCTTATCGTTCCATCCGGTAATCGGCTTGGCCCAAATGCCGCCGATCGGATAACCCGGAACCACCCAGTTGGTCACGCCGATCTGTGGCGGCGTTGAACCGAGGCTCACCACTTTGTTGGCGTTCAGCGACGTGCTCAGGTGGAAATCGATACCCAGGTTCGGCCGATCGAGGAGTTGACCGCCAAGCGTGACTTCGAATCCGGCGTTCTTGACGGCGCCCAGATTCTCGTTTTGGCTGGTCGCGCCTGCGCCAAGTGACGGAGCAATCACCGCGCCGATCAACGCGTCATGCGTAAGCTTCGAGTAATACGTGACGTCGAACTGGATGCGGTTGCCGAAAAGGCGCGAATCGAATCCACCTTCCCACTCGACTGACCGCTCAGGACGCAGACTGTCGTTGCCGATTGCGTTGAAGGTCTCGATCGGCGCATCCGTGTTCTTGATGCTCGCCGAGTTCGCGGCGAACGTCTTTAACGCGTCGTTGGGTCCGGGTTGCACGCCCGACGCGCCATTCGCCAATCGTAGACGCAGGTTGCTGATCGCGCTGAACAGTTTGCCGTGAGGGAAGAAATCCTCATCGGAGATTACCCACGACAAGCTCGCTTTCGGGTAATAAACGCGCTGGAAGTTCGTGCCGAATGCGCTGTTCTGGTCGGAGCGAACGGCTGCGGTCAGGAACAGCCGGTCTCGGAGCGCCGCATCTTGCTGAACGAAGACACCCCAGGTCTTCTGCAGCGTGTAGCCTTCGTTGACGCTCGGCGTTGATCCGGCCGGAGCGGTCGTCGCGCCGGGCGGCAGCGTTGTGCCATCCGCCTCGTTCTGGTCCAGGCGGAAGTTATTGTACTGCGTCCCGACCGTGGTCTTGAGGTTCAGCCACGCGAACCGCGACGGATTGTAATTCGCCGTCGCGCCGAGGTCGGCCGACAAATTCGTGATATTCGTGCGCGCGTTGCCGGCGAATCCGTCGCGATACGTGCTCGTGAGCGGCCAACCTTCGCCATTCATATGGAGGCGGTCGTCGACGCGGTCGGCGAGATCGGTTCCGAAATTCGCCCGCGTTTGGAGCCAACTCGTCGGCCGCCAGTTGAGATTCGACGAGAGGATCATTCGGTTGACATTCTGCTGAAGCTTCTCCGCCCAAATGAGACCTGGCGTGCCGGCGCGGTATCCGACCAGCGAGTCAGGCAAGCCGCTCACCAGTCCGTTGTTGCGATAGCCTGGGCCGCCAAACGCCTGCGAGCCGATGCCGACGGTGTTGTTCGACTCGTTGCTGGTCAGCGCGTTCACCGTGCTATAACCGAAATTGAGCGAAGCGTCGAACTGCGGGTTGACCTGGGCGCTGATGTTGCCGCGGAAGGCGTTCAACAAGCGCGTGTTCGGCCGCATTTGCCAGGGGTGAATCGCGATCCCCAACGAGTCGAATCGATTCTTCTCGTACGGGTCGAGCTTGAACACGCCAGTCTCATCGTCGCGGCTGCCAGACATGAAATAGCGAACTGCGTCCGTGCCGCCCTGAACCTGGAGGCCTTGCGCATTACGATAGCCAAGGCCGAGTGGCGTCACACTCGGGTCTCTGATGGGGTTGAACGTGCGAAGGCTGTCGTAACCCTTGGTGCCGTCGCTCTTGAGGCAAGTGCCGAGCGACACCATCACGAGCGTGCACTGTCCTGAGAGAATGAGCGGCTTACCCGCGGGGCTCATTCCGGCCAACGTATAGTTCGGCGAATACTTATTCATGTCATCGAGCACGCCGCCCTCTCCGTAAACCGACCAACGCGCCGAACCCGCGCGACCCTTCTTGGTCGTGATGACGATGACGCCGTTCGCGGCGTCCGTCCCGTACAGCGTCGCCGCCGACGGCCCCTTCACAATCTCGATGTTGTCGATGTCTTCGGGGCTGATGTCGCCAAGCCGGCTAAAATTGCTGCCGCCGTTTCCAAATGAGGTCGACCCGTTGTTCGAGCTCATTCGCGTGCCGTCGATGATGAAGATCGGCTCGTTCGAGAGGCTCAAGCTGCTGATGCCTCGAACGCGTATGCGCTGGCCGGCGCCGGTCTGCGTTCCAGCTTGGACCATGACCCCCGGCACGCGCGCCGCGAGAACGTCCGATAGCGTCCGCACCGGCGCCGTCTGCGTGAGCGTTTGGACGGAAACGTTTTCAACCGCGTTGCCAACTTCCACGCGGCGCTGATCGCCGGTGGCCGTCGTCACCACTTCCTGCAGTTGCACGACCGATGTCGGCATCGAGAAGTCGAGCGTCGCCGTCTGGCCGTCGACGACGCGAACGGATTTCTTCTGCTCTTGATAGCCAACGCGGAGAACACGAATCTCTGCCGTGCCGGCCGGAACACGACGCATGATGTACTTGCCGTCGGGTCCCGTGGATGTCGAGAAGCTGGTTCCGACAATCAGAATTCGCGCTTCCTGAAGCGGAGTGCCTCCGGTTGCAGCCGTCACCGTTCCGGCGATTGTGCCGCCTTGCGCCGCGGCGGCCGCTGCGGAAATCGCCAGTAGCGCGGCGGACATCGCGCCAATGACGGAACTACGTGGCCTCATGACTCTCATCGTACGTGCCTCCCTACTAGGTGGGAACTCGGGGCGAAGTGCCACGTCAATGCACTAACGGGCCGCTCTCGGTTCGGACCGGCGACCGAAACGGAGGACGGGATAAAAAATACGGCAGTGGGATTTGCGCCGACTCAAGCCTTTAAACCGTGCTATGGGCAGGAACCGTCACGTCGGGAAAGGCAAGAAATCGCAAGAAAACGTCGCGTAGTGTAAGGAGCCCGTCAAGGAGACTCGTCCACCCGTCGATCGCGCTTCCGCTCCGACCGACGCTTCTTCTCCGCAAGCCGCCGCTCTTTGGCCGCGCGCGTCGGTTTCGTCGCCCGACGCTTCTTCGGAACGATGAGCGCATGCCTCACCAACGCCGCCAATCGTTCGTCCGCCGCCAACCGGTTTTGTCGCTGACTCCGATGCTCGCTCGCCACGACGCGCACCCTACCGTCGGCGTCAAGTCGAGGCCCCAGCTTGATTCGAAGCCGCTCTCGCTGCTCGTCGTCGACGACAGTGGAGCCGTTGAGATCCCATAGAAGCTCGATTCGCGTCGACGACGTGTTGACGTGCTGGCCCCCAGGACCACCAGCCTTGGTCGCGCGATAGGACAACTCCGCGCGCGGGATCGCCAACGACGGCGTCACGTTCAGGTAGGTCGACTCATCCATCCCAGTGCCTCCGAATCATTTGCGTCAACCGCGGCAAACGAGCGCCACTGTAACGCGAGCGGGACGGGATCGTCCAGAGTGGTATAGCAGATTGCACGTTTTTGCGCGTGCACCCCCTGTCGCAGTTTGCAACGCGGAACCCTCCCCGAGCCGCGAAGCGTCACAGGGATCTGCCACCCAGAGCTCGTGCGCCTCGCCTACCGTCCCTCCGATCCCGCAGTCAAGGCCATCTTGGACCCCCGACAGCTGCTCCGTTGGGTGTTCATCGGACGTTTGTGCTTGGCAAGCGCGATCTTCGTTGCGGCCATCTTCAATTGGACCAACGCCGACGCCACCAACACGTTGATCGCATCGCTGGCGTTCGCGTTATCAGCTTTGGTCACGGTAACTGCGGCCGGCTGGGTGGAAATATATCGGCGGCCGATCAGTCCGACCTTTCTATATCTCCAAGCGGTGTTCGATCTGCTGCTGGTCACGGCGGTCGTCCACGTCACAAATGGAAGCGCGTCGCCCTTTGCGGCGCTCTACATTCTCGTCATCGCAACGGCGTCGCTGCTCGTGCCGACGGGCGGCGGGCTTCTCGTCGCCGCACTCGGGCTCGTCCTCTACTTCGCGGACGTCGTCGTCTTTCTTCGCTCGCCGATCGCTGCACCCGGCGTGTGGGTCCAGCTGAGCGTCATCGCCGTCGTCTCGCTCGGCATTCGCTACTTGAGCGCGGAGCTGCGCCAGCGCGGTGAAGGGAAGGACCAACTCGTCGCCGCGCTCCAGCAAACACGCCTGCATGCGGAAGACATTCTGCGCAACATTCGCAGCGGCGTCGTCACCGTCGACGTCAACGGCCGTCTCCTCTACGCCAACCCGATGGCCGAGCACGTGCTCGGCCTCGACCTCATCGATCACACCGGTGAGCCGATTCTCGATCGCATTGGTTCGGCCGCACCAAACCTCGCCGAGGCGATTCGCAACGCCGCGGTGTCGAAAATTCGCACCACGCGCGGTGAAAGCACCGTGTCGACGGTCGATCGCCGATTTCCGATTGGCGTCACGACCACCTATACCGAGCACGAGGACGACGAGCAGGGTCGCACGGCGACAGCAATCTTCCAGGACATCTCCGACGCGAAGCGCCTGGACGTTCTTCGCCTGCGCGCCGAACGTCTCGAGGGCATTGCGGAGCTGAGCGCGTCGCTCGCGCACGAGATCAAGAATCCACTGGCGTCGATCCGAAGCGCGGTCGAGCAAATCTCGCGCATGCCGGCGGCGTCGGGCGATCAGAAAACACTCAGCGTGCTCGTAATGCGCGAGTCGGACCGACTCTCTCGTCTGCTGTCGGAATTTCTCGACTTCGCTCGCGTGCGTGTCGCGCGAACGACGCCCGTCGATTTATCGACGATCGCGCGCGGCGCGGCGGGCCTTGCCGCCGCACATCCAGATCGCGATGTGAGCGTGCGCGTGACGTGCGTCGTACCCGAGAATGATCCCGTCAACATCGACGGCGACGAAGATCTGTTGCATCGCGCCGTGTTCAATCTCGCTCTCAACGCCGTCCAAGCGTCTCCGCCACAAGGCGAAGTGTGCATCGAGGTACTGCGCGGCAGCCTCGACCTCGTACCCGCCGGCGCCCAGTTCGACGCCAATGCTGTTTCATTACGCGTGACGGATTCCGGACCGGGCATCCCGGCGGAAATCCGCGATCGCATGTTCGATCCGTTTTTCACCACCAAGCCGAACGGAAGTGGGCTCGGACTCGCTGTCGTTCACCGAGCCATCGAGGCTCACCGTGGCCTCGTGCTGGTCGATAGCGGCACTCGCGGCACTCGCTTCACCGTGATCTTGCCATCCTCACAGGGACCAACCAGGAGCGTTTCTTGATCGCCCCAACGAATCTTCCGAGCGTGCTCGTCGTCGACGACGAAAGCGGCATTCTCGACTCGCTCAACATTCTCTTGCGCAATGAAGGCTTTGCGCCGCATCTCGCTCACGGCGGCAAAGCAGGCCTCGAGCGCATCGCCGAGATGAGTCCGGACATCGTTCTCACGGACATTCGGATGCCGAACGTGAGTGGCGTCGAGATCCTCGCGGCCGCGCGGCAAAGCGACCCCGACGTTCCGGTCATCCTCATGACGGCGCAAGCCACCTTGCAGTCCGCGATGCAGGCGGTCAACGAAGGCGCCTTCTATTATATCCAGAAGCCGTTCCGCAACGATGAGCTGATCGCGATCCTGCGTCGTGCGGCTGAGCATCGGAACCTGCGCGCTGAAAACAAATCGCTCAAGCAGGCGATCCAACGGCATGAGCGAACCGGCATCGCTCGACCTGTGGGAACGAGCAAGGCATGGCTCGAGATCCTGCGTCTCGTGGAGACAGTCGCTCCAACTGATTCGACGGTGTTGATCCAAGGCGAATCCGGTACGGGTAAGGAAGTGATCGCCCGCTACCTGCACGATCTGTCGACGCGCACCGGCGGTCCATTTCTCTCGATCAACTGTGGTGCGCTGCCGGAGAGCCTGCTCGAGAGCGAGCTGTTTGGTCACGTCAAAGGCTCGTTCACCGGCGCGATTCGCGATAAGATCGGATTGTTCGGCGCATCGACAAAAGGCACATTCTTCCTCGACGAAATCGGCGAGACGACGCCGGCGACACAGGTCAAGCTGCTGCGCGCCCTGCAGCATCGCGAAGTGATTCCCGTTGGTTCGACCGACGCGGTGCCGGTCGACACGCGCGTGCTCGCGGCAACCAACCGCGATCTCGACGAAGAGATTCGGGCCGGCAACTTCCGCAGCGATCTCTATTACCGACTCAACGTGATCTCGTTGCACTTGCCGCCGTTGCGCCAGCGCCGCGACGACATTCCGCTGCTCGCCGAGCATTTCTTGAGCCGCATCGCCGCCAATCGGAACGAGGAGCCGAAGCGACTGACGGATGCCGCACGGACCGTGCTGTACGAGTACAACTGGCCGGGAAACGTCCGTGAATTGGAGAATGCTCTCGAGCGCTCGATCATCTTGACGCCCGGCGAGGAAATCGACACCGGCGCATTGCCCGAGCGCGTAACCGAACGTCGCACGGAGCCTCTCGTGTCCACGCACACGCCGCCGAACCCGACGCTCGAAGCTGTCGAGCGCGCCTATATCATGTGGGTGCTCCAGTCGGAGAGCGGCAACAAGTCGCGCGCCGCCGAGGCGCTCGGCATCGATCCGTCGACGCTGTATCGCAAGCTCTCGCGCTACGGAGTCGAGGCATGATTGACGCAGTAGCGTCGCGTCCATGACGTTCGGCGACGCGCCGGCGCTCGTGGTTCGCGACCGCTTCACCAATGGACTCGTCTTCGCTGCCGCCGCGTCGGCGCGGGTCTCTTCTCAGCAATTCGAAGATCAATGAGCGCTCCCATCTCGCGGATGCGTCCGCGGACGCCGATGGACGTCTCGACATTGCGTCTGTCGGTGCTGATTCCGGTGTACAACGAGCGCGAGACGATCGACATCATCGTCGATCAGGTTCGTGCGACACCGATCGCGAAGGAGATCATCTGCGTCGACGATGCGTCGACGGACGGGACGAAAGAAATCCTCGAAACACTGCTTGCGCAGGGCAAGATCGACCGTCTCTACCGTCAGCCGATGAATCGCGGCAAAGGCGCAGCGATTCGGCACGCGCTGTCCATGAGCACGGGTGACATCGTCATCGTGCAGGACGCCGATCTCGAGTACGATCCCGCGGACTGGCCAACGTTGCTCGAGCCGATTCTCGACGGGCGCGCCGATGCATGCTTTGGCTCGCGCTTTCTTGGCGGCACGCATCGAGTGTTGTACTACTGGCATTCGGTTGGCAACCATTTGCTCACGCTGTACAGCAACATGCTCACCAATCTCAACCTGACCGACATGGAGACGTGCTACAAGGCCATGCGTGGTGACTTGGCCCGCTCGCTCTTGCCGAAGCTCAAGGCCGACCGATTCGGGTTTGAGCCCGAGATCACGGCGCGACTCGCCGGCGCGAATGCGCGCATATATGAAGTGCCAATTGGCTATTCGGGTCGCACGTACGCGGAAGGAAAAAAGATCGGCTGGAAAGACGGCATCGCCGCCTTGTGGCACATCACCAAGTTCAACCTGTTTACATGATCGGACGCTCGAGCCGATGGCGAGTACCTGAGATCGCGATCGCGCTGCTCGCGCTCGCATCGTCGGGCGTGGGCATCCTCAACCAGTTCGCCTACGACGACCGATACGTCATCGAGACGAATGCGTTGGTGCATTCGCTGCACGACTGGTGGCGCGGGTTCGCGATGTCGTATTGGGGCGCGGAGTGGGGCGGCGACGGCTACCGCCCGATCACGATTCTGGCATTTCGTGTCGAGTGGGCGATTGGACATGGCGCGCCCTGGGTGTTTCACGCGGCGAACATCCTGCTGTATGTCGTTGCCTCGCTGCTCGTGCTTGCGCTCGCCCGCAAGCTGCTCCCTCTTCCGGTCGCGTGGCTGACCGCCGCACTCTTCGCCGTGCATCCGGTTCACGTCGAGGCGGTTGCGAACGTCGTCGGCCAATCCGAGCTGCTCGTCGCATGCGCGTTTCTTGGCGCGACGGTCGTCTACGTGCGCGATCGCATGCGCGGTGAGCTCCGCCCCGGCAATGCATTGCTTGTCGCGACGCTGTACGCCGTTGCGTGTTTCTCCAAGGAACACGCCATCACGCTTCCGGCCATTCTGATCGCCGCGGAGCTCACGGTCATTGAAGATGCGACGTCGTTGAGAGAGCGGGTTCGTCGTCTGCGGCCCTTCTACCTGGGCCTCACAGCTGTCGCGTTGGGATTCATCGCCGCGCGTTCGGCCGTTCTCGCCGATCACGATCTCGGCGGATTTGCGCCATTCACGCCGTTCAACACGCTTCACATCTCGTCGGGCGATCGGATTCTCACCGCGCTCGGCGTTGTGCCCGAGTGGGTGCGCCTGCTCTTCTGGCCAGCGCATCTCTCGTCGGACTATGGTCCGCCCGCCATCGAGATCGCCCAGCGGGTGAGCATTTCGCAATTACCTGGCGTCTTGCTCCTCGTGGTCATCGTTGCCTTCGCGATCGTTCTGCGCCGGCGTCAACGCGTGATCAGCTTCGGCATCGCCTTCGCCGCCCTGACGCTGCTACCGTCGAGCAATTTTCTGTTGCCCGCGGGCATCGTGCTCGCCGAGCGGACGCTGTTCCTGCCAAGCGTGGGCGCGATGGTGGTGATCGGCGGATTGGCGCCGCTCATTGCCCAGTCAGTGCGCGCCCGATTGACCGGTTCGTGGATCGCATCAGCGACCCTCGCGGCGCCGGTCGTCTTGCTGCTCGTTCTTGGCGCTGCTCGCAGTGCGTCGCGAACAAAGATCTGGCACGACAACAATGTTTTGCTCTATCAGGCGGTCATCGACGCGCCGTTCTCCTATCACTCGCACTACATGTGGGGCGGATGGGAGCTCCAACGCCGACAACTGCGCGTTGGAGAAGCCGAAATGAAGAAGGCGCTCAGCTTGTTCCCATATGACCCGGCATTGGCGTTCGGTCTGGCCGTCGCGTACAGTGCTGCTGGCATGTGCCAGCCGGCAGTGCCGCTCTATGAGTGGTCGCGCCAGTTGAATCCTGCCGCGCCGCGCACGGTCGGATATGCGTCGTGCTTGCTCGAAGTGGGCAGATATGACCAGGCGAAGGCCGAAGCCTTGGAAGTAATTCGCACCGGTGGGGACCTTTCGATGCCGCGTCGCGTGATTTTCCTGGCAGATTCCGCAAAGGCCGCGAGCGTCCGACAGCTAAGCAATGGAACCTCGCCGACCGTGGCCGTCCAAAGCCCTGGCAAACCGCCAGAGTCCATGCAAAAGACGGCACCGGAACGGCGTTCCGAATCGATGAACCGATGAGGTAAGTGGTTGTGGAGTGGCGGATTACATCCATGCCATGAATGGGCCCACACATTGCTTTAGGTCATGCCGTTCGCCCCGACGGACTCGTACATAGGCCCCGCAACTCTCTCTCTAGGAACGGAAACATGCTCAAAATGCGAAAAGGCTTTACCCTGATCGAGCTTCTGATTGTCGTCGTGATCATCGGCATCTTGGCCGCGATCGCGATCCCGAAGTTCGCGAGCACGAAGGACAAGGCGTATTACACCGCGATGAAGTCGGATCTGCGCA
>Ga0207695_10008982_pt1 | contig 12438 bp, 16 predicted proteins | sample KBSC54metaG_FD_184354 | JGI IMG/M metagenome (GOLD analysis project Ga0207695, IMG submission 184354) | Corn rhizosphere microbial communities from Kellogg Biological Station, Michigan, USA - KBS C5-4 metaG (SPAdes) (version 2) | ecosystem: Host-associated > Plants > Roots > Rhizosphere > Soil...
GGTGCCTCTTGAATCCGATGGACCTCGATGGCAGCGGCAAGCAACTCGGAGACACGCTCATCGAGCTCCTTGGCCGGCTCCTCCAGCGTCTTGGCGTCCCTCGCCTCCTGGCGTTTCACACAGCGGGTTTCGGCTGCCCTCCCGCGACGTTGCCGGCCTAAGTGAACGGCATTGGCGCTAGCCGGGCGCTTCATTCGTTTCCATCTTGTCACTTGAGCGACAACGAAAAGCAGCGATTCTGTCCCAGTGCGGTCACATTCGCCCTGGGCGCCCGCGCGCATCGTGCTGCTGCTGGCGGTCGCCTTGGTGGCGCTCGTGCCCTTCCACGATCGTGACGGGGCCTGGGAAGCCACGATCGCACCGGTGCCGGCGCACCTGCAGGTGGCCGCCGCCTTCGACGGAGGGCGGGTGGTGGCCGAGGTCGATCCGCGTTACCTCTCGTTCGCGGTCGACACGATCCAGGTGGTGGGTGGTCGGTTCTGGGCCCCGCCGGGCCAGGGCAAGGGGTTGCTGGGCACCAGCCCCGTGTCGCGCTTCCAGTTCAGGCAGCCGCGGCTGCGGCAGCTGGCGGGCGCGCTGGCGCCCGCCTACCTGCGCATCGGCGGGACCGACGCCGACCGCACTGTCTACGATCTGAGCGACCGTGCGCCAGGGGCGGCGGTGCAAGGCAAGGACGGCGCCCATGGTGTTCTGACCCGCGCCATCTGGGACGAGGTGAACGGATTCGCGCAGCAGCTGGATCTGCGCCTGCTGTTCACGCTGAACGCCGGCCCGACGGCGCGCGACCCGGCCGGAAACTGGGACGCCAGCGGCGCGCGCCAGCTGATCACCTACTCGGTCGCGCACGGCTATCCGGTCGACGTGTGGGAGCTGGGCAACGAGGCGAACGCCTTCCCCGTCGCGCACGGCCTGTGGCTCTCGTCGGAGCGCTACGCGGCCGATCTGCTGCGGGCGCGCCGGTTGCTCGACGAGCTGGACCCCGCGGCGCGCCTGGCGGGGCCCGCCAGCTCGTACTGGCCGGTGCTGGGATCGTGGCGGTCTTCGTTCGACGGCGGCGTGCTGGATCGCGCGGGCCAGCTGCTGGACGTGGTCAGCTGGCACTACTACCCACAGCAATCTTTTCGCTGCCCGGTGGCGACGCGCAGCGCGCACGCGGGGCGCATGATGTCGGCGGCCGCGCTCGCCGATCTGGACGCCTGGGCCGGGCAGGTCGAGGGCGCGACGCGCGCGCACGCCTCGGGCGCCGAGGTGTGGCTGGGCGAGACCGGCAGCGCGCAGTGCGGGGGCGAGCCGGGCTTCTCGAACGCGTTCGCCGATGCGCTGTGGTGGGGGGACACGCTGGGACGGGTGGCGCGGCGCGGGCAGAAGGTGATCGTGCGGCAGACGCTGGCGGGGGCCGACTATGGCCTGATCGACGACCGGACGTTGCAGCCTAACCCCAGCTACTGGGTCTCGTGGCTGTGGCGCCGGGTGATGGGCACGCAGGTGCTGGCCGCGGCCGGCGTCCGCGCCACGGCGTTGCACGCCTACTACCAATGCACGCGACCCGGTGCGCCTGCTTACCGGCGGGGCGCCGTCAGCGCGCTGTTCGTGAACATCGCCGAGGAGACGGCGGTGACGGTCGATCTGGCGAACGTCGGCGCTGCCGGCGCGGTCGCGTATCGGTTGACGGCGCCGAGCCTGCGCCAGCGCCGGAGCTGGTTGAACGGCGCGCCGCTGGCGGCGGCGGCCGACGGCACACCGCCCGACCTGGCAGCGCTGGGAACGCCGGTCGGCCCGCGTGCCGCGCTCGAGCTGCCGCCAGCGTCGCTGGCGTTCGTGACGCTGCCGGCGGCCGACGCGCCCGCCTGCCGCGAGACTCTGGTGCCCGGCGCGCCGGTCCGCGAGGCGCGGCGCCGCGTGCGCCACGCGCCGCCCTTACCCGCGGCGCCGGCGGGCTGAGCGGTCCACAGCGCGCGACGGGGCAGCCCGCTGGCACTAGACTGGCGGGCCGATGGCGAAACCGGCGAAGCCCGTACCCGAGATCGTGCGCGTGGCGGAGGAGCTCGAGGCGGAGGTGGCGCGGCTCGAGTCGATCGCGTGGGCGGCGAAGAAGGCGCGGCTCGATTCGGAGAAGAACATCGTGAAGGCGGCGGGCGAGCTGAAGGAAGCGATCGCCATGCCGGGGCGGCTCGCCGAGCGACTGCAGGCCCTGGCGGCGGCGATGGCGCGCATGCAGGAGCGCCAGCAGGCGGCCCTGGAGCCGCTGACGGCGTTTGCGGCCACCATCCAGCAGCGGACCGCGAAGCTGGGCCAGCACATGGAAGCCTTCGCCACGCTGGGCAGGGCCGCGGGCGAGGTCAGCGCGGCGCTGGCCACCACGAGCGATGCGGCCGACGAGGCGGCGCGCATGGCCGCCGACGGCAGGCTGCAGGAGATCTCCGACGGAGCCCGGGCCCTGTTCGAGGCGGCGCGCGACGACGACTTTCCAGAAATCGCGCGCGAGGCGGACGTCCTCAAGCAGCGAATGGCTTCGTTGCGCAAGCGCCTGGCCCGTTGAGCCTCGCGCGAAAAGGTTAGTTTTTTTTCGAAACGATCCGTCGGTGGCCAGGTTGACGGATGTGTCCAGAGCGCACAGATAGCCTCACATGGCGCGGGTATTCATCACCGGCTCCTCCGACGGGCTGGGACTGATGGCCGCCCGGCGGCTGGCCGCCGAGGGGCACGACCTGGTGTTGCACGCGCGAAACGATCGGCGCGCCCGGGAGACATGGTCCGCGATGCCGGATGCCGAGGCGATCCTGATCGGTGACCTGACGACACTGGCGGGCATGCAGCACGTCGCGCAGCAGGCGAACGCGCGCGGTCCGTACCAGGCGGTCATCTACAACGCGGCGATCGGCTATCGCGAACCCCGGCGGGTCGTTACGTCGGACGGACTGGCGCACGTGTTCGCGGTCAACACGCTGGCGCCTTACGTCCTGACCGCGCTCATCAAGATGCCGCGCCGGCTGATCTACCTGAGCTCGGGGCTGCATCGGAACGGCGAGCCGGCCCTGGACGATCTGCAGTGGACCGAACGGCGCTGGAGTGGCTTCCAGTCGTACTCCGACAGCAAGTTGCACGACGCGACCCTGGCCTTCGCGGTGGCCCGCCTGCGGCCCGACGTGTTCTCCAACGCGGTCGATCCGGGGTGGGTGGCGACCAAGATGGGGGGCCCCGGTGCGCCGGAGGATCTGGCGAAGGGCTCCGAGACGCAGGCCTGGCTGGCCACCAGCGACGACCCCGCGGCGCGCGTGTCGGGCCGCTACTGGTTCCACAAGCAGGCGCGGGAAACGCATCCAGCGGTGCGCGATCCCGCGTATCAGGACGCCCTGCTCGAGGCGTGCGCGCGGCTGAGCGGCGTTCGCCTCTCCACCTTCGCGACCGCCGGCGCGCTGGATGATCATCGGCCGCCCGCACGGCCCACGCACCACTGACAGGAAGGCCGGCGTGGCGTAAAGATCGCGCCGTGGCCTTCGCCCCGTCCTTGATCGTTCATGGGGGAGCGGGTGACCTCTCCGGCGACGATCCCAAGGGGGCGGGGGCGATCGCCGGTTGTCTGGCCGCCGCGCGGGCTGGTTACGCGGTGCTGGCCAGGGGCGGCTCGGCGCTGGACGCGGTCGTCGAGGCGGTGCGCGTGCTGGAGGACGATCCGCGCTTCAACGCGGGCACCGGCTCGGTGATGAACCTGGACGGCGACGTCGAGTGTGACGCCTCGGTGATGGCGGGGGACGGGCGCGCCGGCGCCGTGGCGTGCGTGCGTGACGTGAAGAATCCCGTGCGACTGGCCAGGCTGGTGATGGAGCGGACGCCGCATGTCCTGCTCGCGGGACCGGGCGCCGAGGCCTTCGCCGACACGTGCTCCCTCGAGCGGACGCCCCCGGGCGCGCTGGCGACGCCGGCGATGCGGGCGCGCTGGCAGGCCGCGCGCGCAAAGCAGGCGCCGGCGAGCGGCGGAGGCACGGTCGGGTGCGTGGCGCGCGACGGCGCGGGACAGGTCGCGGCCGCCACCTCGACGGGCGGGACGCTGTTGAAGATGCCTGGCCGCATCGGCGACTCGGCCGTCATCGGCGCGGGGACATACGCCGACGCGGCGGCGGGCGCCGCCTCCTGCACGGGCGCCGGCGAGGCGTTCATCAAGGCAGGCGCCGCCCTGCGTGCCGTCGAGGCCATGCGCGCGGGCCGCTCGCCCGCCGCTGCGGCCGACGAGGCGCTGACCTGGGCCAGACGGCACGGCGGCAGCGGAGGCGTCATCTGCGTCAGCGGCGCCGGCGAGCTGGGCCGCGCCTTCGACACGCCCCGCATGGCCCACGCCTGGACGGACGCGACAGGCGCCGTCGGCGTCGGGTTTCGTTCCTGAAACGTCCGTGCGGTCCGGCGCGTCGCGATTCGCCGGTCCCGAACTGCCGCTGAACCTGCCACTCGACAAAGGGTCTCATGAACAAGCTCGCTCGCCGCGCGTCGCTCTTGCCGTCCGTCCCCGGTGCGTTCGCCGTCCTCGGAATCGTGTCGGCCCTGGCCGGCTGCCAGGCTGGCAACGACGCGTCGTCGGACTGCCCCATCAAAGTCGTCACCATCATGCCGGTCTCGGGTAAGGTCGGCGACCCCGTCACCATCACGGGCGAAAACCTGGGCGGAACGGCCGCGTTCGTCGGGTTCTCGGGCGCGACGGCGACCCCGCTGGCCGGCAGCAGCGAGACCATGCTGCTGGTCGACGTGCCGCTGGGCGCGCAGACGGCACCGATCACCGTCGACGTCCCCTCCCGGCAGAACTGCCAGGGCATGTCCGACGCGACGTTCACCGTCACGCCGTGAGGCCCGCGGCTGCCGCGCGCCGGGCGCCCGCTCGGGACGCCTCCCGCCGTTCGTCGATGACGGCCGGCGCGCTATCGTCGCGGCCATGGAAAACCAGACCGCCCAGCTGGGACTGACGCAGCTCCTGTTCATCGCCGCCGCCATCCTGGAGGTGGGTGGTGACGCCGTCATCCGCGCGGGCATGCGGCAACAGCGGTCGTGGCTGCTGGTGGCAGGGTTCCTGGTGCTGGGCAGCTACGGGGTGGTCGTGAACCGCATCCCCCTCGACTTCTCGCGGCTGCTGGGCGTCTACGTGGGGGTGTTCACGCTGGCCAGCGTCGCCGCCGGCCGTCTGGTGTTCGGCGACCGGGTGTCCGCCACCACCTGGGTGGGCGTGGCGGTGATCCTGCTCGGCAGCGCCATCATCCACTGGGGCGCCACCAGGTGACACGCCCCGTCCTTCTCGCCTGCCAGGGCGCGGGGGCGCCCTCGCGGACGACCCCCCGCCCGACGAACCTGCCCCGCCGCTTTTGTCGGCGGGCGGAAATGTGCTAGCTCTTCCCCCGCCATGAGCAGCTCCGAGACCAAGCCCCAGCGTGCCTTTGACGTCCGTACCATCGAGCGCAACATCAAGAAGGGGAACATCACCCGCAAGGACTACGAGAAGCATCTGAAGTCCCTGCCGGACACGACGGACAAGGTCGCCCCTCCCGAGGAAGACCGCGCCGACGACGCGGCCGACGACGACGACATCGACGAGAACGACGACACGGACGAGGCCGGCGACAACACGCCCTGAGGCCAGCCCGGCCGGGCATAGGCTCGCCGGAGCACGCCGGCCTCGATCGGCGCGGGTCGGTTAGCTACAGTTCCCGCATGGCGTCGGGGAACGAAGACGAGAACAAGACGGGGTTCACGATCACCGATCGGCGTGGCGTCGAGGACGGCGAGACCGCCGACCCGACGGCCGGGCCGCGGGATGCGTCCGCGGCCGGCGCCTATCCGCCGGTGGACTTTCACACGTTCATCCTGTCGCTAGGCAGCTCGGCCCTGTTCCACATGGGCGAGCTGGATGGTCCCGATGGCCAGGCGGGACAGCCCGATCTTCCGCTCGCCAAGCACACGATCGACGTGATCGCGATGCTGGAGGAGAAGACGAAGGGCAACCTGAGCGCGCCCGAGGCGAACCTGGTCGAGAGCCTGCTCTACGACCTGCGACTGCGGTACGTCGAGAAGACCAAGGCCTGACGGGCGCGCCCGGCGTTCACGCCGGGACGATGCGCGGCCGGAAATCCGCCACGGTGCGCGCCAGCCCCTCCTCGAGGGGGATGGTGGGCTGCCAGCCCAGCAGGTCGATGGCGCGGGTGATGTCGGGCTTGCGCCGCACGGGATCGTCCGTGGGAAGCGGCTCGTGAATGACCGGCGAGCGCGAGCCGGTGAGGGAGCGGATCCGCTCCGCCAGCTCGATCATGGTGAACTCGCCGGGATTGCCCAGGTTGACCGGCGCGTCCTCGGCCGAGTTCATCAGCCGCACGAAGCCGTCGATCAGATCGTCGACGTAGCAGAACGAGCGCGTCTGATGACCGTCGCCGAAGACCGTGATGGGGCTGCCCCGCAGCGCCTGGCAGATGAAGTTCGAGACGACGCGGCCGTCGTTCTCCAGCATGCGCGGGCCGTAGGTGTTGAAGATGCGCGCGATGCGGACGGGCACGCCGTACTGGCGGGCGTAGGACACCGTCAGCGCCTCGGCGCACCGCTTGCCCTCGTCGTAGCAGGCGCGCGGCCCGATGGGGTTGACGTTGCCCCAGTACGATTCGACCTGCGGGTGCGTCAGCGGATCGCCGTAGACCTCGCTGGTGGAGGCGATGAGGATGCGCGCCCCGACCTCGCGGCACATGTCCAGCATGTTCAGCGTGCCCTGCACGCAGGTGCGGATCGTGCGCACGGGGTTCTTCTGGTAGTGGACCGGCGAGGCGGGACAGGCCAGATGAAAGACCTCGTCGACCTCGAACAGGATGGGGTCGCAGATGTCCTGGCGCACCAGCTCGAAGCGATGGCTGTCCAGCAGATGCTCGATGTTCTGGCGCCGGCCGGTGAAGAAGTTGTCCAGGCACACCACCTCGTGGCCCAGCGCCACGAGCTTGTCGCACAGGTGCGACCCCAGGAAGCCGGAACCGCCCGTGACCAAAATCCGTTTCCGCATGTCGGGGGCGCAGTCTATCCCAAGGGTCGGCGCCGTTCGCCGCCTCAGAAGAAACTGGTGTGCAGCACGTCGGACAGCAGGTTGCACAGGGCGTGGAAGGCCGCGCCCGCCGCCAGCGACCCCGTGCGCGCGCGCATCCAGCCGAACAGCAGCGCGGGGAAGAACACGGCCAGCCGCTGCGGGTTGAAGTCCACCAGCACGTGCCCCAGCGCGAACAGCACCGCGGACAGCAGCAGCGCCCACCCGACGGGGGCGCCGGCCAGGCGGTGCCGCGGCGGAAATCGCGCCTCCAGGCGCTGCAGCAGATAGCCGCGGAAGAACATCTCCTCGGGCAGCGCCACCACCACGGCCTGGTTGGCGGCCAGCAACAGGAAGTGCGGGGGAAGGCGCCAGTGACCGCCGGAGAAGCCCAGCCAGGTGCCGGGGCACAGCCCCCGCAGGGCCTGTGGCAGCCCGTGCGCCGGGGCCGCGCACACGGCGCCGTAAAACAGGAAGAAGCCGGCCACGAACAGGGGAAACGTCACGGCGACCGCGACGGCCAGCACGGCCGCGTTCAGGCCCAGCGGGGCCGTGGTCAGCCCCGCCTCGCGGTAGTCGAAGGGCCGTCGCGCCAGCCGGCTGGCCGCCGCCGGCGCGTAATAGAACAGCACGGCGATGAAGGCGTGCAGGTTGTCGCGCAGGAACGGCACGCCCCGCGACGTCCAGTACAGCGCGGCGGCGACGGCCGTCGTCGCCAGGAACGCGAGCACCGGCTCGCGCACCGACGCGCGCTCAGCGGAGCTTGCCGACGGCGGCGCTGGCACGGTGGGTGGCCCGGCGCAGATCATCGACGTCGTCCAGCGCGGGGACGCCGCTGCTGCGCAACGCCGCCAGCAACGTGTCGAGCTGCCGTTCGAGATCGGAGACCGCCTCGCGGCTGGTGCGCAGGGCGTCCTTCAACCGATCGCGCCGCAGCGGCGCGCTGGGCTGCGCCCGCCGTGTCAGCCGCGATCGCGCGGGCGGCTTGCGCCGGGGGCGCGACGGGACAGAGCGGGACGACGGGCGCATGCGCCCTACAAGCATCAGGGCTGCGCGGATTAAGTCAACTTCCTGCCTGGATCGTTCCGCGCGGGTAGCAGGTGCCGCCGGGCGGGGTCGATCACCACCCCGGCGCCCAGGGCCGTGCGGCCGATGAGCATGGGGTAGGTCATGTCGCCCCGGTCGGTCAGCGTGACCCGGACCTTTCTCTGCACGTCACCGAGCCGCAGCGTGGTCTCGATGACGGGCCGGCGCTCCATTCGACCCGAGCTGTCCTTGATCTGAACGTAGTCGTGGACCCGCACGCGCACCACCAGATCGGTCCGCACCCGCTTGCCCGGGCGCGGGATCGTCAGCTCCAGCAGGGGCCGGCGGGGCGCCTGCGGCCCCCGCGCGGTGAGGCTTCGCATGCGCGTGACGTGCAGCGCCGACGTGCGGGCGCCCGTGTCCAGCTTGGCCAGCGTGTCGAGCCCCAGGTCGGGCAGGCTGACCCGCTCGACCCAGCCCAGGCACACGGCGTCCGGGGCCGCCGGCGGGGAGGGCGCCGGTCGCGGCGCAGGGGGCTGCGGAATGGCCAGCCCGGCAGTGCGCTCGCCGTTCGCTCGCGCGGGCCTGCCCAGGACGAACAGCTTGGCCCCCCGCCGCGTTCCGGCGCGGTCGGGGGCCTCCAGCACCAGGCCGGCCTGCGGCGCCACCAGCGTGACCGTGGCTCGCCCGAGCGGCGGCGAGATGTGGGCCAGCGGCTCGCCCTTCGCGACCAGGGTGCCGGGCGGCGCCAGCACCTGCACGAAGCCGCCCGCCGCGGCGAAGATCGCGGTCACGTGACGGCACACGGCCGGTCGTGGCGCTGGCGCCGGTGGCCCGCCCGACATCCAGACGCCCGCCTGTTGCAACAGGCGGCCCAGCACGGCCGCGGCCTGCGCGAAGGCGACGCTGTCGGGCGTGCCGACGTCGGTGCGCGCCGCCCCCGGCTGAACGCTGCCACCGGCGTATCCTGAAAAGCCGGGGATGATCAGCTCCAGGTGCAGCGCGTCCGGCGCCACGCCTTCGGGACGCACGGTCGCGGGCGGTTTGCGCTTTCCGGGCAGCAGGGCCGTCGCGCCCGACACGCGCATCAATCGCCGCGCTCGCGGATCTTCGAGCTCCCCCTTCAGCACGGGCGCCGCCACGCGGCCGGGATCCGCCTCGGTCACCGCCAGCACCAGCGCGCTGTCCCCCACCAGCGCGGACGACACCGCGAACGCGTCGCGGGCGGCGCGCGAGCCGGTCGGATCCCCGGGGAGGTTCCAGACCAGCCCCGGCTTCACCGGGCGCCCTGCCGCGGCGAAGCGGCCGCCCGGCCGCAGCACGGGCACCAGCACGACGGTTCCCGTCACGTCGTCCGGAGTCATCCACGTCGCCAGCGTCGAGACCAGCCGCGCAGCGCTCACCTCGAAGCCGCGCGCGCCGGCCAGGATCGTCACGCGCGGGCCGGGCCGGCGACCGCTGATGACCAGCGCCGGCACGCTGTCGTTCGTGACGGCCTCGCCATGGCGGCCGGGGAGCGGGACCGTCACCACGCGCGCCTGGCCGGGAGCGACGGTGTCACCGCCGACGCGCACGCCGAGCGCAGTCATGCCGCGCAGGTTACTTCGGCGGCGCCAGCTTGGCGACCACGTCTTGCAGCCGGGTCACCGACTCCTTCGGCACGTCGAACAGACGCACGCCGATCCGCTTGTCCTGCTTCGTCAGCACCTTCCCCTTGCCGGACAGCAGCGTCTGTCCGGCGGCGTCGGCGATCTCCACGGCGAGCACGGTGCTCATGGGCACGTCGGTCTCGGTGGGGATCATGAAGCCGCCGTTGCGGGCGTTGGTCAGCGGATTCGCGGTGAAGTGGTGGACGGTGTCGCGGCCCAGCACGATCCGCAGCCGGTTCCCCTCCAGCTGAACGGCAGGCACCGCCGGCGCGGCGGGCGCGGGCACGGCCCGGGGCGCCGGCGCCGGCGCCGCGGCGGGCGCGGGGGCAGGGCCGCGCGGCGACGGCGCGGGCGCGCGTGGCGCGGGCGCCGGCCGGTTCGCCAGCTCCAGCGCCTGGTCGGTCACCGCCGGCATCTGCGAAGCGGTCGCCGGCCGCGAGAAGTCGAAGGTCAGGGTCGAGACGCGACCCTCGTCGGTGTTCACGGCCACGATCCGGTCGATGACCTGCTGGTAGGCGGGGTCCAGGTCGACGAAGCGCAGGCCCATGCCAGCGACGATGCCGCCGCTGGCCACGCGCACCACCTCGGCCAGGCCCTTCAGCAGGACGAAGCCGTCGGACAGCGAGAATTCGAACTCGAGCATGCTGCCCAGCGGGGCCGGCGTGTCGGTGACGATGAACATGCCGGTGCGGCTGATGTTCATCGACTGCGTGTCGACGAAGTCCAGCACGCTGTCGTAGCGGAGGCGGACGGGGACCGCCAGGTCGGCACGGTTGGCCGCGCGCCGATCGGGTGGGGCAGGGGGCGGCGGGACGGGTGACTTCGGTCCGGCCATCAGTCCTTGTGCGTGGGCGGCGCCCCGGCGGGGACGCTGGATTCCGCGGGCTTCGCGTCGGGCGCCACGAACTCGGGTGGATGCTCTTCGGCCCCGCCGCCGAAGAAGAACTCCTCGGCCTTCTCCAGCAGCATGCGCTGGCCCTGCGGCGAGGTCAGATCGATGCGGTACTCGTTCACCATCATCTTCGACTGCTCGATCCACATGCGCCAGGCATCCTGCGAGATGTTCTCGTAGATGCGCTTGCCCAGCTCGTTGTCGAACGGGCGGTAGATGACTCCGGGCAGCTCCCGGCCCAGCTTTGCGCACTTCACCATGCGAGGCATTGAACGGACTCCTTTGAGACGAGGCGAGGATCGGATCGACGATCGAGAACCGACGACGAACCTATATAGGATAGGACCGCGCGCGCGTCGACGCTCGCCTGATGGCCGCGGGCGTGGCAAGGTCGCGCCATGACCGGCACGGCAGCGGCGGGCGGCGTCACGGTCCCGCGCGGGGTCATCTTCGATCTCGACGGGACGCTGACCGAGCCTCTGCTGGATTTCGAGGCCATCCGGCGGGAGGTGGGGATCGCTTCCGGACTGCCGATCCTCGAGGCGCTGCAGTCGTTCGACGCAGCGGCGCGCGCCCGCGCCGAGGTCATCTTGCGCCGCCACGAGATGGACGCCATCCGCGCCGCCACCCTGGCCGACGGCTGCCGCGAGCTGCTGGCCGAGCTGGCGAGGCGGGGCGTGCCGGTGGCGATCCTGACCCGGAACGTGCGCGATGCGGTGGAAGACTTCGTGCGCCGCTTCGACGTGCGGGTGCTGGCGGCGTTCACCCGCGAGGACGGCCCGCCCAAGCCGTCACCGGCGGGCGTCCTGTCGCTGTGCCGCACCTTCGGCCTGGCGCCCCGCGACGTGTGGATGGTCGGGGACTACAAGTACGACGTCGTCGCCGGCCGGGACGCCGGCTGTCGCACGGCGCTGGTGCTGTCACCGGTGCCTGCGGACCTGACAGACTGGGGCGGGCCCGACCTGGCGGTGCCGTCGCTGCGCGCGCTGGCGGCGGCGTGGTGGGACGTTTCGACCGGATCGCACGACTGACGACGTGCCGGCAGCCCGTGGCCTCAGGGCGCCAGCGTGGGCGCCAGGCCGGCGAGCAGGCGAGGCAGGGCGGTGGCGAACTGGCCCTTGGCCATGACCTGCCCACAGCCGCGCTCCCGCGCCTGGTCCATGACGTCCAGCTTCTCGTGATCGATGAAGCCGACGGAGCGGACCGTCTTGGCGGCCGGATCGGCGCCCAGCGCCGTCAGGGCATCGAGGGCGGTCGGCAGGCGCAGGTCGACGATCACCAGCTTCGCGCCGGCGGCCGCCGTCACCAGGGCCGCGGGCTCGCGCGTGGCCTGCACCGTCAGCCCGACCGCCTTCGCCGCCTCGCGGATCTTCGAGGTGAACAGCATGTCCTGCACGAGGTAGACGACGTCAGCCATGGCACCGCGCGCAGCGCAGAAGAAGAGATAATGTCCCGAGCACCCGGTTGGCCGGTTACCGTTGCTCCCTTCCGGGCCTGGCGGGGTTCGCCAGCGTTCCGCCGCTCGGGACGCCGATCTCTTGCCACAACCTGCGGCCGTGGGCAAGGGAGACTCTGAGGAGAGAGAGGGATTCGAACCCTCGGTACCTTGCGGTACACATGATTTCCAATCATGCGCCTTCGGCCACTCGGCCATCTCTCCGTTTTTGAAAGGAACCCTGAGAGGGTTCCTTAGACCTCCCGCGATGGGTCCCGCCGAGCAGAGCTCGTCGGTACCCGACGCGGATCAGGAACCCCTCTTCACGTACTTGCTTGAACCTCCCCTGATCGGAACCGATGAGCGAGCTCGTCGGTACCCGACGCGGATCAGGAACCCC
>Ga0207695_10008987_pt1 | contig 12433 bp, 8 predicted proteins | sample KBSC54metaG_FD_184354 | JGI IMG/M metagenome (GOLD analysis project Ga0207695, IMG submission 184354) | Corn rhizosphere microbial communities from Kellogg Biological Station, Michigan, USA - KBS C5-4 metaG (SPAdes) (version 2) | ecosystem: Host-associated > Plants > Roots > Rhizosphere > Soil...
CGCATCCCCCGGTCTCAGCCACTGCGGGCGGCACGACCGCCAGCGCCGCCCGAGCGTAACCTTATTCAGTGGATGCCCCACCCTTGTCGCGCTCTTTGCGACAGGGTGGGATAAGCAATGCAGCTCGACAGAAACTACTTGAGCGCCGCCCTCCCCAGCATTTCCAAAAACTGCCCTCGTGTTCGCATGTCAATCGACTCCGCCACGATCTTGCCCTCGCGGTCGTACACAAAGGTCTTCGGAATTCCTTGGATATGAAGTAGCTCATTCACCTTGCTACCCGGATCGAGCAGCACCGGGTACGTAGTCCCCTGCTTCTGCACGAACTCCCGCACCTTCTCCGGCTCGTCGTCGGAAATTCCCAGGATCACGAGGCCTTGCGGCTCAAATTGCTTGTAGAGCGCCTCCAGGTCGGGCATTTCTTTGCGGCACGGCGGACACCATGTCGCCCAGAAATTCAGCATCACGACCTTACCCTTGAGGTCTTTCAGCGTCCATGCCTGCCCATTCAAATCCGTCAGCGTAAAGTTGGCGTCGTCGCGCTGCTGATCTTCATCCTCTAGCCGCTTCATTGCCGCCGCAAATTTCGGCGAATCAATTGTGCCATTCATGTGCTCGTACTTCACCAATCTGGCGAGTTCCAGATACGGATCATCGTCCGAGGGTTTCTCTTCCACGATCGCTTTTTGCAGAGTTGTGGTGACTTCCTGCAACGAATCTCGTCCGAAGTCGCCCTCATCAGCCCGCCCCGTAAGCGCCATTGCAAGTCGCAACTTATTCGCAGATGCAGGGAGGGCGCGAATTCTGAGCGCCAGATCGCGTTGCACCTTGCCGCGCACATCGTCTGCGAGGCTGCGCAGCGTGTGTATCTGATCGATGATTGGCTTTTCCTGCGCGCTCCAGACGATTTCCTGATTTTGCGCAGAAACTGCTGCCGACATCCCTAAAAGCAGCAGGACAAGGGAGTAAAAGAATCGTTTCACTTCAAAAGCATACCGCACGCCAGTTCTGCGGTCTTGCCAACGTGCATCCAACTATCCCTGTGAGTGCTCGCAGCGCAAAGCTCCGGACGAGCATCGACGAGACCGGTCATCACGCCAACGGCTCGCTTTCCAACTCCGCAATCGCCGAACTCCTCGCCGTCGCCGCCGAAAGTGCGAAGATGCCACTCCAGAAAGCCCTGCGGCGAGCCTCGCGCAAGGCCTTCATGTGGCCGGAAGAAGCGGCATCAATTCTGCAGCAAGGCCGTGCTCTGACCGAGCTGCCTGCCGTGGGACCGACGCTTGATCGAATTATTCGCGGCTGGCTTGAAAGCCCTCCAGACGTTCCGCCGCGTCCTCCGATCCGTCAACACTTTTTGACCGCAACCGAAACTGCCGCCACACTCGCCGACAATCCCGATTGGCGGTCGTCTGTGAGGGGTGATTTGCAGATGCACACAGTCTGGAGTGACGGCTCCGGTTCGGTCGAGGACATGGCGCGCGCAGGAGTGGACCGTGGCTACGAATTCATCGCAATCACCGACCACTCTAAAGGTCTGAAGATCGCTGGCGGCATTAATGAGGAGCAACTTCGTCATCAGTCCGAAGAAATCGCAAGCGTCAATGCAAAGCTCAAAGCCGAAGGTCATCGCCTGCAGGTGTTGCGCTCGATCGAACTCAATATTGATCCTCGCGGAAAAGGCGACATGGACTCAGAAGCCCTCGCCTCATTGGATCTGGTCCTTGGCTGCTTCCACTCGGCGTTGCGCAAGAAAGAAGATCAAACGGAGCGATACATTGCCGCGCTGCGCAATCCCGACGTCCACATCGTGGGCCACCCGCGGGGCCGCATCTACAACTATCGCATGGGCCTTGATGCCGAGTGGGGACGCGTCTTCGATGTTGCGGCTGAACTGGACAAGGCGGTCGAGATCGACGGTTATCCCGATCGCCAGGACCTGAGCGTCGATCTGCTGAAGCTCGCAAAGAAAGCCGGATGCCGAATATCGCTAGGTACCGACTCCCATGACCCACTGCAACTCCGCTTTATGGATTATTCCCTTGCCGCGGCAATCCAAGCGGGAATCGACCGCCGCCGAATCTTGAATTTCATGACCGCAGACGAACTACGCGACTGGTCCGATTCCCTTCGTCGACGCTAGTCTTTCCCAAAACAAAAGCCACGGTATGCAACCGTGGCTCCAAATGAAAAACTTCAGGAATTTCTACGGCGCACCGCAATTTGTGGTCAGCAGATCGCAAATATCGCCGCTCTGCTGTTCCCGCGCCGCTGCCGTGGGATCGGACGACGGTCCCAGCGCCCAGTTGTACTGGATGAACCGCAGGATCGACACAAAATCCATCTGCTGATTCGAAACATATCCGGTCTTCGCAAACGGCGAAATCACGATGACTGGCACTCGAGCGCCCAGCCCAATCGTCCCGCTTAGTTGAGGAGGTGGCACATGGTCATACCATCCGCCGCTTTCGTCCCACAGGACAATAATCGCTGTGCTCGACCACTCTGACGATCCTTTCACCGCTTGCACGAAATCATCCAGCCACTCAATCGCATCCGCAATATTGCCCTGTCCAGGATGCATGCTGTGCCCGGGGGAAGGCTGCACCCACATAACGGACGGCAGCGACCCCGAACTCAACATCGACTGCAGTCCCGACACGGTGAAATTCTGCACGTTCGAACCATTCGCCGTTGTCTGAAAATATTGAAAGGGGTTTTCCTGGGGAACGTAATGTGTGCACGTTCCGTTCTGCTCGTTCGTAAACCACTCCTGGTAGAAGCCCCAGGTGATGTTCTTTGACGACATCTGATCACCGACGTTCGGGAAAGTTAACGGAGGCGTGATGGTCGCGCCATTTGACTGGTTCTGCTGAAACAGCCCCGCAGTGCACGCATCTGCCTGCGGATAGCCGTACGGATCACTTCCAGTACCCACGTCGGCCGAAGTCATGTACAGCATGTTGCTCGGCTCGCTCGCCATCGCTGCGGCGAAGAAATTGTCAGCCAGCGCATATTGCTGCGCATATCCCCATAGCGTATTCACGCCGAACTTTCGCCCATCCGCGGCGGTTCCGATGCTGGTGTTGTCGTAATAGTCCATCGAGATTGCGCCATTCGTCGACGCGTACTTGTCCATCTTTCCCGAGTCATACGCAGTAACGTAGCTGGTCTGAGTGTGATTCAGATCTGCAGGACTCAGGTTCGTCAGCAACGAGGGCTGCACCGTGTTCCCGGAACCATCCACCTGCTTATAGCTAGGCGCGGTGGGATCCAGCCCATTCACGCCGCTGTAGGTGCCAAACAAATGGTCAAATGATGCGTTCTGCATCACGACAATAATGAGGTGCTGAATTCCCGACCGAGGTACCCGATTACCGGGGGGCTGCTGAAGATTGCTGCTGGTCCCGCTACCGCCTCCACAGCTCGAGGCGGCCAGCAACAGCGCACCAATCCCGGAAAATGACAGCAGCTGCTTGAACATGAAAGCTCCGTCCGACGTCAGACAGTCTGACTTTCGATTCACTGCCTTTTAACAGAGTTGCCCAAGCACGAAGTATGGGGTGGCGGGATGCACTTGTGATTCGTGAGTTGGCGCTGCGAATGCGACTCCAGGACAGGAGCGAGGGAACGTTTAGGGCTGGGTTGCTTTACGTGTGGCTTGAGTACTCTTTTCTGGTTCGCGCGACCAGAAGCATCCCTGACCTCCGCCATTGTTCTTGGCACGATACATAGCTTGGTCCGCATTGCGCTTCAGCTGCGCTGCATTCTGCCCGTCCGCAGGATACATTGCAATTCCTACACTAGCCGACAAGACAAGGGGACGCCCCTCGAGCGTGATTGGCGACTTCAATGAGTCGATCAGGGAATTTGCCACAGCCCGTGCGGCTGCGTCGCTCGAGCATTCGTCAATGATGGCCAGGAATTCGTCGCCGCCCATTCTGGCCAGAGTGTCGGAGTGCCGAATGCGTCCCCGCAACGTGGCAGCAACGGTACGGAGCAGCTCGTCTCCGGCATCGTGACCCAGTTCATCGTTCACTCCTTTAAACCCGTCCAGGTCGATGCAGAAGACTGCAAAGCATTTCTTGCGACGCTCCGCCCTGGCGAGCGCCTGCTCGAGCCGATCCTCTGCGACCGCGCGATTCGGCAGGCCGGTCAACCCATCATGCCGCGCCTCGTGCAACAACCGCTCGTGCATGTACCAATGATCACGCGCCAGAGAAATTAGCCGTGAGGCCGACTGTAGAACATTCTGCGAATCTGGATCGCTCAGCAGCGGCAACTCACTTTTTGCGAACAGGATCAGCATTCCGCTGACCGTTCCCGCGGCTGAAAATACTGGCGAAGTATGTGCCGCCACGAACTTCGTCCCAGAAGACCGCAATGCTTCAAGCAACTGGGGCACCAGATCGCTATCCATCGCAGCAATCTGTGAGGTATCCGATGTTACGCCTGCGTTCAGCACCGCAGTCATTGCCTCGGTATGCTGCGCCCGCTCCGGGAGTCCCGGGGCTATAAACATTGGTGCTGGCTTGCCGTTGAGAAAAGACTTCCCGTCCGATGGCATCATTACGGCACAAACCATGCCTGGAATCTGTTCCTCTACCGCGAGTGCCAACCGCTCCATGCTCTCCGGTAGTGGTGCATTTCGCGCAATGCTTTCAAGGATCTCGTTTCGAGCGCGATCAAACTGCTGCGCTTTTTGCTGTGACACCAACGACGTCTGCAGCGCCTGCGTCTTGTCACGAACTTTGCGTCGCAACATCGTGGCCCACAGCCCGGCCGCGCTCGCAAAAAATCCAAAGAGTACCAGCGCCCATCGCACTTTCCCTGCGTCCCACCATGGCCCCGGCTTAATCACCGTGAGCGACTGTGGCGAGTCGATCTCCACCGCGAATCCGCTGATCGTGTATGGCACGTGGGTGCGATCGAGGATGACTTCGAACACTCCTCGCGCCTCCAGGTTGCTGCCAAGCCGCAACGAATTCAGCTCGTTATTCGCGGGTGCAATGACATCGAAGTAGCTCCCTTTGTCGTTGAAGACGAGAGTCGTGCTTTTCGCACCCGGGCGGATCGCCGCCAGCACTCCCAGGATCGACACAAACTGAGAGTCGTGCATGCCTTCGTCTAAGGCCTTGGCGGAAACGCGTTCCGGCTGCGGCAGCGTTCCCGCTCCTTCTCGCTCGATCACCGCATCTTCTAATGCAGGTGAATATTCGCCGGGCCGCAAGAACCCGCGAACCCTCACCCGGTCGCCTACCTCAAGATTCAAATCTCCGACGGCTCTCACCTGAATTCCGGCGGTCTCGTCTTGAACGAAAAACGTGTTCGCAGCGCTCTTCAGAACCACTTGCCCGCGGAATCCCACGCTGTGGTGTTCGTCAAATTCCGGCGAGTATCTCCGCAGCATCGCAATCGTGCTCTCCGGATTCGGCTTCCCACCTGTTCCGACCACGCGCAGAAATTCCGGAGCTGGGACGAAAATCTCATGCCCAATAGCTTGGCGACGTTCGTTGAACATGATGCCGAGCGTGCCGGTAACAGAAATCTCTTTGTCTCGGAAACTCTCTCCATCGATCAAAGTCGGCAATTGCACATTCAGCGCGGCTTCGCCGGCGCCAAGTTTCAGATTTGTATGGCCGTCCACAACCTGCGTCGCATGCACAACGCCCTGGTATCTTGCCCACCGCGAATCCGCAAGCGAGAGATTGCTTTGCACCGGATCGACAACCAACGGCTGTGGAAACGCGCCGTGTCCGACAAAACTGACGGCTGGATCCTGGATCACCGGCGCGTAGTCCCCCGGCCCGCTCACGCCCGATACGTCCACCAGATCACCCGCCTTAAGCCGCAAGTCGAGCCCCGATGTATTCACGAACACTGCCGCGGTTCGGTCTTGTACGAACAACAAACCCCAATACGGATCGAAGTACGTCACCACGCCGCGCACGCTCACCGGACGGCGCGTTAACGCTTCTGCCACACTCAGGTGCTTCAACTCGTCAATGGTCCGGATGCCGCCTTTCTGCGCCAGCAACTCGCCGGTGGGACGCAGCATTGCATCTTCAATCCGATTTCCGTTCCAGAAGCCAACTACCTCCGCGGAGACGAAGTCGCCGTGCACCGGACGCCTCAGCGTCAGCGGCACGGAGTGCGTGGAGTCGGATAAAAGAAGCGACGAAACGCGGTCCATCACCTTTCCGACGACATGCACCAGTTTCCCTCTCTGGCTGCTATCGAGTTCAGCCAGTCGCCTGATCGGCAGTGAAAAGGGGTCCTGAGGTCCGGGCTTGACCACATCGATGTACTGCATCGATGGAGTGAGCAACCGCCACTCCTGGAAGTTCCCGGCGTTATCGTTGGAGACGCCGGTCACGCCCGCGATCTTGATTTCCGAGCCGACTCGCGGAAGGTGCTCGCCAGTTCCGGGAAACACAATAGCGGTAAGCCGGCCGTCGCCAGCATAAGCTTCAACCATGACGCGCCCGTTGCGAATTCCCGACCAATGCACGACTGCGGGCACACGAGCAAATGTCGTCGGATAATCGGAAAATTGCGCAGCGCTCGCCAGCTCCGCCGGCGCCGGTATCGCTCCGGTGCTGATCCACTGGAATTCCGGGTTCTCCAGAAATTTCCCAGGATCAGTTATCGTGCCGGTAATCCGCACCTTGTCCCCAGCATGAAATTCCTGCTTCGCTGGCGGTTCGATATAGATTCCCTGGCTCGAATCTTGAAGAATCAACAGATGCCACAAGGGATCGCTGTACAGGACGACGCCGCTAGTGCTCACCCGTTCCCCGTGCTTCGCGGGCATCGAATCCTCTGCGAAGATCTGCTGGAACGTTAGCATCCTGGTCTGCTCGGCATGCTTGCATCCAGACAACACTGCAAGCAGCGCGACCAGAGCGCACGCGACACGACTGCCCACTTTTCCCCACGCGACCATTGCCGAAATCATCCCACAAGAGTGCTCAGCAGTCTCTGTACGAAGGTAACGGCATCTGATTACAAAAACGTTAAGGTAAAGGCCCTTTGCTTCTTCAGCCTTGAATCGACAGGGGAGATCGGAATTACCTTGGAGTGAGGTCGTAACCAGTGGGAAACAAGCCAATTAGGGCCAGATCGGAACCTCCGCGCGAGAGGCCTGGGGCTCGAAGCCGGACTAGGCTGCCGGCCCGCGCTGCAGTAGGTAATCGGGCAGTGTTTGCTGCCAAGCCCTCATGGCGATTCCGTACTTCCCCAAACTCGCCGAGGAGAGAACCGAGTAGCGCGGGCGGTTCGCTGGCCTGACAAATTTCTCGGATGTGGTGGGAAGAACTTTTGTGCTCGAACCGGCCAGCGTGAGAATCTCCCGCGCGAATTCGTACCAGGTGCAGTCGCCCGCGTTGGTGCAGTGAATAATCCCCTGTGCGTTTCCACGACACAGTTGCACAACCACCTCCGCGAGTTCATCGGTGTACGTCGGGCAGCCCCGCTGATCGTTCACCACTTCAATTTGCGGACGCGCGGCAGCTAGCTTCAGGATCGTATCGGGAAAGCACTTTCCGTCGGTGCCAAAGAGCCATGACGTTCGCACAACACATGCTTCAGGCAGGATTTCAAGAGTCTTCTTTTCAGCCGCGGCTTTCGATTCGCCGTAGGCATTAATTGGATTCCGCGGATGATCTGTCTCGTACGGTTGCGTGTTCTTGCCGTCGAAAACGTAATCGGTGCTGACAAACAGGAGTTTTGCAGACGACCTCGCTGCCGCGCGCGCAATGTTTACGGCGCCCTGCGTGTTCACGGCGTTTGCAAGCTGCGGATTCAGCTCGCAACCGTCCACATCTGTGTACGCAGCGCTGAGGACAATCCAGTCAGGCTTGACGCGCTCGACTTGGGCTTGAACTTGCTCGGGAACGCGAATATCGGCATCCGCGCTCCCGAGGCCAGTAACTTCGTCGTCGGTCCACACGCGCATGAGGGCCTTCCCCAGCATGCCGGTGGCACCGAAAATGAGGACGCGCATCAGCTAGGCGCCAACCGCTTTCGCTGCCGTAACCTCAAAGCGATCCGCGTTCATGACCTTCGTCCAAGCTGCGACGAAGTCCTTCACGAACTTCTCCTTCGCGTCCGCGCAAGCATAAACTTCTGCGATCGCACGCAATTGCGAGTGCGAACCGAAGATCAGGTCAACCCGGCTTGCGGTCCACTTGACCTGCTTGCTCTTGCGGTCGCGCCCCTCATAGACAGGGCCCGAACCGTTCGAGCTTGTGGATGGCTGCCATTCGGTACCCATATCGAGCAGGTTGGCGAAGAAGTCGTTTGTCAGTTTTCCTGGCTGTTTGGTGAACACGCCATGGGCCGACTTCCCCGCATTTGCGCCTAGGACACGCAGGCCGCCGACCAGAACTGTCATCTCCGGCGCAGTCAGTCTGAGCAATTGCGCTTTATCGATCAACAGCTCTTCCGGCGACAAATGCTGCTTCCCGTGAACGTAGTTGCGGAATCCATCCGCCTTCGGTTCGAGCGGCTCGAAGGATTCGACATCGGTCTGCTCTTGCGTCGCATCGGTACGTCCGGGTGTGAATGGAACTTTCACCTCCACGCCCGCATCCTTCGCGGCTTTCTCGATGGCAGCATCGCCACCAAGCACGATCAGGTCAGCCAACGAGACCTTCTTGCCTTTCCCGTTCGATTGCGCACTATTGAAGTCCTTTTGAATTGTCTCCAGCTTTTGCAGCACTTTCTCCAGTTCTGCCGGCTGGTTGACTTCCCAGAACTTCTGCGGCGAAAGGCGGATGCGCGCGCCGTTTGCTCCACCTCGCTTATCAGATCCGCGGAAGGTTGAAGCGGAAGCCCAGGCCGTCGAAACCAACTGCGAGACCGTCAGGCCAGACGCCAGGATCTTCGCCTTCAACGCAGCGGCATCCTGTTCGTTGATGAGGGGATGATTGACGGTGGGAATCGGGTCCTGCCACGACAAAATTTGCTTCGGAACCAGCGGGCCAAGATAACGAGCAATCGGGCCCATGTCGCGATGCGTCAGCTTGAACCACGCGCGAGCAAATGCATCCGCAAACTGATCGGGATGCTCGTAGAAGCGTCGCGAAATCTTCTCGTAGATAGGATCGAACCGCAACGACAAATCCGTCGTTAGCATCGTTGGTGCGTGGCGCTTTGAGGGATCGTGCGCATCCGGCACCGTGCCGGCTCCTGCGCCGTTCTTGGCTACCCACTGATTCGCACCCGCCGGGCTCTTTGTGAGTTCCCAATCGTACTTGAACAGGGTCTCGAAGAAGTTGTTGCTCCACTTCGTCGGCGTGTTGGTCCAGGTAACTTCCAAGCCGCTACCAATCGCGTCTCCCGCTTTGCCGGTTCTGAACTTGCTCTTCCAGCCGAGGCCCTGCTCCTCGATGCTGGCGGCTTCCGGCTCTGCGCCTACGTTGTCCGCCGGCCCAGCGCCGTGCGTCTTGCCGAACGTGTGTCCCCCAGCAATCAGCGCGACAGTTTCTTCGTCGTTCATCGCCATACGGCGGAAGGTTTCGCGAATGTCCTTTGCAGCCGCGAGCGGGTCGGGATTGCCGCCCGGCCCTTCCGGGTTCACGTAGATCAATCCCATCTGCACCGCACCCAGCGGACTCTGCAAATCACGCTCGCCGCTGTAACGCTCATCCGCGAGCCACTTGCCTTCAGGACCCCAGAAAACTTCCTCTTCTGGTTCCCACACGTCCGCGCGGCCACCGCCAAAACCGAAGGTCGTGAAACCCATCGACTCAAGGGCGACGTTCCCGGCAAGGATCATCAGGTCCGCCCACGAAATCTTGCGTCCATATTTCTGCTTGATCGGCCACAGCAAACGGCGCGCCTTGTCGAGGTTCACATTGTCCGGCCAGCTATTGAGGGGCGCAAACCGCTGCTGCCCAGTTCCCGCTCCGCCGCGGCCATCACCGATTCGATACGTGCCGGCGCTGTGCCACGCCATGCGGATGAACAATGGCCCGTAGTGACCGAAGTCGGCCGGCCACCATTCCTGCGAGTCGGTCATGACCGCCTGAAGGTCTTTCACTACGGCGTTCAGATCAAGACTCTGAAATTCCTTCGCGTAATCGAAATCTTCGCCCATCGGATCCGACAACGGCGAGTGCTGGTGCAGGACTCTCAAGTCCAACTGGTTCGGCCACCAATCGCGATTGGTGTGGGCGCGGGCTCCCCCGTGCATTACTGGACATTTGCCTTCGCTTACTTTTTCCTGGGTGTGGGACGCAGATGCTCCCGCTGCGGTAGCGAGTTCTTTTTCCATAATTTGTATCCTCTGAAATGATTTCAAAACTGCAATGAACGTTCGAGCAGGAAGTTGCTAGTGGCTAGTTGCTAGTTTCTAGAAACCGTCCTACAAATGTCTTGGGAAGGGCACGACTTCAGTCGTGCCGCTCATGGCCCAATCTCTCGGGCTTTAGCCTCTGAGGGAACTCGGTGTACCTATTCCAATTCAGATTGCTTCTACTTGTTTTGTGATTTCACTAGCTACTAATCACGACCTACTTGCCTGTTTTCGACTAGCCACTGGCCACTAGTCACTAGCCACTGTTTTTACGCCACCTGCAGCGTGGGTTCGCCCTTGTGCCAATTGCACGGGGTCAACTCATCCGACTGCAGAGCATCAAGAACGCGCAGAACTTCGTCAACGCTGCGGCCGACGGAGCCTGCGGTCACATAAACAAAGCGAATTACTCCATCCGGATCGACGATAAACGTAGCCCGTTCCGCGACTCCGGCCGCTTGGTCCAAGATGCCCAACTGGCCGCAGAGCTCACGCTTGATGTCAGCAATCATCGGGAACGGCACATCCCTCAAATCAGGATTGCTGCCGCGCCACGCGAGATGGACCCATTCGGAATCAATGCTGCCACCCAGTATCTGCGCCTCACGCTCCTGGAATTGCTTGCTTGCCTTCGCAAATCCCGCGATTTCCGTCGGGCATAAAAGCGTGAAGTCGTTGGGCCAGAAGAAATACACCTTCCACTTGCCGGAATAATCGAGATCAGTAACGGTTTTGAACGCGGTCTTCGGGTCGGGCTCATTGCCCACGGTCGCGGTCAAGGAATACGAAGGAAATTTATCGCCGACACCTAACATGGTTTCTCTCTCCGCCTGGATTTGGTTGCGCGTTCCTTGCCAGCGCAGGCCGCGCAGATGCCGAGCACATCCACTGCGATTCTGGTGACGTGAAAGCCTTTCAGTGAGCGTTTTTTCGTGAGTGCCTGCACTTGCACGCCTTCAGGATCGAGGTCCTGAATCCTGCGGCAACGGGTGCAAACCAGGTGATAGTGCTCGCTCTCGTTCGGTTCCACCCGAATGGAACCGTGATGCATGCTTACTTCCCGCAACATACCGCTCTCGAGGAAAGTCCGCACATTTTTATACACCGTTGCCAGCGAGATGGATGGAATCTTTTTTCGGACCGCGTCGTAGATTAGCTCTGGGCTGGGATGGCCTTCCAACGACATCACCGTCTCGTAGATGACCCTCCTCTGGTGCGTCGCCGCCAGGCCATGCTCGCGGCAGAGGGAGGTGAAGTCAGAAATTATCATTGGATAACTATTATCAAACAAGAAGAGCTGCTGTTTGTCAAATGGCTGTTTGGCATGGGCACTGAAGCCAACGTTCACAGTGACCTAGTTTTTACCAATCGCCCCTCTGTGGCGTTCCTCTGTGGACTTTGTGTCCGCTGTGGTAAAGGTTTTGTTCGCCGAGCTCGCAAGAAAAATCCTCACCACAGAGGGCACTGAGTTTCACAGAGGAACGCCACAGAGAAATTTATATCTAGCCTGGGCAAGTTATTCCATTCAGTCGATAGAGGAAACTACATTCCCCGACCACTTGGTCGGCGCTTATCTGCACCCGCTGTGTAAAATTATGTTTCCTATCCGAGGTTCTCCTATGGCAACCATTGAAGCCCCCGTCCACCCGCATCTTCACGCCCACGAACCGGTTTTTCGCAACGAGCCGGCAACCGACTTCACCCGCAGCGAAGTCGCCCGCGAAATGCGCCAAGCGCTCAACAACGTGCGTAGCCAGCTCGGCCGTGAGTACGACCTGATCATCGGCGGTCACCGCGTTCGCACTCAGGACAAGATTGTTTCCCTAAATCCCGCTCGCCCGTCTGAGGTTGTTGGCGTCCACCAGAAGGCCGGCAAAGAGCATGTCGAGCCCGCGATGCAGGCCGCGCTCAAAGCCTTCGAAAGCTGGAGCCGCACTTCCTGGGACGAGCGCATTGCCCTGCTCTTCCGCACCACCGAGCTTCTGCGCGAGCGCAAGTTCGAACTGATGGCGTGCCTGGTATACGAAGTGAGCAAGAATTGGGCAGAAGCCGACGCCGACATTGCCGAGACGATCGACTTCTGCAACTTCTATGCCTTCGAAGCGCTAAGGCTCTCGCGAGCCAAAGCTCCAG
>Ga0207695_10008989_pt1 | contig 12432 bp, 8 predicted proteins | sample KBSC54metaG_FD_184354 | JGI IMG/M metagenome (GOLD analysis project Ga0207695, IMG submission 184354) | Corn rhizosphere microbial communities from Kellogg Biological Station, Michigan, USA - KBS C5-4 metaG (SPAdes) (version 2) | ecosystem: Host-associated > Plants > Roots > Rhizosphere > Soil...
GGTCTTCCATCCACAGAAACGATTTTTTAACGAGATTTAATGCACTGGAATCACCGGAAGCTTTATAATATGCTGATAAGGCATAAATGGCAAAGGCATTACCGTAAGCTTCTTTTGGCGCATTTGGATTACTCTTTACTTTGCCTTGCCTGTCTACAAGATCATAAAATCCGCCGTAAACTTTGTCCCACATTACATCTCTTAAAAAATGAAATCCAACTTTAGAACATTTTAAATAATAGGGTACGTTAGGATATAACTCAGAGGCCTTTGCTGTAGTCCAGGTGTGCCTTGCCTGCGTTACAATAAACTTATCCTGCGAGCCTGTTGGTTTAAAATCATACGTAAATGTTGAAAGAAATCCGCCATACACTGAATCGACACATTGCGGATACCATTTGTTGAGCAATTCTGTTTCAATAGAATTTTCCATTTGATTTGCCAATTGCAGCCGCTCAGTTTTATTCGACTCTTGTGCTTTCACTGCCGGGCGTATTCCGCTAACAAGAAGTAATACAAAGGATAACTTCAAAACATGTTTCATAGTAATCTATTTCTTTTCATTCAAAATATGATCGGCTGCAAGAACAAGGAATAAATAATCTGTTGTCCCACCACCCAACACGTATTCTGTTTGCTGCCATAAAAAAGGCCATGTAAGTAATTCCGGAAAATCCGGTCTTATGAGAGCTGTCCCTGATACAATGCCACCGGGAATATAAGTCCAGTCTGCACGGTTAAAACCATATGCAGTTGTTACAGAATTAGCGCCAACGCCGGATGCAAACGAGGCCGTGTTGGAACCGGGATGACAACCTAAAATAAAATCCATCGCCTTCAGCATATAGTCAGCCGGGAAAATATCGGGAAAACTTTTATGCAAAAAATATTGCCTGAATCCAAAGTTCTGAATGCCCCAGCCTGCCCCCCAGATGTTTGGTTCGTAAGGAACACTATAAGGCGTCTTCTTCCCCTGCTCAACAATTTTTGCGTAATAGTTTTTTGCCGCATCAGTCATCATTTTCGTGTAGGCGACATCGTTAACATAAGGCAATGATCTTCCAATGATCCAGCCGGTCCGTTCAAAACTCCTGGCGATATCAACCGCGTGGGAAAGCAGAAAATCAGCATACTTTTTATCACCCGTTGTTTTTAATAGTTCAACCGCAAGTTCTACTCTAGCTAATGGATATTTTTCTTTCGTACTATCCCACAGCGTTTCAGCTATTTGCAAACTTTGTGCAGCAAGTGTATCGTTGTAACCTTTTATAACTCTTGCAGCTGTCGCAAGACATGCCGCAACGCTTAGCTCCCTGTTAGGATTATCCTCTGTAAAAACCCAACGGTCATCAGGCGAATCGGGTAATCCAACTTCAGGTGCATCACCGTCAGTAGGTTTTGTATAAACAATATTATCTGTGATGTTCGCAGGGTCTCCAAGGGTTGTGTATTGCCTTTTGGTTGGCTCAATAATTCCTCGGTATAATCTTCCCATTGATCTGTATCCGCCAACGATGGATAATAAACCATGTTCCATTTGTTGCAATGCATCAGGTTTCCCATCTGGCACTTGTATCTCTACAACGTGATTTTTTTGATCTATCGTCGTATTGTCATACTTCAAATTGAATTCTTCATAAGCCAACGCAAGTCCTTGTACTGTTTCTGCCTGAGACTCCACACGAAGATCAAAGTCGCCTGCATCATGCCAGCCGCCTTGATTAAGACCGGGCACATGATCGCCGCTTTTAAAACTCGTTAAAGTTGAAGGACCTTGAATGTATCCATCGAAATGCGTCGAGTCTGTCGGCGCCATTCGTGCATCATCCATGTGGCACCAGCCATGCCATACACGATAATGATCGTTCACCCGCATGTGGCACATTTGAATCGGTAAAAAATATTCAAGTGTGGGTTGCCATACATTCCTTGCATACACATCGCTGCTGATTTGGAAAGGGCTTGATTGATCCCTGCCGTATTTTACAACATACATTCCAGCCTTTTGAATTTTCGTAAAATCAAACTGTAAATAATTATAGCGAAGAAATTTTCCCCAGCGTTTAGGCATTTCTGTTAGTACAGGCTCGTAACCGCCATCTTCCTTTAACCTGAGTAGTGAAACTTTTTGAATGTTATTGTCTTTGGTATCCAATTCTATAACCGCCACCTTTTGCTGATTAGGACAATAGCCCACCTGTGATACCTGCACAACCGGTTCTGACTTCCACCCTTCTATGGCATGTGGTGTTACCAACCATTCAATCGCATTTGTTGTGGCTCCTTTTTGCACGAGCGAACGAACAACAAACCACCCGTTATTATGCTTTGCTCTCCCATCTATTAGTTCAAGATTGTCGCCATTGACATTCTCTATCGTCATTCTCTGTTGATCACTTTCGGGCGCAATGGTTAGTTTTTTACCTTTCGCCATTGGCTCAATCTGTATTTCGCCATCGGCATCTTTATAATCGGGGCCGTTTTCCTGCCTTGGAAAAATACCAAATTGATTATCCATGTACCAGGATTTACCAAAAAGAATTCCGGGAAAAAGTTCAAAGTTAAATCCAACCTTTCCTATCCATTCATCAGGAATTGGTTTATCCAAATCAACAATAATTTTGAAACCTTTGCCAGCAGGCTCAACCCGCAATGTGTAACTGAATTTCAAATCAGGATATATAACGGGGTTAAACCCTTTACGGTCGATATCCTCATTTGGAAATTGCAACTGTACGCTTATCTGTTGTTTTGCTTTGTCAACAGACCGCTTGCCAACTTTAGGGATCGGTTGCCATTGCCCCGGTGTAGGTTCTAGCCTTATATCACCGTTAGTGGCAACCCGCAAACCATTTTGAATAACACTTACACCACCCTGGTGTCCTTCAGGGTAATAATCTTGTGCCAGCATAACATTTACTCCCTGGTATTCCAGGTACTCAAGGCTGTTCAATTTCATTGCTCCGGTGTTTTTCACGGACTGGCTTCGGATAGAAGAAATGAATGACAAGTTGAGTACAACGACAAGAACAATTGAGATTAGACGGTTTATTTTCATGTTATAAAGGTTTCTTCATTTTATTGATAAGGAGATTGAAATCATCTTACTGTTCCTAATTTATATTTTAAGTCATTATCTTACCTGTTAAATCTTTGCGGTCATCCGGTTTGTTTTGAAGACGGTTTACGCTAAAGAGAAACTTAATCACTATTTTATCACCATCAAATATACAGGTTAGTTGATCGCCATGAACGGTCTCAATAAAGCGCCAGGTTAGTAGCAAAGTTCTTTCATCCTGCCACGTTGCACTCGCAGCAACAATAGAATCAAAATCAATACGTCTCAGTGAAAATAATGAATGGGCATAAGGTTTTAAATTACCTTTTCTTATCCAGTAGCCCATACCGTTAGTAATAGTAATATCCGGCTTGCCTTCTTCCTTTAAAGTAAAGATGCATTCGTTATTTTTAAAATTGAACGTTACGGACTTTGCATTAAAGTCATTCTGATCGAGCATAAATTCCTTGCCTGATATCTTTGAGGCGATTGGCGAAGCAGATGCAATAAAAGGCGGATCGTACTTTAAAGATTTCAATTCACTTACTAATTGCTTATGGGCAGCATTATTTTTTTGAAGTACTGAATCCTTCATTTCGGGCAGTAAAATATCCCAAACAATCTGCATGGTATCTTTTGTGCTAACGCTTTCGCTGGTAATAGCAACCACAGCATCTAATTGCGGGAAAACCATACTGAATTGCCCAAAAGCCCCGTCGGCCCTGAATCCCCCGGGAGGGTTTAGCCAAAACTGGTAGCCATAACCGTAACCCCAGCTACTATCATTGTTTCCATTAGAGATTTGCTTTGATGATGCTTCCTTCACCCATTCTTTGCTTATAACTTGTTTTCCGTTCCAAATACCATTTTGAAGATATAGCTGGCCAAATTTTGCGATATCTTCCGTTGGCATTCGCAAATGAGAAGCGCCCATATTAATTCCTTCAAAATTTTCTCCCCATGTTGTATTAGTAATATTCAATGGCTCGTACAACCTCGGCTTCAAGTATTCATGTGCAGTTTTCCCAGTTACTCTTTTTACAATTGCGCTTAGCATAAAGCTGGCTCCTGAATTGTACATAAACTGGCTTCCTGGTGTAAACACTACCGGCTGGGCAAGAAATGTTTTTTCCCACGGTACACCCGGAGCTGATGCTTCGAGAATAAGAATAGAATCTTTCGCATGACCAACCGACATAGAAAGTAAATGCCTCACTTTTAATGCTGCAAGGTTCTCACTTATTTCATCCGGTAACATATCCGGAAAAAATTTTATTACTGCATCATCGACAGATAATAATTTTTCGTTTACGGCCAAACCGATAGCAGTACCCGTAAAACTTTTGCTGAGAGAATATAGTTGCTGCTTATGTTCCGATGAATAAGGCGCCCACCAGCCTTCTGCAACAACATTTCCGTGGCGCAAAATCATCAGGCTGTGGAACTCCTGTTTAATCTCCTTTATGGAATTGAGAAATTTCGTAATACCAGCCGAAGAAATTCCCTGTGCTTCCGGCGTACTGCGTGCCAATATAAATGGATCTTTAAAAAAATCTACTCCTCCAAAATGCGGAAATGATGGCAATAATCCCAGGCCCACTGCGGATAATCCTGCTTGTTTTATGAATACTCTGCGATGAGACATTTTAAAAATTTAATTAGTTGTGAAAATGTGAATGTTAACTTTTAGTAAGCAATTTTTAATATTCAGTATATTGTTTTTTACTCTCTTTTATAAACAATAGTTACTGTTGTTTTGCCCGGGAATGAATTAAAAGATTGTTTTATGGTTAAAATATCTTTGTCAGCAGATAAAGACCAGGCTTCATTTGTAATCCATTCAGTACTTCTTCTGCCAAAATTCATCGTCACCTTCGTATCAATAAAAAGGGTGTCATTATTTTCTGAAAGATGAGCAGTAATTTTGCCCGGTGCATTGCCGAATGGCGCTTTAAATGACTGTTCTTTGCCATCCAATGCAAGTTGTTGATCGGTTGTTGTATTATCACTGTATTCCGAAACCATTGTTCTTTTTATATCCATGGTACTGTCGTTTTGAAATACTGATAGTTTGGAAGGAATACGGCCTGTTCCTGAATTGCCCAATGTGCTTGCATCTTCATCAAATGTCCATTCTCCCGAAAAATTAACGGGATTACTAATAACTAACGGTAATGGGTAAAGGCCGGCTACTGCCCGGTAAGGCGCTATCGCTTTACGATAAGCATAATCTTCAAGGCAAAGAACATGAGAATCGTTTATAAGCGTTTCGTATTCTTTTTTCGTTGTATTGCGAACCATACCTGCCCATATAACATAATATGCCCATTTGGGCTGGCGCTTAATTATATCCGGTGTGGGCGGATTTCCCACTTCACCCAATACAACAGGCTTGCCTTGTGCAAGCGCCAGCAGGCTGTCGTAATAATTTTGATTAAAATCACTTCCGTATACATCTAATGATGCGATGTCAAAATATTTATCACCAACATAAAAGTTGGTAAACTTTCTTGCGGGTGTAGCGGGCCTGTCAACATTCCACATCCATATAAGATTATTTAACTTGTGATAGTTCACAAGCCTGTCGAACAATTGCCTGTATAAACGTATCGTACTATATTCTCCCTGCCGTCCGCCCCACCAAAACCATTCGCCATTCATTTCATGATAGGGACGCCATACTATAGGAACGTGTGCATCCTGCAATTTTTTTAAATAAATTGCAATCGTGTCAACCTGTTGGCACCAATGCTTGTACAACGCAGTACCCGGAGTGAGTACATCTTTAAATTGCTGATCTAACAGTCTGCCCTGTACGCTGTGCAACTTTGTAGAATCCGCGCCGGGTACGGGTTGAAATGTTACGGGCTCATCTGCAGTTGGTGGCACTGCATGCCAACAAATAGTAATAATTGAACCAAGCTTATTTTGACGGATAGCTTCATTAACAATATCCTGCCGTGCAAGATAGGAATCAGTATTGCCATCGAATGCAAATCCCCAATCAGTGCTATACACAACAGGGGTTTTGCCCATATATTCAGCAGCAAACTTTGTATTTCTTCCCATAACGTTAGGAAAATTGTGCTGGCCCGTCAGTAAATACTCACCGGAAATATTATAGAAAAATTTTAATAAAGCCCGCACCTCTGATGAAGCGTTTTTTGTTACGGGGTTTATTGCCCTTTCTCTTTCCTGTGCACTACCCTGCCTGTTGCAAAAGAATATTATTATAACAAAGGGAATGACTTTTTTAAAGTATCTCATATCGTTTTTAAAAAAAATTATTGTGGATGAATAAAGTTACTTGAAAAGACATATGATCAACCTCACATGATCAAAGTTGATATTTGACTATTACAATTAAATAAAATAATATCATTTTATTCTTTAAAATGAAAAGCAGATAGGCTTTATTTAAAAATAACAGCAGATATTTTTCTTATACTTCCTTTAAAGTATTGGAACCAAAGTCAGCATTGAATAACCTCACCCCAGCCCCTCCTCAAAGGAGATGGACTAAAACCCTTAACCACAAATGATTTCAACAAACTCCAGGAATTTTATACGGACGATAATGTAATTTTTTAACTTTTTTCCAATACCAGCTTATTCAGTTCTTCATTAATAAATTCAATTTCCTGGAAAGTCAATTTTATATTGGCGACCCTGGCATTTTGTATCGCCTGTTCTTTATTCCTGGCTCCAACCAGTGCAATGGTGATACCCGGTCGCTCAACAGTCCACCGGATAACCAATTGTGAAAGTGTAGCATTTTTTTCTTTAGCCAAAGGCTTCAGCTTATCAAGAAATTCATTGGTTCTTGCGATGTTTTCATCTCTAAAATAATAGAGGCTTTCCCGGTGATCGCCTTCAGCAAACATGTGTCCCGGTTTTATTTTTCCGGTCAGCAATCCCCTTTGCAAAGGACTGTATGCAAGAATAGAAATGTTATTTGTTATACAAAAGGGAACAACATCTTCTTCAATATTTCTTAACACCATGCTATAGGGAACCTGGTTTGATGCCAGGTTAATATGTTCCTGCGCTTCCTTTACCTGCGCTGCGTTGTAATTACAAACCCCCGCATAGCGAACCTTTCCCTGTTCTATCAATTGTTCAACAGCTTCCATAGTTTCAGCAATGGGCGTTGTAACATCAGGCCAATGTATTTGATACAAATCAATGTAATCTGTATTGAGTCTTCGCAAACTATTCTCACATTCTTTAATGATACTATCCTTACCTGCATACTTATAAATATCAATATCCTTTCCATTGATATCTTTACTTTTAAAACCCAAAACACCTTTTGTAAGATCCCAACGCATGCCATATTTCGTAAGTATCTGCACCTTATCACGCTGAATATTTTTTATGGCCTCGCCAATAATTTCTTCACTCAATCCCTGTCCATAAACCGGTGCTGTATCTATTGAAGTTACCCCGTTATCGTGAGCTGCCTGAATTGCTTCAATGGCATCTTTACGTTCCGTTCCGCCCCACATCCAACCGCCAGCAGCCCATGCACCGAATGTAACCACTGAAACTTTCAGGTCTGATTCTCCTAATTTTCTGAATTCCATAATTTGAGATTTATAGTTAAGAAATGTTGTTATAAAGTATCAGTAAATTTGCTTTCGTTTTGGTAGCCGGCCCGCTCAATTAAATACAAAGTAAAGGCCATTAAAACAAACGAACAATAACTTAGTTAATTCAAATCACTCCGAAAATAAAAGGTTGAGCCGATAATATTAAATGCCTGAAAAAAATATTGATACAACCAACATTCATGAGCCCACTGATAAAGGTTTTACTATTCAGCAGGAAATTGTACACAGCACCATACATGGTTTTGGTATTCTCTTCGGTATTATAAGTATCCCGATTCTTACAGCATTGGCTGCTAAAAATGCGAATGTTCCGGCCATTGTTGGAGCCAGTATTTATGGATTTACCTTTTTGATGTTGTTTACTTTTTCCACTACGTATCATGGCTTTCAGCAACCACAGGTAAAAAAAGTGCTGGAGATATTTGACCATATCAGTATTTATTTTTTAATAGCAGGAACGTACACGCCTTTTATTCTTATTTATCTTTGGAATTCTTTTGGCTATTTGTTGCTAACTATATTGTGGAGCCTCACGTTGCTGGGAATTTTTTTTAAAATATTTTTTACCGGGCGATTTGAAATTGTTTCGCTTATCATTTACCTGGCAATGGGATGGATATTAATAATAGGCGGTAAACGTTTCTTTGCAGACATGCCCGCTGATGTCATCACCTTCATTGTCATTGGCGGCGCTCTTTACAGCATCGGCGTTATCTTTTATTTATGGAGCAGTTTTAAATGGCATCATGCTGTATGGCACTTTCTTGTGCTGGCCGCAGCTGTTTGTCATTATGTTGCAGTGTTGCTATCGGTTTAATCTTTTTAGCAAAAAATCAATTGTCCACTGACGTTAGTAACTCAAAATATTTTTGCTGAATAAGGAAAACAATTTTGCCCCTTCAATCATTTTACAGGAACAAATAAAATTGCATCAGCAGCAACAAAGCCATCCGCGCCTTTATTGGAGATGGTTACAGAAGTTGATGTTCCCTTTTGTAATGCGTAACTGCCAAGTGAAATCCATTCACCGCTGGTTTGTCCTTCTACTTTTATTTGAGGAGAAATGAATAAATCTTTATTGTTTGATCCGTAATGAATAATAAAATGTGTTTGCTTGGAAGCACTATCAACCAGCGGCACGTAAGCATACAAATCGTACCTGCCAGTCTCGGTTATTTTAGGAGTGAATGTTACTTGTTGCGGCATTGCCGAAGGAACCGCCAATAACCACGATGGGCCATAACCTCCCCTTGGTTTCCTGATCCAATTGCCAACGATTTTTGTATGATCTGAATCATCATTATCAGCGAGCACTTCAGGTGTACTACCATCCATTAAAGGTTTCTGTTTGAGTAGCTCTTGTAACTGCTGCACATCTACCTGCTGAACGGTTTCATGCTTGCCAATTGCGATACATGCAGCTGCAGCACTCGATTGCCCCAGCACCATGAATATTGGTTCCATACGAATAGATCCATAAGCAATATGACTGGCGCTTAGACAAACAGGCACATAAAGATTTCTGCATTCTGCTGCTTTAGGAATAAGCGAGCGATACGAAACGGGATAAGGGCCAAAGCCACCGATCTCAACATTGCCTTCATTCTTTACCATACCGTTTACAACGAGTCGCTCACAATTATGAGAATCCATTGTGTAAGCTGCCATCGCAATACCATCATTTACCTTCGTTTGCCCCTGGCAGTTAGCCTGGGTCATTATGTAATCACCAATCATCCGACGACTTTCGCGTATGTATAATTGCGGAGTAAAATTGTCGTTATCCCTATATTCATCTTTTGGATAACCCCATTGCTGCATTTCAGTTCGCAGGTGCTGTGGCATTCGCGGATCGTGGCCAACAAACCAAAGTAATCCTTTTGTATAAAGTTCATGCTCTTTATCAATTTCGGTCCGGGTATTATAATCGGCTTCGGAATAATTGTAGTTTATGCCGATCATATCTGTTGAGAATGGACCATTATTGTTGATGTCGGTTTTGTGATTGGGCATGAGGCCAATACTTAAAAAGGCGCCGATGTTATTTGCGGGTTTTTTTGCAAGCACCCGTAAGAGGAGTTCATATTTTGTGGAATCATAACCTTCGGGCCTTGTAATAGGAATGCTATTCTCCGGATCGTTGCTCAGGCATAACCTATAATTATAAGCCTGCACTTTTTTATCGCCGGAACCTGCTGGCTGCAATTTATTATTGCTGATGCCCCAGAGTAAACCGCTTGTTGAGTCACCAGGAATTTTATAGGGATCAACACCATCCGGGAACTGGTGGCCATCCATTAATTGCACACCGTCGTATGTTTCATGGTAGGTGCTGTTCGACTCACGGCCTACCATATACGAAACGCCAGCCTTAGCCATAAGATCACCTTCATAACTACAGTCGATAAACATTTTTGCAGTAATGGTTTTATTTGTTGGGACGGATGGAACTGTTGCATTTTCTATTGTGATATTTTGTATAAAGCCATTTTGCTTTTTGGCTTTAATGATGTGGTATTGGTATAGTACAGGAACATTTGCTTCCCTGATATAATCATTGAAAATTTCCTCTGCCACATGCGGTTCAAAAATCCAAGTTTCAAATTTGCCATAATGCTTACCCATCCTTCGATAGAAGTCTCTTGCTATACCTGTGATGACATATTTATTGCCGATGTCAGTATAACCCAGGCCACCGGAAGTAAGCCCGCCCGGATGTTTACCGCTTTCTATAAGAATAACTTTCTTATTCATTTTTGCTGCAGTGTATGCAGCGATAACCCCGGCTGAAGTGGCGCCATAGACGCATACATCGTATTGCTGGGCGAAGGAGTTTATCTGAATGAATAAAAAAAGAGGAAGGATTATTTTTTTCATTATGTTTCGTGTAAGAATTGAAAATAAGAAATTTTTTATTGAGATATTTCCTAACTTTTTTCATAAAGAAGATATATTATCCCTGTTGGTATTAAAATTATACAGTCGATTAAAATGCGGGATTCGTATTTTTGAATAAAAAAAATACTGATGGAATATGTAAGATTTGGTAATACCGGCATGAAAGTTTCACGTATATGTCTCGGCACTATGACGTACGGAAAGCCAACTGACAGATGGCCATGGGCGCTAATGGAAGATCAAAGTCGGCCTTTTATTCAGAAGGCTCTCGAACTGGGCATTAATTTTTTCGATACGGCTGATATTTATTCATATGGCGCCAGCGAAGAAGTGTTGGGTCGTGCATTGAATGATTTTGCAAAACGTGATGAAGTTGTAATCGCTACTAAAGTGTTTAACCCGATGGGGCCGGGGCCAAATGATAAAGGTCTTTCCCGCAAACACATCATGAGTGCGATTGATGCCAGTTTGAAAAGACTGGGAACAGATTATGTTGATCTCTACCAGGTACACCGGTGGGATTATGAAACGCCTATTGAAGAAACAATGGAAGCTTTGCACGACGTTGTAAAAGCAGGTAAGGCAAGATATATTGGCGCTTCCTCTATGTATAGCTGGCAATTTGCGCAGGCGCAGTACACAGCTAACCTGCATGGCTGGACGAAGTTTGTTTCGATGCAGCCACATTATAACCTTGTGTATAGAGAAGAAGAACGCGAGATGATTCCGTTTTGCATTGACCAGAAAATTGCTGTGATACCATGGTCGCCGCTGGCACGCGGGCTGCTAACGGGTAAACGAAGCAAAGAAAGAAATGAAACCGAACGGGCTAAAACAGATTCTTTTGGTAAAATTTTATATGGAGAGGATGCAGACTTTGATATTGTAACAAGGCTTACAGAAGTATCTTCTGCAAAGGAAATGCCGAATGCACAGGTGGCTCTTGCATGGATACTCGGCAAACCGGGAATTACTGCTCCTATCGTGGGCGCAAGTAAGCCTGGGCATTTGGAAGATGCTGTTGCCGCCTTATCCGTATCACTTTCCGAAGAAGAAGTAAAACGGCTTGAAGAGTTGTATCATCCACATCCGGTATTAGGATTTCAATAGGGGGAAAAGTAACGGAGCAGCCTAAACGAAAAAACAAACAGAAATGCGGCTCGGGAAATTGATCACCTAAATAAATGACTTTTTGCCGTTCTATCTATACTTAGTCAAAAAAACGTTCGAAAACAACCCGGTTCTTTCCTTATCCAGATCAATTCTTTGCGCTTAATGCAACGTTCCTAACTTTTTTGGTCTCAACTTTGCAAAGAGATATATGATGCAACCGTTAACTTCAATATTATTTACAATTTCAATAATTATCACGTCATCGATTGTTTCCTGCAAAAAGGAAAGGCAATACATGAATACGGCTGAAATTACCGGGATAGACAACAGCCTGAGGCCTTGTCCCGTGAACGATCCGTGCAGTTGCCCGGGTGGTTTTTTTATTCATATCGATAATGTCCCCGACCCAAATGGCAATTGTCCCTTTTGTAAAGTTTTTAAAACAATGCAATTACCAAAAGATTTTACGTTAGGCAACAATCCCCAATTTCCTGTGGCTGTTAAAATAGACTGGAAATATGATTCTTTGCTGTGTGATAGCAGCAGAATCGTTATTACAAATATTGCGAGGCGATAAATAAAAAGATGGTATAAAGTTTTGCTTAAAAAATCCCTCTCATTAAAGGCTTTGTCAGGCATGAAATCCTATTCCTTCCTTTATTAATGTTTCAATATTTTCAAGTGACGCAGTAATTTGTTGCGCTAATTTTTTTCTTTTGAATAAAGAAAAATAAAGCTCTGAAAATGGAA
>Ga0207695_10008990_pt1 | contig 12431 bp, 9 predicted proteins | sample KBSC54metaG_FD_184354 | JGI IMG/M metagenome (GOLD analysis project Ga0207695, IMG submission 184354) | Corn rhizosphere microbial communities from Kellogg Biological Station, Michigan, USA - KBS C5-4 metaG (SPAdes) (version 2) | ecosystem: Host-associated > Plants > Roots > Rhizosphere > Soil...
CGCGGGCGGGACGGGGCTGGGGCTGAGCGTGTCGCGCGGGCTGGTGAATCTGCTGGGCGGGACGTTGACGGTGGAGAGCGAGGTGGGGGTGGGGAGCGTGTTCACGATTCTCCTGCCGGGGTAAGCGGCCGGCCGCAGGCCGGCGGCTTACCCCGGCAGGAGAATCGCGGGAAGCGGCGCGCTGCGCGCGCCTGCGGGAAGCGGCCGACCGCCTGCGGCGGCGGCCTGTGGGAAGCGGGCGGCTCCCCTGCGGGAGCGCCCTGTGGGAAGCGGTGCCGGGCCGGACGGCTGGCGTTGCCTGGATTTGCGACGTATGCTGAGGGCCGAGCAATCACCGCGATGAGGGTGTCGTGTCGTTACAGCAAGGCGAAGACCGCTTCCCACAGGCGGCCGCAGGCCGCCGCTTCCCGCAGCCGCAGGCGATTCCCTCAGGTGTGCGCAGCGCGCCGCTTCCCGCGCTGGCGGCGATGCACAGGAGGGCGGGGAGCGTCGCACGGCGTGCGACGCTCCCCGCCCTCCTGTGCATCGCCGCCGCGTGCCAGCGCGGCGATGCCACCGTCGCCCTTCGCGCGCCCGGGGACAACGAGATTCCGGCCGGAGCGCTCGGTGCTTCCATCAGGCGCGGGCGCGCGCTGCTCGAACACACGCCGGACAGTCTGCCCGCGAACGTCGGCAACAAGCTGCGCTGCCTGAGCTGCCATCTCGATGGCGGCATGCGCGCCAACTCGGCGCCCCTCGTCGGCGTCTATGCGCGCTTTCCCCAGTACAGTGCGCGCTCGGGCACCACGATCACCATTCAGGACCGGATCAACGGCTGCTTCGTGCGCAGCATGAACGGGCATCCGCTTCCCGCTGCGAGCCCGGCACTGCGTGATATCACCGCGTATCTCGCCTTTCTCTCGCGCGACGTGCCGGTTGGCGCGCACGTCAAGGGCGAAGGCTTCGCGGCCATGACGCCTCTCAAGGGCGATTCCGCGGTCGGTCGCATGCTCTTCGCCTCGCGCTGCGCGCGCTGCCATGGCGACGACGGTGGCGGTACCGCCGTCGCGCCGCCGGTCTGGGGTGCCCAGTCGTTCAACATCGGCGCGGGGATGGCACGACTGCGCACGGCCGCGAGCTTCATCCGGCACAACATGCCGTACGATCAGCCTGGCACGCTCACCGATCAGCAGGCGTTCGATGTCGCGGCGTATGTCACGTCACGCCCGCGGCCCGACCTGCCCGGCAAGGAATACGATTGGCCCCGAGGCGGCGCGCCGCCCGACGTCGCGTACCCCACACTTGGCACGCCGCCGCATGAGGCGGCGCGTGCGCAGGCGAAGAACTGAATGATGGAGCGGTTGCACGTCACACTTTCACGGTACACCCGGAGGTAGCGTATGCGTGACATCGACTCTCTCGGCAACGTCCCCCGCCGCGGATTCCTCGAGCGACTCGCGGCGGTGTCGCTCGCGGCCGGCGTCGCCGGTGCCTTGCCGCGGACACTGCGCGCGGAACCCGTCCCGGCGCGCGCACCGAGTGCTGGCGGCGGGCGGGGACCGTCGAGCGTCGAGGACTGGCCCGACGTGAAGGGAAAGCACAAGCAGATCTTCGATGGTACGGCCGTGAACGACGGGATGCCGCTCATCTTCCCCACGGTGTTCATGAACACCAACAACGAAGCCAGCGGCGTGAAGGACGGCGATCTCGGCGCGGTGGTCGTGCTGCGACATGCCGGCATCCCCATTGCCTTCACCGACGCGATCTGGGAGAAGTACAAGCTCGGCGAAGCGTTCGGGATCAAGGATCCCGCCACGAAGCAGCCCGCGCTGCGCAATCCGTTCTACCACTCCAAGCCCGGTGACATTCTGCTCCCCGACGCCGAAATCGAGCATCTCCAGTCGCGCGGCGGGATCATTGGCGTATGCAACGTGGCGCTGACGATCTGGAGCGGCATGCGCGGCCAGGCGATCGGCGTGGACAAGGACACGGCGAAGAAGGAGTGGGTTGCCGGCCTCGTTCCGGGCGTCACGATCCTCCCGTCCGGCGTCTGGGGCGTGAACCGCGCGCAGGAAAAGGGATGTACGTATTGTTATGCAGGTTGACAGCGGTCGCTGGGGTTGGTAGCCCCCAGCTACCATCCCCCGGCTGGCAGCTCCCATGAACGCCATCTGCATTGGCAGGCATAGAATACTCAGCGAGCATTTCTGCTCGTTCTTTGAAGCGGCGGGCATCGAGTGCACTCCGGCGGTCGGGCTGCAGGATGGCATCGCCGAGGTGCGCGCGGGATCGCCCGACGTCGTGATCTGCGATTACGATCTGCTCCAGCCTGATCTGCTCCATGACTGGGGTCGGGATTTACGGCTCGCCGAGCTTCCCATCATTGCCGTGAGTCTGACGCGCCGGCCGGAGGAGGCCCGGCTGGTGGGGCACGGTCCGGTCATCAGCTTCCTCTATCTGCCGGCGGCGGAAGGCGACGACGTGAAGAGCACGCTGAAGAGTGCGTCAGTCGTGGCCGATCGTGCGCGAGCGTCGCGGGAGCGGGTCAACGGGCCCGAAGCGCGGCTTTGAGATGCGGGTGCGTGCAGCAATCGCGCCGGTAGTGGTCGCGGTAATCACCGTGGTGGCCGGGTGCCGGGGCGGGGGCGGGAAGGACAACGGTACGGCGCCGGCAGCGCACGGGGCGACGCATCCGGGTGCGGCGGGCGCACCTGGCGGGACGACGGCGACCGGAGGCGGCGCGTCGAACGCAGGCGCGGCACAGGCGGGCGGCGGGGGGTGGAGCCTGGCGGAGGTCGTACGGCGGCTCACCGATGCGGGGCTCGTTGTAGCGGACTCGGCGCAGACCGTGCGTCATGCGCCGCTCACGGTGAGCGCTCACGTGCTGCACGTGAGCGGGGGGACGCTGGAGCTGTATCTCTATCCTGGCGCGGCGGCACGGGAACGGGAGAGCTCGAAGCTGGACACCACGCAGGCCGGGCTCCCGTCGATCTACAGTGCGCGCTACATCGAGTCGGGGAACCTGATCGCGATTCTGCACACGCCGAGCGATCGCACGGCGGAGCGGGTGACGAACGTGCTGGAAGGGTGGCACAACGAGGACTGATGCAGCGAGGGCGGCAGCTCGGAGTGAGCCACCGCCCTCGTTGTTGTTCACCCAGTCAGAGTGTTACGGCTGGCAAACCGGCGAGCCATCCGTGACCACCGAGACACTGTTCACCGTTGCGGGGAAGCCGCCGCCAACCTTGACGCCGCACAGCTTGGCCGTGAAGGAGTTGGTCGCGCCCGCCTGCCAGGTGCTGTCCGCACCCGTGATGGTGATCGTGTTACCACCTGACGGGACGTAGTTGTTGAGCGGAGTCACCGTTCCGGCCACGTTCGACGCGGTACCCGAGAAGTACGTGTTGTACGAAGAGAAGTACGCCTCTTCGGCCGTCGCGAGGTTACGCAGGTCGGTCTTCATTGACGCGACGTACGCCTTCTCCTTCGTGGTGGCAAACTTCGGGATCGCGATCGCCGCCAGAATGCCGATGATAACCACGACAATCAGCAGCTCGATCAGAGTGAAGCCCTTCTTAGCGGTGAGACGCATCTGTGTTGATCCTCCTGGATCGGTTAGTCGCGAGCCCTGTCGCTCGAGAGTTGATTGCCAGCGTGGGTCTGGCCGGTACCAAGGCACGCTCGGTGCCAAACAGCTGGTTCTTCGGAACGCCTTGTGTTGCAACGTCTTGACTGTGAGCTACCGGCCTGGGGACGATTTTTATTCCTAGCGTTTTGCAATCTGCGTGGTGAATTGCAACCGCCTCGCCTGGCCGTCCCCACCTGCCCACCTGCCGCACCTGCCCGGAACCTTCGTCCTGGCGCTGCCCACGACGTGCGCGCCTGAACCGCGTGGTTCGGGTTCGGGAATAGGACGACCAATTGGCGGAGAAGGTAAATCGGGGTGACGGGCGACCAGCACCATACGAGCGCGGGGCGCATCAAAACGGATCAGCGGCTATCCGTCGCCTGACGAAAGGCGGTCTGACGATCTGGGTCGGTTACCGCCGAGAGCGCGACATGGTGCGGTATTCCTTGCTATCCGCGTTCTGCAGAATATCCGGGAATATTCAGCGAACCGGGGCTATCCGGAACGATGCGGTGATGAGGTGCCGAAGTCGGGGCCGACTGTGAGCATCAAGTACGATAAATATCGCTTGTCTTGTTGACAATAAGGCAAGCTTTATTGTACGTTATACCATGCCTCGGACAATCCCTGTTCTGCCGTCGCCGGTGAAGCGCGCCCTCGCGAAGCTCGGGGCGGACCTCCGCGATGCCCGGAGACGGCGACGAATTCCCACCGCCATCATGGCCGAACGAGCGCTCATCAGCCGCGTCACGCTTTCCAAGGTGGAACGCGGTGATCCCGCGGTGTCTCTGGGAATCTACGCCAGCTTGCTCTTCATCCTTGGCATGGTTGAGCGCGTCGCCGTACTCGCGGACGCCGCGAGTGACAGCGTCGGACTTGGACTCGAAGCGGAACGCCTTCCGCAGCGCATCCACCTTCGTCGCCCGCCGCGAAAGGCGCAGCGTTGAGCGATCCGTCCGCTCTGGTCTACGCTGACCTGCGCGGGGTGCCGCAGCTCGTTGGCAGGCTGTGGACGACGGCCTCCATGGGGCGCGAATCCGCGACCTTCGAATACGAGAAGAGCTGGCTCGCCAATCCGGAACGGTATGCGCTGGAACAGGCGCTGACGCTGGGACCAGGTCCATTCCACGCGACTACGGGTCAGAGGGTGTTTGGCGCCCTCGGTGACTCTGCTCCGGACTGGTGGGGTCGGACGCTTCTCATCCGGTCGGAACGACGCCGCGCCTCCTCGCCGCCGCGGATCACGTCATTGCCAATGACGAAGGTGAGGAAGATCTGCGCGTGTTGCTGGCGCCGGGATCTGCGCTGGGAAGCTGTCGCACTCTCACTGGCGCAGCGCTGCGGGATCCGGGTATCCGAGTGGCGTATTGAGGCTGTTCCAGATTCAGAAGTGCTGCTGCTGCGCCGCTTCGACCGGCGTGGGCGCACGCGCATCCCTTTCCTGTCCGCGCTCAGCATGCTGGGCGAAGCCGAACGCGAGACACGGAGCTGCGTGGAGATCGCGGACGCGCTCCGCCAGCACGGTGCCGCTCCGCAGCTCGATCTTCCAGAGCTCTGGTGCCGCATGGTCTTCAATGTGATGATCTCCAACAGTGACGATCATCTCCGCAATCACGCCTTTCTCTTTGATGGGACTGCTGGTTGGCGTCTCTCGCCGGCATATGATCTCAATCCCGTGCCCGCCGACGCAGGGCCGCACGTACTGTCAACCGCGATCGGACTGGATGGGGATCTCACAGCGTCAGTGGAACTCGCCATGGAAGTTGCCGCGGAATTCGCTCTGAAGCCCGCGGATGCCCGAGCCATCGCGGCACACATGAGCACCGAGGTTCGCAAGTGGCGCAGAGTCGCCAAGTCGCTCGGCGCAACTGCGGCGGAACTGGACCACATGGCATCGGCGTTTGAACGCTGAACGCTGATTGCTCATCGTTGATCGCGTGCCGTGGCGCCGTGTGGGGTTGCGGAATCGCGAATCGCAGACTGCTTCCCCGTTCCCGCAGGCGGCCTCCGGCCGCCGCTTCCCGCAGCCGGCCAGAGGCCGGCGCTTCCCGCAGGCGACCGGCCGCAGGCCGATCGCCGCTTCCCCCTTTCCGCCTCCCCCTTCCGAGCCGTTAAATTACAGTCATCATGTCCACCCCCACCCCCACCCCCAGCCCGATCATCAGCGCCTTCAACGACGGGTACGTCGCCGGCCTGTACGAGTCCTTCCTCCGCGACCCCGCTTCAGTTGACGAGTCCTGGCGCCAGTTCTTCCAGTTCGCGCGCTCGCTCTCCGGCACCACGGCACCGACCGCCGAAGCCGCCGCCGCAGCGGGTGTCACTACCGACCCGGCCTACCTGCGCAAGGTGGCCGGTGCCGCCGCGCTCGCGCAGGCCGTGCGCCACTACGGTCACTTCGACGTCCAGCTCGATCCGCTCGGCTCGCCCCCATTGAGTGCGGCCGAGCTGAAGCCCGAGTTCCATGGCATCAGCGACGCCGACCTCGCCTCCATCCCCGGCGCCGCGCTCGGCTTCGACCAGGATGCCACCGCCGCCGATGCCGTCGCGCGACTGCGCCGGCTCTATTCGTCCACCATCGGCTTCGAGTTCGAATACATCGAGGAAGAGGCGGAGCGCGAATGGTTCCGTACGGTGATCGAGCAGGGCGGGATGCGCCGCACCATGACGAACGAGGAAAAGAAGAACGTGCTCCGCCGGCTCACCGAAGTGGACGGACTGGAGCGGTTCCTCGGCATGGCGTACCAGGGCTACAAGCGGTTCGGCATCGAAGGCACCGATGTATTGGTTCCCATGCTTGATGCCGCCGTGGGCGGCGCGGCCATGGCGGGCGCGCGTGAAGTGGTGATCGGCATGGCGCACCGCGGGCGCATCAACGTGCTCGCGCACGTGCTCGACAAGCCCGTGGCCAGAGTGTTCGAGGAGTTCGAGGGACGTCACGCGGCCAGCGCCGCCGCGGACACGGGCGACGTGAAGTACCATCTGGGCGCGCGCACGCTGCGCACCTTCCCCGGCGGCGAGCAGGCGGAGGTCGTGCTGCTCCCCAATCCGAGCCACCTCGAGTTCGTCAACCCGGTGGTGGAGGGAACGGTGCGCGCGCGCCAGCGTACGGCGCAGGCCATACCCGGCTTCGACACGACGAGCGCGCTCCCCATCCTCATCCACGGTGATGCGTCATTCCCCGGCGAGGGCGTGGTGGCGGAGACCTTCAACCTCTCGCACCTGCGCGGGTTCAGCACGGGCGGATCGCTGCACATCATCGTCAACAACCAGGTGGGGTTCACCACCGACCCGCGCGACGGCCGCTCCACGTATTACGCGAGCGACCTCGCCAAGGGATTCGAGGTGCCCATCGTCCACGTGAATGGCGACGACGCCGAGAGCTGCGTCGCCGTCGTGTGGCTCGCGCTCGCGTATCGCGAGCGATTCGGCAAGGACTTCCTGATCGACCTCGTCGGCTACCGCCGCCACGGCCACAACGAGACGGATGAGCCGGCGTACACGCAGCCCCGGTTGTACGACGCCATCAAGTCGCACCCGACCCCTCGGCTCGTGTGGGGGGAGCGGCTGGTGCGCGAGGGAATCATCGGCGCCGATGAGGTGAAGCAGGTGGACGACGCGGTGCAGGCGGAGTTCAACCGCATCCTCAAGCAGGTGAAGGCGAGCGCCACGCCCGCGGAGAATGGCAACGGCAATCACGACGTGGAGAATCCGCTGCCGGCGGTGAATACCACCGTCCCCGCCGATGTGCTCATCTCGCTCAACGAGCGGCTGCTGAGCTGGCCCTCCGATTTTCATCCGCTCCCCAAGCTGGCCAAACAGTTCGAACGCCGTCGCGCGGCGGTGGGCGAAGCGGGCGGCATTGACTGGGGTCACGCCGAGGCGCTTGCCTGGGCGTCGCTGCTCCTGCAGGGCACGTCCGTGCGCATCAGCGGACAGGACGCCGAGCGCGGCACCTTCTCGCACCGGCAGGCGGTGCTGCACGATCACGAGTCCGGCGCCACGTACACGCCGCTGCAGCACATCGCGGACGCCACAGGCCGCTTCGAGATCTACAACTCGCCGCTCTCCGAAACGGCGGTGCTGGGATTCGAGTACGGCTACAGCGTGGCCGCGACCGATACGATTGTCCTGTGGGAGGCGCAGTTCGGCGATTTCTCGAACGTCGCGCAGCCCATCATGGATCAGTTCATCGTGTCGGACCACGCCAAGTGGGGACAGGACAGCGGGCTGGTGCTGCTGCTGCCGCACGGCTACGAAGGGCAGGGGCCCGAACACTCGAGCGCGCGGCTCGAGCGCTTCCTGCAGATGAGCGCGGAGCAGAACATGCGCGTGGCGTATCCGTCCACGCCCGCGCAGTATTTCCACGTGCTGCGCCGCCAGGCGTTGCTCAAAGAGCGGCGTCCACTCGTGCTCATGCAGCCCAAGAGCCTGTTGCGCCTGCCGGCGGCCGCGTCGCATCTCGCCGATCTCACGAGCGGCACGTTCCAGTCCGTGATGGATGACGCCACGGCAGCCGCGGCGCCGGACCAGGTGCGGCGTCTCGTGTTCTGCTCGGGCAAGCTGTACTACGATCTCCTTGCGCATGAGCGCGCGCCGGGTGTCGCGATCGTGCGCGTGGAGGAGCTCTACCCGTGGCCGCACACAGCCATCACCGCCATCCTCGAGCGCTACACGGCGATTGACGATGTGGTGTGGGCGCAGGAGGAACCCCGCAACATGGGCGCGTGGAGTTTCGTCGCGCCGCGTCTCCGCGCCGCGGTCGGGAACGCGCTGCCCATTCGCTACGTTGGTCGTCCAGAGCGCGCCAGTCCGGCGGAAGGGTACGCGTCGTCGCACGCGGAGCAGCAGGCGCGCCTCGTCACGGATGCCCTGACAGTGCCGGTGGCCGCGCGAGTGTAGCACGCCGGCCGCCGCCGGTCACAACCGACAACTGAATCCGCCCATGCACCGAGCGTTCGCTGTCACTCTTCTGGCCGTCTCTCTTGCCGCGCCGCGTGCGCTCCTGTGCCAGGCACGCGGCGCGAGCGCGCTGGGCGAGCTCGTGCAGGGGCTGCCCGTTGAAACGCGCGTGCTCGTGATCGGCGCGCACCCGGACGACGAGGACACGCGCCTCATCGCGTGGCTCACCAAGGGTCACCACATCGACGTCGCGTACCTGTCGCTCACGCGTGGTGATGGGGGCCAGAATCTCATCGGCAACGAACTGGGCGAGGCGCTGGGCGTGATCCGCACCGAGGAGCTGCTCGCCGCGCGGCGCATTGACGGCGCGCACCAGTACTTCACGCGGGCGTACGACTTCGGCTTTTCCAAGAGCGCGGCGGAGACCTTCCAGCACTGGCCGCACGACTCCGTGCTCACCGATGTCGTGACGGTGGTGCGCGCATTCCGCCCGCAGGTGATCGTGTCGGTGTTCTCGGGCACGCCGCGCGACGGACACGGGCACCACCAGGTGGCCGGCATCGTCGCGAAGGAGGCCTACGACGCGGCCATGGACACGGTACGCTTCCCGCGCACGGCGACGGCGGGTTTCGGCCCGTGGACGCCGCTCAAGTTCTATCGCACGCGGAGCTACTGGCAGGGACAGGGCGCCACGTTCTCGTACGACGCGGGCGACTACAGCCCGCTGCTGGGCGAGTCGTACGCGGAAATCGCCGCGCAGAGCCGGTCGCAGCACAAGTCGCAGGGCTTCGGCATGGTGCAGCGCAAGGGATACATCGCGGGCTCGCTCGCGCGCGAAGCGTCGCGCGTGAATGCGCCGGCCAACGCGAAGCAGGAGCAGTCGCCGTTCGACGGCATTGACACCACGTGGAACCGGTTGAGTGCGGAAGTCGCGAGCGCGGACGAGCGCGCGGATGTGCAGGCGGCGCTGGCCGCGGCGCGCGATGCACGACGCACGCTCGACCTGTACAACCCCGAAACGGGGCTCGGCGCGCTGGAGCGCATGCGCGCGGCGCTGGCCGACCTCGCGCACCGCGAGGGCGCGAGCGCCAACCCCAATGCCGATGTCGTGACGTCCGTGCAGGACGGACTCGAGCGCGTGACGCGCGCGATCCTGCTTGCGCGCGGCATCGCGATTGACGCCAACGTGGATCGTGACGAGGTGGCGCAGGGCGATTCCGTGCCGGTGAAGGTCACGGTGTATAACCGCGGCACCTTGCCGGTAAGTGCGGACCTTGGGCCACGGCTCGCCGCCGATCCCGAGATTCTCCCCGACAGCTCGCTCACGATGACCATCCAGGAGCACGGCGGCGCGCTCACCGAACCCTGGTGGCTCACCACCCCGCGCACGGGCGACATGTTCGCGGTCCCCGTGAACGGGGAGAGCGATGACGAGCGCGATGCCGGACTGCGCGTGCCCGTGTCGCTCGACAGCGGCACGCTCGTGACGCGGGTGCCCATCGTGCACGAGTACGGCGATCCGGTACGCGGTGATGTGCGCCGCCCGTTGATGGTTGTGCCGCCGGTGGCGGTGACCCTGGATGACAACGTGGAGATCGCGCGCGCCGGCGCCCCGCTCACGCGCACGGTGCGCGTGCATCTGCGCTCGGCGCTCGAGACGCCGCGTACCCTGACCGTGTCGCTCGATCTGCCGCGCGGACTGCACGCGGACTCTGTGAGCCGCACCGTCGCGCTTGCCGCATCCGGCAACGCGACCGTCACGTTCACGGTGCGCGGCACGCTCTCCGCTGGCGCACACGAGATCAGCGCGGTGGCGAAGAGCGGCGGCGCGACGTACACCACGGGATACGTGTCCATCGAGTACCCGCACATCCGCCCGCGCAAGCTGTATCACGATGCGAGCATGTCGGTGCATGCGATCGACATCGCGCTTCCGGCGAAGCTCAACGTCGCCTACATCCCGGGCGTGGGCGACAACGTCGCACCGATGCTGCCACAACTGGGCATTCCGCTCACGGTGCTCGATCCGGCGAAGCTCTCGAGCACCGATCTCTCGCGCTTCACGACGATCGTCGTGGGCCCGCGTGCATACGAAGCCAACCCGACGCTCGCCGCGGCGAATGCGCGGCTCTTCGACTGGGTGAAGCGCGGCGGCACGATGGTGGTGCAGTACGGCCAGAACGAGATGACGAAGCCGGGGATGATGCCGTGGCCGATCACGCTCTCGCGCCCCGCCGCGCGCGTGACGGAGGAGAACGCGCCGGTCCGCGTGCTGAGCAAGGACAGCCCGCTGCTCACCTGGCCCAACCGGATCGGTCCGGCGGACTGGCAGGGGTGGGTGCAGGAGCGCTCGACGTACATGCCGAGCACGTTCGACAAGCACTATGAGACGGTGCTGTCCATGAACGACCCCGGCGAACCCGCGAACGATGCGGGCCTGCTGGTAGCGCACTATGGCAAGGGCAGCTACGTGTACTGTACGCTCGCGCTCTTCCGGCAGGTTCCCGCGGGGGTGCCCGGCGGCGTGCGGCTGTTCGTGAACCTGCTGGGAAGCGGGCTTCGCCCTGCGAAAGCCGGAGCAGGATCGAATCGTGACTAGGGCTACGGGTGGTGGGTTCATGCGGCTGATCGCCACGCTGTACGAACGCTACTTCCCACGCACGCACGCGCAGGGCGGAGCCCGCTTCCCGCGGGCGTGCCGGGCCTCCGGCCCGGCCGCCGCTTCCCGCAGGTGCGCTCCGCGCACCGCTTCCCGCAGCCGCGCTCTGCGCGGCGCTTCCCTCTGTCTCCTCCTCGCCGCGTGCTCGTCGGACCACAGGACGGTTCTCACCGTCTACTCCCCGCACGGCAAGGATCTCCTCTCGTATTACGAGAAGGCGTTCGAGACCGCGCATCCCGACGTGGATGTGCAGTGGGTGGACATGGGGTCGCAGGATGTCATTGACCGGCTGCGCAGCGAGAAGGCGAATCCGCAGGCGGATGTGTGGTTCGGCGCGCCGGAGGAGATCTTCGAGCGCGCGGGGCGCGAGGGATTGCTCACGCCGTACCGTCCCACATGGGCCAATGCGGTGCCCGCCGAGTCGCACGATGCGCATGACTTGTGGTATGGGACGTATCTCACGCCCGAAGTGATCGGCTACAACAGCCAGGTCGTGAGCGACTCCGCGGCGCCGAAGGACTGGGACGACGTGCTGGATCCGAAGTGGAAGGGGAAGGTGATCCTTCGTGATCCCATAGGATCGGGAACCATGCGCGCGATCTTCGGCGCGATCCTGCTGCGCAGCATGCGCGAGACGGGGTCGCCCGATTCCGGGTGGGCGTGGCTGCGCCGTCTGGACGCGCAGACCAAGGAGTACACGCTCAACCCCGTGATCCTTTACCAGAAGCTCGGGCGACAGGAGGGGTTGATCACGCTGTTCGACATGCCCGACCTGGCGATGCTGCAGGAGCGCTACCACATCCCGGTGAAGTACGTGATCCCCAGGAGTGGCACGCCGATTCTCGTGGATGCCATCGCGATCGTGAAGGGGACGAAGCACCCCGATATTGCGAAGGAATACTACGAGTTCGTGACGACGCCGGCCGCGCTGGAATACGCGGCGAACCACTTCTACCGGATTCCGGTGCGCACGGACATCCCGCTGGATTCGCTGCCGCAATGGGTGCGCGACGCGAAACAGGACATCAAGCCCATGCCGATGGATCGTGCGGTGCTGGCGCAGCATCTGGACGAGTGGATGCGGTACTGGGACGGGCACGTGCGGAATGGGAAATGACCGATCGTGTCACGCTTCGCGCGACACGATCGGTCATTTCCCATTCTCGCCGGGAAGCAGCCGGCCGCCTGCGGCGGCGGCTTGGGGGAAGCGCCCCGGCGGCCTGTGGCCGCGGGGCTGCGGGAAGCGGGCGGCGAGGGCGCCCTGCG
>Ga0207695_10008992_pt1 | contig 12429 bp, 8 predicted proteins | sample KBSC54metaG_FD_184354 | JGI IMG/M metagenome (GOLD analysis project Ga0207695, IMG submission 184354) | Corn rhizosphere microbial communities from Kellogg Biological Station, Michigan, USA - KBS C5-4 metaG (SPAdes) (version 2) | ecosystem: Host-associated > Plants > Roots > Rhizosphere > Soil...
TGCTTCGATATCGTACACGGCGTGACTACAGTGACAGATTTGGCGAGAATAGCGGTTGAGGAGAACCGATGCCGCGAAAGCGCCCCTTCCCCAAGGGGTCTGTTTGTAAACCCTGTTGGGAATTGAAGTACTGCCCCTATGGGCAACTCGTAGAATATTTTCCTTTCGCACCTGTTAGTCGCAGTCCAGACGAAGTTCGGGCAGATTACCAAGAAGTCCTCTCGCAGCTTACAAACGGAGCTTCAAAGACCGAGGAGACTGTCTGGGAACTGATTGAACGGCTCCATTTCCATGTTCCGTGGATTCATGAGGAGATGCGTGATTATGCTCCGGAAGACATCGGCTGCAAGATCTGGGGACACTGTTGCCCGGTCTTCTTCGTTCAGAGCGGCGCAACCGAAACGAAAGACCCGCGGCGGGAAGGTCGTACCATCCCGCGAGATGTAATGCTTCAGGTTGTTCGCCGCGACAATCACGTCTGTCAGGCTTGCCACCAGTACGTGCCAGACACTGAACTGGAATTCGACCATGTGATTCCCTATTCGAAGGGTGGACCGACAACGGTGGCGAACATTCGTTTGCTATGCCGACCTTGCAATCGAAATAAATCAGATTCTCTCCGCGATCTCCTCGTTGAGTAAAGGCTTGGCAACCGTTGCGAAACGACTTCTGGGAAGTTAAGGCGAAATTCTGAGTGTATCGTCGGCTACTCGTACAAAGCTCGATCAACAAGGATCACGTAGTGGCCCAGATGCGGCGTTTGTGGGAAGGTCAGGCTGACTTGCGATAACCCGACATATGGATAGCGACAGCGTGCGATCGGCAAACTGTTTTGGTGCGTCATACAAATTTCAGGGCAGAATCGCTCCGACAACGAACAAAGCATGGCACTGTCCATTTGCTGAGAGTGCTGTGGCACCCACTGGATTTGCGCTGTAAGGACTACGAGATGTTTAAAGGGTCTACGAGGAAACCAAAAGCGGACGAGCCCGCGACGCAAGGAAAGAACTACATAACGCCGGGCGGTCTGCAGCGCCTCAAAGATGAGTTCCACTTCCTGCTTCGCCGCGAACGCCCTGCCGTGACCGCGGTGGTGACGTGGGCTGCCAGCAACGGCGATCGGAGTGAAAACGCCGACTATCAGTACGGCAAGCGGCGGCTGCGCCAGATCGATGGGCGGATTCGCTTTCTCAGGAAGCGAATCGAAGCCGCGGAAGTGGTGGACCCGGAAACTCCGAGAACGGGGCAAGCGGCCTCGAGAGCATTCTTCGGCGCGACCGTGCGCTATGCCAATGCCGCGGGAGTGGAGCGAGTGGTGAGCATCGTGGGCACCGACGAAGTCGACCTCGACCGCAACCACATTAGTTGGGTGTCGCCTCTGGGGCGCGCGTTGCTGAAGTCGGCAGCGGGCGACAGCGTTGTACTCCAAGCGCCGGGCGGTACGGAATACCTGGACGTGCTGGAGGTGTGTTACGAGCGCATTCCTGTGGAACCGTTTCGTGAGCCGCCTGGATCCGAGTCCTCGTCAAAGGAATCCTCTCGCCGAGTCATTCCAACTGACGAAGGTTAACGAGGCAGCACAGGAGCATCCTCATATATTCTATGCGGTAGGCTCTGGGGCCGAATCCGCCCACGTCCGAGGCAGCTCCCGGCGAATCATGACCCTGCGGTTCCGGCCCGCGTATATCAGAGTGACCCAACATCGCGACAGCCTCTGCCGTCTTCTGTTGTTCCGCCAAACGCACCGAAAAGGACGCTCTGTTTTGAGTTACCTCTTAACAGGTCGTTTCAGATCAGAACGTGAACCTGCCAACCAGCGTGCCCTGCCGTATTGATCAATCCGAAGCCGCCGGAGACGACCGAGCCAGTCGGTTATGCCTATGGAGAACACCATCCCACGATCCAGCCAAAGACCCTCTGCACTTTTCAGTAAACCGTTGACACATAATTCAGGGAAACCTTGACCTCACGGCAATTACGGGTGTAGACTTCCTCAACTGCTGTCCGTTTCAGATTCTTTGCTAGGGGGTAGCGAAAATGCGCTTCGCACGTGTGGCGATCTTCTCTTTCCTGTTCGCCTTCGGCGCAATTGCACAGAGCGATCGTGGAACTATCACAGGCACGATCTCCGATCCAGCCGGCTCGTTGGTTCCGGGCGCTCCGGTGCAAGCCCGCAACATCGAAACAGGGGCCGTATATGAGGCCGCCAGCTCGGCCACGGGAAACTACACGCTCCCGGAGTTGCCAACTGGCAATTACGAACTCTCAGTAGCCGTCCCGGGCTTCAAGAAATATGTCCGCCAAGGCCTGTTCCTGCCCGTGGCGCAGACCCTGCGTATTGACGTGGTCCTGCAGGTTGGTTCCAACACGGAATCGATCACTGTCACGGAGGCCGCTCCTTTGTTGAAGACCGAAAGCGGCGAGTTGAGCCACAATGTTACGTCCCAGTCGCTCGATCAGCTCCCGGTGCTGGGCATTGGCTCCGCGCAGGCTAGCAGCTCTGGCGTGCGGAATCCCCTGGCCGTCGCTACGCTCATTCCGGGAACTTACTTCTCCGGCTCAGCGAATCTGACGCGCGTGAACGGCGCGCAGGGCAACACCAACGCCATCCGCATTGAAGGCCAGGACGCCACCAACGAATATATGCCCGGCTTCAGCCAGCACACCCAGCCCAGCGTGGACGCCATTCAGGAAATCTCCGTCCAGACCAGCAATTTTGCGGCGGAGTTCGGGCAGGTGGGCGGCGGCTTCTTCAACTTCACGATGAAGTCCGGCAATAACCAGTTCCACGGCAGCGGCTACGATTACTTCGTCAACGAGGCGCTGAACGCTACGCAGCCGTTCCTGAACACACGCAACCTCCAGCGCAGGAATGACTACGGCGGCACGATAGGCGGTCCGGCGTGGATTCCCAAACTGTATAACGGCCGCAACAAGACTTTCTTCTTCTTCAACTGGGAGCAGTTCCGTGAAACGCAGAACTATAGTAACGTGCCCGTTACTGTTCCCATACAAGCCTACCGGAATGGCAACTTCGGACCCAATGGGATCAACAATGGCGCCTTCACCGGCCGCACTCTGGGATCCGATCCGCTCAGCCGTACGATCGCGGAGGGCACGGTTTACGACCCGAGCACCACGAGGCCCTTGCAGAACGGGACGCTCATTCGAGACCCTTACCCCGGAAACGTAATGCCGATGACGGCCATGGACCCCATATCGCTGAAGATCCAGTCTTTCATGCCGCTTCCAAACCACGGGGCGGCGACGGCGCTCACAAACAATGGACTATTTCCATTCCTGGGCTCTTCCATCACCACTCTTCCTGCTCTCAAGGTGGATCAGTCCATTAGCTCCAAGGCCAAGATTTCGGGATACTGGTCCAGCACGAAAAGCGAGCGCGCTGTCGCCACGGGCGGGAACCAGGGCGACGGACTGCCCTTCCCTATCACGGAAGACAAAGGGTTTTTCATTCGCTCTCAAACCGAGCGAATAAACGTCGACGATACGCTTTCGCCGACGCTGCTTCTGCATATGGGAGTCGGCTTTCTGGATCATCGCTCGGACACCGTCGGATTGGTCAATAACTATGACGCGCTCGCTGAACTAGGACTAAACGGCATACCCCAGGTTGGGACATTTCCCAAAATCCAAGGAATCAACAATGCGCAAGGAGGCATGAAAGACATTGGGGCCAACGATGGTGCCATTGGACGCGGTGTGCTGCCCACCGCCAACACCAGCCTTACCTGGGTTAAGAACAACCACACCTATAAGGCTGGAGGTGAAATGCGGCTGGAAGGATTTATCGGCATCATCAATACCAATACCACCGGATTTTTCCAATTCGACGGAGCCCCGACCGGACAGCCCTATGCCAACACCACGACGATATCCGGTGGGACGGTGGGGTTCCCCTACGCCAGCTTCCTGCTGGGCGACGTAAGCAGTCTCAGCATCACTCAACCGCCAGATTTCCGCTTGTCGAAACAGCAGTGGGGATTCTTTGTCCAGGACACCTGGAAAGTGACACGCAAGTTGACGCTGGATTACGGTCTGCGCTATGACTATTCGACTTACCTCAAAGAACAGTACGGGCGTTTGCTGAATTTCTCGGCTGGCGTGCCTAACCCTACCGCCGGCGGACGGCTCGGAGCGGTGATCTTCGAAGGCAGCGGCCCGGGCCATTGCGGATGCGACTACGCGCATAACTACCCACTGGCACTTGCGCCGCGGCTGGGCGTGGCCTACCAGATCAACCTCAAGACGGTTTTCCGAGCGGGTTTCGGCATCGTCTATACCGGCACGGGGGATGTCGACGGAACCACAGGCGCGTTCTCGGTCAACAACACCTTTACCAACCCGCAGTTCGGCTTACCCTTCATGCAACTGCAAAACGGGATCACCGTGCCGCCCTCGCAATATGCATGGCCCAACTACGATCCGGGCCAGTTTCCTAAGGGTACGTCACTCACTTCGCCGAACGTTTTCTACGATCAGAACGCGGGACGGCCGGCGAGGCAGTACCAGTGGAGCGCTGGAATACAGCGCGAAATTTTCAAGGATTTGGCCGTGGAAGCCTCCTACGTGGGAAATCGTGGGATCTGGTGGAATTCACCTGGCCTGATCAATATCAATGCGGTTACGCCGCAGATCCTCGCCAATTACGGGCTCAATCTCAACAACCCGACCGATCTGGCGATCCTCAATGCGCCCCTCAACACGGCGGCCGCGGGCAGGTTCCAAAACCAAGTTCCCTACGCCGGTTTCCCGACGAATTCCTCGGTGGCGCAGTCGCTGCGGCCGTTTCCGCAGTTTGGAACCCTTACCACGTGGTGGTCGCCGCTGGGAAAGACCTGGTATGACTCCCTGCAGGCCAAAGCGACCAAGCGCTTCGGCCACGGCCTTTCCGCTACCGGCCTGTTCGTATGGTCTAAGCAACTGGCGATGGGGTCACCCAATGTTCCCAACACCGGAACGACCGGTGGCGGTTCGGTCAATGACGTATTCAATCGCTCGCAAAATAAGTATCTCAGCCAATACGATCAGCCCCTGGCGCTTACCATTTCCGCGTCCTACACCACGCCCAAGATCGGTGGGAACAAGATTCTGTCGTTTGCGGCCCGCGATTGGACCACAGGCCTCTATCTGCAATATTCCAGCGGCATGCCAATCCTGGCGCCCACAGCCAACCAAAATCCAACACTGAATGCCGTCCTGTTCCGGACGACGTTCGCCAACCGTGTGCCGGGCGTGCCTCTGTTTCTGCAGGATCTCAATTGCCACTGCTTCGACCCCAACAAACAGTTCGTGCTCAATCCCGCCGCGTGGACCAATCCGCCCGCGGGGCAGTTCGGGACCAGCGCCGCCTACTACGACGACTATCGCTACCAGCGCCGGCCCGTCGAGAACTTCAACTTCGGCCGGACCTTCCGCATCCGCGAAGGAATCACCTTCAATGTCCGCGCCGAGTTTACCAACATCTTTAACCGCACCGAACAGGCCAATCCGGTTGTCGCGAATGCGCAAACGACGCAGACCAAGTCAGGGGGTGGTACGATCACCGGCGGATTCGGCTGGATCAATCCCGGGTCGGTTGCCGCACCGCCGCGCGCGGGGACCATCATCGGAAGGATCCAGTTCTAATTAGGTCCTAGAGCGCGTTATTTCTTCTCAGGCAACGCAAATACGTACAGCGTATGGCCGCTGTTCGGGTAATGAATTTCGGGAGCCAGTATCCCAGGAACCTGGCGCGGACTTCCACCGCCGAGTCCGGTGGTGACCGCGATATACTGCCTTCCGCCGGCGCTGAAGGAAGCGGGAAACCCCTGCACCGACGTCGCCAGCCGCGTTTGCCAGAGCACTTTCCCGTTGTTCACATCCACGGCCTTGAAGACGCGGTCCAGGTCGCCCACGAACGCGACACCCCCGGCAGTGGAGAGCACCGACGTCAATAACGGCGCGCGTTGCTCAAGCTTCCACACCTCGTGCATAGTCCGGCCATCGTAGGCGGCCAACTTGCCGATATTGCCGTTGGCTCCCGGCATCTCGAAAAAACGCCTTCCCGCGCCACCGCCGCCCCCGCCCGCAACCTGATCGATTTTCTGGGGCTGGTACTCCATGCAGCTCTGGCTGAGAGGAATAATCAGGCGATTGGCCGGCGGATTGTAGCTCATGGCCTGCCAGTTCTTTCCGCCCTCGGTCGAAGGACAACCTGGCAGCCACTGGCCCACAGCCTGCTCCACGATGTCGTTGCGGTAGTGCGGCTCGCCACTCACCGGATCGAAGGAATCGAAGTAGTTCTGAAACACCGTCTCTTTGTGGCCCAGATATTTGCCCGTCTTGCGATCGAGCTTCCACAGGATTCCGTGCTTGCCGATGGAAAACACAAGTTTCTGGCCGCCGTCGTCCACCAGTACTCGCTCGAAGGTCTCGTCCATATCGAAGGATTCTCCGGGAACGTGCGAATAGTACCACGCAAGTTTCCCAGTGTCCGGATTAAGCGCCACCGTCGAGTTGGCGTAGAGATTCGCTCCGCTGCCCGATCCGCGGCTGGCGCGCATCCACGGTTTTGCCTGCGAGACTCCCCAGTAGGTCAGGTTGAGATCCGGATCGTAGCTGCCGGTGATCCAAGCCTCGCCGCCCGCGCGGAACAGGTTGGGCAGGTTGCCCCAGGTGTCGCCTCCAGGCTCGCCCTGTCGCGCGATCGTGTAGAACTTCCAAAGCAGCTTGCCGTCGGCCGCATCGTACGCGCTGATGAAACACTTCTCTTCGGTATAGCGCATGCAACTGGGACCCAGGCCGACAATTAACTTCCCATTTACGACCAGAGGACCGCTGCTAGCGCTATAACGCTGCCCTTTTGAGGCGTCCGCGACGTTCGATTCCCAAATCTTCGCGCCTGTGCGCGCGTCGAAAGCCAAGATGCGGCCATCGCTTGCCGCGACGAATATCCGGTCGCCGTAGATCGAGATGCCGCGCATCGAATGGGCCGTAGCCGCGCCGCCGTAGCGTTGCTCCCAAATCAATTCGCCTGTGCGGCCATCAAGTGCTTGTAGGATATTCCCTGTGTTATTTAGATAGATGGTTCCGTTATGGATCAGCGGAGCAGGCTGATTAGTGCCGCCTTCGTTCATGGCCCATTGCCAAACCAGGCGCATATCCTGGACGTTGTCTCGCGTGATTTGATTCAAAGACGAATAGCTGGAAGCTCTATAATCGCCGCGGATCATCAGCCAGTCAGCGGGGTCGGGGGCGCGCAACATGGCATCCGTAACTGGGATGAAATTTTTCACTTCACCCGCCACGGTAATACCCGCGCTGGCCGGCGCTTGTTGTTGCTTGCCGCCCTGCTTGGTCTCCTGGTTGGGCCGCGCCGGTTGGGCCTTCGCGGCCGGCGGCGTCTGTCCGCCAGCCACCAAGCGAATGGTGACGCTCGAAGCAGCCGTCAGACGTTGATTGCCCGCCTTTGCGCCATTGGCGTCCAGAAGGAACGCAGCGAGGCTTATATACGTCTGCTCGTCCAGGCTGCCCGGATTCGACGGAGGCATGGTCAATTTCATGAAGGAGATCAGATCGCCTGCGGTCCGATCGCCCCATTGAGTTTTGAAATCGGAGCCCGCCAGTTGAGGCGCTTCGAAGCGTCCGCCTAAGTCCTCCAGGTGGCAACTCGCACAGTGCTCCTGATACGCCGTGCGGCCGGCGGCTACTTGCTCCACCGTATAAGGTCCGGTCGCGGCTTGTTGACCTGTGGCGATGAACAGCGCACATGCGGTCATCATCGGCAATGCCATCAGACAGTATTTTCTTTTCGCGATCATTTGAGGACGGCCTTATCGAGAGATTCGGTTCTAATGAAGCATATCAGGGATGAAGCTTCGCGTCTGAGCCAAGAAAACCGTTCCAAAGATAATCAGAATCTTAGCTGTCGCCACGGCCTCGCCGGTCGGCCTCCCAAATAAAAATGGCAATTAGGTTTTGCAGGACTGCGATGATCCCGGGCATTGGGGTTCACTATATCCACTTTTCGCCCCATCTACTTTGTGGCGGCCCAACTGGCACTCTGATCGAACTTACAAACGCTTAATGCCGTCAGAAGGGCGCGTTGTGAGATTCATACGCCCTTATCCGCAGTCCTACAACTTTCGAACATCAACGCCTGCCCGACGACTGCCTTTTCTTGCCCGACTTCCACCATTACGATGCGTTCCCGTCATCCAAGAATCGGCGACTGCGCTCCTTCAACTGCGCAGCAGTGAAGCTTTGAGCGGCAGGGCGCACCCCTCGATGCGTCGGACGAGTCTCACTTCAGACTTTTTAGGCGGTAAATGTGATAGCGCCTCGTACATTTAAGGATGTGCCAATCCCTTGGATCGATTACCGTGGCGAGTTCAGGAAAAAGCATCATCAGGAGGACATCCCGTGGGTACTCCACGACTGACTCCTGTATGTGACGTAAGACTCTTTGCATTACTTCGGGTCCGAACGGATTGAACAGAGCGATTACGAGATTATCATGCGGAAATATGTAGTCCGTGGCGTCCAGGTTGACGGATTCAATCTTCGAGCATCGTTTCTTTCGACTGCGGTATCGAGCAATATTCTGCTGAGCCTCGGAGTGAAGCTCCATCGCAAATTCGACGCCTACTATTTTGCGAAAGGGATACTCAGCAGCGAGGAAAAGCATCCGGCCCTTGCCGGATCCCAAATCCACAAATGTATAGTCGTGATGTTCGATGATAGGAAGATTCCGCAAGGCAAGCCGGACCGTCGCTGATCGCGATGGCAGGTACATCAGACCCTGCTTGTGATCGCCAGCCAAGCTGAGTCCATCCAGAGTAACGGCGCCATTGGTCGAGACATGGCGGGTGCGGTCGAACCACCACCCTTCCAGGCGGCTGATCGCATTGCGAAGTCGTCCTATGGATATGGGTGACCCCAAAAAAGCTAAATCACCTTCTGGTTCCCTGTGTTGGGGGGCGATCCAACGGAGGTGGTCGGCCATCGGCGTCGGCAACCAAGCGATCGCACTTCGGGAAAAACGGCGCACCATTCGCCAGGAAAAGCTGGTACGATCCACGAAGGCACAAATAGTGCGACCGGGTTCGCACTGACTCAAATAAGGCTCTCCCACTCCGGCCCAGAACAAAAGCGTATGGACCCTTTGTCTGATAAGTTCTTCGATGAGATAGGCTCGTAGCACTATGCTCAGGGACATTTTGGCGTGGTCCTGATCGTCGTTAACCTGGATGAACACAGTCGTTCTGTCGGATTCGTGCCATCCTCCTAGAACGCTGACGTATTCTCCATTAATCCGCAATCCTATAAGCAGCGGCCGCTTCACCTCCGCCAACATATTTAATGCTCGATTCAAGCCTTCCGCATCCGCCCCCACAACATCCTTAGAAGCCAGGCGTAAAGCCGCACTCCGGAAATCCTCAAAGGTCATTTCTGCTGCGTACTGACCACCAGCTAACTCGAAGCCGCGACGATAGTATCGGAAATTTCGGCGCGTATGTTTCCCGAACTGTTGAAGGAAATGTTCGTAGTTCGCTGGAAGGCGCAAGAACGCGTGATGCTCGACTGGGGCATGAGATCCATCGAGTGATTGGGACATAACTGCGGATTGGACACCGCGATGCTCCGCTTTTCCTGGAGAAATGAAGAGTCGAAGTCCCCGGACGTTCCGATCCCTAAACAGTCGGTTGATCGCCTTTTCAACCAGCCGCTCCGTATCGATGGAGCCATCCGTCACAATATTGTCTAGCACAGTATCGATGAAGATTAAGCCGGTCGAAATACCAGCGATCTTGCGCTCTTTGGCATAAACGACACCCACGATGTCTTGATCGCGAGAGATAACAACAACTCTGGGGTTCCAGGAAGTGGGCGAAATGGATGCCAGATAAAATCGTGGATCGAGCGTAGCGCGGCCCCTTAGTAAATGCTGCACCTGACCCGACAGGCGATTGAGATCATAAGCTGAGCTGTAGATCAGCTCGCGCGTCGGAATGCAAAACGCCTGGGGTAGTTGGGCTTGGACTGTCTTGCTCACACGACTACTCCTCCCGAAGACTTTCCCCTATGTTCGCAGCCGGTCTATATGCCGAACGGCCGTAGGGCCAAGTTTAAGAAAGATTCATATCGGTGGCGAAATGTTACAAGCTGTCGAGTAGAGTTTTCTTGGTTGAATCAAGGCGCAGCGCAAGGCTATGAGGCAAATAAGCCCATTGCTACCGATTGTTCGGGCAGATATTCATCATCAACGGGACCCACGACCTTGCTAAAGGAGGCGTCCCGGAGCTTGGCGTGGCCGCCACCATCATCCTGCAGCCCATCGGGCTACCGATAACGTTCGAGAGAAACTGAACAACGCGAAGGGAGTCGGAGTTTAAGCGCCTGGGAGAAGATTGGTCTCGCCTTTTCCGATGAATCAAACGTTCATAATCTCGAAGCACCGTTCAAGGCTCTTGACTGGATCATTACCCATAGCAGGCCGCCACTCGTGGGCCACAAATCCGGTGTATCCGAGATCGGCGATCGTGTTCGCGATGAACCGGAAGTTGAGTTCTTGTTTATCGTCGATTTCCTGGCGGCTAGGTACTCCTGCGACGTGGATGTGGCAGATGCGGTCAATGTTATCGCGCAGGGTTCGCGTTATGTCGCCATCAGCGATCTGAGCATGGTAAATATCGTACAGAATTTTAACGCGCGGTGAATTGACGCGCTTGCACACATCAAGACCCCATGCCACGTGATCGAAGACCTGATCGGTACGCTGGTCCGCGGCGACCTTGGAGTTCGTAATTTCCATGCAAACGTTGATGCCTTTTTGTTCGGCATAACCCTTCACGCGGTTCAGTATTGCGACTGCGTTATCGGCACCTTCTTCCCTAGACATACCCCGCCGTTCCCCAGGGATTGCAATGAGAACGGAGCAGCCAACGCTTGCGCACATGTCGATCCCGGCATGAGTGGCTGCTTCGATCTGATCGTGGATTTCCTTACGGATCAATCCATTTTGGAAGCTGGTTCCCGTACCAGTCATCATGGCGGGCGCCAAGCCATTTTGCCTCAGGATCGGCACCTGTTGGGCGCTGGGCAGGTCTACGCCCTTGAAACCAATGCGAGAGAGAATCTTGCACCTCTCCTCGAACGAGGTCGTCGAACCGTTCCAAACAGAAGCCATCACGCTTTGCTTGATGCGTGCCCGGGGAGTCGCTGAGGTTTGGGCGGACAGTTGGCGGGCAATCCCCGTCACTAGTGGCAGAGCCACGCCCGTCAAGAGTGTTCTTCGTTCCATCGGCGCCAATATAGCATGGCGCTGTGGTACGCGTGAGGCCATCCCGGTGGTACCGAGTACACTTTCGAGTCCGTGCTTGTAGTTGGCCAATCCGTTCCGATCTTCGTCGCTGCACTATTGTGCGCCGCCGCACTACTTAGCGCCGGTCCGCCGCGACGACCGCCGCACAGGACTTTCCGCTTTCGCGGGAGGTCGCTTGACCGCGTCCAGACTCTTGCGCAACGCCTCCATGATGTCAGCCGCGGGCGCCGCCGGAGCTGACGACGCCAGAATCGCAGTCTCCTTGCCTTCCACCTTGGCAGCGATCAGGGCTTCGAGCCGCTCACGGTACTGGTCACGGTATTTCGCCGGATCGAACGGTCCCGCGAGGGCGACCACGAGCGTCTTCGCCAAGCCGACTTCCTTCGCCGACAGGAGGGACGTCTCGGCACGGACTTCTTGGTCGGACCGAACCTCCGACGCAAAATACATCGTATGCGCGATGAGCCCCACAGGTCCCGGCCGCACGACCGCGATACGATCACGCCGGTGCATCGCGAACTGCGCGACCGCGGCGAATCCCGATTCCCGCATAGCCTGATAGAGCAGGGCATAGGGCTTCCGCCCCGCGTCCTCGGGCTGCACATAATAAGAGACCTCGAAGTATACCGGGTCAATTTCGTGGAGGTGGACGAACTCAGTGATCTCCATCTCAGCCGAGGTCGCGGGCGTTATGGCGCGCAATTCGTCCGCGCTAATCGTCACGTATCGTCCACGCTCATACTCAAAGCCTTTCGTGAGATCTTGCGGAGGCATAGGCTCATCCGAGGACTGACCCACGTTTAGCCGGCGCACGGGCTCATACACCTCCCGCGGCTCTACGAGCGCAGGATCTGGGGATTTGCGATCGATGCGGACCGGACCCTTGCCCCGACTCGGTCGGATAATCGGCGCCGGGGCGTCGGGCTCAAGTTCTTCATTGTTCTCTAAAAGCGGACGCCGCGCGGGGTACAACTGGCGCAGGGGCACGCGCTCGCTGCGGGCCGCCCGTAAGAGCCGGACTGGAATCGTGATCAAGCCAAACGTAATATGACCCTTCCATACTGACGACGCCATTGCTCACGTCCTCCGTCCCACCCGTAGATGCG
>Ga0207695_10008994_pt1 | contig 12427 bp, 7 predicted proteins | sample KBSC54metaG_FD_184354 | JGI IMG/M metagenome (GOLD analysis project Ga0207695, IMG submission 184354) | Corn rhizosphere microbial communities from Kellogg Biological Station, Michigan, USA - KBS C5-4 metaG (SPAdes) (version 2) | ecosystem: Host-associated > Plants > Roots > Rhizosphere > Soil...
TGTGGAAAGTCACATAAAGAACGAGTAAAAATACTCGATTTTTTAATTTTTTTTCGACTCTTCCGTTGACGCGATTTTGCTTGTATGTGGCGCACTTATGGGCTGATCTTACACGCCTGTTGCTTAATCCACACACCGGGAAAGGACTTGAATCGCTGCTCCGGCCGTCACTTCCTTTTGATCGTCCGGCTTTTTTTTTATTTTGTCCAAAATCTAACATCCATGAAGTTCCTATTGACCCTGACCTCCTTATGTCTTTCCCTGTACAGTTTTTCCCAGGCAAAAGTATCCTGGGGAGAAGAATTTAAAATGCACAGGAGCAGCACCGACCTCAACATCGTTTACACCGACAAGTCCGGCATTTACCTGGAAGAATCGCACAACCACATGAAAGTGGGGTTCTTCAGCAGCAGGATGCGCGTGTCCGGCATTTTGGTAAAGCTGGACGGCAATATGACGGAAAAGTACCGGAATGACTTCGATAAGGAGCTGAAAGGAAAAGACTATGAGCGTCTGTTCCTCATCCGCGACAGGCTTTATCTCCTCGCTACCAATTTTGAGAAGAAAGAAAATTCCCTGCATTTATATGCAGCGGAGATCGACAAGGAGACGGGCGGTCTGAAAGGTGACTGGCAGGACATCTACGCCTGGCAGAAGAACGACAAGAAAGAAGAGATAGACTATAATATCACGCTTAACGAGGATAGCACCAAAGTGGTGCTGACAGGCACTTATACGGGCAAGGAGCAGAATCGTTACGAGATCAAGATGATGGACGCCGGCTTCCATGTGATAGGTAAACCCCTGAATATTTCCAATGAGTTCGATCCAAAGACCTTCCAGGTGCAGGACTTTGTATATACCTCTTCGGGTAATGCCATTCTCATCGGAAGGATCTACGAGTACGAAGAAGGCAAGAAGAAAAAAGATAAGAATTTGCTGTTTAAGAATTATAACATCCGGATTTACGACCTGCAGGGAAAGATGATCAAAGAGCTGGCGACGGACATCGATGGAAAATTCCTGGTTACGGGAAAAATGTTCCAGCTGAAGAACGAGCTGGTACTGGCGGCCTTTTACAGTAATGAGAAGAAGAGAAAGGAGATCAACGGCATGCTGGTGCAACGTCTTGATCCGGCAACGGGTAATGTACGGGTGACGACGAAAAAAGAGCTGAACGGCTCGGTTATCTCAGAGGTGGAGGACGATGATGACAGCGATAAGAAAAGTAAGAAAGACAAAGATAAAGATAAGGACAAGGACGAAGAAGGGCTGGCTGCCAACCTGGTCTTCCGGAATTTTTATGTGACCCCGGACAACGGGCTTGTCATCCTGGCTGAGCGATACAACCGCAGTATCGTCGAATACACCTACTATTCGGCCGGGGCTGGTCCAAACGCGGTGGGACACTGGAATACCAATACCTATGTACACTATGATTGCGGGGATATTTATATGGGCAAGGTATCTGCCGCGGGTAACATCGACTGGCTGCATGTATTACCCAAGAGCCAGATAGAAAGCATTCCCATCGGCCGGTCATCCACCAGTACCGGGTTCTATATGACCAGCTATTTTGATCCTGTGGACAACAGACCTTTCTACGCGGGGTTCAGCAGCATGGCCGGCAAAGGCGTGATCCATATCTTTTTTAACGATAATGATGCAAATGCGGATGTGCTGCAGCCAGGGAAGAAGATCAAAAAGGTCAGCCGCTTTGGCATCACTTCCTGCTACCAGGTGAACCTGGATATGATGACGGGAAAATATACACGTAAGGCGCTCTTTAGCAATAAGGATATTCCCACCTGTATGCCCCGCCTCGGCTCGGTGATGAGCAATACAATGTGGGTGACCGGAAAGGACGACCGTATGCTTGCCAAGTCAAAAGTGGTGGTGGGCAAGATCGTATGTGCTGACTAGGAGGCTGTTCCGGCGCCGGATGAAGGTCTTTCCATGCACAATTCGATCAGCACGGAATGGGTGTCCTTTGGGTGAAGGAAACAGATGAGCTTATTGTCGGCCCCCGGTTTGGGTTCGTTATTCAGCAGGGTAAACCCGGCGGCTGTCAGTCTTTTCATCTCGGCATGGATATCGGTTACATCAAAGGCGATATGGTGCATTCCTTCCCCCTTTTTTTCGATAAAGCGGGTGATGACGCTGTCCGGGGTTTGTCCCTGCAGCAGCTCGATCTTTGTCTCCCCTTTTTGAAAAAAGGCGGTGGTGACCTTCTCGCTGTCCACTTCTTCGGTCTTATAGCAATGAGTATTGAGCAGCTGCTCGAAGAGGGGAATGGCGGCGTTGAGGTCCCGGACGGCGATACCGATGTGCTCGACTTTCTTCATGGGGAAGTTTTTTCAAAAATAAGACGAACTTTGCATTTCATTACCGGATGAGCCATGCTAAGGTTACCGATCTATCTCGACAACAATGCCACAACACCCTGCGATCCACGGGTGGTGGACACTATGCTGCCTTATTTTACGGAGAAATTCGGCAACGCTGCCAGCCGCACCCATGCTTTTGGCTGGGAGGGGGAAGAGGCCGTGGAGCAGGCGCGTGAGCAGGTAGCCGCGCTGATAGGCGCGGAACCCAAAGAGATCGTCTTTACTTCCGGCGCCACGGAGGCGGATAACCTGGCCATAAAAGGTGTATTTGAGATGTACAGCGGTAAAGGCAATCACATCATTACGGTAGCTACGGAACACAAAGCGGTGCTGGATACCTGTCACCATATAGAAAAGCTGGGTGGGGAAGTGACTTATCTGCCCGTCAACCAGGAGGGGCTCATTGACCTGAACGAATTGGAGGCCGCCATTCGGCCCACGACCATTCTCATCGCGGTCATGTATGCGAATAATGAAATTGGGGTGATTCAACCCATAAAGGAGATCAGCCGGATCGCCCGCAAACACCATGTGCTCTTCTTTTCAGACGCCGCCCAGGCTGTTGGCAAAGTACCCGTAGACGTGAACAAGGATGGGGTCGATATCCTCGCAATCAGCGCCCATAAGCTGTATGGTCCAAAAGGCATCGGCGCTTTGTACGTGAGAAGGCGTGACCCGCGGGTAAGGCTCACGGCGCAGATGGATGGAGGTGGTCACGAGCGGGGGATGCGCAGCGGCACCCTGAATGTGCCTGCCATCGCCGGTTTTGGCAAAGCCTGCGAGATCTGCCGGACGGAGATGGAAACAGAGACCCGGCGGGTGACAGGACTACGCGACAGGCTGGAAGCGGGGTTGCTGCAGCTGGAGCAGGTATATATAAATGGAAGCAGGACCCACCGGCTGCCGGGGACGACAAACCTCTCGTTCCGGGGAGTACCATCGGAAGGGCTGATAACCATGATCAACAAAGATATCGCCCTCTCATCGGGGTCGGCCTGTACTTCCGCCTCGCTGGAACCCAGCTATGTGCTAAAAGCCCTGGGCCTGGATGATGACCTGGCGCACAGCAGCCTGCGGTTTGGTGTAGGACGATTTACTACTGAAAATGAAGTGGATTACGCGATAGGACATCTAAAAACAGGAGTGGAAAGGCTGCGGGCCAACAGTCCTCTGTGGGAAATGTATAACCGGGAAATGAAGTAAAAAGGCTAATTAGTTGGTTTTTAATTAGTTTTTAATGTATGACAATAAATTAAAAAAAATTATTATTTGATCATGCAATTTATTTTTAATATGTTATTGCGAGCGTAAAAAGGGAAATTTTTGAGGCGAAAAAGCGGGTGACCAGGAAGGGTATAAAGTAAAAAACCCGCCTTACAGGGCGGATCTTTCATGCAGTTGGTTTCGGTTAAATTTCTTTATAATTACCTAACCATAATATTTTTTTCGAAGGAGGTTGGTTCTTTCTGAGTATGCGAATATAAGTATTACTTTCATTTCAAAGCGTTTTTTCATAGAGGTTTTTTAGTATTTTTTCCACATTTAAATCATTTATAATATGATATGGCCTGTCCGGACGAGCGAACCGGAGGTTCGTTGTCCGAAGGACAGAAATAAGCGCCGCCAGGGGATCCTCAGCGCGGGATACGGATCTGCCGATGCGGTTAAGCCACACGGTAGAAAAGCCAATAAATAGTAGGGGTAGAAGTGGTGCTGGTGATAAACGCTGAATGTCAATATATATTGTAATCGAAAATTACAAGATATCGTTTTATTTTCGTGGCCATGTGGGCAGTAGCTAAAAAAGAACTTCGTCAAAGTTTCAGTAATCTAACGGGTTATATCGCTATCATTGTTTTTTTGTTGTTGAACGGTCTTCTGCTGTTCGTCTTCCCGGACACCGACGTCCTGGCATATGGCTACGCCACCCTGGACAAATACTTCGAGCTGGCTCCCTGGATACTGCTGCTCCTCATCCCCGCCATCACGATGCGAAGCCTGTCCGAAGAGTTTCGGATGGGGACGTTTGAGATCCTGCAGACCATCCCGCTCAGCAGGACACAGCTGGTGGTGGGGAAATACCTGGCCAGCCTGCTGGTGGTCGTCATCGCGCTCGTACCTACCCTCCTGTATTTCCTTACTATTCAGCGGTTGTCGGGACAAGGCGGCATCGATGCAGGCGCTACCGTCGGGAGCTATATCGGTCTGGTATTCCTCAGTGCTGTCTTTACATCCATCGGTATCCTCTGCAGCAGCTGGACCAGCAATGCGGTGGTTGCCTTTATTGCGGCGGCCTTTGCGTGCTTTATACTGTACAGCGGATTTAATGCCATCAGCACGCTGCCGGTCTTTGCCGCAGGCGCCGACTTCTATATCGAAATGCTCGGTATCGATTTCCATTACCGCAGTATCAGCCGCGGGGTGGTGGACAGCCGGGATATCATTTACTTTTTAAGCATTATTGTTTTATTCCTGTTCCTGACCAACAGGAACCTGGCGCGGAAGATCCAGGGGCCGGGAAAGAGAAGGGGGACGACGAGGGGGACGCTGACGCTCGTCATTGCCCTGATCGCGATCAACCTGGCCGCCGGCTATTACCACTACCGTCTCGATCTTACCCAGGAAAAACGTTATACCCTCAGCAAACCCACCAAGGAACTGCTACGCCGCCTTGACGACAATATAGAAGTAGAATTTCTTCTGCAAGGCGACCTGAAGGCGGGGATTAAAAAACTCTCCAAAAGCGCACTGGAGCTGTTGCAGGAATTTAACGAATACGCTGACGGCCGCATACGGGTAAGAGTCACCGATCCACTCGCGGGACAGGACGATTCCACCAGGGGGGCGACACTCGACTCGCTGCGCCGCATGGGCATCCAGCCCAAGACGCAGGTAGCGCAATCCAAAAAAGGTGAAGAGCAGAGCCAGCGTATCGTCGTACCGGGCGCCATCATACACTATAAGAATAAAATATTTCCCGTCGATCTGTTGCAAGGCGTACAGGTAGGCCAGGAGGGCCAGCCGGAAGAACAGCTGTATACCAATGCGGAGACGCTGCTGGAATACAAATTCGGCAGCGCCATCGACAAGATCACCCGCAAACAGGTGCCGGCCATCGGCTATATACTGGGCAACGGAGAGCCGCTGGACTTTACCGTATACAACCTTATACAGGGCCTGCGGGCTAACTACAACTTTGGTATTGTCCGCCTGGACAGCATACCCCTCATCCCGCAGGACTTTAACGCCCTGATCATCGTAAAGCCGGCGAAAAAATTTACCGACAGGGAAAAGCTCTCCCTGGATCAATACGTCATGCACGGCGGCCAGCTGATCTGGGCCGTCGATGAGCTGTATGCGGAGATGGACAGCCTGAGAGATCACCAGCAGACGATTGCCTATGACCGCGGGCTGGAGCTGGAAGACCTCTTCTTTAAATATGGTGTAAGGATAAAACAGGACCTGGTGCTGTCCAGGCAATGCGCAAGCCTGAACATGGTAGTAGGCTCTGTTGGCGGCAAGCCGGATATGCAGCTGTTGTCCTGGCCCTATTTCCCCCTGCTGAACGGCAGCCTCACCCATCCCATCTCCAAGAATCTGGACCCTGTGTATGCAAAGTTTGCCAATTCCCTGGACACGGTAAAGGCGCCGGGTATTGCCAAGACGGTGCTGCTGCAAACTTCCGCCAATGGCAGGCTTATTAGTACACCTGCCCTGATCTCCTTCGAAAGCGCCAAACAGGCTGACGACCCCCGTATTTTCAATACCCCCAATATCCCGGTGGCTATGCTGTTGGAAGGGAAGTTCAATTCATTATTTGCAGGCAGGATCGGCACGGCCGTGGCGGACAGCCTGGCAAACGTATACAAACAGCCTTTTCTGTCCGTGGCGGAAAAACCTTCCCGCGTCATCGTCATAGGAGATGCAGACATCCTGATGAACGAAGTGGCCCCGCAACGGGGACCTCTGCCGATGGGATATAGCAAGGACATCAACTACCAGTTCGCCAACCAGGATTTTATCGAGAACTGTATCGAATACATGGTAAACCCCTCGGGCATCCTGGAGACGCGCGCCAAGGATTTCACCCTGCGGCTGCTGGACCCTTCCAAAGTGGAGCAGGACCGTAACTTTTGGCAATTCATCAACATAGGGCTGCCCATCCTGCTGGTGATCGCAGGCGGTTATCTTTATCAGTTCCTGCGTAAGAGGAAATTTGCATAAGGGCCCGCCGCGGGTGCGGGCATTAATTCAGCTTACCTTCCTTGGCATCCTGCTTCATCTGGTCATTAGCCATGATCGCCACTTCCACCCGGCGGTTCTGGGCGCGGTTGGCATCGCTGGTATTGGGGACCTTGGGTTGTGATTCGCCATACCATTTTACATTGAGACGGCTGGATGAAACGCCTTTCGAGACGAGGTAGTCGCTGACGGAGTAAGCCCTCTTTTTGGAAAGCTCCATATTGTATTCGGGCGTGCCGGTGTCGTCGGTATGTCCTTCGATGAGGATATTCGTTTCGGGATATTTTGTAAATACACCGGCTACTTTTTCCAGGTTGGTTTTAGCGGCTTCGCTCAGTGCGCTGGAGTTGATCTGAAACAGCAGGCCCGAATTGAAGGTCATGTTGATACCTTCACCCACTCTTTCCACCTTTGCATCGGGTACGGCCTGTTTGATCTCCTGGGCTTGTTTGTCCATATGACGACCGATGGTATAGCCTGCGCCGCCGCCTACGGCGGCGCCGATCAATGCGCCCCAAACGGAACTTTTGCCTCCGCCTCCGATAAGCGCTCCGGCTGTTGCACCGGCAGCGACGCCGATGGCCGTGCCTTTTTGGGTGTTGTTGGCGCTTTTACAGTTGGTGAGGAGGACAGCGATAGTGGCAGGTATGAAGATCCAATTTTTACGCATGATATCAGGTGTTTTGTGGTTAGCTATTTGATGATGATGATCTGTTTGAATGTTGTTGTATGATCCGGGTTATGGGTCTACTGGCAGACGGTGGCTTGCACCAGGTCGATCTGGACATCCTTCAGCCCTTTGGATTGAGCGGTCTGGATACTGCTGCAAAGGGTTTGTTTATCGGAAGCGCTGATCTTCTTTTTTAGTGTGCCGGCGCTTTCGGCGCCATATTTTTTCTGGTACATTTTAATAATGGTGGCGGTACGGGCCTTCCAGGTCTCCGCATCGTCCTTTCCTTTGGAGATGGTCTCATCGTAATTGGCGATGGCGGCGCTATAGTTGCCGGCGGCAGCGTTGATATCACCCCGTTGGAGGTAGAAGTTCAGGTTGCTGCCGTCCATGGAGATGGCATCCCCGATGTGCTGAAGGGCGTCGGTATACATTTGCTGCCGTGTTTCGATCTCGGCAATCTTGGCATAGATGGTGGCGCGTTCGGCGGTGTTGCGATTTTTTCCGGTGAGGTTGGTGATGGTGCTGAGATCCGCCCTGGCATCACCCTTCATGCCCAGACCCAGCTCGGCATTGGCCCTTTCAAAAAGATTGTCCAGGCTGCTGCTGTTGATCTTCAACCCGGCATTGGCGGCCGTAAGGGCATCATTATACTGATGCAGACCATTGAGGGCTGCTGCCTTACCCGCATACGCTTTTTCCTTTGCATCGTAGGCATCGCATTTGCTCAATACTTTATTGAAATTGTCCAGCGCGGAGGAATAGTCGCCTGATTTATTCTGGGATTGTCCTGTGCTGATCATATTATAACAGCTGTTGGACATGGTAACGAGTCCGCTCTTGCATTGGACGACTGTGAGGGACAGGGCGATAAGGCCCACGGATAGAAAGTGATTTTTCATTGGTTTAAAGTGTGTTGTGCCAGGCACATGCGAAGTTAAGATTAAATTTTTTATTCGCACCATTTTGAACAATAACCGGGCCGGATTCTTTTATAACCGAGGCGGCAGTTAATATATAACTCATTGATACGTCACCGGCATATGGAAGGTGGTTTGGATGCACGGATTTTTTTTCTCTATTTTTAATGAAACCCCAAACCTGATGTATGAAAAAATTACTCCTCATCTTTTTACTGTTTGCATTTACCATTCCTTCTCACAAGCCGTTGCCGCCATATCCTGACCTCAACGCTTACGCGGTGGATAACGCCGGCTCTGTTTATTTCGGCTACGCCTGCTCGGGCTGGGAGACTTTATTCTCGGGGTGCAGCGCCGATGAAGTGAAAGTAAGGACGGAATATCCACCCTGGATCATTGCCGGAGGCTGGCGTACTTATTTCATGACGGATGGCGCAAACGGCTATACATGCTCGTCCCCTGCCAGCATGGTCAACAGCAGCGGCATCGACATCAAGAACAATGGCGTTGGCCCCTATAATGTGACAACGAATTTTTATGATCAGGTGGGCGGCTGTCCCTATGCCCTGGGACCCCAGCAGCACTGGAACAGGGATTACTATGGCATAACCACGGCCCAATATTTCTACCACCCGCAGCAAGGCAATGTCTCACTGGGTTTTCTTCTGGGAGAGAACAAGGATAAATGTGACGGCAATAATAATGTCTGTTACACTACCATCAACCCGGCCGACGTAAATCCATGTCCGCTCAGGTATGATTATGCCCCTCACTATAATTCATTTGTCTGCGGAGCATGGTTACAGAACAACCAGGCCACCAACTGGGGGCAACAGAATTTCAATGACCTGGGTCCCATCGTCTGGCCCTCCAACGGCTATCTTTTGCAGAACGGTCAAAAAGCCGCCAGGGGAGTAGGCAACGCTTCCTCCATCCAGTATAATGGATATGTATATGTGTTTTACTACGACAACGGGCCCTACACACCTACGAATCCCGGCAATGAAGAGGGCCGGCATCCGGGTATCAAGGTCGCCCGGGCTCCTTTGAGCGATGCGCTGAACCCGGCTGCCTATCAATCCTATTACAGGGACCCTTCAGGGAATGAGCAATGGAATCCTTCCTTGCCGGCGGGGTTCACCAAGGAGAACATGCTGGCCTTCCTTTCCATAAGGGGCCCGATGACCACGGACCTGATGGAGGAGGAGAGCGACAACCAGTATGAACAACACCGTTTTAGTGTGGCGCAGGTACGCAATAAAGATTATTTCATAGGACTGGAATCCTATGTCGACCATTTGGATGCATACAGGTATAAAACGGCCCTCCGGTTCTCCTCCGACCTGCTGCATTGGACAGGGCGTATGCGGATCATCGATGACGCCGGGAACTATTATACCTGCACGATGAACTATCCTATTTTCCTCAGCACGGATGGATGGTCCAATACTTCCATTGATGAAGGTGATTTTTATGTGGTAGGCACTTCTCCGGGCGATGTTGTCAACAACGTCGTCTATAAAAAGCATGTCTATATTCCGCCACCCCCACCACCACCTCCTCCGCCGCCACCGCCGCCATGCGACCAGCCGGACAGACCCCCTTATGTAGATTGCCCGGCTGACCAGGCATCGGCCTCGGAGGTTGCCAAAGCCACTGCCGCGCTGCTGGAGGAAGGGAAAGGGAAAGCGCCCTATGTCTATCCCAACCCGGGGAGCGGGATATACCAGCTGAGCTATACGTTGAAGAGCAACGCGGTCACGCAGCTGAATGTGCTGGACCTTAGAGGCAGGCGACTGCAGTCCGGCCCGGCGGTGCTACGATCTCCGGGCAGCGTGACGGAGACGGTGAACATCAGCGGGCAGGCTAAAGGAATGTATCTGCTGGAGCTGATGGTCAACAAAGGGAAGAAGACCTTTAAGGTGATCTATCAGTAGAGCGCCTTTCGGCCCATTACCAGCTAAGCTCCACTTTGATCCCGTCAGGACTATTGTCAAAATTAATATAACAGGTGTGCGATGTTTCGTCCCATGAAGATTGTACATCTGTTATTTTTTCGCCTTTGGCATTTGTCAGGACGGTTTGTGCCGGCGCGGCAGGCAGCAGCACGCGCATGCTGTTCCTGGTGTTCAACGGGCTTTTCGCAACAAAAGAATAACTCCTGCCCCTGACGGCCTCATCATAGATCCTGCAGGCGGAAGCCAGTACCTGGGGCCTGGCCTTGTCTGCCACCCGGCCAATGTTATACAAAAAAGCCTGCGTGCCCGGCTGGACAGTCTTCCGTGCAAGCACCGGCAATTGCGGATCGAAGAGATCGATGACGGGTCCGGCAATGACATAGGGCTCGCTGCTCACACTTTCATCCATCACGGAGACGATGTCATACGGTCCTCTTTGCAGATAGAAATTATTTTTCAGCTGCAGTTCACCCCCCCTGGCCTTGTAAATCTGTTGCAACATCCCGATATACCCGGTGTCTTCGCCGGCCTTCATCGCAAACTCCTTGGGGTTTTGTCGCACAACATAGACCTTGCCCTTGCCGGCGTTGAAGGTTTCTGCCGACCCGACGGGCATCCGATCGACGCTGACCTGCTTTATGCCCAGCAGTCTGAACAAATGATCCGAAGGCGCGGCGTAATGATTACCGTTGGTATTCCACCATTCCATGACCTTCTGATAAGGATCGTCATCCAGTCCACAGTAGACCAGCACACCGCCTTTCTTTACCCAATCGGCGAGATGCTGATGGACTTCCGCGGACATGGGCTTCATATTGGAGTAGCTCATCACGAGAACCTTTATATTCTTCAAAGTAGCAGGATACGACAAGTTCTCCATATGCACAGTTTCCACCGGCACCCCCCTCTTCACCAATGGTAGCGTCTGCCCGTAAAAATTCGAAAATTGGGGATCCTCAAATCCCTGATGGGTAGGGAACCGCTGGAACATCAGCGAATTGCCCATCAGCACGCCGATGCCGGCGGAGCCGGAGATGGTATTCCCGGACAGCGGGATATTGTTGAGGGCATTCACCATCACCTGCATCTGCGTGGAATAGTATTTCGGGATCAGCACTTTCTCATCAGTGTTCGCGAGCTTGTAAGGACGGGTATAGATGCGCTCCGGCCAGGGCATCACCTCATAGTTGGCCACCGTTGGATATAGGATCTCGGCGGTAAAGGTGGCTTCATAATTCCGTTTGTAGTCGGCCCAGTCCCTTGGCCAGTCTTCGATGGGATCGGTGAGAAAGAACAGTTTTCTTTTGGTAGGGGCTGTCATGGATACCATGGAGCCGTATTCCAAAAAGGCGTTTTCGAACACCCGTTCTTTTTTCAGTCCATTAAAGTAAGTCGGTTCCCGTGATGTACCTGTCCACACCTGTGCAATGTATCCGTCGATGCCGGGCAGGGATGCCAGGCTTGCTTCGGGACTTACGATCATCCATGATGAATAATTCACCAGGGAATGCGTAGGTATATAGACCTTGACATCCATACCTTTTGTTTTTCCATATTCCTTGGCATAGGAAGACACCTGTTTGATGGCGTTATAGTACAGCTGGTACTTTAACTTACTGGAGAGATAGGTATTCTCCGGTGACTCGTGCTGCGGACGCCAGGGGAAACCGTAGAACTTCTGCCATTCCTCTTTGAACGCTTCGCTGTAGCCGGCCCTTGCCCAGAACTCGGGTTCTTCGAGGTAGATGGAGCTGACGCCTGCATCGATGACTCTCTTGACCACTCCTCTTTGCATGAAGTCGATATAGGAGGCGACAGGCACCACGTAGGGGATATTTCTCCCGTGCCAGATGGTATCACCTTTCCTGGTGACCTGTCCCTCTCCTAAATGATTTTTACCATCCCATTTGCCGAGGAAATAATCGTCATATTGTCCCCAGGCGATACCTGTCATAAAATGGACCTGGTATCCGCGGTCCCGCCAGCTTTTTACACGGTCTTCGAAGGAGACATTTCCTCTTTCACTCACGCCATATACGATGGCGATATCCGAACGAACGTCTATTTCGGGTATCCATACGTGGGCTGTCTGGAAGGCTGTTTTTTCTTTGGGGGCGGAAGAGCCCGCGCTGGGAGTGGCAGCTGCTTGTGGGGCGGCCGCGCCCTCCTGGGCAAAGACGATAAAGGGTACGAATGCAAAGGCGAACAGGATAGTATGTAGCTTCATGAAGTCAAAATTAAGGCAGTGTT
>Ga0207695_10009000_pt1 | contig 12422 bp, 11 predicted proteins | sample KBSC54metaG_FD_184354 | JGI IMG/M metagenome (GOLD analysis project Ga0207695, IMG submission 184354) | Corn rhizosphere microbial communities from Kellogg Biological Station, Michigan, USA - KBS C5-4 metaG (SPAdes) (version 2) | ecosystem: Host-associated > Plants > Roots > Rhizosphere > Soil...
CGATCGCTTGCCCATCTACCGAAATGATTTGGTCGCCGCTGCGCAATCCGGAAGTGGCGCCGGGCTTATTGGGCAGAATCTGTCCGATGACCGGCAGCGTTACCGGCACTCCCAGCATAAAGACGAGGCTGAGGACGATGGGCGCGAAGAGGATGTTGGCCAGCGGCCCGGCCAGTACAATCGCGATTCGTCGCGAGAGCGGCTGACTGGGAAACGCGCGCAGGTTGAAGCGTTCGATCAGCGTCGATGAACGGCCTTCGCAGAGGAGTTCGCGCGCACGTTTGACGGTGCCGGCTCTGGCGACCTCGCGCAGTACCAGGGCCTCCTCGGCGTTGGGCTCGTGTCCGAGGATCGCGATCGCCTGCTCAGGGGAAATCGCACCGTCCGCCGCGGGCGCGAGCGCACTCGCGAGCGCGGCCAGCGCGTCATCGCCGGTCTTGCCCGACGTTGCCAGCCATCCGGTACGGCGCGCGCCCTCCAGGAGGTCGAGTTCGATTTCCTTGATGTAACCTTCGAGAGTCGATGCGCTGGGCTCCTCGGCAATCTCGTCGCCGAGCATCCGCACGTAGCCGCCGAGCGGCGTGGCGCCGATCGAGTAGTCGGTCTCGCCGCGCCGAAAGCCCCAGACCCGCGGCGGATAACCAATCGAAAAACGGATCACCCGGACGCCGACCTGCTTCGCCATCGCGAAGTGGCCTGCTTCGTGGACCATCACCAGGACGGCAAAGATTACGACGGCAGCAACGATCGATGTGATCATAAATACAGGCGGAACGACGAACTGTCCCTCAAGCCTCTCAGCGAAAATAATAGTAAGTGAATGCGGCCGCAAAGACTAGGCTGCAGGTCCGGTCGAGCAGGCCGCCGTGGCCGGGGAAAATCCAGCCGGAATCCTTGACCCCGGCGACGCGCTTGAACGCGGACCCCGCGAGGTCGCCGAATTGCGCGAGCACGCCAACCGCCAACGCCATGATTACGACCGCGCCGACGGTCCATTGGGACGCGAGCAGCGGACGCAGCGCGATCGCCACGACGAGACAGACGGTGAGGCCGCCGATCGCCCCTTCGACGGTCTTGTTGGGGCTCACTCGCGGCAGCAGCTTGACGCAGCCGAGCGAGCGGCCGACGAAGTAGGCGCCGCTGTCGCTCGCCACCACCAACAGCAACATCAGGATGATGATCGGAATGCCGCCCGGGTGATTTCGCAGCAGGGCAAAGTATGGGAAAAGGACGCCGACCCACAACGCCCCAATCAACAGCAGCCACCGATGGGCCCATCGCCATTGCACGAATTGATCGACGCCTTCCCGGCCCACGCGGCCCACCAGCAGCAGCATCATGAGCGTCACCATGACCACGGCCGCGGGAATCGCGCCATCGCCGTCGCTCAATAGCAGGATGATTGCCGAGGCGCCGCCGATGATCGCGACGAGCAGAGCTTCAAGGGCGCTCGCCTGCGTCATCGCGACGATCTCGTAGAGACCCCACGCCGTCAGAATCGCGATGAACGCGGTGAAAACGGCGATGGGCGCATACAGCACGATCGCAATCGTCACGGGCAGCGCGACGATCGCGGTCCAGAGCCTAGTTCGCAGCACGCAGGGGGTGGGGCGAGTCGGCCTCAACCGTGCCGAAGCGGCGCTCGCGAGTCTGGTAGGCAGCGATCGCGCCCAGCAAGTCGCGCTCGCGGAAGTCGGGCCACAACGTATCGGTGAAATAGAGTTCGGTGTAGGCGAGCTGGTAGAGGAAGAAGTTGGAAATGCGCAGCTCGCCGGAGGTGCGGATGAGCAGGTCGGGATCGGGCATGCCGCCGGTGGTGAGTTCGCGCGCGACGGTCTGCTCGTCGATTTGCGCGGGATCGAGCGAGCCGTCGGCGACCGCCTGCGCGATGCGCCGGGTGGCCGTAACGATGTCCTGGCGGCCGCCATAAGAGAGCGCGAGCGCGGTGGTCATCGTATGGTTACCGGCCGTCATCTCGACCGTTTGCTGCAGCGCGCGGCGCACCTGCGCGGGCAGCCGCGCCAGATCACCCAGCGCGATCACGCGGATGCCGCGCTTCATCAGGCGCTTGACCTCGGTCACCAGGTAGCGATGCAGCAGCGACATCAGGAAGCGGACTTCGGTGCCGGGCCGCGCCCAGTTTTCGCTCGAGAAAGCGAACAGCGTGAGGTACGGAATGCCCAGTTCGCGCGCCGCTTCGACCACCGCGCGCACCGAGTCTTTGCCGCGCCGATGGCCCTCCGAACGGGCCAGTCCGCGGCCATGCGCCCAGCGGCCGTTGCCGTCCATCACGATCGCGATGTGACGCGGCAAACGAGCGGGATCGAGCGAGAGATTTGGAAATTCTGCGAGCGGTAGTGATGAGGCCACTTGGCTGATGCGAATCGGCGCCGGCGGGGGCGAGTCCGATCAGACCTCCATTATCTCGGCTTCCTTGGCGGCCAGAATCTTGTCGAGCTTCTCAATGTAGTCGGTCGTATGCTGCTGCACCTTGGCTTCCGCCGCGCGGAAATCGTCGTCGGTCAGCTTCTTGTCCTTGTGCATCTGCTTGAACTTGTCGTTAGCGTCGCGCCGATGGTTGCGGATCGAAACGCGGAATTCCTCGGCGGTCTTGCGGATGTGCCGCACCAGTTCCTTGCGCCGTTCCTCGTTCAATTCGGGGATCGGAATCCGGATGAGCTTGCCGTCGTTCATCGGATTGAGGCCGAGGTCGGAGGTCTGGATGGCCTTTTCGATTTCGGCCATCGCGCCCTTGTCATAGGGCGTAATCACCAGCAGGCGCGCTTCGGGCGCCGCCAGCCCGGCGAGTTGGCGCAGCGGCGTGCGCGTCCCGTAGTAATTGACGTGAAGATTTTCGAGCAGGGCGGTCGAGGCGCGGCCGGTGCGGACGCGGGCCAGTTCATTGCGGAAGGCGTTGACCGCCTCCTCCATCTCCATTTGCGCGAGTTCGATTTCCTCGTTCATGGCTCTGGGCGCGACGCGCTCTCGCGGCCGCTCTCCACCCGGGTGCCGATCGATTCACCCATCACGGCTCTTTTTATATTCCCCGGCTTGCGCAAATTAAAGACGATGATCGGCAGATCGTGATCCATACACATCGAAATCGCGGTCGAGTCCATCACCTTCAGGTTTTTCTGGAGGACTTCGATGTAGGTGAGGCGATCGAAACGCCGCGCGTTGGGTTCACGCACGGGGTCGCGATCGTAAACGCCGTCAACGGTATGGCTGCCCTTGAGAATGACGTCGGCGCCGATTTCCATCGCGCGCAGGCTGGCTGCGGTATCGGTGGTGAAATAGGGATTGCCGGTGCCGGCGGCGAAGACTACGACGCGGCCCTTTTCGAGGTGGCGAATGGCGCGCCGCAGGATGTACGGCTCGCATACGGAATGCATCTCGATGGCCGAGAGCACTCGCGTCCGCACGCCCATCTGCTCGAGCGCGTTTTGCATCGCGAGCGCGTTGATCACGGTGGCCAGCATACCCATTTGATCGGCGGTCGAGCGGTCCATGCCGCGGGCCTCGTACTCGCTGCCGCGCAGGATGTTGCCGGCGCCGATTACGACCGCCAGTTCGATGCCGAGGGCGGCGACCTCCTTGACCTCCTTGGCGATTTCGCCAAGCGCGTCAAGGTCGATACCGTTGCCCTGGGCGGGCGCCATCGCTTCGCCCGAGAGCTTCAGCAGCACGCGCCGAAAGCGGGGGCCGCTGTTTTTAACCGGTTCCGCTTCGGCCATCGCGATCAGTGTCCCCTGGTTGCGGCTTGATCTGCCGGGTGATGTGGATCGTGATCGTTGAAAGTCGCAGGCTCAGGCGGCTTTGGCGCCGAGATTTTCGCCCAACTGGAAGCGCACGAAACGCCGCACTTCGATCTTTTCGCCAAGCTTGCCGACATACTCGCCGATGACATCCTTGATCAGGCGATTGGGATCGCGCACCCACGCCTGCTCGTAGAGGCAGGCGTCGGCGAAGAATTTCTCGAGCTTGCCATCGACGATCTTGTTGATGACCGCTTCGGGCTTGCCGGATCCGGCAGCCTGCGAGGCGTAGATCTGGCGTTCCTGCGCGATCACTTCTTCAGGTAATTCCTCGCGGCGCACGGTGCGCGGATTGGCGGCCGCAATCTGCATCGCGATTTCTTTTACGAGCGCCTGGAACTCCGGCGTCTTGGCGACGAAATCGCTTTCGCAATTGATCTCGACCAGCACGCCGAGCTTGCCGCCCGCATGAATATAGGAGCCGACGGTGCCTTCCGAAGCAACCCGGCCCGCGCGTTTGGCGGCTTGCGAGATGCCCTTTTCGCGCAGCCATACGACGGCAGCGTCGAGGTCGCCCTTGGCCTCGGCGAGGGCGGTCTTGCAGTCCATCACGCCGGCGCCGGTCTTGTCGCGCAGTTCCTTGACCAGATTCGCGTTTACGTCCATTCGTGTTTCCGAGCTTAAGTCCCGGGTTCAGACCGGTATTGTTGGGAGGCGGGAGAACGGGCTCCCGCCCCGGATAATTCCAGCTGGCCGGCGTGGTTCACCGGCGTAAATGATGGTCAGACCTGCTGCGACGGCGGCTCTTCCGTGGCGGCGCCGAGGTCCCCGGCCGGCGCGAGGTCCTCAATGCCCTTGGCGCGTTCCTCGGCCGATCGTTTGCCGTCGATAACGGCGTCGGCCACCGCGGCGGTGAACAGCTTGATCGCGCGGATGGCGTCGTCGTTGCCCGGAATCCGGTAGGAAATCAAATCCGGATCGCAGTTGGTATCGACCACCGCCACCACCGGAATGCCGAGGCGATTGGCCTCGGCCACGGCGATTTCCTCTTTCTTGGTGTCGATCACCCAGAGCGCGTCGGGCAGCTTGCGCATGTTCTTGATGCCGGCCAGCGTGCCCATCAGCTTGTCGTGATGCTTGGAGTTGTCGCTCATCTCTTTCTTGGTGAGCGCCTGGATCATCTCGGGATCGGCCATCACCTCTTCGAGCTTCTTGAGCTTGTCGATGGAGGCGCGGATGGTCTGGAAATTGGTTAGCATCCCGCCCAGCCAGCGGTTGTTGACGTAGAACATGCCGCAGCGATCGGCCTCTTCGCGCACGATGTCCTGGGCCTGCTTCTTGGTGCCGACGAAGAGGATGGTGCCGCCCTGGGCGGAGAGGTCGCGCACGAAGTCGAAAGTGGCGCGGAACATCTTGACCGTCTGCTGGAGATCGATGATGTAGATGCCGTTGCGGGCGCCGAAGATGTAGGGTTTCATCTTCGGATTCCAGCGGCTGGTCTGATGGCCGAAGTGGACGCCGGCCTCGAGCAGCTGCTTCATACTGATTTCGGTCATAGAAAGTCTTCTCTCTTGTGTCGCTTAGCCGTCACGCGGCGCTAATCTTCAACCATATCCTTTGACGCGATTAATTCCTAGCGGGCGACAAGGACCTCTCCCGGGCTGCCGTGCGCAGTCCCACCGCTCCAGAGACGCCTGGACGGGTCTTGCGGGGTCAAGATCTGTTGATATCGTAAAAAAATGTTTTGCACCTGGCGAGGCTCCGCTGGCGGTGTGCCGGATATCGCACAGGAGCCACCGCTTCATTGTATTACAACCGGTCGGTTTTCTATAGCCCGGGATCGGGGCGGCCGCTTGCAGGTGGTGATCCCGGGTGGTCAGGGCGGTGGCGGAACCGGTCAGCGACCTCACCCGCGCTCGCTACGCGAGCTTGCCCTCTCCTCGGACAAGTAGAGGGGCTCGGAACAGCGCTCGCAGTTTCGACATACAAGAATGACGCAGACGAGATCGCCGGTAGTTACGCAAAAACTCTCTTGGACAAGTAGAGGGGTAAGAAGAGGCCAGCATCGACGTCCGTCACTGCCCCGATCGTTCGCCCCATTTATGGGCTAAGCGGGACTGCTTTCGTTGCCCGACCACTTGCCGTGGGCGCTCGACGGGGAACGTACTCGCGCCGACTCACCCCCATCACCCCCTCTGAAAACTGGCACCCCGTCAGACGTTCATTGATTCGAGGAATTCCTCGTTGGTCTTGGTGCCCTGCATCTTGTCGAGCAGGAACTCCATCGATTCGACGGCGTTGAGCTGGGAGAGGAGCTTGCGCAGGATCCAGACGCGGTTGAGGGTGCTGCGCGGGAGCAGCAATTCTTCCTTGCGGGTCGAGGAGCGCTGGATATCGATGGTCGGGAAGATGCGTTTTTCGAGCAGGCGGCGGTCGAGCGCGATCTGCTGATTGCCGGTGCCCTTGAACTCCTCGAAGATGACCTCGTCCATGCGGCTGCCGGTATCGACCAGGGCGGTCGCGATGATGGTGAGGCTGCCGCCGTCCTCGGTATTGCGGGCGGCGCCGAAAAACTTCTTGGGTTTGTGGAGGGCGTTGGAATCGACGCCGCCCGAGAGAATCTTGCCCGAGGGGGGCACGACGGTGTTGTAAGCGCGCGCGAGGCGCGTAATCGAATCGAGCAGGATGACGACGTCGCGGCCGTGCTCGACCAGGCGGCGCGCCTTCTCGATAACCATCTCGGCGACTTGCACGTGGCGGGTAGCAGGCTCGTCGAAAGTCGAGCTGACGACCTCGCCCTGCACCGAGCGCAGCATGTCGGTGACTTCCTCGGGACGCTCGTCAACCAGCAGGACGATCAGGATAACTTCGGGATGGTTGCGGGCGATGGCCTTGGCGATCGCCTGCATCATCATGGTCTTGCCGGTAAACGGCGCCGCGACGATCAGGCCGCGCTGGCCTTTGCCGATCGGCGCGATCAAATCGATGATGCGAGTGGTGTAGTCCTCGTGGTCGTATTCGAGCTTGATACGCTCTTCGGGATAGAGCGGCGTCAGGTTGTCGAAGAGGATCTTGTCGCGGGCCTTTTCGGGCTCCTCGTAGTTGATCGACTCGACCTTGAGCAGCGCGAAGTAGCGCTCCCCCTCTTTGGGCGGGCGAATCAGGCCGGAAACGATGTCGCCGGTGCGCAGATTGAACTTACGAATCTGGCTCGGAGAGATATAGATGTCGTCGGGGCCGGGCAGATAGTTGTAGTCGGGAGCGCGCAGGAAGCCGAAGCCGTCGGGCAGGATTTCGAGCACGCCTTCGCCGAGGATCGATCCGTTACGCGCGGCCTGCGCCTGCAAGACGGCGAAGATCATCTCCTGCTTGCGCATATTGGTCGCGCCGTCGATGTTGTAATCGCGGGCGACCTGGGCGAGTTCGGTGATTTTCGCGCCCTTGAGCGCCTTCAAGTTGAGGCTGCCGGTCTCGCTGATGACGGGAACTACGGCATGGCGATTGGGCACGTAGAGCGACGGCTGCTGGATCACGCGGTCGTCTGAACCGTTGGGCGAAGGGTCGGCGGGTGGACGCTCGTTGCGTTCATCGCCACCGTGGCCAGCCGGCGTTTGGGCGGCCGGATGCGCGCTGTGGCGCGGCCGGATGATCGCGGTCGGCGCTACGTTACCGTTGCCGTCTTCGGTCTGTTCGCGAGTGTCGTGTCTCGATGCCCCTCGACCCTTACCCATGTTAGATCCCCGCAACCTGGTTTCCCCCCTTCGCAGTCTTTGAATTTGTGTTTATAGAGCTCGGAGCCGCCCGCTGAGTTCTGACAGTCTTTTCCAGAGTTTTGGTCCAGAGTTTTGGCCGGCATCCGGGCGGCAGTTTTGATCGCTGTCCCTGTGGTAATCGACCGCCTCGCGTTACCCGCCTCCAGGTTTTTTCGCTGCGCGCAAAGCCGATTAATGTGCAAATACGGACGCCTTTTCAAAACGAAAGCGGCGGGCGTCTGAGGACGGGCGGACGCTGAAACTCGATCTACTTCGACGCACTTGGTGCGGAGGCTCACTCTGAAAGTAACCAAGCCTCAGTGATGTGTCAATCGCCATCCCACGCTGACCGCCAGTATGACAGCCATTTTATCGGCGTCGCGTCAGTCGCCCTCGATCCATCGACGGATAGTGCCGGCGGACGTTTCGAGGCCGCGCGCGGCGAGGTAGGACGCCATGTCGAGGGGCATCGGCGCGATGAATTCGAGCCGCTCGCCGGTGCGCGGATGGGATATCGCGAGGGCGAGCGCATGCAACGCCTGGCGCTTAAAATTGGTGGGATTCGCGCAGTCCGCGTCCTCCGCGCTCGCCTTCGCGCCGCCGCCGTACACCGGATCGCCGAGGCATGGATGTCCGATCGACGCCAGGTGTACGCGTATCTGATGAGTGCGGCCGGTCTCGGGACGCACACGGACGAGAGTCGCGGGCGCCGGGTGATCGGCGAAGCGCGCGAGCACGGCAAGATGGCTGACGGCGTCGCGCGGATTGCGCGCGCGGACCGACATCCGCTTGCGCTCGGTCGGATGCCGTCCGAGCGGACGCGCGATCGTGATGCGATCACGCGCGACGATGCCGCGCACGATCGCGAGGTAGATCTTGCGGACCGTGCGATCCTTGAACTGGCGCGCGAGGGCGGTGCGCGCGAAGGGCGTGCGCGCCACCACCATCACGCCCGAGGTCTGCTTGTCCAGCCGATGGACGATGCCGGGGCGCATCACGCCGTCAGGCTCGGCCATCGTGGCGAGTTCGGGGAAGCGCGCCAGCAGCGCATCGACGAGCGTGGAGTGGAGATTGCCGGGAGACGGATGCACCGCCATCCCGGCGGGCTTGTTGACGACGATCATTTCGGCGTCGGCGAACGCAACATCTATATGCGGGGCGGAGGTGGGCGCCGGCGGCAGCGGCGGTGCGGGCGGCGGCGTTATCGCGACGCGATCGCCCTTGCGAATCGTGGCCGCGGCGCGCGCCGCAAGGCCGTTGACGGTGACGAAGCCCGCCTTGATCATCCGCGCCGCTTGCGATCGCGAGTACTCGGGTGCGATCGCGCCGGCGACGAATTGATCGAGGCGCATCCGCTCATGCTCGGGCCCGGCGATCAGCTCCTGAGGCTCCATCGCTCAGCTCATCTCAAGAGCCTGTCCAACCGGCCGGATATGGCTTTAAAATTTATATGGCACCGGATGGGCCGATTCGTGCGCCGCAATCTTCGCGTCCTGCATCAGCGTGAGTGCGATATCGTCGAGTCCTTCGAGCAGGCAGCGCTTGGGGAACGGATCGATATCGAAATGCGCCGACCAGCCGAAGTCGTCGGTGACCTTTTGGGCGGGCAGATCGACGGCGAGACGGTAGTCCTGATGCTGCTTGATGGCCTCGAAAATCGCGTCGGTCTCTGCGGGCTTCAGGATGATGGTGAGGATGCCGTTCTTGAGGCAATTGTTCTTGAAGATGTCGGCGAACGACGGCGCGATCACCGCCTTGAAGCCGAAATCGGCGAGCGCCCACACCGCGTGTTCACGCGAACTGCCGCAGCCGAAGTTCGCGCGCGCGACCATGATCGTCGCCTTCTCGAAGCGCGGCTGATTGAGCACGAACTGGCTATCGGGCTGGTTGCGCCAATCGAAAAACAGGCCCTTGGCGAGGCCGCTGCGCACCACCGCCTTGAGGAACTGCTTGGGGATGATCTGATCGGTATCGACGTTGGGACGGTCGAGCGGGGCGACCAGTCCGGTGAAATTCTTGAGCGGTTTGATCATGGGTATGTCTCCGGAATACGGCGGCGGTTAGTTACTCGCCCAGTCGCGCACGTCAACGAAATGGCCGGCGACGGCGGCGGCCGCGGCCATGATGGGGCTGACCAGATGAGTCCGGCCGCCCTTGCCCTGGCGCCCCTCGAAGTTGCGGTTCGAGGTGCTCGCGCAGCGCTCGCCGGGCTTCAGGATGTCGGGATTCATGCCCAGACACATGCTGCATCCGGCCTCGCGCCATTCGAAGCCCGCTTCCCTGAAGACGCGGTCCAGGCCGAGCTTTTCGGCCTCGTTCTTCACCAGTTGCGAACCCGGCACGACCATCGCGTGAACGCTCGAAGCGACGCGCCGCCCCTTGACGATCGCGGCTGCGGCCTGCAGGTCGGAGACGCGCGCGTTGGTGCACGAGCCGATGAACACACGATCGACCTTGACGTCGGCGATCGGCGTGCCGGGGACGAGGCCCATGTACTCGAGCGCGAGTTCGGCGGCGCGCCGGGAAGTGGCGTCGGCGAAGCTCGACGGATCGGGCACCTTGCCGGTGACCGCCGTGACCATGCCGGGGTTGGTGCCCCAGGTTACTTGCGGCGCGAAGGCGGCGGCGTCGAAGTGGATGCTGCGATCGAATTTCGCGTCCTCATCGGTGTGGAACGTGAGCCATTGCGCGGCCAGCCGATCGAAGTCGGCGCCGGTCGGCAGGTAGCGTCGCCCACGCAGGTAATCGACGGTCTTGCGATCGGCCGCGATCATGCCGGCGCGCGCGCCGCCCTCGATCGACATGTTGCAGACCGTCATGCGCTCCTCCATCGAGAGCGCCTCGATCGCCGTACCGCGATACTCGATCACGTGGCCGGTGCCGCCGTCGGTCGTGATGCGTCCGATGATGCCGAGGATGAGGTCTTTCGCGGTGACCCCGAGTCCGAGCTTGCCGTCAACGCGGATTTCCATGGTTTTCGGCCGCGCCTGCCACAGGCATTGCGTGGCCAGCACGTGCTCGACTTCGCTGGTGCCGATGCCAAATGCGAGTGCGCCGAGCGCGCCGTGCGTCGCGGTATGGCTGTCGCCGCATACGATCGTCATCCCCGGCTGCGACAGGCCGAGTTCGGGTCCGATCACATGGACGATGCCCTGCTCGACCTCCCCGAGGTCGAAGAGCCGCACGCCGAAGTCGCGGCAATTCTTGCGCATCATGTCGATCTGCGTCTTCGAGTCGGGATCGGTAATCGGCAGCGACCGATCGGTCGTGGGCACGTTATGGTCGAGCGTGGCGAAGGTGCGTTCGGGCCGGCGGACCTTGCGGCCGGCGAGCGCCAGGCCCTCGAAGGCCTGCGGCGACGTCACTTCGTGAATCAGGTGGAGATCGATATAGAGCAGCGCCGGTTCACCGGGCGCCTCGTGTACGACGTGGGAATTCCAGATTTTCTCAAAGAGTGTTTGCGCCGCCATGACTGGGAACTTTGCCTCCGAAGGAAACCCCTATTGAAGCAGAATTATCGAAGTGCGGGTACTCTCGTCAAAACCCGGCTACTTGATGCGGCGCGTTGGTGCGGCGCGCTCGGCGTGGGTGAGTCCGCGCGTCACCGCGGCATCGCCGAAGCGCTGCGCGACCGCGTCGAGCGCGCGATTAAGCCGCGCGCTTTTCGCACCGGCGCTGACCGGCGAGTCGAAAAGCCCCATCTGCGCGGCGTCGACACGTTCCAGTTGGTGTACCTGGATTCCGGCGAGCCGGACTTTTTCACGGTCCGTGACGCGCACGACCAGCGCGATCGCAAGTTTCGCGATGGCCGCGCTGTCGTCGGTCGGATCGTCGATCGACATACTGCGCGTGAGTATCGGATAACGTCCGCCGCCCAGCGGACGGGCCAGTTTCAGCTTGAGCGTGATGGTGCGCGCGCGCACCTGGTCGGCGCGCAAGCGGCGGCCGAGGGCCTCGGCATGCGCGATGAGCACGCGGCGCAATGCGAGTGAATCGAGCGCGAGATCGTGCTCGAAGGTACTCTCCTCGCCGTATGATTTGCGCTGCCAGTCGGCCACCACCGGGCGTGGGTCGCGGCCGTTGGCGAGTTCGTAAAGGTGCGGCCCGAACGAGCCGAAACGCGCTTTGAGCTCCACGACGTCGCGGCGCGCGAGTTCACCGATAGTGCGGATGCCCTCCTGATGCATGCGCGCGAGCGTCACCCGGCCGACGCCCCACAGCCGCTCCACCGGCAACGGTTCCAGGAACGCGCGCAGATGGCCGGGGCCGAGGATCAGAAGGCCGTCCGGCTTGGACATATCGCTCAGGATTTTCGCCGCCATTTTGGTTGACGCGACGCCGACCGATACTACCAGCCCAGTGCGTTCGACGACGCGGCGCTTGAGCGCGCGTGCGACTTCGATCGGCGGGCCGAGCAGCCGCTCGCTGCCGGTGAGATCGAGAAACGCCTCGTCGAGTGAAAGCGGCTCGACCACCGGGCTGAAGGCGCCGAAGACCTCGCGAATCACGCGCGAGATTTCGACGTACCGATCCATGCGGCCGCGCACGAAGATCGCGTCGGGGCAGAGCTTGCGCGCCTGCGCCGTCGGCATCGCGGAATGCACGCCGAATTTGCGCGCCTCGTAGGATGCGGAGGTGACCACGCCGCGCGCCGAACTGCCGCCGACGATGACCGGCTTGCCGCTCAGGGCGGGGTCGTCGAGCACCTCGACCGCCGCATAAAACGCGTCCATGTCGGCGTGCGCGATGACGCGATCCCAGCCCACCGTGGAAGTGTCGGGCGCCGGCGTTTTGCCCGACGGTTTAGCGCCAACGATGTCGATTGAACGCGTCACGGGATCTCCGCGACATTATCTCATCGCGCGCGGCCACCACGCATCAGCCTTAAGGGGCGGTGCGGCGGGTCGCAGCGCCG
>Ga0207695_10009002_pt1 | contig 12420 bp, 11 predicted proteins | sample KBSC54metaG_FD_184354 | JGI IMG/M metagenome (GOLD analysis project Ga0207695, IMG submission 184354) | Corn rhizosphere microbial communities from Kellogg Biological Station, Michigan, USA - KBS C5-4 metaG (SPAdes) (version 2) | ecosystem: Host-associated > Plants > Roots > Rhizosphere > Soil...
TGGTAGGCCGGGTGAGGTTCGAACTCACGACCATTCGATTAAAAGTCGAATGCTCTACCACTGAGCTACCGGCCCACGACGCGAGGCGCTCTAGAGGCCCAGGCGAAGCGGCGCGGACCTTAGGCGCCGGACCTTGACGGCGCAAGGGCGGGCGCCCTGAACTCGCCAGGATGTCTGCTAGGATGGCGCCAGGATGCCAATGACCTCGCCCCTCACGCGCACGCGGGCGGCCGGAGCGGCCGTCCTGGCCGCCGTCCTGGCCCTGGGCGGCTGCATGACCACCCGCGCCGACGGCTCGCCGAAGGTCCAGACCACGAACGACGCCAACCGCGAGGGCCTGAAGGGGGCCGCCGAGTCTCCTCTGCGCGACCTCAACGTCCTTCGCACCAAGATCCCCGAGGTGCTGCTGCAGGCCATGGCCGACCCCTATGGGCGGCCGCCGTCCGGGCGCTGCCCCCAGCTGATCGCCGAACTGAAGCCCCTGAACGACGCCCTGGGCGCCGACCTCGACGTGCCCTCCGTCGACGAGGACGATCTTCTGGAGAAGGGCAAGACCGGCGCGCTGGGCGTCATGGCCGGCGCGGCCAGCGACGTGATCCCCTTCCGCGGCTGGGTGAGAAAGCTTTCCGGCGCGGAACGTCACGACCGGCTGGTGCAGGCCGCTATCACCGCCGGCGCCGTGCGCCGCGCCTACCTCAAGGGTCTTGGTGAGGCCAAGGGCTGCAATCCGCCGGCCACGCCGTCGCACGTTCTGGCCGGCGCGCCGGTGGTCGATCAGTCCATGAAGCCGAAGTACCCGATCCGCTGAGGCGCGGGGCCCGGATCGGGCCGTAGCTCGCGCTGGTAGAGGCCGTCGCGCCGCATCCGCTGGCTGAGCGCCTGGGCCTCGGCGAGGTCGGGATGGATGGTGACGCTCATGGATGGCGTCCGTCGCCCGGCGCGGAAGTCGGCGATGGCCCGCAGGCTGGCGTCGGCGGTGCGCACCGCATAGACCGCCATCGCCGCCTGGTGGAGCAGCATCGCCGCCGCCAGGGCCGCGGTCGCGCCGGCCATCGTCCTGGGGCGGCGCCCCCAGACGGACCTCAGGTACGGCAGCGCCAGGACCCATAGGCCGGCGTGCAGCGGCGCCAGGAAGATGGCGTAGCGGATCGGCACGCGATCCGCGGGGACCACGCCGGCGCGGGCGAGGCCCGCCATGGCCGCCGTGGCCAGGGAGAACAGGATCAAGGCCACCGCCGCCCGCTCGGGCCAGCGCGCGGCGCGCCTGCCGCGCAACGCCACCGCCGCCACCGCCATGCCCAGGACGGCGAGCCCCGCCACCCAGCCCGCGCCGTCCAGTCCCCGCGCCCACGGCAGCCCGAGGTAGTTGACGAACAGCAGCGCCGCCTCGGCGGCGTGCACCCGATCGGGGGGATGGACGCCGGTCTGGTTGGGCGCGGCCTCGCCCAAGGCGTAGAGCGCCCCGAACGCCAGGCCGACGGCCAGCACCGCCAGCGTCCAGCCGCGCCGCCGCGACTTCCAGCCCGCCCCCAGCAGCGCCGGCCAGACCGCCAGGCCGGCCGCGCTGCCCAGACTGGCGGCGATGGCGCAGGTGAGCGTCGCCGCGCCCCGGGCGGCCGGCCACCGACTGGGCGCCTCCGCCAGCAGCACGGCGGCCACCGCGAACACCAGGGCGTGCACATAGGTCATGTTGATGACGGCGCTGGCGTCCAGCACATGGCAGCCCATCAGGCCAAGCGCCGCCGCGACGCCCCCGCCCACCAGCCTGAGGCCGCGTCCGGCCGCCGCCGCGCCCACGGCCGCCAGCATCGCCGCTATGGCGGCGAAACACGCCGCGCCCACCGCCAGGGTGAAATAACCACTGCCCCCGAAACCCTCGATGTCGAGGCCCAACACCGCGAAGGTCCAGACCAGGTGGTGGAAGTTGTGCGGCGCCCAGAGGTAGCGCCCGAGATCGCCATCCGCCCGCAGCCGGTACCAGCGCGCCATCCACTCGAACATGTCCGAATAGGGCTCGAGGATCGACGTTCGCCAGACGAGCCAGGCGGCGATCGCGCCATACGCTCCCAGCGCCAGGGCGAAGACCAGCCGCGCCCAGGGCGGCGGCCCTGCGGGCTCCGCCATGCTCAACGGTCCTGCTGCCGGGCGACGAAATCAGCTCTGAACGCCGCCAGCCGCCCTTCGTCGATCGCCGCGCGCAGGGCGGCCATCAAGGTCTGGAAGAAGGCCAGGTTGTGCCAGGAGAGCAGCACCTGCCCAAGGATCTCCTCCGACTTCACCAGGTGGTGCAGATAGGCCTTGGAATAGTCCCGCGATGCCGGACAGGCGCTGGTCTCGTCCAAGGGCGCGTCGTCATCGGCGAAACGGGCGTTCTTCAGGTTCATCGAGCCTTCCCAGCCCCAGGCCTGCCCATGCCGCCCCGAGCGGGTCGGTAGCACACAGTCGAACATGTCCACCCCGCGGGCGACCGCCTCGACGATGTCGATAGGCTTGCCCACGCCCATCAGGTAGCGCGGCCGGTCGGCCGGCAGCATGCCCGGGGCATAGTTCAGCACCGCCACCATGCCCTCGTGACCCTCGCCCACCGCCAACCCGCCGATGGCGTAGCCGTCGAAGCCGATGCCGGTGAGGCGCTCGGCCGATTCCTGCCGAAGCGCCCGCGACAGGCCGCCCTGCTGGATGCCGAACAGGGCCTGGGTCTCGCGCGCGCCAAATGCGGCCTTTGACCGCTCCGCCCAGCGCGCCGAGCGGCGCATGGCCTCAGCCGCCCGGTCGTCCGGCGCCGGCAAGGCCACCAGCTCGTCCAGCTGCATGACGATGTCCGAGCCGAGCAGGTCGGCCTGGATTTCGATCGACCGCTCTGGGGTCAGCACATGCCGCGAGCCGTCGATGTGGCTCTGAAACGTGACGGCCTCTTCCGTGACCTTGGAGATTTTCGAGAGCGACATGACCTGGAAACCGCCGCTGTCGGTCAGGATCGGCCTCTCCCATCGCATGAAGCGGTGCAGGCCACCGAGGCGGGCCACCCGCTCGGCCGTGGGCCGCAGCATCAGGTGATAGGTGTTGCCCAAGAGGATGTCGGCCCCCGTGGCCGCCACCTGGTCCACGGTGAGCGCCTTGACGGCGCCCGCTGTCCCCACCGGCATGAAGGCCGGCGTGCGGATGTCCCCGCGTGGCGTCAACAGAACGCCGGCCCTCGCCTGGCCGTCCGTCGCCGCGATCTTGAACGGAAACGCCGCCATCAGGCCGCCCGCCAGAGCAGGCTGGCGTCGCCGTAGGAATAGAACCGGTATCCGGCCGCAATGGCGTGCTCATAGGCTCCGTGCATGGTCTCCAGGCCCGCGAAGGCGCAGACCAGCATGAACAGCGTCGACTTCGGCAGGTGGAAATTGGTCATCAGCCCGTCCGCCGCCCGGAACTGGTAGCCCGGCGTGATGAAAATGGCGGTCTCGCCTTCGAACGGCCGGATCACGCCGTCCTCGCCTGTCGCCGATTCCAGCAGCCGCAGCGATGTGGTGCCGACGCAGACGATGCGCCCGCCGGCCCGGCGCACGGCGTTCAGCCGCTCTGCAGCCCCCGCGTCCACCTCGCCCCACTCGGGATGCATGCGGTGCTCGGCCACCGTTTCGGTCTTCACCGGCAGGAAGGTGCCGGCGCCCACGTGCAGGGTGACGAAGGCCGTCTCCACCCCCGCCACCGCGAGCCGAGCCAGCAGTTCCGGCGTGAAATGCAGGCCGGCGGTCGGCGCCGCCACCGAGCCGTCCTCCTGCGCATAGACCGTCTGGTAGTCGCGCCGGTCCTGTTCGTCCTCGGCGCGCTTGGCGGCGATATAGGGCGGCAGCGGCATGGCCCCCCGTTCGGCGACGGCGGCGTCCAGGTCGGGGCCGGACAGGTCAAAGGAGAGAGTCACCTCGCCGCCCTCGCCCTTGCCGGTGATGGTGGCGTCAAGCGCGCCCAGGAAACAGGCGCGGTCCGAGCTCTCGCCGAACACCACCCGGTCGCCCTCCGCCAGCCGCTTGCCGGGCCGCATGAAGGCGGTCCAGCGATGCGGCGCGAGGCGCCGGTGCAGGGTCGCCTCCACCGCCACCCGGCTTTCGCCGCGATGGCGCACACCCTTCAGCCGAGCCGGGATCACCTTGGTGTCGTTGAGCACCAGGATGTCGCCGGCGCGCAGCTCGTCGGGCAAGTCAACGACCGCGCGGTCACGCAGGGGTTCGCCCGGAGCCACCACCAACAGGCGCGCCGCGTCGCGCGGGCTGGCCGGGCGAAGGGCGACGTTCGCCTCGGGGAGATGGAAATCGAAGTCGCTTAGCTGCATGAAGTGGCGTGAAGCGCATGCGACTCCGCGCGCGTCAAGTTGGGGCCCGCTGGATGCGTCTCGCGCGAACGACGTTCGGGATCCTGGGGCTCATCCTGGCGACCCCCTGCGCCGTCGCCGCGATCCTGGCTCAAGGAGGGCGCTTCAGCCCACGCCTCGATCTCCTGACGCAACTGGCGCCGTTTTACCTGGCCGGCGCCGTGCTGGCCGCCGTCATCGCCGCCATGGGCGGGCGGGTATTGCGCCGGACCGGGGTCGTCGTGGCCCTGATAGCCGCCCTCGCCGCCGGCGCCCTGATCGCGCCGGAGTTCCTTCGCTCTACAGGTCCCACGGCTTCCGCCGGCGCACCCGGCCAGATCAAGGTCATCGAGATCAACGCCTGGCGGCAGAATCCGCACCCCGACCGCCTGGTCGACTGGCTGCAGGCGGAGGATCCGGACATGATCGTGATCCCGGAATCCAGCGTCCTGCTGCGCGAGATGATCCTGCGGCGCATGCATCGCGCCGGCGTAGCGGGCTGGTCCAGCTCCGTGATGACCTTCGCGCGCAAGCCTTATCTGCGGATGGACCGCCCGGTCATCGACCGTGCGACGCGCCTGACCTTCGTGAACGCCACCTACGACAGCCAAAGCGGGCCCTACGAGGTCGTGGCCACCCACTATGACTGGCCCACGAGCCGCAGACAGCCGATCCAGAGCGTCGGCCTGGCCGGCGTCGTCGCGAGGCTGCCCCGCGAGCGGATGATCCTGGCCGGCGACTTCAACTCCGCGCCCTGGTCGTTCCGCCGCCGTTACGAGGACCGCGCCTTCGGGCTCATCCGCCGCGACCGGGCGCTGGCCACCTGGCCCACCGGACACGCCGGCCCATGGCGGTGGGCGGCGCCCTTCCCATTCATGCCCATCGACCACCTCTACGCCGGCCCCGGATGGGCCACGGTCAGCGTCCGGCGGGGCCCGCGCGTGGGGTCGGACCACTATCCGCTGGTGGTCATCCTAGCGCCTGTCGCGCCGCGCTGAGGCGCTCTTCCAGCCGCGCCCGCTCCTTGGCCTGGGCCTTGTCCAGCGTCTCGGCCTTGCGCTCCAGCGCCTGGCGTTCGGCGGCCAGCCTGGCCTGCGCCGCGGCGTGACGTGGACCCAGGGCGTCAAGCTCCGCCTCCAGGTCGGCGACCTTCTTCCGCTGCGCCTTGGTGGGACCCGCGGGCTTCGCCGCCTTGGCCGGCTTCAGCTTCGCCAGGGTTCCGCGCGAGCCCGCCGGCCGGCGCAACACCTCGCCCGGCTGGGCGAGCGCCGCCTTCACCAGGGCCTTGTCGCTGGTCTCGCGCGCCTGGCCCTCCTTGAAGACGTCCTGACGGATACCCCAGGCGGCCAGGGCCTTGGCCCGTGAGCTTGCGGCCACGACGTAGTCGGTGAGGCCGTCGGAGGTGACGAACACCTTCAGGCGCGGCGCCATGGCGGCTTCCTTCAGGCGTCCGCGGCGACCTTCATGGAGATGATCTTGCCCGGTTCGCGGGGCGGTTCGCCCTTAGGCAGGGCGTCGATGTTCTCCATGCCCTCGGTCACCTCGCCCCAGACGGTGTACTGGTTGTCCAGGAAGCGGGCGTCGTCGAAGCAGATGAAGAACTGGCTGTTGGCCGAGTTCGGATTGGCGGTGCGGGCCATGGAGCAGACCCCGCGCACGTGCGGCTCGCGTGAGAACTCCGCCGGCAGGTTGGGTTTCTTCGAGCCGCCCGACCCCGTGCCCGTCGGATCGCCGCCCTGGGCCATGAAGCCCGGGATCACCCGGTGGAACACCACGCCGTCGTAGAAGCCCTCCCGCGCGAGCTCCTTGATCCTCGCCACGTGCTGCGGCGCCAGGTCCGGGCGCAGCTTGATGGTCACGGGCCCAGTGGGCAGCTCCATCACCAGGGTGTTCTCGGAATCGTCCATCACTTCACCTCAACAGGAATTTCTACGTCGCAGGCCGTGAAGTCGGCGCCCTTGCCCGCGCGGGTGCGGGCGATTTCGGCCTTGAACCAGGGGCCCCTGGTGTCGACGACGCGGATTTTCGGCCGGTCCTTCTCGGGCAAATCGGCGAGCAGGCGGACCCGTTCCATGCGGTCCTGCGGATCCTCCACGGGCTCGCCGGTCTTGATCGCCCGGACCACGTCCAGGCCGCTGATCACCCGGCCCCAGGCGGTGTATTTCCGCTCCAGCGATGGATAGGGCCAGCGCATCAGGAAGAACTGGCTGTTGCCGCTGTCGGGGTTCTCGTCGCGGGCCATGCCCATGACGCCCTGGCAATAGAGCGCCCAGGCGGTGACCTTCTGGTCCTTGGTCAGCGGCGCCAGCGACATCGACTGGCTTTCCACCGGCAGGGTCTTGATGAAGCCGATCTCGGCGACCGTCTGGTCGGCGGCCATCACGAACGGCAGGTCCGTTCCGCGGCGGAAGGTGAACTCGGCGGGGATGTTCGGCTTCGACGAGCCGCCCTGGCCGTTGTTCTGGGGGTCGCCCGTCTGGTCCATGAACTTGTCGATGACCCGGAAGAACCGCTGGCCGTCATAGAAGTTCTCGTGCGCCAAGGCGCGGATCTGGGCGACGTGCAGCGGCGCCACCTCCGGCAGCATCTCCACGATGATGCGGCCCTTGTTGGTGTCGATCACCAGGACGTCGTTCGGATCCGGCGTCCGCCAGTCGGCGTCGGTGGGCGCGCCGGGCGCAGCCGCGGCCGGGGCGGCTGACTTGGCCGGAAGCGGCGGCTTCGGGGCGGCTGAGGCGGTGACGGCGAGGGCCGCGGCGGCGGCGGCGACCAGGAGTGTGCGTGTCATGGAAATCTCTCGTAACGGGCCGGGCGCACGGACGCCAGTCGTGACGGCCTATCGTCCCGCCTTGGCCTTCAGCCGCGCCTCGACGCCGGGACTGACGAACTTGCTCACGTCGCCGCCCAGGGTGACGATCTCCTTCACCAGCCGCGACGCGATGGCCTGGTGGCGCGGGTCGGCCATCAGGAACACCGTCTCGATCTCCCGATCCAGCTGCTGGTTCATGGCGGTCATCTGGAACTCGAACTCGAAGTCGGCCACGGCGCGCAGGCCGCGAACGATGATGGTCGCGCCGATCTCGCGGGCGAAATGCATGGTGAGGCCCTCGTAGGGCTGCACGACGATCTCCGTTCGGTTGCGCAACGGGTTGACCGCTTCCTCGGCGATCGCCACCCGCTCGTCCAAAGAGAACATCGGGCCCTTGCCGGCATTGATGGAGATGCCGAGGACCAGCTTGTCCACCAGCTTCGCCGCGCGCCCGATCAGGTCGATGTGGCCGTTGTGGATCGGGTCGAAGGTGCCCGGATAGAGGCCGACGCGAGTCATGCGGCTTGGTCCCTCAACAACCCATCCTCCGCCTTTCGCCGTGGAGCGCCGTTCTGGCAAGGGGAAACTTGACCGAAGATCAGGCCTCCGGCGCGTCCGGCGCGGCGTCGCCGTCGGGCGCTTCGGCATCGTCCTGACCTTCGTCCTCCTCCTCCTCGCCGGCGTCGGCGAGGCGTTCGACGGAGACCACGTGTTCCTGCTCGGAGGTGCGGAAGACGATGACGCCCTGGGTGTTGCGGCCCGCGAGCCGCACCTTGCGGACCGGCACGCGGATCAATTGGCCCTGGTCGGTGACCATCAGGATCTGGTCACCCTCGTCCACCGGGAATGACGCAGCCAGCCGACCGCCCTTGCGGGTCAGGTCCTGCGCCAAGAGGCCCTGGCCGCCACGGCCCGTGCGGCGGAACTCGTAGGCCGAGGTGCGCTTGCCGTAACCCTCGGTGGACACCGTCAGGATGATCTCCTCGGCCGCGCCCAGTTCGGCGATCCGCTCGGGGCTCAGGCTCACCTGCTCCTCGCCGGCGACCTCCTCGTCGTCGGCGGCGACGGCCGCTTCTTCGCCATCCTCGCCCTCGGTCGCGGTGCGCATCAGCTTGGCGTGCTTCAGATAGGCCGTGCGTTCGGCCGGCGTGGCGGGAACAGCGCGCAGGATGGCCATGGAGATCACGCTGTCCCCGGCCGCCAGCCGCACGCCGCGCACGCCGGTGGAATCGCGGCCGGCGAACACCCGGACCTCTTCCACCGGGAAGCGGATGCACCGGCCGAGCGCCGTGGTCAGCAGGATGTCGTTGTCGCCGGCGTTGCAGACCCCGACGCCGATGATCTGGTCGGCCCCATCCAAGGCTTCGGGGTCCAGCTTCATGGCGATCTTGCCGTTGCGCTTGATGCCGATGAAGTCGGAGAGCTTGTTGCGCCGGACCCCGCCGGAGCGGGTGGCGAACATCACGTCGTACTGATCCCAGGTCGCCTCGTCCTCCGGCAGCGGCAGGATGGAGGTGACCGTCTCACCCGGCTCGATGGGCATCAGGTTGACGAAGGCCTTGCCCCGAGAGGTGGGCGTGCCCACCGGCAGGCGCCACACCTTGAGCTGGTAGGCCTTGCCGCCAGAGGAGAAGAACAGGACCGGCGTGTGGGTGTTGGCCGAGAACACCCGGGTCACGGCGTCCTCGTCCTTGGTCGCCATGCCGGAGCGGCCCTTGCCGCCGTGCTTCTGGGTTCGATAAATCGACAGGGGCGTGCGCTTTACATAGCCGCCGTGGGTGACGGTGATCACCATGTCCTCGCGGGCGATCAGGTCCTCGTCCTCGACGTCGGCGTCGCCTTCGACGATCTCGGTGCGGCGGGGCACGGCGAAGGCGTCCTTCACCTCCACCAGTTCCTCGCGGACGATGGCCATGACCGCCTGGCGGGAGGCCAGCAGCTCGAGGTAGCCCTGGATGGCGTCGGCCAGGCTGCGGGCCTCGCCGAAGATCTCGTCGCGGCCAAGGCCGGTGAGCCGTGACAGGGTCAGGGCCAGGATGGCGCGCGCCTGCTCGTCGGAGAGCCGGATCTTGTCGCCGTCGATCACCAGGGTGCGCGGATCGGCGATCAGCTCCACGAGCGGCAGCATGTCGCCCGCCGGCCAGTCCTTGGCGATCAGCCGCTCGCGCGCCTCGGCCGGGTCCTTCGACGAGCGGATGATGTGGATGAACTCATCGATATTGGCGACCGCGATCGCCAGGCCCACCAGCACGTGGCCGCGGTCGCGCGATTTCGACAGCTCGAACTTGGTGCGCCGGACCACCACCTCTTCGCGGAAGTCCACGAAGGCGGTGACCATTTCCCTGAGACCCATCTGCTCGGGCCGGCCGCGGTTCAGGGCGAGCGCGTTCACGCCGAACGACGACTGCAGGGGCGTGTAGCGGTAGAGCTGGTTCAGGATCACGTCGGCCGGCGCGTCGCGCTTCATCTCGATGACGATGCGCATGCCCTGGCGGTCGCTCTCGTCGCGCAAGTCGGAGATGCCCTCGATCCGCTTCTCGCGCACCAGCTCGGCGATGCGTTCCACCAGCGCGGCCTTGTTGAGCTGGTAGGGGATCGAGTGGATGACGATGGCTTCGCGGTCCTTGCGGAGGTCCTCCACCGAGGCCACCCCGCGCATGATCACCGAGCCGCGGCCGGTCATCAGCGCCTGGCGGGCCCCTGTCCGGCCGACGATCTGGCCGCCCGTCGGGAAATCCGGGCCCGGGACGATGTCCAGCAGGGCCTCGATACTGACCTCGGGGTCGTCGATGTAGGCCAGGCAGGCGTCGATCACCTCGCCCAGGTTGTGCGGCGGGATGTTGGTGGCCATGCCGACGGCGATGCCCCCCGAGCCGTTCACCAGCAGGTTGGGGATGCGCGAGGGCAGCACCACAGGCTCGCTCTCGGAGCCGTCGTAGTTGTCCTTGAAGTCGACGGTGTCCTTGTCGAGGTCGGCGAGGATGGCCACCGCCGCCTTGGTCATCCGCGATTCGGTGTAGCGCATGGCCGCCGGCGGATCGTTGTCCACCGAGCCGAAGTTCCCCTGCCCGTCGATCAGCAAGAGGTTCATCGAGAACGGCTGCGCCATGCGCACCAGGGTGTCGTAGATCGCCTGATCCCCGTGCGGGTGGTACTTACCCATGACGTCGCCGACCACTCGGGCGGACTTCACGTAGGGCCGGTCGGGCGTATGGCCCTGCTCGCCCATGGAGAACAGGATCCGCCGATGCACAGGCTTCAGCCCGTCGCGCACGTCGGGCAGGGCCCGGCTGACGATCACGCTCATGGCGTAATCGAGGTAGGAGCGCTTCAGCTCGTCTTCGATGGCGATAGGGGCGATGGCCCCGTGCCGGTCGGCCGGAGGGGTGGTGTTTTCGTCGGTCAAGGGAGGGATTTAGCCGTTAGAATCGGACTGCTTATGTGGGGTCCAGGGATAGCATTCTGAAGCCCTGGACGCCAACTTTCGTGCGCGCGTACGCGCACGCGTGCGAGTCCGAGCCGCCGGACAGGCGGTGACCCCGCCGCCGCGGTGTCATAAAGAGGGCCGTTCGGACAAGGACGCTGAACCCAAGATGCCGATCGCCCTGGGCGAACCCGCCCCCTGGTTCAAGGCGCCGACGCCCTCCAACCCGGAATTCGTCTTCGACACCGCGGCCGGCCGCTACATCCTGATGCTCTTCCTGCCGCGGGACGACAGCGCCGCGGCCGGCGAGGCCCTGCGGACGTTGGCCGCCCACCGCGGCGCCTTCGACGACGCCCGGGCGAGCGCCTTCGTCGTGGTGCGCGATGCGGCCACCGCCGCCACCGCCCAGGATCTGCGCGGCCTGCGCTGGTTCCTCGACCTCGACGGGGCGGTCAGCCGGCTCTACGGCGCGCTGGGCGAGGACGGCGACGAGCGGCCCATGTGGCTGCTGCTCGACCCGACGCTGCGCGCCATCGGCCGGGCGAAGCTGGCCAACGGCCAGCTGATCTTCGACCACCTGGCTGGCCTCGGCCAACCGGCGGACCATGCGGGCGCCCCCCTGCACGCTCCCGTGCTGATCGCGCCCAGGATCCTCGAGCCCGAGCTCTGCCAGCGGCTGATCGTCCTGCACGAGGCCGACGGCGGGCGGTTCACCGGCGTCATGCGCGACGCCGGCGACCGCACCGTCATGGTCATGGACGAGCTCAAGAAACGCCGCGACGTCCTGGTGGAGGACGAGGCCCTGCGGGCCACGCTGCGCGACCGGCTGGAGCGGCGGCTGTTTCCGCTCATGCAGCGCGCCTTCGGCTTCGCGGTCACCCGGATCGAGCGCTATGTGGTGAGCTGCTACGACGCCGCCGACGGCGCGGTGTTCCACGCCCACCGGGATTCCACCACGCTCGGCACGGCGCATCGCAAGTTCGCCTGCTCGATCAACCTGAACGATGGCTTCTCCGGCGGCGACCTGCGGTTTCCCGAGTTCGGGCCCCGGACCTATCGGCCTCCGCCCGGGGGCGCGGTGGTCTTCTCCTGCGCCCTCCTGCACGAGGCCACGCCGGTCCAAGCGGGACAGCGCTACGCCTTCCTGCCGTTCTTCTACGATGAAGCCGGCGCGAGGGTGCTCGCGGCCTACCAGGACCGCGTCGGCGGTCCTGCGGAGCCAGCGGTCTGATGGACGCCGGCGACGCCTGGAGCCCGCCCTTCGCGCCTGGCGATCCCGCGCCCTGGTTCGTGGCGGCGACCCCGAGCCAGCCCAACTTCCACTTCAGCACCACCGTGGGGCGCTACCTGCTGCTGGGCTTCCTGCCCTCGCCGGGCCCGGCGCGGGACGCCGCCTTCCACGCCTTCCAGGCCCACAGGGCAGCCTTCGACGACGCCAGGCTCACCGCCTTCATGGTGCTGCCGGACGCGGCATCCATCGCCGAGGCCCGCAACCAGCCCCCTGGCCTGCGCTGGTTCCTCGACGCCGAGGGCGAGCTTGCCGCCCTCTACGGCGCGGCCCGGCCCTACTGGCTGCTGCTCGACCCCGCGCATGGCGTGCTCGGCGCCTATCCGCTGGCCGACACCGTTGGCCTGTTCGCGCAGATCGAGGCCTTGCCGCCGGTGGGAGAGCATGCCGGGACGGAGCTCTTCGCGCCCGTGCTGATCGTGCCGCGGGTGTTCGACCGGCCGACCTGCCAGCGGCTGATCGATATCTTCGAGGCCGAGGGCGGCGCGCCGTCCGGGGTGATGCGCGACGTGGACGGCCGTACGGTTGGGGTGCTCGACAACTTCAAGCGCCGGCGGGACGTG
>Ga0207695_10009013_pt1 | contig 12409 bp, 5 predicted proteins | sample KBSC54metaG_FD_184354 | JGI IMG/M metagenome (GOLD analysis project Ga0207695, IMG submission 184354) | Corn rhizosphere microbial communities from Kellogg Biological Station, Michigan, USA - KBS C5-4 metaG (SPAdes) (version 2) | ecosystem: Host-associated > Plants > Roots > Rhizosphere > Soil...
AGCGCTATGGCGACCAGGTGCGCGGCGAAGCGCTTTCCGATTTGATCGGCAGCACCTTCCGCGAAGCCGTGCAGCAGCAGAACCTGCAGCCGGTAGCCAACCCCAATATCGACACCGACGGCAAGCCACAGGACGGCGAGATCGCCTACACAGCCACCTTCGAAGTGATGCCCGAACTGCCGACCGTCGAGGTCGGCATCCTGAAGATCGACCGCCCCAAGGCCGAAGTCGGCGAGGCCGACGTCGACAGGATGATCGAGACACTGCGCACGCAGCGCCGCACCTTCCAGAAGGTCGAGCGCGCCGCGGCGGACGGTGACATGGTGATCGTCGATTACCTCGCGCAGTCCGATGATTTCCGGCATCCGGCCGAAGGGCGCGAGCGCGCTGCCACCGTGATCGGCGGCAACACCGCGCTGGCCGCGTTCGATGGTGCACTGAAGGGCCACAAGGCTGGCGAAGAGTTGTCCTTCGACGTGGAATTCCCGCCGACGTTCCCGATTCCGCAACTGGCCGCGAAGCAAGCCAAGGTCGAGCTGCGCATCGGCGAGGTGCAGGCTTCGCACATGCCGGAAGTCGACGCGGAGTTCATCCGCAACTTCGGCATCGCCGATGGCTCGGCCGAGACCTTCCGCAAGGAAGTCCGCGCCAACCTCGAGCGCGAACTCGAGAATGCGTTGCGTGCGCGCCTGCGCAACGAGGTCGGCAGCAAGCTGGCCGCCACCTACGCCGATGTGGATGTGCCGAAGGTGCTGGAACACGCCGAAGCCGAATCGCTGGTTCGGACGGCGATGCCGGGCCTGTCTGGCGAGCAGTCGATTCCGGCTGCGGCGATCGAAGCGGCGCAGCCGATCGCGCACCAGCGCGTGATTGCGGGCCTGCTGCTGCGCCAGATCGCGCAGAGCAACAACCTGCGCGTCGACAACCGCAAGGTGACCGAGCGGATCGCCAAGATCGCCTCGACCTACGAAGAACCCGAGCAGGTCGTTGAACTCTATCGCAACAACCCCCAGATGATGGACAACGTGCGGACGGCCGTACTCGAAGACCAGGTTTCCGAATGGGTGGCGGATCATGCCGATGCCACCGAAGTCGCCCTGAACTTCGACGAGGTGATGCATCCGCAGAACACCGCGACTTGAAGCCGGGCGGCCTTGGGCCGCTTCCATCTGGAGAACACCATGCAGCGCTCTGAAACGCAGGAAATCCGCAACCTCAACCTGGTTCCGATCGTCGTCGAGCAGACCGCGCGCGGTGAGCGTTCGTTCGACATCTACTCGCGCCTGCTGAAGGAACGCATCATCTTCCTGGTCGGCCCGATCGACGACAACGTCGCCAACGTGGTGATGGCGCAAATGTTGTTCCTGGAATCGGAGAACCCGGACAAGGACATCCAGTTCTACATCAACAGCCCTGGCGGCGTGGTGTCTGCCGGCTTGGCCGTCTACGACACCATGCAGTTCATCAAGCCGGATGTCAGTACCATGTGCGTCGGGCAGGCCTGCAGCGCAGCGTCGCTGTTGCTGATGGCCGGCACCAAGGGCAAGCGTTTCGCGCTGCCGAATTCGCGCATCATGATCCACCAGCCGTCGGGCGGGGCGCAGGGCCAGGCGACGGACATCGAGATCCACGCCAAGGAAATCCTGTACCTGCGCGGGCGCCTCAACGAGATCTATGCCAAACACACGGGCAAGACTGTCGAGCAGATCGCGCGCGACATGGAACGCGACCGTTTCATGAGCGCCGAGGAGGCCAAGGACTACGGCCTGATCGACACGGTGTACGACCGGCGCGCCGACGACTCGGTAAAGTCGGCTTGAGGCATTGATCGCAAGCTCGCGATTTTCCAGTCTTTTTCCAGGACGATTTCCCGCTGCGGCAGGCCAGTCGGCTGGTTCGGCTGTGTTATGCTGCGGCCGTGTCGGGGCTTCCCGAATGACTTACTGCATGACTGATCGACGGAGCACGAGATGAGCGAGGACCGGCCGGGCCGCGGCAACGAAGGCGGCAAGATCCTTTACTGCTCGTTCTGCGGCAAGAGCCAGCACGAGGTCCGCAAGCTGATCGCGGGCCCCAGCGTGTTCATCTGCGATGAATGCGTGGAATTGTGCAACGACATCATTCGCGAGGAACTGGAAGAGAAGGCCGCGTCCGGCCGCACCCAGTTGCCCAAGCCGCGCGAAATCATGGAGACGCTCGACCAGTACGTGATCGGGCAGTCGCGCGCCAAGAAGGCGCTCGCGGTGGCGGTGTACAACCACTACAAGCGCATGGAATCGCGCGCCAAGAAAGACGACATCGAGCTTGCGAAGTCCAACATTCTGCTGATTGGCCCGACCGGTTGCGGCAAGACGCTGCTGGCCGAAACGCTGGCGCGTTTGTTGAACGTGCCGTTCACCATTGCTGATGCGACCACGCTCACCGAGGCGGGCTACGTCGGCGAGGACGTCGAGAACATCATCCAGAAATTGCTGCAGAAGTGCGATTACGACGTCGAGAAGGCGCAGACCGGCATCGTCTACATCGACGAGATCGACAAGATTTCGCGCAAGAGTGAAAACCCTTCGATCACGCGCGACGTTTCCGGCGAAGGCGTGCAGCAGGCGCTGCTGAAACTCATCGAAGGCACCGTGGCCTCGGTGCCGCCGCAAGGTGGCCGCAAGCATCCGCAGCAGGAATTCCTGCAGGTCGACACCAAGAACATCCTGTTCATGTGCGGCGGTGCGTTCTCGGGTCTCGACAAGGTGATCCAGCAACGTTCGGAAACCACCGGCATCGGCTTTGGCGCCGAGATTCGCAGCAAGCAGCGCAAACAGAACGTCGGCGCCTTGCTGGCCAATGTCGAGCCGGAAGACCTGGTGAAGTACGGACTGATCCCGGAATTCGTAGGTCGCCTGCCGGTGGTCGCCACGCTGGACGAGCTGGATGAAGATGCACTGGTGAGAATCCTCACCGAGCCGAAGAACGCGATCACCAAGCAGTTCAAGAAACTGTTCGACATGGAAAGCGTCGAGATCGAGTTCCGGCCCGATGCGCTGAACGCCATCGCCAAGCGCGCGATCAAGCGCAAGACCGGTGCGCGCGGCCTGCGCACCATCCTCGAAAGCGTGCTGCTGGACACCATGTACGAATTGCCATCGCTGGAGCACGTCAGCAAGGTCGTGGTGGACGAAGCCGTCATCAACGGCCAGGCCGAGCCCTACCTGATCTACCGCGGCAACCTGCAACAGCAGCGCGCGGCGGGCGAAGGCGACGCCGCCTGATTCCTGCGTGGACGCGCGTGCCGCAGTGATGCGGCACAATGCGCAGGAACGTGGAGGCAGGAGCCGTCCACGCTCCCAAGCGCGGGTGGCGGAACCGGTAGACGCAGGGGACTTAAAATCCCCCGGATCACATCCGTGCGGGTTCGATTCCCGCCCCGCGCACCAACCCTCCCATGTTCTCCCGTGGTCGCCCTTCATTGCGCCGCGCTGCGCGCCTCGGGGTGGTGTCCCGGTGTGACTCACGGCACGGGTTCGCCATCTGCGCTTTGTATATGCTTGCCTGATCGCCGGTCGAGGGGGCGGCCGCCTGGGAGCATATGACACTTCGAGGGGTGGGGTGGTATGGATGGCGCAGTTCAGGGTATCGATGCAAGTCCGCTGGCGCTATTGGGGATCGGTGATGTCGAGGAACGCGTCTATCGCGCCTTGCTGAAGCGCCACCGGGCATCTGCCGCCCTCATCGCCGACGATCTCGCGATAACCCTGGATGACGCAACCGGGTTGCTGGAGCATCTTGAGTCCTTGGGGCTCGGGACGCATACGCTCGAGTCGCCCAAAACCTATGTTTCGGTGGAACCGGAACTTGCGATCGATGCGTTGATCAAGCAGCGCCAGCGGACACTGGAACAGGCACGTACGGTCGTTCCAATGCTTGCGAAGGCGTTCGCCCACGCATCACTCGATCATGCCGGCCAGCAGCCTGTCATCGAGTTGATTACAGATCGCGCCCAGCTTGGCCAGGTGCTGGTTCAGATGTACCAGTCGGCGCAAACCGAGCTGGTGGCATTCCAAAAAGTGCCGATCATCCTGCCCAGTACCCAGATCACGAGCGAGACCGCAACGGATGCCGTGGTCCGGACCATTTCGGATGAGTGCTTTCTCGAAGCACCAGGAGTGTTGGAGTTGCTCCGCAACGACATGGCGCACGGCGAGCAGGCGAGGACGTTCTCCAGGTTGCCGTTCAAGATGATGATCGCCGACAGACGCATCGCAGTCATTACCCTGGATGCTCAAAATCCTGAAGCACCGACACTCCTGATCCATCGCAGCACGTTGCTTGAAGCGTTGTGTCTGCTATTCGAGTTCGTATGGGAAAAGGCAACGCCCGTCGTCGCCGCGCGCGATGGCGAAGTGAAGGTAAGGTCGGAAAGCACTGGGCACGGAATCGAATCTGCGAAAGCCTTGTTGCCGCTGTTGAGTGCGGGGCTCAACGACAAGGCGATCGCGCAGGAACTGAACATCTCCGCATCCACCCTGAACCGGCGCATCGGCGATCTCATGTCAATCTACGATGCGCGCACGCGCTTTCAGCTCGGTCTGCAGGTCGCACGCTTGAACGACATTGCCCCCCGATAGATCCCCGTAGTGAACCATTCCTGGGTGGCTCACGGCATGGACAATCCCAGGGCATGCTTGCCGGATGGCCGGTTGATCGAGCGGTTGCTTGGGAGCATATGACAGCAGAGGTGGGGTGTATGGATGGTGCACGCGGTATCGATGCAAGTCCACTGGCGCTGTTGGGTATTGGTGATGTCGAGGAACGCGTATATCGCACCTTGCTGAAGCGCCGTCGGGCGCCTGCCGCCGTCATCGCCGATGATCTCGAGATAAGCCCGGATGAAGCAACCAGATTGTTGGAGCATCTCGAGTCACTGGGGCTGGGGACGCATCTGCCCGAGTCCCCCAAAGCCTATGTCGCGGTGGAGCCGGAACTTGCCATCGATGCGTTGATCAAGCAGCGCCAGCACGCACTGGAACAGGCGCGCAAAGTCGTCCCAATCCTTGCGAGGACGTTTGCCCAAGCCACGGTTGACCATGCGGACCAGCAACCCGTCATCGAATCCGTTACGAATCGCGCTCATCTTCGTCATTTGCTGGCCCAACTCCATCAGTCGTCCCGGACCGACCTGATGGTTTTTCAGAAAGGTCCGGTTATCGTGCCGGGTGACCAATTCATCGGCGACACGGTTACCGAAGCCCTGGTTCGAACCGTTTCGGATGAGTCCTATCTCGCGGCACCCGGAGGGCTTGAGGGTCTGTACAAGGACATGGCCCGCGGCGAACAGGCACGGACATTCTCCAGGTTGCCATTCAAGATGGTGATCGCCGACAAGCGCACCGCACTCATCAATTTGGACGCCCAGGATCCGGACGCGCCGAAAATCGTGATCCATCGCAGCACGTTGCTTGAAGCGTTGTGTCTGCTATTCGAGTTCGTGTGGGAAAAGGCAACACCGATCGTTACCGCCCGCGACGGTGAAGTGAAGATGAAATCGGATGGCAACGGGCACGGTAGCGAGTCGGTGCACGCCTTGATCCCGCTGTTGAGCGCAGGACTCAACGACAAGGCGATCGCGCAGGAACTGAACATCTCCGCATCCACGCTCAATCGGCGCATGGGCGACCTGATGTCGATCTACGATGCGCGCACGCGCTTCCAGCTCGGTCTGCAGGTTGCGCGCCTGAATGACGCCGCTTCGCAGTCTCCATAGTGCGAGTGCACCTGTCGATAAACGCACGTGCTCGCAGCTGGATGCATCAAGTGACCGATTACTTCCATGAAAGAAATCGGTCACGATTTTCTATTGCACACTTCGCGCGACCTGCGCGACACTCGCCGTGCGTTTTGCAACGTGCAGCGTGCGTGATCGCCGCTGCGCGTTCGAGACGCGACCACAAGTCCTGACCGACTCTTGAATCAACAGATCAGCGCACCACCCGATGGTGGTGCGACGGGGGTTTTTGTCCCGAAAAACACTGCTGCCCCTCGCCAATCGCGGTGAATCGCCCGTACGGCATGCCACGCGAAGCCAGCACATCCCAAAGACAATTCTGAGGCCAACGATGAACAAGAAGATCTACAGCCTGGTTTGGAACAAGTCCCTGCGCCAGATCGTGGTGGCATCGGAACTTGCGAGAGTGAAGGGAGGTGGCGGCTCGGCGGGCGAAACGCGGGGTCTCGGAGTGCGTTGGCTTGCACTGGTACTGGGAGTCGCGTTGGCGCTTGGCACGGTGCCTTGGGCGACAGCGGCCCCTGCAAGGGGACAAACCAATTGTGATGGTGCTTCGGCGACGGCAACGGGTTCGCTGGCCTGCGGCAAAGGTGCGAAGGCCAGCGGCGTCGAATCCACGGCCATTGGCGTGAATGCGACGGCTTCGGGCGAGCAATCCTCCGCCTTCGGCAACGGCGCGTCGGCGCACGGTAACTCCAGCACTGCGGCAGGCGGTTCGAGCACGGCGGAAGGCAACGGTTCCAGTGCTTTTGGTGCCAGTGCTTATGCGTCGGGAGATGGCAGCACGGCGTTGGGCCAGAACTCGACCGCGGGTGGTTTGAATGCGTCGGCGGTGGGTTACGGCTCGGCAGCCTCGGGCGATCATTCGCTGGCGCTGGGCGACAGTGCGGCGGCACTGGGCAGCAACGACATCGCAATGGGCAATGGCGCGGCGACCGGCGGGAGTGCAGGTAACAACATCGCGATCGGCGCAGGTGCTTATGCAGGCAGTTACTACGGCGGCAATATTGCGATCGGGCAAAACGCGCGTGCTGCAGGTGCTGGCAAGTACACGATGGCGCTCGGCCGCGGTGCGAGCGCGGATGGCAAATACGCCATCGCTGTGGGGAATGGCGCGGTCGCGTCGAACAATCTCAGCATGGCCATCGGTGCGCGGGCGACGGCGGCCGGATCGGTTTCCACCGCCGTCGGCGAATACGCGGTGGCGGGCGACGCCGGCGCGACGGCGATCGGCGCCTTTTCGTATGCGACCGCGGCGGAGAGCACTGCGTTGGGCTTTTCCGCGTTCGCCACGGGGCGAAGCGCGACGGCACTCGGCGAGAATGCCCATGCGGCAACCTATGCCACGGCTGTCGGCGCGAACAGTTATGCCACCGCATACGGATCGAATGCATTGGGTACTTTTGCATTTGCGGCGGGCCGGAACAGCAATGCATTGGGCGCCGATTCGGTGGCGCTCGGCGATGGTTCGGTGGCGGTGGGCGATTTCGCATACAGCAGTGGCTTGCACAGCGATGCGATGGGATATTTTTCGGTAGCCACGGGCTACGCCAGCACCGCGCTTGGCAACAACGCCGCGGCGTTGGGTGACTCATCGGTCGCGCTTGGCAACACGAGCTTGGCGAGTGGCGACTACGGCACTGCAGTAGGCCCATTCGCGGTGGCGCAGGGCTACTCGTCGGTGGCATTGGGTGATACGGCCAATGCGTTGGGCGACCACAGCGTGGCCGTGGGCAGCAACGCGTATGCCGGTACCCAGAACGGCATCGCGATCGGCAATGGTGCCTTCGTGGCGGCGACGGGTTCGAAGGAGAACAAGTACGGTTCCACCTACATGGCGCCCACGCAGGGCATCGCGATCGGCACGAATGCACGCGTGAATGGGGTCTATGGCGTGGCGCTGGGCGTCAACGCTTCGGCGAACAGCCCCAACTCCATCGCGATCGGTACCAATGCCTATGCCAGCGGCAAATACGGCACTGCGATCGGTCGCTATGCCTATTCGAGCGGCAAGTACGCGACGGCAATCGGAGAAGGCGCGCGCGCGACTGGCTTGTATGCAACGGCGCTCGGTTCGAATTCGCGGGCTGATTCCGACTTCTCGATGGCGGTCGGCTTCAATTCCTATGCGCAAGGCAGGTATGCAACCGCTGTCGGCACAGGGGCGTATGCCGCTTACGCAGGCACCTCTCTGGGCCTCGGTGCCCGCGCCGGATCCAAGGGCGCGACGGCATTGGGTGCGGACAGCAAAGCCAGGTCGCAGGGAACCGTGGCGATCGGGGACCATGCTTACGCGGGTCAGTACAGCGTGAGTGCCCAGAATGCGGTAGCCGTTGGATATCACGCGAACGCCCAGGGCTACGCGAGCATCGCGCAAGGTGGCAACGCCCTGGCCGCAGGCGACTCATCGATCGCGATCGGCAACACGAGCCTGGCGAGTGGCGACTACGGCACCGCAGTCGGACCGTTTGCGGTGGCGCAGGGTTACTCGTCGGTGGCGTTCGGTGACACGGCGAATGCACTGGGCGACAACAGTGTTGCGGTGGGCAGCAACGCCTACGCGGGCAGCGGCAACGGTATCGCCGTCGGCAATGGTGCCTATGTGGCGCCGTTGGGGGACTGGGACATTGCAGGTCTCCACGTCAAGCACCCGACGGAAGGGATTGCGATTGGCGCGGGCTCGAGCGTGACGGGGGTTTACGGAACGGCGATCGGCGGCTATTCGGAAGCCGGTGGCAAGTATGCAACTGCGCTGGGATCGCAGGCGACGGCCGCAGGCAAGACCAGCACGGCGTTGGGTGGTCGTGCCACGGCAAGCGCCGAGCAGGCGACGGCTGTTGGTGCGTATGCTGAGGCGACCGGGGTGGCTAGTTCAGCATTTGGAAAAGGTGCAATCGCCACGAACTTGGCCAGCACTGCCTTGGGCGTGGACGCCGCCGCGACGGGCCGGCTTTCGGTCGCCGTGGGGGCGACCGTGAGGGCAGACGGGGACTTCGGCGTTGCGATGGGCCACTATGCGAATGCGAGTGGTGATGGAAGCTTGGCACTTGGTGTAGGCGCGAGGGGGGTAGGCCTGGGTTCGATCTCGCAAGGCGTGTATTCGTCGGCTGCCGGGGAGAACAGCATTGCGATGGGCTATTTCGCCAGTGCGAGTGGTTACGGGAGCATCGCACAAGGCGGGAACGCCTTGGCCGATGGCGACTCATCGATCGCGATCGGAAATACCAGTCTGGCCCAAAATGCATATTCCACCGCGGTCGGCCCGTTCGCGGTGGCGCAGGGTTATTCGTCAGTGGCGCTGGGCGACACGGCCAATGCGCTGAGCGACAACAGCATCGCAATCGGCAAGAACGCCTATGTCGGAGCGACCTATCAAGGTGCACCGACGCAAGGAATCGCGATCGGATACAACGCGCAGGCCACTGCCAAGGACAGCATCGTGATTGGCAATGGCGCGCATACGGCAGGTGCCGGCAAGTACGCGACCGTGATGGGCAACAATGCTTATGCCGGCAGAAGGTCGGTCGCCATCGGCAACTACGCCAACGCTGTAGGCAAATACGGCACGGCCGTAGGCAACGATGCCACCGCCATCTCCTCGTTCGCAACGGCGTTCGGCTCAAGGGCCAACGCCGGTTCGGTTTCCGCGACGGCGCTCGGCAGCAACGCGCAGGCCACGGGTGGCTTCTCTACTGCAGTCGGTTATTTCTCGCGTGCCAGTGGCAACGGTTCGCTGGCTTTCGGAAATGGCACCGACGCGAGCGGTTATGCAGCGACGGCCATCGGCCAGGGTGCGACGGCCGCAGGCGTGCATTCGCTCGCGCAGGGATACCTCGCGAGCGTCGGCGCGGATGGATACAACGCCACGGCGATCGGCACGCTGAGCAGTGCAAGCGCCTACGACGGCACCGCACTGGGCTTCGATGCAGTGGCCACAGGCGATTCATCCGTGGCGTTGGGCAGGAGCACCGCGGCGAGCGGTGCATACAGCACGGCAGCCGGTCCGTTTGCGGTGGCGCAGGGTAACTCGTCCACTGCCTTGGGCGACACGGCCAACGCGCTGGGCGATGACAGCACGGCGGTGGGTCATTACAGCGTTGCCCAGGGAGTGAGTTCGAGTGCATTCGGTGACAATGCACAGGCGCTGGGTGACCTCTCGATTGCAAGCGGTTTCGGAAGTCTTGCCGGTGCGCAGTGGAGTGTTGCCTACGGCCCCGGCAGCCAGGCAACCGGGCAAAGTGCGGTCGCGATCGGTGGACAGATGGTCGTGATCAATGGCACCACCTGGGAACCGGAGGTCTGGTCGACCGAAGCGACCGGACAGGAAAGCACGGCGGTCGGCACCGCTGCGCACGCCACCGACTATGCCACCACGGCATTGGGTTCCACCGCGGAAGCTTCCGCGCAGGGAGCCGTTGCCGTGGGCACGGCCAGCACCGCGCGTGGCGACGACAGCGTGGCGCTCGGCACCATGGCGCGAGCCTATGACGTGCTCGGCATCGCGATCGGCTCCAGCGCCAATGCCGATTCGGCGCGCAGCATCGCGTTGGGCGAAATGTCGGTCACCGGCGGCGATGGCGCGGTCGCGATCGGCGGCCTTGCCGCGGCGGGCGGCGACCAGAGCGTGGCGCTTGGCTGGAATGCGATCACGTTCCCCGGTGCCACCAACACGGCATTGGGCTCAAGCGCCGAAGTGGCGCCGGGTGTGGAGAACTCGGTGGCACTGGGCAACAACTCGTACGCCGACCGTTCCAATACGGTTTCCGTTGGCACACCCGCGCGCACTTCCGACGGGCGATTCCCATACGAGATCGCAGCGGTGGATCGCCAGATCACCAATGTTGCAGCAGGCACCGAGGCCACGGATGCCGTCAACGTCGCGCAGTTGAACGCGGCGACCGCCGCCGGCAATGCCACGGCGGCCTATTTCACGGCGAATGGTGCAGGTGACGGTAGCGACAGCGCCGTCGCGCTCGGAACCAGCGCAGTCGCGGCGGGCCCGAATGCCTATGCTTCCGGCGATGCCAGTGTTGCCATGGGTTCCGGCACGCTCGCCAGCGGATCCAATGCAAGCGCTGCTGTTGCCGGCGGCATCAATGCCACGGCGATGGGTGCGGGGGCTTCCGCAAGCAACAACAATGCTTCGGCGTTGGGTTCCGGCGCACTTGCAAGTGGCATGAACGCCAGCGCGATCGGCGCAGGGGCGATGGCCACCGGCAGCAGCGCATCGGCGTTTGGCGCCGGCGCGCAGGCCACGGCGACCAACAGTGTCGCGATCGGCGCGGGCTCGATGGCGTCGTTCATGAACACGGTGTCGGTGGGTTCGGCGGGCAATTACCGGCGCATCGTCAACGTGGCGGATCCCACCGGGGCGCATGATGCGGTGACGCTGGGCTACTTGCAGAACAACTACTCGAACAACAGCGCGATGGCGAGCCTTTCGAGCGAGATCGACGCGCTGAACAAGCAGATGTCCCAGTTGAATGGAACGTCGGACAGTGCGACGACATCGGTAGCAGCGGATCAAGCGAACGGTGGCACGAGTGCCCCGGTGGCGACTGTTGCTTCAGCCGCGACGTCGGCGAAAGGAAGCGCCGCCGGGAACACTGCTGCGACGAATTCCGTCGCCCAGTCCAGCGACAGTCCGGTTCCCGAAGCGGGCTCGAGCAAAACCAAACCGGCCGACAGCCAGACGCAGCAGGCCGTGGCATCGAGCAATCAATACACGGATCAGCAGACGCGCGAAGCGTTGCAGTCGGCCAACACGTATGCCGACGCGCAAAACACGCAGACCCTGAGTTCCGCCAAGGCATACACCGATCAGGCATTGGCCAACTACGTCACCACCGATTCGTTCGACCAATACCAGCAGCAGGTGAACGCGAAGTTCCACGACCAGGACAAGCGCATTGATCGCATCTCGGCGATGAGCACCGCGATGGTGCAGATGGCCGCCAGTGCAGCCGGTATCGATACTACCAATCGCGTGGGCTTGGGTGTCGGCAACAGCGGTGGCGAATCGGCGCTGTCGGTTGGTTATCAGCGCGCTCTGGGCAAGAAAGCCACGATCACCATCGGCGGTTCGGTCAGCGGCAGCGAAAGCTCCGTGGGTGCGGGCGTGGGCTTCGGTTGGTGAGCGGCGCTTGCAATGGAAAATTCAACGACGAGGCTCGCAATCAGTTGGCAACTTTTCGGTCGCGGCGACTTTGTGGAACAGATCGGGATGTGACCAAGCAGTAACGAAACGAAGCATCGCTTTTGATGCCCCTTTAAACCTGCGTAAGAGGACACGTACATGTTCAAACAATGTGCAAAGTTTCGAAATCGGGCCAGCGTGCTTGCCGTGGCGGGCGCACTCGGCGTCTCGGGTGCGGCGCTTGCGATCGCACCCGCCGATGCAGGCGTAGTCAGGGCCACCCCGGTAGCCACTGCGCAGTTCAGCGTGTTGACCAAGGCAACCACCCTCAATCACGGCGATGTCGTCAAGAATGCCGTGCCGTTGTCCGAGTCCGTTCGCGTGACGGTGGCCCTGAAGTTGCGTGACGACGCGGGGATGAAGGCGTTCCTGAGCCAGCCCTCGCACGGTGTGATGAGCCACGCGCAGTTGCAGGGCCATCTGCCGACGCAGGCGCA
>Ga0207695_10009014_pt1 | contig 12408 bp, 9 predicted proteins | sample KBSC54metaG_FD_184354 | JGI IMG/M metagenome (GOLD analysis project Ga0207695, IMG submission 184354) | Corn rhizosphere microbial communities from Kellogg Biological Station, Michigan, USA - KBS C5-4 metaG (SPAdes) (version 2) | ecosystem: Host-associated > Plants > Roots > Rhizosphere > Soil...
GCCCACCCTCCAGCCGACACCCCGGCCGACCCCCGCGATCGTGATGCGTCCGATGGTGCTGGTGACGGGCGGTATCGGTACCATCAGCGTGCCGACCGGGGAAAGTCCGGCGGTGCTGGACTCGGCAGAATTGTATGACACAGTCAGCGGACAGTTTACCGCGACGGCGCCGATGACGGCGCATCGCGATCGCCACGAGGCGGTGCTGATGCGCGATGGACGGGTGCTGATTGTTGGAGGCGTCGATACAGTGTTGGTGCCGCTGATCGTGTTTCCAGGGCCGGCGATGCCGTCAATATTGGCGTCGTGCGAGATTTTTGATCCGGCGCACGGCGATTTCGGCACCACAGCGGCGATGGCGACGGCGCGCGACGAGCCGAGCGCCACGTTGTTGCCCAGTGGCAAGGTAATGGTTGCCGGGGGCGGCGGCGACAGCGCGGAACTCTTCAACGGCGCCGTGAACAAGTTTACCGCGACCGGCAACATGACGGAGAGCCGATACGGGCAGACCGCGACGATGCTGCCGGGTGGGCGCGTGCTGATGGTGGGCGGTGGCGAGGCGCGGGCGGAGATTTACGATCCGGCCGGCGGAAAATTCGCGCCGACCGGGGCGATGAGCACCAATCGCATTTACCATACGGCGACGCTGCTGAAGGACGGGCGCGTGCTGATCGCGGGGGGCAGTCCGTACGCGCGCAGCGGGGCGCTTGAGACGACCGAATTCTATAACCCGAAGACCGGAAAGTTCACTATGGGCCCGAAGATGACGCAGACCCGCGCGGGCCATACGGCGACGCTGCTCAATGACGGGCGGGTGCTGATTGCGGGGGGACACGGTGATGCATCGGCGGAGATCTACGATCCGGCGGCCAATACTTTCGTCGCGACCGGCGCGATGAGCGTCAGCCGCTACGCCCATACGGCGACGTTGCTGCCCGACGGCAAGGTGCTGATTGCGGGCGGCTGGGATGAGAACTACAAACCGCTGGCGAGCGCGGAAATCTTCGATGCGACGACTGGCAAATTCTCGCCGGCGGCGAGCATGGTGAGTGCACGCGCGGGCCAGACGGCGACACTGATTCAGGTACGGTGGCCGGCGCCGTGGCTGAAGCCGACGCCGACGCCAACACCTTCGCCCACGCCAAGTCCGTCGCCATCCCCAACGCCGACACCGACCGCAAGCCCAACGCCTTCGCCAAGTCCGTCAGCGAAGGCGTCGCATACGCCGCCAGTTATACCGACGCCGCGCGCATCGTCGTCGCCGGCGATTTCGATGACGGCGTCGCATACGCCGCCAGTTATACCGACGCCGCGCGCATCGTCGTCGCCGGCCATTTCGACGACGGCGTCGCCAGCGGCGCCGGCGATGCCGACGCCGCGTGCATCGACGCCGCCGCCTGCACCAGCGGCGTCATCGAGTGCTACGAGTACACCGAGCGTGGCATCGACAACGCCCGCATTGACGAGTACGCCGTCATCGACCCCGCGCGCAACGGCAACCGCAGCGGCGCATCAGTGAGGCTCGCGGACGAGTGTGCGTCAAGAAACTTGTTGAGGAACGCAAAACTCTAGTTTTCAGGAGAACTGAAACCTCATAGAGGTTTCAGACTTTTCTTTTATACAGATGCGGGCTCCGCCGTCCGCCGCGTAGGGTCTGTGCAATCGCTCGCACTCGCCGTCAGCGCAGGACTTGGCCGTCGAAGCGAGTGTCGGCAAGACTAGCTTTTTACTTCGATGCTGACGGGGCCGCTTTTGTCGGTAATCTCGACGGTTGCGCCTTTTGACGATCCGCGCACGGTGAAGGAGGCCGCTCCGGTGCCCACGCGCAGGCCCTCGATCGACAACGTGCCGATGCCCTCGGGGAGTACCGGCGAATCGATCACGAGGCGGCGTTCGAAGCCGTCGAGGCGCAGTCCGAGGATCGCCTGTAATATCATCATGACGCTGGCGGCGGACCACGCTTGCGGATGGCAGGCGACGGGGTAGGGCACCGGGCCGAGGCGCGCTTCGCGTTCAAATCCGCAAAAGAGTTCGGGCAGGCTGCCGGCGCGCAGTTCGATGGCGGAATCGAACATGCCACGCATGATGCGCAGAGCGCCGTCGCGGCCGGGAATGCGCGCGAGGCCGAGCGCCGCGATCCCGTTGTCGTGCGGCCACACCGAGCCGTTATGGTAGCTCATCGGATTGTAGCGGCGGGCGGTGGTGCTAAGCGTCCGCACTCCCCATCCGGAGAACATATCGTCGGCCATCAGGCGTTTGGCGAGCGTCGCGGACTGTTTGGCATCAAGCAGGCCGGTGGCGAGGCAATGCGCGCCGTTCGAGGCCATCACGCGGCAGGGTTTTTTGTCGGCGTCGAGGGCCAGCGCGACGATGCCTTCGTCGGCGAGCCAGAAGTCGCGGGCGAAGGCGATCTTGAGGGCGCGGGCGCGATCGGACAGGCGCGACGCCATCGCATTGTGATTCATCCGGGCGGCCGCGTCGGCGATCGTCGTATATGCGGCATAGACGTAACCCTGGACTTCGCATAGCGCGATGGGTGCGCGCGCGAGCGTGCCGTCGGCATGCGAAATCGAGTCGAAGGAATCCTTCCAGCCCTGGTTGGCGAGACCCTGCGGCGTCTCCCGCATGTACTCGACGTAGCCGTCGCCGTCGGGGTCGCCGTACCTATCGATCCATTCGAGGGCGCGCTCGACGTGCGGCCACAGTTCGGCGGCCAGCTTCAAGTCGCCGGTGGCCGCGACGTAGCGGCCGTAGAGCCAGAGGAACAGCGGGGTGGAATCGACGCTGCCGTAGTAGCGGCCGAAGGGGATTTCGTGGAGCACGGCCATCTCGCCGAAGCGCATCTCGTGCACGATCTTGCCGGGCTGTTCGTCGCGAGCGGCGTTGATCTCGGTGCCCTGAAAGCGCGCGAGCGTGCGCAAGGTTCCGGCGGCGACGCCGGGATTGAAAGGCAGCACCGAGAGCGCGGTGATGATGCTGTCGCGGCCGAACAGCGTCGCAAACCAGGGGATGCCAGCCATAATGTACGTGCCGCGGGCGTCGTGCGCCATCAGCGACATGAGGTCGCGTTCGGAGTGCCGCAGCAGCGAATTGGCCAGCTCGTTGCCGGCGGTAACTTTGGCCCATCCGGACTCGGCGTGCGTGACTTGGGAATGCCGTGCGGCAAGCGCATGGTCGAAGCTCACCGAGGAGTTGGGAGCGGCGCCGTCAGTGGTGCCGAGCGGCATCGAATCGCGATCGCCCTCATTGCCGCATTCGATGCGCAGTTCGAGCGTGATGTCGCTTTCGGCTTCGAGTTTGAGCGAATATGCCGCGCGTTCGGCGTCGAGCGTATGCGGCGCCCGATTGAAGTGGAAATCGCTGAAGCGCAGCGCGTGATCGAGTCCGCGGTAGAGAAATTTGATGCGGTCCATGTGCCGTTCGGGTGGCAGCGTGTCGCCGTGGCGCGCGCGCTTGACGCCACGCACTTCGAAGAGGTCGGCGAAATCAACGCCGAAGCGAAATTCAAGGTCGAGCGAGACCGGCGACTGGGTGTAGTTACGCACGACGAGGCGATGAAACAGCGTAGCGGGGCCGAGCGCCCAACTGCGTTGGAGCTGGATCGAATTGCGTGGGAGCTTGATCGTGCCGCCATGATCGCTCAGGTCAGGATTGGTCAGGTTGACGCGCAGTTGCGCCTTGTCGCCGCTCAGAAACGAATTGAGAAAATAGGGCGTTTGCCCGGCAACGCTGAGTTCGAAGCGGCTTAGGTAGCGGGTGTCGCGATGAAACAGGCCGAGCGCTTCGAGCGGCGACTCGACGATGTCGCCACCGGCGTCGAAAATCGCGAAGCTGTGGCCGTCGGCAAGGACGCGGGTGGCCCGTCGCGACGAGAGCGAGGAGGCCAGAATATAGAAGGTCGAACCGACCTTGAGGACGGTCTTAGCCGGCTTCGGTGCCGATGGGTGGCGGCCGGACCGGGAGGGAGGCCGGCCGCTTTCGCTGGATCGTTTCACCGCGCGGCCGAGCGTCCTTCCTCAAGGTGCAGATGCGGGCTCGATCCGTTGCGGCGTGCTTTGATCAAATCATAGAAGAGACGCTCGTACTGCGCGGCCATCACGTCGGCGGTGAAGCGCGTGTCGAACTCCTTGCGGCACGCCTCGCGCGAAATGGTATCGACCTTCTTGACCGCCTGGACGAGGTCGTCGAACTCGGTCGCGATAATTCCGCTGACGCCGTTGCGCAGGACTTCCGGCACCGAGCCGCAAGGGCGGGCGATGACCGGTGTGCCGCAGGCGAGGGCCTCGATCATCGCGAGGCCAAACGGCTCCGGCCAGTCGATGGTGAACATCAGGGCGAGCGCGTTGCCGAGGAATTCGTTCTTTTGCGATTCGTTGATCTCGCCGATGTACTCGACGCCGGGTAACGACAGCCGCGGCTTGATGACCTGATCGAAGTAGGCACGATCAACCACGTCGACCTTGGCCGCGAGCTTGATCGGGATGCCGGCCTTGCATGCGATATCGATGGCGAGGTCGGGGCGCTTTTCCGGCGAGATGCGCCCGAGGAAGGCCAAATATTTTCCCGGGCCTTTGCTGAAGGTCAGAAGGTCGGGTGGCAGTCCATGATAAACCGTCGCGACCCAGTTCATGAAAGGCAGCGGCGGTCGTTGCGCGTCGCTAATCGAGACCAGCGGCACGTTCCGGTAGCGCGAATACACTGGCTTGAGGTCGTCGATGTCGAGGCGGCCGTGCATGGTGGACACGGTCGGCGTATTGACCAGTTGAGCGAAAGCGAACGACCAATAATCGATATGAGCATGGATGACATCGAAGTCGTCGGCATTCTCATAGACGTCGGAGAGCATCGGAAGCTGCAGAAAAGCTCCCAGTTCCTGCTTGCCGGCCAGGCGCAGTGCTTGCGGACAGGCCGGATGCAGTTTGGCGCTGGTCTGCGCGTCGCCGGCGGCGAACAGCGTCACGTCATGACCACGGCGGACGAGTTCCTCAGTAATGTACGAAACGATTCGCTCGGTACCACCATAGAGCTTCGGCGGTATGCGTTCGTACAGCGGTCCAATTTGGGCGATGCGCATTCGCGGTATCGCGGAATCGGAAGACGGCTTAGTCGGGCTGGCGCTGCTCATACGATTGCTCCTGAATTCTCCAGGCGGAATACGCGGTCGGTGATCGGATTGGCTGATGAGTCGCGGGAGAATTTTTGCTTTGTTGCGGACATTATTGATCTTTCGGTGATCTCATGCGACCACATACCTGCTTGCACGATGCGTCTTCGCGGCGACGTGTGCAAACCCGGCGGCGGCGCTGGAAATATCGCGGGTGCGTGGTCGCGTGTATTCACGGCGTGGAGCAGTTGCGAGCCTCGTGCCAATATTTAAAATGCGGTGAAAGCCAATGAATCCGCCGGGAATCGCGATCGCGAAAATGCGTATCGTGAATTATTTGGTGCATCGCGCAACCCAAAACAATCGGTGAGCATCCGCAGCGACGAGGAACGGAACGAATCAGCGCCTCGATTGGGAGGACGTGGTGGAACCAAGGGAAGTGAAAATGTACTCGGACTACAAGAGTCCGTTCGCCTTTCTCGCTTTCGATCCGGCGTTCGAGCTGGAACGCCGCTATCGGATTCGCGTGCGCTGGATTCCCTTCCAGTTGCGAATCAAGGGCAAGGGCGAGCGCAGCCAGTACTCGGAGCACAAGGCGCGATACTCCTATCTGGACGCGCGGCGCTGGGCGAAGGCGCGCGGGCTGCTGATTCGCGGACCGCTCAAGGTTTATGACACGCGGGCGGCGCTGATCGGCGGCCTCTATGCGGAGACGCAAGGCCGCTTGATGGACTACAGCCGCAGGGCGTTCGAATTGTTTTTTCGCCGGGAATTCGAAGCCGACCAGCCCGCGGCGGTCGCCGCGCTGATCGATCAGCTCGGGATGTCGGGCGGCGCCTATCGCGACTATCTGGATGGTGCGGGAGCGGCCCGCTACGACAGCGCACAGGCCGAGGCGGCGCAGGACAATGTCTTTGGAGTGCCGTTGTTCCTGTTCGAGCAAGAACCGTTCTGGGGCCATGACCGTATCGCGATACTGGAAGAGCGGCTGACGGAGGCGGGCCTCGCGACCGGCTAGGGAGTCAAGTTGGGAGAGTTGTCGAGGAACTCGAATTGGTGGTTTTTCTGAAACCTCAGTGAGGTTTCAGACTTTCCTTCATGGATTGACGCTCGCGTTGCTCGGGTGATGGTCGTTGCGGGGCAACGAGAGCGAGCGATATGCGGAGGCCGTCGCGGACAGCGGCGGAGTAATCCTGAGCCGAGTTGCGCGGGCAGTGACCTCACCCGCGCTCGCTACGCGAGCTTGCCCTCTCCTCGGACAAGTAGAGGGTCTCTGAGTGGCGTTCGCAGTTTCGACACACAAGGATAACGATTCCGGTGCAAGAATGCGGTGCGGGCGATGAACGCATGTCAGCCGACTTGGTTCGGGACACTCGGAGAGATTATCCCGGGTGCAATCGGCTTCCGAAAATAAGCCGGACACTGCTATAAATGAATTTCGATTTACGTGTCCCGGATGACACCCGCCGGTCATACCTGGGCCAATCGAAGCAAACGAAAATTCAAACGCGATCGGCGGAGGAGAATACCATGCACGTAGGTTATGGAGTTGCATTTCAGAATCCGGGCAACGCGATTTCCGACGCCGAGGTCTATCGTAACGAACTGCGGCTGTGTGAGATGGCCGAGCCGCTTGGTTTCGATTCGGTGTGGTCGGTCGAGCATCATTTCGACGACTACACGATGTGTCCGGACGTGCTGCAGTTCCTGTCGTACATGGCGGGCAAGACCAGCCATGTGAAACTGGGATCGATGGTGGTGGTGCTGCCGTGGCACGACCCGATTCGCGTTGCCGAACAGATTTCGCTGCTCGATCATATCTCCAACGGCCGCTTTATCCTGGGACTCGGCCGCGGGCTGGCGCGCATCGAGTACGAGGGATTCCGCCTGGATCAGAATGAGGGCCGCAATCTGTTCGTCGAATACGCGGAACTGGTTCTGAACGGCCTCGAGAACGGCTACGTAGAGGGCGGCAAGTACACCAAGCAGCCGCGCCGTGACATCCGGCCGTTCCCGGCACGATCCTTCAAAGGCCGCACCTATGCAGCTGCCGTGTCGCCGGAGTCGATGCCGATCATGGCGAAGCTCGGCGTGGGACTGCTGGTGATTCCGCAAAAGCCGTGGGACGTGGTCAAGGAAGATTTCAAGATTTACCACAAGGTCTGGCACGAGGTGAATGGCGCGACGCCGCCGCCCAAGCCGCTCTCGGGCGGGTTCTGCTTCGTTGACGAGAACAAGGACCGCGCCGAAGAGATGGCGATGAAGTGGATTACCGCTTACTACCATACGGCGATGCGCCACTATGAAATGACGTCGCAAAAATTCGGCACGCACAAGAGCTACGAGTTCTACAGTCACGTCGGCAAGTATATCGAGAAGCATGGGATGGACAGCGCGGCGGCGGACTTCGCCAAGCTGATGCCGTGGGGGACGCCCGACCAGGTGATCGAGAAGATCGCGTTCATCAAGGACACTATCGACGCCAATGGAGTGATGATGAACTTCAGCTACGCGGGGATGCCGTTCGACGAGGTCGAGCGCAGCCTGAAACTGTTCGCGAAGAAGGTCATGCCGGAATTGAAGAAGATGAAGACGGCGGAATTGGTCGAGCCGACGGCGCTCGACATGCCGGCGCATTCGCACGCGGCGTGATCTCGAATACATAGTACAAAGAAAGGGGGCGATCCATTTCGATGGATCGCCCCCTTCGCGTTTCGCGCTCGCGATACTGACCCGATTTTCTACTGACTAATGCGAAGGACGCGAATAACGCAGCCATATGATGTCGTCGGCGCGCCGATCGATTGAAAGCAGCTTCCAACGAATACCGGACAAATCGTGCGGAGCAGCGTCGAGCGTATCAAACAGCGCCGCGGTCCCGCTCGAACCATCGGGAACTGGAGCGACGAGGAGACTGAGTTCGTCGATTAGGCCAGCGCGCAACATCGAACCGTTGATTTTGCCGCCACCTTCGAGCAGCAGAGTCTTTATCTGGAAGCTGGTCGCGAGCTTATCGAGCACCGTGGACAAATCGACGCTATCGAGCCCGCCAAACAGGTAGGAAATTTGGCGGGCTTGGAGCAGAGCCAGGTAGTCGGACGATACCTTTTCGGTTAGTACCGTGATGACGTGGTCGCCGCCTATATCATTGCGTTCCCAATAAAGTTTGCCGCCGGGATCGAGCGCAATCGCATACGAAGTTTGCGTATGCGGTGCGATAAAATCGGTTTTGGGTATGGGCGGTGCGTCTGACGCGGGTGCAGGTCCCGTTCCTCGCGCGAACGCGGCCATCGTGATTCGCCCGCACATCCACGCATTCGCCTGATAGGTAGCCGCCGTAGTCTCATATTCGGCGCGACCTTCCGGGCTCAGATTCCATCGCGAACTGACTATACGACCGTCCAATGACGCTATCATGTGACAGATTACGTAGGGCTTCACGCGACTACTCAAATGTCCCTCAAGTCCGATGCCGTTGCTGTCACTTGCGCTCCGAAATCAGGACGCCGGCGTCGGTCAGGCCTTTGATCTGAGCGTCGGAGAAGCCGAGGTTTTCCTTGAGTACGTCGGCGCCATGCTGTCCGAGCATCGGGGCGACCAGCTCGAGCAATTCGGGAAATTCAGAGTACTTGAGCGGAAAGCCGGGAATAGTCACTTCGCCGAGCAGCGGATCATTGACCTTGCGCACCATGTTGCGTGCCTTGAAGTAGGGATGCGCGAGCGTATCGACAATACTCATTACGGGTGCTGACGGGATGCGGAACTCCTCGAAGATTTTGAGCACGGCTTCGTCGGTGCCCCGCGCCGCCATCCACTGTTCGATCAGCGCGATCAACTCGAAGCGGTTTTTGCCGCGGTCCGCACCGGTGGCGAAACGCGGGTCGTTTTCGAGTTCGGGACGGCCCATCGCGCGCGTCAGCGCCGGCCATTGGCGGTCGAGCACCAGCAGCACGATATAGCCCTGTGGGCCCTTGAACACACCTACCGGACAAACCAGGGGATGGTGCGCGCCGAAGCGATGCGGGACGAACTCGCCATTAGTCAGTGAATTAACCTGTAGGTTGGCTTCGTGCATGTGGTACAGCGCATCGATCATCGAGATGTCGATATGCTGACCGATGCCGGTGCGCTCGCGGTAGAAGAGGGCATAGCCGATGGCGGAGAATGCGGCCACGCCGCTACTCACGTCCGCCATGCCGAGGCCGACCGGCATCGGCGGTCCGTCGGGGGCGCCGGTCATGTGCATAATGCCGGCGAAGCCCTGCGCGATCAGATCGTAGCCGACTTTATGCTTGAGCGGGCCGGTTTTCCCGAAGGCGGAAATCGAGGCGAGGATGATGCGTGGGTTTAGTTTTTTGAGCGAGGGATAATCGAGTCCGCGCTTTTCCATCACGCCTGGCCCGAAGTTTTCCAGCACGACGTCAACCTTGGGCACCAGCGACTTCAGCAGTTCGATCGATTCGGGTTTGGAGAAATCGAGGCAGAGGCTTTTCTTGCCGCGATTCTGCTGCACGAAATAGCCACTGCGGCCGTTTTTGATCGCCGGCAGCATCCGCGACGGATCGCCCATTGGGGCCTGCTCGACCTTGATGATGTCGGCCCCCATCTCGGCCATCAGGCGAGTCACGGTAGGTCCGGCGAGGTACTGCGAGAAGTCCAGCACCTTGATGCCCGCGAGCATGCCGCGCGGGTTTCCCGCTGAATGGTTTTCGGCGCCGTTCTTCATCGCATATCTCCTTGATGACTATTGCCCTCAACCGCGCTCGTTGCGCGGGCCTGCCGACCTGGTATCAAAACCGCAGCTCGCGGACTCGTTAGCTCGGCTCGCAGGCTCACCCAGTGCTGGGCAGGAAGAGCGTCTTAAACGATGGCAGGGGGCTTGCGCTCCCTGCCATGCCGAATAGCTACTCTAACGAAATTGCTATTAGTGAAATCTCAGTCGCCGAAGTATGCGCGCGGATTATCCACCGTGAGGGTGCGGATTTTCGCTTCGGAGACGCCTGCTTTGAGCATCTGCGGAATGATGTGTTTGCAGACGTGGGCGTAGTTCGAGTTCGGCGCCGCTTCCATCATCTTTTCGATGGCCGGGAAGGTGCGTCCGAGCCAGCATCCGACGGCGTCCTGCGAGAGCATGATGCGATCGAAGCCTACCGCGAGCAGTCCGATCAGCGAAGCGAGGCGCATCTTGTCGGGAGCGATCGGCTCAAGGCCGAAGCGGTCGAAGCCGATCCACGCGCCACGGTTGAGGATATCGAAGTAATACTTCATGTCGCCCACGCCGCAGGCATGGCCGATGAGGACGCGATTGAAATCGACGCCCTCCTCCTTGAAAATGTCCAGCGTCTCGCGGCCGAACGGCGAGCTTTCGCTGTTATGGCAGAGCAGCGGTGCGCCGGTCTTCTTTTGTGCGCGTGCGGCGGCGCGCAGGCACTTCTCTTCGTTGGCCGTGATGGCAGTATCGACCGACATTCCCGGGATGCCGCCGGTCGCAGTCTTGATCAGGCCGGGCTTGATGCCGGTCTTGCCGATGCCCTCGGTCAGCTCCTGGACGTAAACATCGGCAATGTCGTCGGCACTGAGCATGCGGAAGTGCTGCGGGATGCCGAACGCGTCGTTGTAGAGGCCGGTTGCGATGATGACGCGCATGCCGGATTTCTCGGCGACTTCGGCGGCGAACTCGGGATCGCGGCCGAGCTCCATCGGGCACGGATCGACGAAGCTTCCGACGCCGAGGTCCTGGATCTCCTTCATCCGATCGACGGCCTTGCCGACTTCTGACTTTCGATTGAAGCCGCGATTGTCGAGTTCCCAGCCGGGAAAGCCAGCGGTCAGATGCTCATGAATGAGCGTGAAACCGAGGTCGCGCGCGTTGATTTTGCCCGTGACAGTATTGATTGCCATCGTATCGGCTCCTTGGCTTGCGGTATCAGCGGCTTTGGTCTCCGCCGTAGCAGCCTGGTTAATTCGGAGCCCAAACCTAGTACAAGTCCGGCGCAATCACCAGACGAGGCGCGGGTGCGAACGCGAAGTGCGGAACGGTGGCACTTGCGGAGCGGCGCGACCCGCTATGCCGCTCGATGGGGGCGGCGCGACGATTGCCGAAAGCACGGCGACCGCGTTAGGGTGCACGGCACGGAAACGCGCACCCTAATACGTGGGAGGAGATCACAATGCATAGTTGGAAAGTTGGCGATGTTCGTATCACTCGCCTGCAGGAACAGGAACCGGTATGGCCCGGCACGATGATTCTGAAGGAGGCCGTGGCCGACAACGTCAAACGCGAAGGGGCTTGGCTCGAGCCTTTTACCAAGGACGGCAACTTCAAGTTGAGCATCCATGCGCTGCTGGTCGAGACCGACGGCAAGCGCATCCTGGTGGACACCTGCGTCGGCAACGACAAGACGCGTCCCGGCTTCAAGGACTGGAGCCATCTCCACCTGCCGTTTTTGGAGAACATGGAGAAGGCGGGCGTCGCGCGCGATTCGATCGACACGGTGCTGTGTACTCATCTGCATCTCGACCACGTGGGCTGGAACACCACGCTCGAAAACGGCAAGTGGGTGCCGACGTTCCCGAAGGCGAAGTACCTGATGGTCAAGCGCGAATGGGAGCATTGGAACAAATACGACGGGATGGCCGATTTCAAATTGACGATCGACGATTCGGTGCGTCCGATTATCGAGGCGGGGCGTGCGGAGCTGGTCGATAACGGGCATCGGCTGAGCGGCGACGTCGTACTGGAAGCGACGCCGGGGCATACGCCGGGGCATACCAGCGTGCGGATATCGTCGGGTGGCGAGAACGCGGTGATCACCGGCGACATGATTCATCATCCGATTCAGATCGCGCATCCGGACTGGATTTGCGAGTTCGATACCGATCCGAAGATGGGCTCGGAGACGCGCAAGGCGTTCGTCGAGCGCTACTGCGACAAGCCGATAACGGTCATCGGGACCCATTTCGCGGGGCCGACGTCGGGGCATATCGTGCGGCGCGGTGGCGAGTTCCGCTTCGAGGCGTAGGAATGAGCGCGGGCGGGAGCGCGGGAATCCACGCTCTCGCCCATGCATCCAATCAAGCGGCGGTGCGCTGCGAGCGGCGGGCTTATGCGCTATTCCAGGTCGCGATATTTCCACGGCTTCACAGCGCGGATCGCGCCGGCGGGGCGGCCCGTTCACTATTTCCTGGCTATCGTCGCACTGTCCATGCTCGTGGGTTGCGCAAATACGCAAGCGATGGACGCGCAGGAGATTGCTGCTCATGCAGCGGCAGCCAAGGCGCTAGCTGCACAATCAGCGGCGATT